>VFQP010001327.1_pt1 | contig 33850 bp, 55 predicted proteins | sample 3512351 | NCBI WGS metagenome assembly VFQP01 (sample SAMN10412372, study PRJNA504923) | tailings metagenome | isolation source: Relicate 1 Philex TSF1 revegetated site | place: Philippines: Tuba, Benguet | collected 2017-08-29
CCTCTCCCTCTCCTGCTATCCCTTCTCCCTCCCCTGCTATCCCCTCTCCTTCTCCCGCTATCCCATCCCCCTCTCCTGCTGTACCCTCTCCCTCTCCAGCAAAATCATCGCCGTAAGCATGCACAAACACACGCACGCACACACACACACACACACGCACACACAAACACACACACACACATCATAATCATCATCATCATTACATAAATATGAGGTATGTATTGACCCACCCACAGGTCCCCCGAGGAGCCCCTTCCCTTTTTGTCACCAATCATCCCCTCTCCTTCGCCAGTGGAGGTCAACGGCACAGGGGAAAGGTACATGGGTTGGTTCATATTCCTGCTGACATTTGTGATTCATTGTTAATGTTGTTGATATGATTGTTGCTATACCATGACGCACCACATGACTCACATTGCCACCCCTCGTGCATACACGTTGACCTACATGTTGACCTACATACCCGTCCACCACCCGGGACCACGTCTCCACCACCCCTCTGCACAGTTTCCGACCACCCCTCTTTGGCACGCCATCCCCCGCAATCCAACTCTCCTCCAACGAAAATGTGTCTGGTGGTGAAAACCAAGGCAACCGAGATGACGCAAAAATACCATTGATTATCGCAGGCGTCGTTGCTGGCTTGCTCTTGTTGTTGTTGCTGCTGCTGCTGCTGTCGCGCAGGTGGCGAAAGAAGAAGGAGGCTGCCGATGCCATGTCCAAGGTGTGTTGTGGTTGGTTGGTGTGGTATTGTGGGGGTCTTGTGGGGGTGGGGTGGTGTGTGTGTGGTGTGCACATCATCATCATTATGCGTTGTTCACTTTCTTGCTTTCAAACAATGCATTTTTCTATTGCATCACCCCAACACCCACCCCACCCCACACAACACTCACACACACACATCACACACACAGTATGCTGTGGAGCCTGTACCTGCAGGTGCTGCTGCTGGGAAGCCATGGTATCGCACAACAGGGGGCCGGGCCCAGGCTGTTGATGAGTGGCCAGGTGGCAGGGTCCCCACAGAGGGGGGGCCATCAGAGGGGGGCGAAGCACGAGGTGCGTGTTGGGGTTGTGGGGTTGGCTGTGGGTGTGAGAGTGAGTAGGAATGTGTGTGATGGTGGATACTGTTGTGTGTAGACAAACCCGTTGTATGGTTGTATGCAAACGTACCTGGTATTGTGTAATTGATTGTACCTCGTGGTTGTCCGACTAGTGTGAGCATATCATCATTATTGTTGTCATCCTACCACATATCATCATCATTGTCATCATCATCCTACTACATCTCATAATAATAATAATACAATAGGGTATACATCCAGTGTGCGGCGTGCTGATAGCAGTGGCATCACCCGACGTACTTCAAGACTGGTATGTGCTGATGTTACTGTGTACCTGTATAACACTGTTCATGTACAGTGCGCTATGCATGTGGAGGCCCCATGTGGGGACCCCCTCTTGTATCCCCCTCTTGTACATCTCAAATGACTAGCACGTTGTGTATGCCTGGTGCAACACACTGCCCATGTCATGCAACGCTCCACACCAACACATTGCCCACCTCTTTGCACACACACGCCCACAACCATGGACACATCTCACACAGGGCCTCTCGGTGGAAGATGAGGTACCCACATTTGATACCAGCTTGCCACAACACAACCTGCTGTATGGTGACGGCACCCAGGGGGGTGGTGAGATTGTTCCAGACACTGCCAGGCAAGAAGCAGCGCCTGAGGGTGAGCCAGTGGCGGGGCGTGGTTTGTGAAAATAAAGGGTATACAGTACGTACTGTGTTTATTATTGTGCTGTACATAGTCACAACGATTGTTTGTAAATGTATTCTATATGCCTACACTATACCTATCATTATGTCGTCTCTTGCAGAGACGATAGCCGTTGGAACCGATCAGTGAACGTGATTCAAACAAGCTCCCCCTTTTGTGTCCACCATTGTTGCAGCTGTTACTATACGTATGCAATGGACTCACTCAACAAATAGCAAACCACGCAAGCCAGCGACGACAATGTGGAATCGACTCATCAATTCCAAAAACAAGCACAAGCACGCAGCTACAGAAAAGGAAAACACCACATCTGCCAGCACGACAGCTCCACCCCCAGATGCATCCACTGCAAAGATTACAACACAGGCACTGTCCAATGCCTGGCGCTCGACCGCCCAGGCTGCAGTGCATGGCGCCCAGCAGCTTGGTTTGGTGAGCAAGCAGGTGTGTGATAGGGCATGATGCAGAGTAGAGGTAGTATAAGCAGAGTGGATGTAGCAGTGATCAATACACACAGGATGCTGTTGCGAGCCAGGATGCACAGCATGCACAGCGTCGCTACTCTGCCCTTGTCAAAGCATCAGCCACATCACGAGGTTAGTGTCATATTCTTTGTAGCCTATAGTAATAAGAACTGCGTACATATGGCAGCATTTGATGCAATGTTAGCTGCAACCACCGCCATCGTTGTTCTTAATCTCCCCACATTCCTCCCCACATTCCAACCCCATCCCCATAGATGTGTATGCAGGATACACGAGCAGCACTGAAGCACCATTGACCCACAATGATCATTCTCAAGTACCAACACAACCCCCATCACGAGCAATGCATGCAACACTCGGCATCAAGGAGGTGTGGCTGTGTGCACACATGAAAACACACGTGGACATACCTCTCATACCTCACACGATGTTTATGCACCACACGATCTGTATATACCACCAACAGGGTATACCAGCAGCAGAGGACAAGCATCCAACCCCCACCGGCAAGCCCCTCCCTCTCACCCAAACTGATGTGGACGATGCCAATGCACCCGCCACACAACCAGACCTGCAAGATACACTCATACCTGCCGTGTATGCACCAGCTGTACCTGCACTACCACGTGCACCTTCTGGTGTTGGAGATGTACCCTTGTTGCCGAGGTGTGTGTTGGTGGGATGTGTTGGAATGTGTTGGGATCTGTGATGGTCGTGTGCACCAGTTTACATATACCATCAGGCTTGTACAGATACACATACATGCACACGCATATGTACGCTTGAACATACACACATATGCGTACACAGTGTGAACATGCACACAGCATATCACACACCTCAAATACGACTCAACACCATACTACACTTTTACCTCAGCACTATTGCCATGCTACACCCCACCCACACACATCCACCACCCACCCATACACCCACACACCATACACCCACACACCATACACCCACACACCATACACCCTACACACACCACACCACACTCACACACCACACTCCCATACAGTCACAGTAGTGAGGGTGGACAGGACATCACCCCACGTACCAGGCACAGGAGGGGTAAGCCAATAGAGGGCAATCAACACTTTGATAGACGACTGGAACCTCTTGCAGGTGTGTGTATGTGTATGTGAGGGATTTTTGTGTGTGTATGTGATATGTGTGTGTGTATTGGCGTGATGTGTGTAGGTGTAAGAGTGATGTGGGTGTGTACATATGTCACATTACCCTTTTGTGGCATATGCACCTTTGACTCACCGTTGACTCACTGTCATGCACACCCATCACAGGGTCTATTGAATTTGCTGTGGATGCTGACACCGAGCCCCATGCAGCAGCTTCACTAGAAGATACCCATCTTCCATCCCATGCTCCTATACCAACACACGATCATGGTGGTGTGGAGGAGGATGGTAGTGTGCAGCGGCAGCGTCACACAACATCCCCGACACAAGCGCCTCGCAGCACCACTCGCAACACCATGGTGTGTATTTTCAATCAGCATGTACATATCAATCAGCATGTGCATTTTAATCAGCAAATGTATATCAATGAGGATGTGTGTTTCATGTGTGTTCACATATACAGCATCGCATCCATGTGTATAGTAGCATGTGTACTTCATGTGAAGTTGCATACCAACCCTCCCCATGGGTCCACATCTCTCATATTGACACCACATGACCCCCCTTTTTTTTCCTCATGCGCTTGCTCCCTGCTTTTTCATTCATTTTTATTTTTCATTTTTATTTTTATTTTTCATTTCACACAGGTACTGCAATCAGTTGCCCTCTCACGCCCAGAGGCCCCCCCCGGGGGTTATGGCGCACCCCGCCCCGGCCCCCTTGCCACCTCGACTGTGTCTCTGCAGGAATTTGCCAACCCTGTGTATTCTCCTGGTACTTTGAGTGGGGTTACTTTGAGTGGACATGCCTTTGCAACAACCCAAGGGATACCCTCACATGGTGGTGATGGTACAGGTGGTGGTGCAGGTGGTAGTGCACACATTGCAAGTGGTGGTGCAGGTGGTGCAGGTGGTAATGGTGTACCACATACAATAGTGGGTACTGCATCTGCTGCTGCTCTTCCCAGTGGGGTCAATTCAACCACACACAACCATGCAGCCACAACACATGCAGCCACAACACGTGATGGTGGTGCACCTCAAACACACCATGTACCAAGTGTTGTTGGTGGTAGTGTCGGTGGTGGTGTCGCTGGGGGTAGTAGTGGTGGCATTGGTGGTGGTGGTGGTTCAGCTACATCAGCACAGCCGCTGCATCACATTGGAGAGTGGGCTGCACTGGCACAGGGGGCATCGACACTGCAACAAGTGGAACAGGCGAGTGTGTCATCATGGACAGAGGTATGTTCGTTGTGTGTGTGTGGTAGAGTGGATACATGTGTGTTGTGTTGGGTGTGGTAGAGTGGATCATGATGGTGTGTTGTGGTGCATGATCCCAAAAAAAACACGTCACCCACACCATCACAACCCACACCATCACAACCCCCTCCATCTCACACAGACAACATCAGTGGGTGACCGTGGCAGCCATGATTATGATTACAAGGCAGCACTTGCAGCAGCAACCGCAACACTCCCAGCACCCCTACCACCCATACTACCCACCACGAGCACTACAGGTGCAAACACAATGCACCATGATGGTATGGGTGGTGGGGATGGCATGCATGGTGCACAAGGTGGGTTGTATGTACGTACAAGAGCGGTGAACAATGCTCGACCTGCAACACCACCCAGTGGTGGGATCATTGTGCGGTATGTGGTTGTGGTACATGCTCCTCCCCGTGCTTCCCACCACCCCAACCCCCACCCACCACACACAGTACCACCTCACACCTCTCCCAACAACAACCGACTGGCCCCCCACCCAACACCCACACTCGCACCGGCAGTGCTGGTGGTGGCATGAATACGGGTGCATTCTGGTCACCCCTTGCGTCGGCTGTGGTGTTGACCAGTCAACCGAATAGTCAACCCGGAAGTCGCCCAGGGAGCCGCCCTGGCAGTCGCCCTGGCAGTGCCCATGCGTCCCCCCGTACCCAAGGGTCAACCATCATGGTCAACACCATGAAGAACACCAGCAGTGGTCATGCAAGCGGTGGAAGCACTGTGGTTAGTGGTGGTCATGCAGGTGCACAGCATGCAAATCATACTGGTACAACAACCACAGCAGCATTGCAGCCCCTTGCACCACCAGTGCCCGGGGCGTTGCCCCAAAGCCCTGGGTGGGGTGGGGAGGGGGGGCATCATAGACGACAGACAAGCAACGCCCAGCAAGATGCAGTGTTGCAAGGTAGGAGTTTTTGGGTGGACTCATAGTATTTGTTGGTGTTTGATATTGGGGTACACGATCATCATCCACACCGTTATCCACCCCATCCTTCCACAACCTCCCCCTCCCACACAAACACAGCCAACATACCTGGCGTCGCACGTTTTCGTCAACAGGAAATGGCGCAATTCGAAGCAGCACGTAGAGCTGCAGAGGGTCCCTCCCACGCAACCACCCACCCCACCCGACACCGACGCACCACCACCATGGACCCCACCAACGACCCCTCGTTTTTCTCACCCCTCTCTCAAGGAAAGGCTGCAGAGGGGCTCTCCTCTGTGCCCAAAGCAGTGTACAGGGACTCTGTGGGGCCCCTGGGTATCGGGGTGCGGGCCCCAGTTGCACCACCAGGGGCATGGGTTGCGCCACCTTCAGCAGCGGCCCCCGCAGCACCGCGGGGGGGGGCCGCACGTTCTGCAGCACCATCGGGGGTGCCTGTGGCGCTGTCAGGGGGCCCCATGGTGCCCCGACCACCTGTGCACGCCCCTGGTGGTCACCACCCTTCTGCCATGGTCAACGGTCAACGCAATCAGGAGTCACATACAGTGCATGCTACTGTACATGGTCAGCAGCTACCCAGGAGCACCATGGATGAGGCAGAGTACCTGAGGACCATGGCAGCAGCAGCATTAGCAGCAGTACCTGGTGCTGCAAGTGGGAGTAGTAGTGGCAGGGGTAGTGGAGGAGGAGGAGCACCTCCTGTGCATGCACCACCACCACCTGTGCATGCACCACCACCACCTGTGCATGCACAAGCTCGTAGTACCACACCAGCAGCACCACCACCACCAGCGCCACCACCAGTGCCACCACCTACACAAAAACCACCAGCACCACCACCACCACAAAAACCGCCACCATCAGCAGCAAGGTCGAGTGTTGCTGTGCGTGGTAGCCAAGTCGGGGTGGTGGCCCCTCCTCGTCCCCCCACGACTGCAGAGATACAAGCAGCGGCACGTGCCTTACGACCTGTGGCTGCTAGTGGTGGTAGTGGTACCGATGGTGGTAGCGGCAATGACGGTCATGGGAATGAAGAGATGGGTGGGAGTGTACATCACCCATCCGCTGTGCATGCACCCCCATCAAGCACTCCCGCTGCGGCACCCCGTGTGTATGCCTCAGCCCAGCACGCACCACCACCACGCACCTCATCCACAAACACCACATCGACAAACAAGGAATTGAGTCATGTGAGTCGATCAGTGCTAGCATCCCTGTCAATGTCATCCAGTGTGCCCAAATCCACACCGAGTAAAGGTGGTGGGAGTAGTGGGACTGGTAATATGAGTAGTGGGCCAGTGACAGCAACAAAGGTGCACCCTGGAGATGATGGGAACGCACAGTGGGCGCTTGCAGCGGGGGTGGGTGCACGACGTCAGGCGCTTGGCGGTGGTGGGGATAGCGATGACGATTGGGATGATTAGAGGGAGGAGGGATGTGATAGAATCTATATCTGTAAAACATACGTGACTGTTGCGTGTGGGTTGTTTATTACAAATGGCATAATGACAAGCTTGGAAACAGCCACATAGAAACCATACACCTTGTAACAAACAGACATAGCAAAAGACATCACGCACAGCACACAAAGAAAACCCACACCCTACTCATCACAGCATCTCATCATCCATGTCATCATCCGACCTCCTGCTCTCCTCCCCACCACTGATCGACAGCACTGCCCCCCACTGTTGCTTGTCCTGCTGCTCTCCACCCGGCAGTGCATCTTGTTGACCTTCGCCTTCACCAGCCACCTCTGTGGGGGTTTGCTGATGTGCCCCCCAGAAGGCATGCACAGGTGCCAGCTCACCTACACCACCCTCCACCAGGGCCCCTGATGCACCAGTTTGCCATGCATGCACTGCTTGTGGGAAATTTGCAGGTGCACTTCCTGAATGGGGGGAGGGGAGTTCCTCTGACGTCACCCCACTTTCTTGCAGGACTCCCTTGAGGATTGGTGCGCTTGCCATGGCGTGGTGGGGCAATTTGACCAACGGCTGCTGTTGACTGTCATGCTCCTGGTGTTGACTGTCATGCTGCAAGGAGGGTGTGTTGTCATGTGATATTAGGGGGTGGTATTGTGATGCACCTGCATTGATGTGCTGTTGCTGTTGCTTGGAGGCACCTTGTGAATGTGTCTTGTTGTCGATAGCATTGTTGTTGTGCATGTTGATGTAGGCAGGGCCACTTGCATATTGGAAGCTGTGTGCTGCTTTATCACCGTCATGGTCATCACCATTATCATTAATATTATCACCGTCACGTCCACGGTTGGTGGGGTGAAGGGTGGCGGACATCGAGTGCTGCACCAGATCACAAGCAGGCTGTTGCTGTTGTTGTTGCTTAGCAACGTCACCATCACCACCATCATCCTCATCATGCGCTTTCCCACCATCCTGGTGTGGAGTATCCTTGATGTATTGCTGGTCATCACCATTGACTATGTAATCATGGGCGTCCACATCAACCCCCATGATTGCTGCTGCATGATTTTCAGCAGCGGCGTTCATTCCATGCTGTTGACCATGCGGTTGACTGTCTGTAGCTGCAGTGCTGTTTGCTCCCTGGTTGTCTTTTTGTTGCTGGTGAAGTTCATCCTGGTGGGTGGCATGCTGTTGTTGACCATCATCTCGTGCTGCATCCATATGGCCAATGTCATGTTGGTCAATGTCATGTTGGTCAATGTCATGTTGGTCAATGTTTTGTTGGTCAGCATCATGAATGCACACCTCCTGTTGCATCACAGCGGCAATTGTTTCCCCTGGTGGATGTGATACTGTTTCTGCAAGTGACACCACAGCAGCAGCGGTAGGTGCATTGTTGAGTGCAGCAGCAATGCTTGAGGGCATATCAGCGGATGGCACCCGATGTCCATCCCCATGAGAGTCAACAGGGTCAACATGCATATCATCATGACCACCAATGGCATCACATTGTTGTTGTTGTTGTTGTTGTTGATCGGTGTCTTGGCCACACGCGTGCCCCTCATTCCCACCATCATTCCTACCATCACCACCACCACCACCATCACCACCACCATGCTCGAGGTGTTGCAGTGTGTCTTCTTCGGCAATAGGGAGCAGCTGGTGGTTGTGTGGAGCACACATGTCGTGCATGGATGGTGGGGACACAATCTGTGTGAGTGGATACGAATACACATATGTATGGTGAAGTTATTTGCATGTAACACTACATGTAACATGTATACAAGTGCATGTACCATGTGCACAAATACGTGCAGTGCATTCCACCCACACAACCACACAACCACACAACCAAACACACCAGTTGTGTCGCCTCCCCCCCGCACACCCCTCGTATCACCCCCTCCAATTGCTCAAAGCTCTGCAGCAGTTGAACACGGGGCATCTCCTGTGAGGCACCTCCACCAACAGGCACACTACCATGTGTTGCAGCACCCCCATTACGCACACCATGCATCGGATCACCACCAGCAGCTGCTGTGGGTGCATTGCCATGTACATGTTGCTGGATACACTGCATTTGTTGTACATTATCATGAAGGATGGTGTCTGCCTGATGATGCGTATCCTGCTGGGTATGGATTGCATGTACAGTATTATTATTACGAATATTGTTATTATCACCATGCTGCTTGATAGAAGCATCATTATCACGGTTTCCAGCAGCAGCAGCACCATTATCACCACCACCACCACCACCAGTAGTATCATGAGCAGCAGCAACAGTGGTTGCCCCTGCTGTGGATGACAATTGAGCCACCAAGCGACTACGTGCTGCCATGAGGGCTTGCTGTGCATTGGTGTGAGCATGTGTGGCTGCTTGCATGGCTTCTTCAGCCTGTGTGGGGTGATGCTCTCAGGGTGAGGAATGATGCTCTGAGGGTGGGGTGAGGTATAGGGATGGTGAAAAGGCGGGTGATGGTGAGGGATGATGAGAGGGTGGGATGTTGTGGGGGTGGGAAGAGAGATGTGTGGAGCATGATGATGTACAATTAACACATGTATATTGTGCCTATACTTTATGCATGATTGATGTATGGGATGTATACAGTGGAGCACAACACCCCCCACCCCACAGTCAGTTTGGTGGTGTGAATACCCCCACACCCCCAAAAAACCCACCTGCACCGCTGCAAGCTCCTTGCACATCACATCCTGCACATATTTCTTCACGCTGTGCACAAACGACATGTGCACCAACCGCAGCTCCTCACACTGGGCCACTCGTGAGGTCACCTCTGCTTGCAAGCTCCTCATGGCATTGTGTTGTGCCTGCACTTGTTGCTCCAAGTTGTCTGCATGTTGCAGGGCTGCTTGTCGTTCCACCTCTGCTGTCTGGCAGGCGGTGGTTGCTGCTGAGAGTGCTTCTTTGAGGGTGGTGATCTCGGTGTAGAGTGCCTCATGTGTGTGCTGTATGGGGGGAGTGTGTGTGTTGGGGGTGTTTGTAGTTGGGGGAGCAAACTTTTGTGACAAATGCTAATATGAATGATGTCACACATCATTATACACATCAGCACACAACATCACGGTACGCACCACACCACAACAATACTGCAATAGAACATATTATCATACATATCATCACCAACCTGTTGCCCCCGTTGTGCTTGTTGCATGTCAACCAATGCACCCTCTGCTAATTCAGTGCGCTTTTGTGCCTCGAGTAGCTCTGCCTGTACCACAGCCAATTGCTGTTGGGTGGCTGTGCATGCATGCTGTGCATGCTGTGCTGCCTCTTGTGCCTGTTGCAATTGTTTCTGTATTGGGGTTGGGTGGTGTATGCTGGTTGGGTGGATATGCTACTGCAATGTGGGACATACTATCCTGCTGTCAGTAGTGTCCAGTGTTGAAGTCACGTTATGTACAATGTTCAGTATGTAGATGATGGTTGCAGATCACATACACATGTGGGGGTCGTACACAAAGACATACACAATATCAAAACACAGAACAAACCCCTATACGTGTTCACCACCCACCTCTCCTGCCCTCATCCCCCCCTCACACACATACCTGCAGCACTGCATTTGCTTGCTGTGCCTGTACCACCGCCTCCTCCCTGCCCCGCACATCTGCTTGCAACGTCACCACACGAGCAGTGAGTGTATTGAGCTCCTGTTGTTGTGCTTGGGAGGCCTTGAGTGCTGCAACATGTCGTTGTTCAGATTGGAGGAGCTTTTCGTTGAGTTGGGTGAGTTCCAGTCGCAGTTTCTGGGGGGAGGGGGGGCATCGTGCAAGGGATGTTGTCAGTACCATATAGAGTGTATATTCATGGTAGTATGCATGCATGGGCTAGCGCAACACCCCTGTTGTCTCTACCTCGTTGTGTACGTGCATGGCGTTGATCCCCACAAAGTCGCCAGCACTAGGGGACTCTTGTACCTGCGAGCCACCAAGGGGTTGGTCGGGTGGCTGTGTCTTGCGGCGCTTGTTTGGGAGAGAGGAGGGGAGTGGGCCCACTGAGGCAGCAGGGGTGGCATCGTTGGGGGATATGTTTTCTTGACCAAGGGGGGGGGCGAGCTCAACAGTAAAGCTGTACACATGTAGGGGGGGACACGCACATGTGAACCGCATACACCACCCTGCAAATGCACCCTATCCCAACCTACGTAAACACGGGGTCCTGCTCATGTTCTGGCACCGACAAGCGAACAGTGTCGCCCGCCTTGAGCGGTCGCGGTTGGTTTTTCGGGCATCGTACATCGTTGATGTATGTGCCATTGGTGGAGGTGTCTGTGATCATCAACTGGCCATCGTTGCTCGTGGTGATGTGGGCATGTCGAGATGAAAACTTGACCCAATCTGTTGGGATCTGCAGTGCGTTTTTTTCACGACAGCTACGTCCGATGTATAGGCTCGAATCGATGTTGATACCATTGACAGGAAAATTGGACAGGTCCTTGGCGATGCCTGGGCCTGGGACGATGCGATATTGCTGCTGATGAGCATCCATCGAGAATGGTTGGTGGTGGTTAAAATGTTGTACGATGTTATGTGTGCATCGTATTGGTGATGTTTGCAGAATCTTGTTGAGAAGATTGTGAAGACGGGGTGTAATTTGTGTGTCGATGTGGTGTGGTTTTATCTGTGTTTGAAAAACAAGCGTGCTGTGCATGCTGTGGCAGTGCTGCTGGTGTTTTCCCGCTTTGGTACACACCTGTGAGCTGTATGGTACACAACATGCACATTGAAATTACTCACTGGGGGAGGTAGTTGTGCCTGCTTTCCACACATGGTGCTGTGTGTGCCAACAACATGTTGGTCGTGGGGGGGGAGCGAAATACAAAAACATATATACTTTGCAATACAACACTGTGATCAAATACATCAAAACCCCACAGCTACTATTATGGACATACGAGCATTCTTTGAGCGCACAAACACGTCGCCAACCAGCACCCCATCTGAAACACGAGATTCCATCCTACATGACGATGCACAAGTTTCCGCATCAGAAACCCAGCCATACGAAAACGACACACTACTTCCAGTCGGCGTGGAACAAAAAACAATCCACCAACAAAGCAGACAACATAATCTTGCGTCATACAATGGCTGGTCTTGGCTAGAACACCAGCATTGTTGCCCAAGGTATGCCCAAGGTATCCAACCATCACCACCACACAACATTACGATTTCCCAAATCATCACAGTCGTTCAACGAAGACGCACCTTGCCCAGCAATGCTACTGGCCACGCCTTGTCCCCCGCCTGGCCCTTCCCATCTCCACCCTCCCCCCCACCTACTACCGCACCAGGCCACACACAACAGGTGGGGGAGTAACATGTATGCAGTTTGACAGCCGAGGTGAATTGCTCATTGCATCCACCCGGGAGGGTGTCGTGTCGCTGTGGGATTTCATTACGCTGCGCGAAGCTGGGCACTGCCGCACAGGCCCAGATGCAGCGAAGCCTGTCCTCGTTATCTACAGCAATGTGCGTGCATCTAGCATCGTGTGGGATCCTGTGCATGACACCCGCGTTGCGCTGGCTTCCCACAACAGCACAGATGTCCACATCTATGACCTGGAGCGATGCAAGAATGACCCGACAACGTTGTTGAAAACAGGATATGCAGGATCAGCCAGCATTGTGCAGTATAGCAACACGGGGCGCTTTACACTGGCGGCCACGGGGGTGGCATCCCATGGCCATGTGTGTATATTTGACACACGCAAGGGGCGGACTCCATGTGCAAGTATTCGCTATACCACAGAAGCACGACGTGTGGAGAGTCTTGCAATTGTGGATGATGATACGGTGCTGGCAGCAGGGACAGATGGGAACAAGGTGGGTGGTGGATGGTTGTTGGGTGTTGTTCTTGTCATGTGAGTGACGTGATGGTGGGTATGTCGTACCTGCGCATGTGTTTCTTCATACCCCAGCACACACCACACACACCAGGTTGCTTTGTGGGACCTGCGAGGGGGTCGAGGGGGGCCCCTGCAGTTGCGGGCACAGGGCCCCAGTAATTACCCCGTGTTGAAAGTCATCTCTCTGCGTGCAGCACAAGCAACCAATGCAGAACTGTACTCTCAGACACGTGCTGATGACACTGCGCCATGTCAACTGGTGGCATGTCGACATCAGCCAAATCGTCTCGCGTTTCACACACTGCGTGGTTGGAGTGGTATGGTGTTGCTGATTTTGTGTTGCCCAAGGGGTTGCTGTGTACTAGGGATGTATACACAGACATGCTTGTACATAGGTGTACACGTCCACACAAACATGCACAAACATGCATTACACTTATTATACACCTGCTGTGCACATCCACCTAATATGCGCCTACACCTACACAGGGGTGCTTGATTTGCAGGCATGCGCAGTAACACATGTGCATGCACCACCTAGTTTCATTGACACCATTGACCGTATGTTGTGGTTGTGTGACTGCATGTGTGGTTGTGTGCTTGCATGTGTGCTTGTATGTATTGGTGTGTGTGTGTTTTCATATCATACGTATACACTCGATACACAAGAGATTGGCGTGTGTCTTGTATTGGTATGTACTATGCAAATCCATCTGTACAAGTCAACACCCACCCACACGCAGCAACCACATCGGCACCCCCTCACATGTCCTGCCTGGCACCCCGACACGGCTGCTGGGATGGCATAGGCGACACCTTTGTTGTACCATCTGCTACATACCCTACACTACATGTGTTGGATTTTGCAGCGCAACCATCTGCTGCGTGTTGGTTTGGCAGCAAGGGTGGCAGCAACGGTCGAGGGGGGGGGGGGGAGTATGCTGCCGGGAGGGTGGAGGGGCCACTGGGGCAGCGGCGTAATGTGAAGCTGAGGATAGAGGGGCGTGCGTCTTGTGTTGCAGTGCACCCGGTGACACAAGAAGTGCTGTGGGGTGGGGGCGATGGGGCGTTGCACATGCTGGATGTGCCCGAGTAGAGGTGTTTTTTTTTTTGTTTGGTTGTATAATCATTGGTTATTCTTGTTTGGGTAATTCACGACGAGTATTACTAGGAGACGATTGCAAAGACAAACAATTGTTTCTTGTGTGCTGAGAGAAGTAGCATTGATCGAGATTGGATCCTCGATGTTGGCATAAACGTTGGTCTACACAGCCAATGGAAATAATTGCAGCACCATCGCTTTCATGGTATGGCGGATTATCTTTTATTCACGATAAACATGCTCATTGATCGTCATCATCCATGGTCAACAACATGCTGCATCTCCTCTCCACAGCCCCCGGGTGGCTTGCAATGCCACTGACAAGCTGGAACAGCATGGTTTACTAGCAGGAGCTGCATGCAACAGTGTGCACGTGCTCAATGTGCATACCCACAAGCCAGTGGCGGTGTTGACCGGTCATCATGGATGGTGGGTGATGTGCTATGCTGTGTGTTGTGCTGGTGATATGTGCTGTTGCATGGTTGCAACACATGGTGCAAGCATGCCCTGCAAGTGTCATGCCCTTGCAACCTACCTCCACATGCTCAACAACCCTCAACATGCATGCACAACAACCACGTGTCATGAAACAACTACACACAGGGTACATGCAGTTGCCTTTTGCCCCTTTATGATCCCTGCCCCAGTCAATTCCGACACCTCCCCCCCCAACCACACCACTGCAGTCAACACCCCTGCAGTCAACACCACCACGGCAGTCAATGTTGACCAATGCACCCCACCAGATCGCATCATGCTTGTGTCGGCTGCTGCCGATCGGTGTCTGGGGCTGTGGCGGGTATCCCCCAACCCTAGTCGGGTGCGCAATGTACGACTCAAGGGTACCAGGACACCACTATCCCTTGCCCATGCACGGTATGTGATTGGTAGATGCTTGGGTGATTGGTAGCGGGGACATCAAGGGTTGTACACATGCGTACGTACACCCCTCCCATCGCACACACACTACTTCACACATCCCCACAGCACCACGCCGGTGGTAGTGTTTGGTGATTCTGGTGGTGGTGTGGGTGTCTGGTACCACCAACAGCAGGGCAGCAAACCTGAGAAGACGGTTCAGCTCGACAGTGCTGTGCATTGCGTCACGACATGTGACAAGGGAGGTTGCAGCATGCAGTACCTGGTGTGTGGGTGTTGCTGTGGTTGTGTTGGTGTACGTGTTGAGTTGTACTATTTGTGTGTGTGTGTGTGTTTCTGTGTGTTTTTGTGTATTTGTGTGTATGGGTGTGTATATATATATATATATATGTGTGTGTGTGAGTGTACAGTGTGTGTGCCACTGTGACCACAATGTTTGACCGTTGACCATCATGTTGACCATCATGTTGACCATCATGTTGACCACCCACCCACCCACCCAGGTGGCAGCAGGCACCACTGATGGCACAGTGTACCTTGTCAACTTCCACATGAACACCATTCTGCAAAAGATACAAGCACACGTCACCGCCCTACACAGCATGGCATGGCAGGCAGTGTTGCCGCATGCAACGGCCCCCAGGAAACCTGATGATCATAGTGAAATCACTGTGCAGTCATCACGGTTGATCACAATGGGGGGGGATGGTGCATTGGTTGTGTACAAGGTGGACGTGAGTAGTGCAGCGACATTGAATGTGGCAACAACAGCAGCGTCAACAGGAACAACATCAACAGCAGCAGCAACAGAGTCAACAGGAACAACAACAGCAGCGGTGTCGATAGGAACAACAATCGCTGAAGATGTGGGTGTGCGTGATGATGTTGGGGTGCGTGATGATATGGAACAGCAGGAGGACCAGGAGGAGGGGGGCGATGGTGCACACCATGAAATTCCACCACCACCAGCAACAGCAACAACACCGGCAACAAACACACCACCAGCAACAACCACAATACCAGTTACACGACATACACATGTAGAGTTGACGCACAAAACACGTCTACCACCAGTTTCAACAGACAACCAAAACAAGCATCGCACATGGCTGTCTGTTGTGTGGGTGGGGGGGACAGAGGAGGTGTGGTGGGCGTGCTGTCCACAGTTGAATGGTGCGACAGGGATGGTTGTGTGTGGGGTTGCAGTAGTGTGTTTTGTGGGGGGATGGTGGTGTTTTTGGTGTGGGTAGGGTGGTGTTTTTTGGTGTGGATACGGTGGTGTGTTTTGTGTATGATGTGTATTATGATGCTACTACACCGTGCTGATATACACCACATATACACACCAAGTATGTACATATACAAAGTATGGCACGCATGTGTACCATCACCTCCCCTCTCCTTTCTCTACCTAGGTGCCCTGCTTTTCTTCAGGGTCCCCCTTGACCCCACCACCCCCCTCCCACCACCCCTGGCAACACCACCCCTGGCACGCCGAGCGTGTTTTGCATTGCAAGCATATCCTGTGGGGGGGGAAGCACCACACGGTGTGGTGGGTGATGGTGGAGTAGGGACCACTGATGGTGTGGATGGTGCTCCTCCTACCACCACTGCAACCACCACCACTGCAACCAATGCTAGTATTCCTGCTGGTGGTAGTATTCTTGCTAGTACCGGTGTTGTGGTTGCTGTCATGAGCTTGGATCGACGAATTAGGAATGTGTGTGTTGACCTCCCCCCCACCATGCAGGCTGTGAAACGCACCACGGTGTGTACACGGGGAGGTGTGGGTGTGGATGTGGAGGTTGGAGGTGGAGAGTAAGGGGATGTGCTTCATGTGTTGATGATGTACACACACATGTACAATTTACACACACACACACGTACTTAACCCACCACACCACTCATCTTATCACAGGTATCCAAAGAAACACTTTGCCTTGGTGGTACTTGTCATTCCATTGTGTTTCTACCACAAAACACAACACAAAGCAGACAAAACACACAAAACACATCAAATGCGTCAAGCAGTGCACAACAAGAGCCAAATGCAGCACATGAGACAGATGCAACAACGTCTGGCATTGACCATCATGTTGACCATCATGTTGACCATGCAGCACTTAGCAGCAGGTGTCTGTTGGGATGTGGTGACAATTCCATGCGTCTGCTGCAGCTCCATCATGTTGACCAGGATACCAGTCAACGTAATGGTCAACATGATGGTCAACCCCAAAGTCATGCATGGTCTGTACATGCGCATGACATGATTTGGCAGGGCATACAGGACAAGGTGTTGACCATGGCTGTGTTTCCAGGTTCCTCACGTACGTTGACTTTGTTCACTTTGTTGATCATGAGAGTGTATACACGATTTACCAACCGTGCATGGTAGAGCATGCATTCACATGTATACACACCCATATATGACTGCAGACACTGTCTCCCTCATGTTGTCCTCCACTCTCACGTGCACCTCACTCCACTCTCCCCTCTCCTTTCAAACAAGACAGGTCTTGTTGCCTTTGGGTGCCATGATGGACGTGTGGGTCTCCTGGATTGTGAAAGCATGCAAATAGTGATGTTTCGCACACAATGCAAGGTGTGTGTTGGGGAGAATGTGTGTGTGTGTGTGTGTGTGTAGCATGGACCTTCAATACTTGCACACAAGAGGTACATGACAGATATACATAATAATATAAACCCATAATAAAATACCCACACACACAGGCCCCCATTGTGTCAGTTGCATGGCATTTCTCACATGCGTTGACCACCAGCAGCAATGCACGGACTGTTGACATGGACGAGCGTGTGTTGATTTCCCTATGCGCTGATGGCACACTGCTGGGGTATGATGATGTGCTGTGTAGTGTTGCATGTGCATATGATTGTGAATGTGTATTGTACGTGGAGCTTATAGCGAATGCATAGTATATGTACTGTATATATAGTGTGCACATGTTTCATGAGCATGGTATACATGGGTGTTTGTGTGTGTACACATCATCCGCTCCTCCCACACCCATACACAGGTGGCGTAGCATCACAGGGCAGTTGCAAATAAAAGCACGTAGCAATGCAACCACCCAATTCTCCCAGGCGTTGACCATCCCCACCATGGACGTCAAGGCCCCTCCCGGTGACTATCGCATTCTGCTACACACCCTGGAGCAGCAGCAGACCCCCCCTGCTGTGTTGGAGAGAGCGCTTGGTGATGCACAAGGTCAACAATGGTCAACGACAGTCAACGGTGTGGGGAACCATGCAACATGGACGTGCATGGACATGCAGGTTCGGTGGTGTGGGTGGGTGTGGGTGGGTGGGTGTAACAAAATAGGAGATGATGTAGATTACAACAGCGTTGCAGCACAGTAGTTTATACACGACTTTTTCATGTATCATTTGTTATTTACAAACACACACAGGACAACTTGCTTGCACTTGGTGATGTCAACAGCAACGTGCACATATGGCAATTCCCCTGTTCTCCCTCCTCCTCAACAACATCAGCACCAGCAGCACCATTTTCCTCCTCCGGGTCACCTGCAAAACCAGTCAAGGTGGGCACTCACACTGGTGGATCACACAAGAAGGATGTCTGTGCACTTGTGTGGCAGCAACATGGTGGTCAACATGATGGTCAACATGGTGGTCAACGCAACGGTCAACATGATGGTCAAAAGGGTGTGCTGGCAGTGGGGTACAAGGATGGATGTGTGGAGGTGCTGCGAGTAGATGTAGCACAACGGTGTGTGTGTGTGTGAGTTGATGTGTGTATTGCATGTGATTTGTAGTACGTATGTTGGTAGTTTTGTGGTTTGTGTGTGGGGACGGCCAGGCACTTGATTGCACGTCACAAAAAATAAACATGCTCTCATACACACTGCAACACAGGCAGATACATGTCTTGGGCTCTTTATACATTGGTACAGCGCCCATCACAGTGCTGGCATTGAGTGGTCCAGCAGGAGCATGTGCACAAATAAACACACAGGACACCAACACACACATGACACGACACACTACAATGTCAGAGACCGCAACCACCAACACAGACAACGCAACACACCCAACAACAGCAGCATGTAGTACAACACACGCAACAACAGCACATAGTACAACAACGTATACACATTGGGAGGGTGTGTTGGCTGGTGGGTGTAAGGATGGTACACTCATGGTATGTGTTTCTGTTTCTATTGCTTGTATTGTTTGTGCTGTTTGTGTTGTTTGTGTTGTTTGTCTGTTGTCTTGTGTTGTCTTGTCATATATGTTGCTTGTATTGTTTGTGTGGTTGTCCACCTGCATCACACCTCTTAACACAGGTTGCTGCGTTAGTTGAGTCAACCCTACATGAAGTGTTGACCGTGTTCCTCAATCCGTTGACCGCCCTTGCATGGCACCCCACACGTCCCATGCAGCTGTGTGGTGCTGGAGAGAATGATGTACGTGTGGTGTATGCTGATGTTTATGTGTAGTGGTTATTGTACTGCCGGGTGTATTGCCTTTGTATTGCATTTCATGTATTGCATTCTATAATGCATTTTGTACATTGCATTTTCCCACATACCCCTCTCTTACACAGGGTGTTTGGTGTTGGGATGTTGAGGGTACCTTGTCTCGTACACAACCGATTACTCAAACCACTTCTTCAACACACACCCCAACACAAGCACTGGCCCCTACTACTACTGGTGATGCTCATGTTGGTGGTTCTACTGATGTTGGTGGTTCTATTGATGGTGGTGATTCATCATCCACTGCTATCGTTCAGCAACCACCACCACCACCATCTTCAGCAGCATCACTACCAATACCACCACCACCACCACCATCCCAATCCCAACAACAACACCAACAACCTCAACCAACCTCTTCTATTGGCAAGAAAAAGCTCAAAAAACTTGCCATTTCTTCCTTTGGTGCCACTGGTGTGTTTTCCTGGCCCACCCACCCACCCACCACCACCACCACCACCACTGCACACCAACTCCTATCGGCATACACAGCAGCGGCACATGCAGGGGCCCTTGCAAACCCCATACCTACAGAGGTTGCAGTACAGCAGCTGCAGGTGTTGGGTGTGTGCGTAGGGGGGGCGGTGGGGTGTGCTGCTGCCATACACAGCATGGTGCGTTGGTTGGGGGGTGGTTGTGTGTGTATATATGTTTATGTGTGATTGAGTGTGATTGTGTATGTGTTTTATGTGTTGGTACATGATACACCACATGCATTACACAGCAATATACATACACCATTATCACACACACCATTATCACACACACCATTATCACACACAATACACCAAACACCACTACACAGGCCCAGGACATTGCCTACCCACCATCCTCATCAACACCACCACTACCACCACCACCACCACCAACACCAACACGTTATGATGATAACACCAATACAAATACAACCACCACCACCACCGCCACCACACCTGACCCCCGGCGTGCAGCAGCCATGTTGCTGTTGACTGGTGATGTGACAGCAGCGGTCAACATGTTGGCACAGGCCGGGGCGTTGACCGCTGAGGTGGTGAGCATGAGTGCATGCAATGGTATGTGGGGGTGGGTTTGGGTTGGTGTTTGAGAGCGTATTTGTGCGATAGGAAAGGGTGTACATTAATGCAAGCACTGTGTACGTAGTATTATTTCATACAGCACAAGCACCAATCAACACAGCACACCTCTACCATGCTCCACCCTCACACCCCCACCCCCACCCACGCCCCCACCCATAACAACAATCAGGTCGCGCAGCATGGGAAGCTACCACCCGCCTGTACATCCATCAACTCACCACCAGAGGAGAACCCCTGCTTGCTGCCCTCCATCTCATCTCCCTCAACGACATCCCTGCTGCTGTACAACTGCTCCTCAATGCAGACTTACTGTTGGAAGCATCTGCTGTCGTGGGTTCCCACCTGCTTCCGGAAGATCCCCTGGTCCGGGAGGTACACAGGCAGGTGGGGGATAGGCTGGCTGGGATGGGGGTGCCCCATGCAGCAGAGGCCCACCAGGTGGCGGCGGGGCTCCTGCCCGGGGTGCGGGGGGTGCCCAGAGTGGGTGCAGGAGGGGGGGCTGGTGAAGTGTGGGTGGTTGGGGAGGGTGCGGGTGGGGAGGATGTGGGAGAACCAGTGGGAGAGAAAGGAGGGGAGAAAGGAGGAGAACAAGGGGAGGAGGGAGGGCCCCCCATGGCGACAGAGGGTCCCGATGTACACAGGGGGGAGAATAAAGAGGGGAGGGTGTTCCCACAGCAGGGAGACGATCAAGGGGTTCATCAAGGGGTGTCGATACCAACGGAGCATCAATACTCTACGGAGGTGTTGCTTGCTCTACGGGGTTGTGTGACTGCTGATTCGAGTCGTGCTCAGGAAATGATGCTTGCTGTGCCTGTTCAACTCAAAAAAGAAAACCGTTGACTTTTGCAATGTTGACTTTGACTTTGCGTTTGACTATTGACCACGCTTTGAAACACCCATATGATTGTGTGTGCATTTCACATGACATGTATGCTTGATGATAGGCCATGTTTTATTTTATTTTTGTGTGTTGTATTCATTCTTTATGCACACCACCGCCATACACACCACCATTGTTTGCTGACGCTGCAACAAATATCCACCTCGAGGTGCACACACACACATGCGCTCGTTACACACCACATTCTCATCATCATCAAATGTCGCACATGGCACAATACGCTCCCACAACACACCCATCCATGCAGCATGCAATAACCCTCCATCACCATCACAACAGAGTCACCCTCCCATACCCTACTCAACCCACTGTGTGCACTGGCCACACTGCTGCACCCTCTACAGCCGACCCATGCCATCGGTGATCTTTGTCCTCACATCACTCAGCTCTGGTAGGTCTGCCACAAATTTCACCCAGGGGGGCATCCCCACCCCACTGCTCCGCACCGTCCCGTCCAGTTGCACCTGAATCCACACGTTTTCCCCCTTTACATTGGCTGCTTCCTTTTGTGTGTTGACCCATGTGATCCACTCCTCCACATCATATGCCTTTAAGCGCCACTTGCGATCTGCTGTAGACGCGGGTGGGGTGGGGGAGGGGGGTGGGGTGGGGGTGGAGGAGGAGGGGGGGGGCTTGCCTGAGAAGCCCTTTGCTGTGCTGGCATTCCTGTGGTGTGTAGGGATGGGGTGTATGATGTGGAGGGGACATGGATTGTATATGTGGTGCAGGGGACAAATTGAATGTGATTGTGTGGGTGTGTGAAAAGTGTTGTGTATGAAAAACAGCAAGACCCACACACCCATCCACACACTTCACCCCATCAAACACACCCATCCCTACACCCTCCCCCCCCCCACACACACACCACCATACCCAAATTCAGCTTTGAGTGACCGTAACCGTTCTGAGGGATCATCGGCATTCACCTCCACAGGCACCACCGACACCCCCCTGGCCTGCAACTCCTCCTTCAACCCCTCTGCAGCCTTTATACACTTGGCAATATGTCCCCGCGTGCCCACCAGCAGCACAGGACGACATGCACCTCGGAAACTCGCCAGGGGCAGTTGTTTCTCGGGGGATATCTCAATTTGTAATTTCGCGAGGGATTCTTCTCGTTCGACGACTTGGCGGTCCCGTTTTGCCCCCTGGAGATCCCTGTAGACGAGGGTGCCCAGTATGGCAACTGCAGCGCTGTTGATGGCTGCGTTTTGGAGTGTTTCGTTGAGGTCAGGGGGGTTGGGGGCACCTAGAGTGTGTTGGGTGTCATGTGTGGGATGGGGTGGGGTGGGGTGGGGGGGGTATGGTGGGTGTACAGTGGTGATGTGTATGTTTGTTGTGCGTCAGTGCAACTGCAACACATTGTGCATCGCATCCAAAACCACCACACCCCAACACACAACACCCATTAACCCACACAACTGACACTTACTACCCAACAACAGCACCCAACAACATCACACACCTCCAACCACAGCCACCAATCGACTGATGATAATCAACAACCCCAAGGACGCCCCTGCCAGCAACCCCCCACACAATATCAGGCGTGCCGTTCGAAAGGGGGCCTTTGCTTCTGAGCGTAGTTGGACATATGCTTGATCACTTAAACCTCCCTTGAGCTCTGAGAGGGCTTGCAGCCACTCCCTGCGTTCGCGGAGGGGGGCTAGATCATCATCCTGGTGGTTTTAGGGGTGGGTGGGTGGGTGTGTTGGTGGGTGGGTGTTTATAGGTGGGTGTTTATAGGTGTTTATAGGTGTGTATAATGTATATATCCTATACTGGAGGATGTTGATGTATTTGTGTGTGTGTTTATGTGTTTATGTGTGTGGTTTTGGACAAAAACCTCTCACATCCCCTCACATCCCCTCACATCCCCTCACCCATCCCATCCCATCCCCTCACCCGTCCCATCCCATACCCGCAGTGCCACCACCAACTTCAAGTCATAATCATTGATCGCTCGCATTGCGCAATCCACAGCAGGCTGCCACTGTTTGAGCTTTGTGTGACAGCATGCTGCGTTGTATAGAGCAGCACGTGCTTCATCTTCATTTGGACTGAGGGTCAATGCTTTTTGGAACAGCTGCAATGCCGCTTGTGTTTGACCACCCGCAAACACCTCGAGTCCTGTTTCAACCGCCTCCTTGGCAGAAGATACTTGTGGTGCAACATCCACTGCACGGCTACCTGACGATCCTGATGAGGGGAGTGTGATAGGGGTTGCGTCGTCACGGTGTGTGGGAATGCGATCAGGATGTCAGTACCTTTGGCGTACACAATAGTCCTGCAATATCGCATAGAAGGACGATGGTGCATGAGGAGGAATGGTTGAGGGGCAGCACACGCCGAAACAAGGGAAACAGGCGACTGGTGACATGTGCGTGGGAATGCATGCTGCATTGGACGCTGTGCTGGCACATTGGCCATGATCCGTGCGTGTTGCATATTGCTTGATGTGCTGTGTAACTGTGTTTGCAATGACTATGTTGAACACAAATGTTCTTGCCAATATTTTACTCCGCTCTTCCTTTTCTTATCAGTGTCGACAGGTTCTCAAGAAGCAGGTATCAAGCAGGATCACAATAGCACATCACCGCACTCCATCACAACAAACACCCCCCCAACCAAAACAACCACCCCTGACATCATCTATGGCTCGCAAAAAAATCCGAGAGTACAACAGCAAAAGGCTGCTTAAACAACACATCAAGGCCCTTGCAAATATTGATTTGCCATTGCAAGTGGCACAAGTCAGGCAAGACACCAACTTTGCACAGCTGCTGGCAGATCATCCCTGGATGAAAACCACCAAGCTGGTAGTCAAACCTGATATGCTCTTTGGCAAGCGTGGCAAGCACGACTTGGTGGGCCTCAACTTGGATGCTGCAGGTGCCGAGGCATTTATCCACCAGCGCATGGGCAAGATGATCGAGATGGGACCTGCGACTGGTGCCATCAATGTGTTCATCTTAGAGCCCTTTGTTCCCCATGCGGATGAATACTATTTGTGCATTCAGAGCAAACGTGACGGTGATGAGATTAGTTTTAGCACAGCCGGAGGTGTGGAAATTGAGGAGAACTGGGATAAAGTGAAGCAGGTGGTGGTGGCGCCATTGGGGGATGTCAGTGCAGACACCCTCGCACCCTTGCTCACGACGTTGCCATTGGAATTACGTGGCAAGATGGAGTTGTTTATTACGGGGTGCTTCAAGGTGGTGTGGTGTGGGGGAAGCATGTGGTGTGTGGGTGCACATGTGGTTGTGTTGGTACACGTTGTCACATCATGTGGAAATGTTTCCAGCATGTGTATACGTTGTGTACATCTGTTTCTGACCATATCATCATCGTCGTCGTCATCTTCCTCATCCTCATCTTCCTCCTCCTTCTCATCACTTGTTCCTCCTCCTCATGAAAACTGCTCCCCCCTTGTTTATCTTCACCCCTCGTCCCCCGTCATTGTCATCACCTCTCCCCCTTATCCTTATAGGTGTATCGTGACCTCAACTTTTCCCTCATGGAGATGAACCCCTTCACCCTTGATGCAGCAGGGAACCCCTTCCCACTGGATATGCGGGGGGAACTGGATGATACAGCTGCATTCAAGAGCGCGAAAAAGTGGTATGGGGTTGGGGTGATGGTGGTGGGTGTGGTTGTGTTGTTGGTGGTGATGGTCGTGGTGATGGATGTGCATGTGTGAGGATACACAACATCATGTACACAGCATCATGTATACACAGCATCATGTAAACACAACAATACACCAAGCAACATACCCCATGACACCCACACAAGCCCCTATACCCCAAAACACGCCCACATAAGCCCCTCCACCCCAAAACACATGCCCACACACAGGGGTGATGTAGAATTCCCCCTCCCCTTTGGTCGCAATTTGTCAGACGCAGAGGAATATGTCAACACCCTGGATGAACAAACAGGGGCCTCTCTGAAGTTGACCATACTCAACCCACAAGGTGTGATGATTTGAGGGGTGTGATGTGTAGGGTGTGTGATGTGTAGGGTGTGTGATATATAGGGTGTGTGATTCGAGGGGTGTGATGTGGGGTGTGGGCGTATGAGTGTGTGAATATGGGTGTGGTCAAATGTGCATATGCGTAGTCAACTGTGTATGTGTGTAGTCGCATGGGTGTAGTCAAATGTGCTGGGATGTATGTGTAGTACACAAAACAGTGTGAAACCATAACCACACGTACTTTGCATTACCTCACACCGCCTCACACCACACACCACACACCACACACACCACCTCACACCACCTCACACCACACACACCACACTGTTCCCCCCTGACACTCCTCAGGGCGCATATGGACCATGGTGGCAGGTGGTGGTGCATCAGTCATATATGCAGATACAGTGGGTGACTTGGGCTTTGCTCATGAACTGGGCAATTATGGAGAGTATAGTGGGGGGCCAAATACACAGGTTGGTATACGGTGTGAATGTATACGGTGTGAATGGTTGGTATACTGTGTGAGCGGTTGGGTTGCCTGGGTGGGTGTGCATTACGCATGACACTTGCCCTCACCCACTTGCCTGGATACACCAACCCACACCAATACACACCAACCCACACCAATACACACCAACCCACACCAATACACACCAACCCATGGTGGTCCCCTCCCCTCTCTTTTCCCTACAGGAAACCTATGCATATGCAAAAACAGTGTTGACATGTGCCACAGCCAACCCTGATGGGAAATCACGTGCATTGATTATTGGAGGTGGTATTGCTAATTTCACTGATGTGGCTGCAACATTCAAAGGCATTATTCAGGTTGGTTGACCCTGCCTCCCCCAGTTCCTCACATGATTCCCCCAATACATGTTCCTTAATCCCCTCACCATGACCCCCCCCTTTCATTTCCTCTTAAATCCCCTCACGACTTTATCCCCAATGCATTTTCCTGTATATATGTTTCACTCACCATGACTCCCACCTAATGCATGTCCCTCACCCCCAACACAGGCCATCACCGAGCAGGCAGATGATATTCGCAAGGCCAACATGAAACTCTTTGTACGTCGGGGGGGACCCAATTACCTGGCAGGGCTGGCACTGATGAAGAAGCTGGGAGAGGACACGGGCCTGCCTATTGAGGTGCATGGGCCTGAGGCGTCCATGACTGGCATTTGCTCACGGGCGATTGAGTACGTGCAAGCTGCAGCGTGACTTTACGAAAAGAGCGAGGGGAGTGGAGGGGGGGGGTTGAAAGAAGGGAAAGGAGAAAGGAGCTCGTTTCTTTTTGCTTTTTCCAGACAATGCTGCGTTTCTCTTGTGAGTTTACTCTGGATATTCTTCACGTATATGTTTTGGGTATGTTGATATAAGGGGTGTTACATACATGACAACAACATGGGGCACAAGGCCCCCCGAGAGTATAGCAAAGACAACATCATACGCCTCCACATCTGTCTTCTTCTCATCCACATTATATTTCTTCGTACACACACAACACACGTAAATGAAAGTAGGACGATCTCCACAAAAAAAGGTCGACAACACACACAAAAACACATCTTCTTCTTTCTCACAGACATATTCACAACACATCTTGTACTATTGTCGCAACCATCATGTGTATCTATAAGCATAGCGAAACCCCTACCAATGACAAGTATCAAGTAGACACACCCTGTGCACTTGTATACTAGCAGCAGTATTTAACCAATGGCCATCATACAGCTAGTTTATTGCCGCAACCTGCGCACCCAAGCATGTTGCGCACAGCATGCCTGAAGCAGCATGTGTGTGACAGCAACACGCCCCTGAGTGACACTGGATGCCGTTGGTCAATCACCACACACAAGACAGAGCAGCAGCAGCACATGCTGCTAAAACAAAACGACAAAAACAACAGCAAGAACGAAAAAACCACACATGCACACAATGTATGCCACAGGAAAACGAAATTAGTGTCGGGTGATAATGGTATGGGGCGATGTGGTATGTCAACCACCACCCACAAGTATATGACTCCTCCATTAAATGACCAACAATATGGTCACTGTATATAAACTCCGGTGAAACACACACACACACTGGAAACACAGACACACACACACATTGGAAACACACAAAGAACACCACACAACAACGAGCAAAACCACGCAAAACCACTCGCAGCTGTATGTGCTGCGACAAAATCTGTTGTTGTGGGTATGTCGGTACATGATGGGCAACATTCACCACCACCACCGCCACCATGACGTGAATGGTCATGTCAGACAACCATGTGTGGGGTGAACGCACACATATGTGCAATGTGAAAAAGCACTACACATGTCGGTTGCGAAAAAGTACCACACTTGTGCATAATAGAGTGTCCCATCGTTGGCCACCAGACGCATGTGCGACTGTCCAGCCCCCATTGTGGGGCATGGATCGCACAACACACACTGCAAAACGCAACAACACTCGTACAGCAGCAGTACCGAGTAATGGTGAATATCAAAGATATACCATCACACACCAACATGAAGAGTAATGATGAATATCAAAGACGTACCATCACACAGCAGTATGCTGCTGCACAAGGGGTTCCTGCTGCACAATAGCACAAGCAGGGGGGGCCTGATCACCCTCATGATGACCATGTTGTGCAGTACACACCAACAACAAAACACACTCACTCTTGTATGTAGCGGAGCACTTGTCGCACACACGATATATACACTCACACCACACACACACACACACACACACACACACACACACACACAAACTGGAAACACAGCACCAGTGCTGAGCACATCCCACAAGGAGGGAGTGCTGCAATAAAATGATTGGTGCACGAGCAAGACAAACGCAGTGTCGGAATCATCCCCCTGTGTAGAGTGATGGGGAATGCCCCCCACACAAAGGGAAAACCCTCTGCACACAGAACAACCATCACATTGGGTGACACACATTGTAGTGCAAAACCACACCCCACAGCATGAAACATACCACATGTTGTTGTTGATTAGAGGGGAAATGATGATCATGTTGTACTCTCGTGGTGTACTCTCCCACACACAGACACAGACAACAAACACATAAAAGCAAAACACAATATATTTTTAGCTGGTAACGTCCGTTGACGCATGCACAGCCATCTCTTTGTATATATATAGAAAACAAAATCAAGGGCATATACGCAACATGGCGTGTACAAATACACACAAAACCATGTTGCAACCCAGGGTGCATAGCATACGCTCCAATCACCTCCCCCACTGCAATCACCTCTGTTCCCTCACCATCATAATGGACCACATGGACCACCACAGGCACCCCACATGATTGTGTACCCATGGGCACCCTCTCATTGTGTACCCTATCACGACCCTGGTGTACCCTCTCATCATGACCATTGTATATGACAAGGGAGCATCCCCCCCCCTCATGAGGAGCATCGGGTGGGCTCATTGAGCAAGTTGAGCAATGACGATGATTTCTTCAGTGACAGCCCAATAGGCCCCATACTCGACGCATCCACTGTTGACAAATCAGGCTCACCAGGAGGCATGCATGTGGCATCTGCAGCAAACAACCCCTCAGGTAACACAGATGCGGTGCTGGTAAGGGACCCCGAGGATGAGGAGGGGCCCTGGGCGGCCGCGCAGGTGGGTACCATGGGGGTGGGCATAAACCCGGCAGGCATGCACGACATGGGTGCGGGGTATTGGGTCATGGGCGCCATGTAGTAGCAGCCGGTGGGTGGGGATGAGGGAGGGGGGACCATCATCATGCCGGGGGGCACCATCATCATCCCGGGAGGGGGGCACATGGGGGCAATGGGACGAGCCCCGCTGATACTGTTGCGGCGCTTGACGGTGCGCATGGTGCGTGTTGAGGTTTCTTCCTTGGTTGCCTCGCTCGTAGCGGATTCAATGTCGCTGCTCAATTGCTTGCCCTGGGATGCCACGATGGAAAACACATCCCCTGCAGAGCCCGCGGGGGAGGGGGTTTTGGGGCACTGGAGGGACATGTCGGATTTTGAAGGGGGCACCTTGGAGGAGGGCTTGTCCACCAGTGGAAAGCCATGCTTGAGGCAATCCTCGTCGGTGAGGCAATCCGTGGTGACATCATCCTCATCCTCATCCGTGGTCGACTTTTCATCATCCATCATCTGGGGTGTAAGGGGAGAAAGGGTGAGGGTTGAACATCAACAACAATACCCATGTACTACATGCAACCCATCATCATGAAGTACCTTGCGGCGCACGACGTGTTGCCAGACGTTTTTCAGCTTGAGTGTCGACAGGGGTTTGTCAAGAAAATCACACGCACCCAATTTGATGCCACTCAGCACCTGGCTCTCGTCACTTTCCTCGCTCATCAATACCAGGGGAAACCGTGCCAACAGCTTGCGGAGTTTGGCCACATCATCGTCCAACACCAAGTCGTCGGCCACCTTGTCACCAGTCAACATGCGTGCCTGTTTGTATGTGTACGCATGTGCTAACTCAGAAATCTGTGTGCTATGACCAAACAACGATCATCGCGGAAAATATCCGCCAGACGGAGGGTCCAGATGCGGCACGCCATGACCCCCAAAAACTACAACGCACCTCTGCAAGCACCACGTCAAAGCTCGAGGATGGTGCCTCGATCGCTTCGAGAGCCTCGCCGCAGCTGCTGCAAACGGTGCCTGTGAACCAAGAAAAGTCATGCATGATATCTGATACGCATGCACCTGAACAAAACGCGCCATCGATGCGTGCGTGCTCTTGGCTACAACATGACACGCAACTGCCCACAGCATGCACGGCAAAATCGTGTGCAACAGAGCACGGAATAGGCAGGTTGACAAGACAACACCCCAACTGCGATCTAGCGGTGCACTGGCAGCTGCAACGTAAACGCACCGATGTAGCCCAGCGTATCCAGCTGTGACACAATCTCCTTGCTAGCATGTGCGTCCTTGTCGACAACCAACACCTGTGGAGGCATAGGCGAGGAGTTGAAGCCAAGGGCATTGCAGTGCTGTGGCACGGCTCTACGAGCCATCAAACGCCATCAAACAATGCACCTGCAAGCCCTTGGGGAAATCGGGGCGCCCGGAGAAGCTGGGGATACGTTTGATGGTCATTGGGATCCCTCAATCTGACAACAGATTCCAGACGGCTGTCTCTCGTAGTGATATGTGGTAGTGTTGAAATAAAATCGGTGTGGATGAGTTGACAATACAATAATCGGCAACTGAACAGAGCAACAGGGTTGCTGAAATTAATTCACAATGTTGAGGGGAAAACACATATAGTCCGCCGGCTGTGTCCATGACTGCACACAACTCCTCGTGGCGCAGCTGTCAGATAGTCAGCCGGCTGTGCAACCTCCATGACTGCACACGACTCCTCTCATGATGCAATGTTGCTGCCATCCTTGTAGTATCCATCAAACAACTCATAATTGGGCTCCGACCAGCACCGTGGCTCCACCCCTGTCACATTGTACACCACACGCTCCAGCTGCCTGAAAAAGCCCTTGTCAGAACCCCCATCGTCCAAGAAATCATTCCACACCCCACTGACAATGCAGTAATTGCCCTCAAACGGTGCCTTGTGGTGTGCGCCATGGGCACGGCGTGAAATCAGCAAGCCCGCATCCTGTGTTGTTGTTGGTGGTGGTTGCATGCTGGTTGTATGCTGGTTGTACTGGTTGTGTGCACACAGGAATCTTGCTGCCACATTCCTACACCAACATTCCTGCTGCCACATTCCTACTGTCACACCAGCCCCTCCCCAAATCAATACCTGCATGGCCAACACTATTGGATGGAGTTCACTTGCCTTCATGTGGCTCCATGCATGAAATTGCTGTGACATGCATACGAGCCAAATAAACAATGCCATGGACACTTGCAGTGGTGCTGGTGTCCAGGGGGTGAGCAACAGAAACAGTGCGGAAAATGGCAGTGCTGGTTTGAATACCTGAAAGAAGGGAAAAGAGGGGGGGTGCAGTTCAAAGTTTGATGACACCACCTGATGTGTTATCGACCCCACTTGATGACACCACCAACAACATACCTTGTGTACATTGTTGCAAAATTCACGTTCAGTAATGGTCCATGGTCGTTGGTGGTGTCCCTGAAATGCTGCAATCTGGTCACCGACAATGGGGGTGTTGCCATCCCCATAGTTGTCCACACTCCAGTGATACACACCCGTTCCAAAGTCTGTGTGTTCATGGTGTTGCCCATTGGTGCACATCACCATGTGCACAATAGAAAAAAACCAACAAACCCCTCACCTGCCAAGTAGTACGCGGCCACCACGCTCGCGAGTGTGGCCATTGCCTCTGCTGAGCTGTCAATGTCTGCAATGCCGTGTGCTGCGAGGAGCGCTAGCAGGCCAGTGCAGCCCCAGACAATGGCCTGGTGCGCCGGGGTGCTTTTCAACTCCTCCTCAGACTCGAGGATGATGCGGCCGGTGGTTTTGGGTTTGGAGGCAACAGCCACAGTTTCCTGATGGGATGTCATAATCGCACGAACGATCAATGTACGGCGAGAGGTCCACGAGGTTTGTTGAGGCTGCAAGCAATACAAGGCTGGCCATGCGAGTGTGCGTGTGGTAGAGGGCAGACTCGTGCTAGCGTGCTGTGAGCTAGCACGACGGTGCTGCAGTGTGCACATGATGCGCGACGAGGTACGTTGCATGGTGTTTGATGTTGGATGGTGCATACTCGAGCTGCAGCGGTGATGCAATCGTGTGGTATAGTGTTTTTTTTGGGTGATGCGGGGGTGCGTGGTTGTTTCTCTGATAGATTGTTTGAGCTATGACGAATTGTGGGACTATTTGTGGGAAATAGTGTATAAAAGATGGTGGTTGGTGTGTGGGTGTGTGCACGCTGTGTGGACACATATATGGGTTCAGAATATGCACCCACACACTTGCAAATCCAGCACAATGCATAGGCGACGGTCACATAGCTGTTAGTGGATGCTCAGTTCGGGCAGTGCTCATTGTGCTCCTTGTGCCGACATAGTCGTTCCAACACCTTGCACTCACGTACACATCATTTTGTGTTCAAACACACTTCCCCAATACTAATGGGTACTAGTAATAAACAATGATGTGACAATACTCATTTGATGATCATCCCACTGAGCAGCAATAGGATGAACAAGCATGCTGCTTGATCACATGGGCAGGAAAACAAAGCAAGCTGTCCAGCGCGATGCAGCATCGAGCAAGAGACCGCGGTTGTCATTGAGCCCTTCCACTGCCAAGGTTGTTTATGAGGTTGTTTGTCATCAACATGATTCACTCCATCACAGCAATACCTCACAACAGCACAATACCTCACACTGCAGGGTACCCAACAAGATGCACCAGCAAAACCATCTCGCAGTATTTTGGAGTTGTTGCAGTCCAGGGCACCCAATGCCCAAAGAGCAACCCAACAAGCAACCCCATCGACCTCTCCAGACAAGCGCCCCTCTGTGTCCACAGAGCCAGGTACAGTTGTGATGTATTGGTGTATTGGTGTGGTATTGTGAGTGAGAGTGCGGCACCCAAAATGATAGGATGCCTGGTTCCCAACCACAGTGGCATTGTGGAGCGATGCAGCAGATCCCACCGATGTGACAGACCTGGTTGTTGCCAAACAAAAACTTGATGAGCTGCACAAATGGCTTGCTGCACGCCCAGAAACTCTAAGCGGTGCCCGCGTCATGGTGCTCTCCGGTATGTCGTTCATAGTGGTGTGCATATAGGCGCACATGTGTTGTGATTTTCTTCATACCACCACCACAAACACCACCACAAACAACCCCTCTTTTTCTCTGTAGGCCCTCCAGGGTGTGGCAAGCGGTGCACCATCAACCTGCTTGCTCGCCAGTATGGGTATCAGCCTCACATGTGGAATGCCCCCATGCCTACTACATATGCAGAACATCGATACCAAGGGACTGTGTCTGTTGGCTATACATCCAAGGTGTGTGTGTGGGTGGGGGGGGGGGGGGGGGGTTGGCGACGCGCCAAGTGTGTGGCCCTGTGGAGCAGGTCATGTGCTTGGCCTGCAAGCTTCCAACCTGCTTTGTGGGCAGGCATGGCGGCCTTGGTGGCCAAGAGTCATAGGTTGCTGGCAGCACAGCACAGCGCGAGTGCCCCCTGCGGCGCCGCGGCCCGGGGCGGAGGTGCAGCGTGGCAGCCCCAAGGGGCTAGAGGCAGGCCCCACACAGCCTGCGTGGCGTGCTTTGCTCTGCAGGTTCTTCACAGCTCACTCTGTGACAGGCTGCGGCCGCCGGCGGGCCGGTGGTGGCGGTTGTGTATGGCCGACTGCGGACCCAGGGTTCATAAGTCCTCCTTGTGGCTGCCTGTCCCGTTTGTGACTGTTTTGTCTGTCTGCGTGACCACCTGGAGCAGGCGGCGCGCAAGATCAACGTGGCCAAGTTCCGCGCCAACAAGGTGCAG
>VFQP010001329.1_pt1 | contig 33798 bp, 25 predicted proteins | sample 3512351 | NCBI WGS metagenome assembly VFQP01 (sample SAMN10412372, study PRJNA504923) | tailings metagenome | isolation source: Relicate 1 Philex TSF1 revegetated site | place: Philippines: Tuba, Benguet | collected 2017-08-29
CCGAGAGATCGTGAGAGTGCCACCCGGCCCCAGGAACAGGGCGCCCCGACAACATGGCGGCGCGCAGGGCATAAGACACGCGGGTGCCAGGCGGGAGCAAACAGGAGAAAGCAACGCGGCCAGTGCTCACGCCCAAGCACTGCCCCCACGTGCCACACTCAGGTCCTCGCACAAGCCCGAGAGCCACGAGGAGGACCTGGCCCTGCAGGTGTACGACACGTGCCCCGTCTTCTCGGCGCGCTTCGAGGTGCGTGCTGCAAGGTGGATGTGGTGAATCCTTGGCGGGGAAGAGGCCTCCCCTCCTGATCCATTCTCACGGCGCGGTGCGCGGTGGCGTGGTTGGCCTCTGCAGACCATGGCGGACGACAACTACGACGGGCCCGACATCACCTACTACTTGTGAGCAGCAAGGGGGGGCCGCCGTGTAGCTGTGCTGCGGGGGCCGAGGTCACGCGGCCCGACACCTCACCTCTGTGGCTCTCTCCTGCTTGGGCGCGCGCGCAGCGACAAGGCGGAGAAGCCCCCCTCTGGGCCTGACGACGACGGCCACAACCGCCTGCGCTCCCAGCACCCCGACGGCTTCTTCCTGGGCTGAGCACGCTCTGCTCAACGCAGCATGGCCCAGCACCACGCGGCTTGGCTTGTCCGCACACGCCCTTCTCCCTCAGTATGTGGGGACGCGGTGTTCGACGTGTGACACACGAGAGCGTGCCTGCACGACGTGCACTGCCACACCACCGAAGCAGCTTTTTCCCTCGGCGCACCTGCAGAGAGGTGCCTGGCCCCCCAATTTCTTAAGGAGCGTGAGTGCAGAGCACATGACCTCTTGTTCTTCATCGACAAGCCCCGCTCTTCTCCTTGTTCCCATGCTCTTGAGCGCGCTCCCGGTGCCGACGCGCCGCCACCCTGTTGCGCTTGGACGAGATAAAGCAATCCCTTTGCTACCCGGTTGTCAATTTCCTCTGATGCCCCGGGTGTGGATGTTGGCCACGTCCACATCAGGCAACACGGGGGCACACGCGCCACGCGCGCATGCACACCGCCGACGAAGACCTCAAGGCCAGCCTCCAGCGCTCGTCACGCCAGCCTCAGCTTGTGTTTTTCACACAACAGCGGAGCTCCGGGGTCCATCTTGCTGCTGCAGAGTTGAGGAGCAGTCCTCCTTCAACCGAGAGATCGTGAGAGTGCCACCCGGCCCCAGGAACAGGGCGCCCCGACAACATCAACATGGCGGCGGCGCGCAGGTGCGCTGCCTATGTTCGCTGCGTGTGCCTCCATGCGCGCTCACGCGCTTCGTGCGCCTGCGATCGATGTGCGCGCGAACCGAGGCGCGGAGCGGAGCGGGGCGGTGCGCTGCGAGCCTGTTGCGTGCGCAGGGCGATGGAGGAGGATGAGACGATCCACTTCGAGACCAGCAAGGGCGTCAAGGTGGTCACCACGTTCGACGGCATGGTGCGTCGACGGGTCCTCGCCCCTGCAGCAGTGGAGGAGCACAAGCTGACCGTGCATGTGCATGTGCGCACCAGCAACAGCGCCATGCATTGCTGCTGCCCCCTCTGCTCACGCAGGGCCTCAAGGAGGACCTGCTGCGCGGGCTGTATGGCTACGGCTACGAGAAGCCGTCGGCCATCCAGCAGCGCGCCGTGCTGCCCATCGTCAGCGGCAGGGACGTGATTGCGCAGGCGCAGTCGGGCACGGGCAAGTCCTCGCTCATCGCCATCACCACCTGCCAGCTCATAGAGACCAACATGCGCGAGTGAGTGGGCCGTGGCCAAGGCGCGCCTGCTGCGTGCAGCAGTGCTGCTGCTCCCAAAGTGCGTGCAGCAGAAGCTCATCGCGGTGTGTGTGGCGGCCGTCCCCCCCCACCCTACCTGCGCGTGGTGGCGGCCCGCAGGGTGCAGGTGCTCATCCTGTCGCCCACGCGCGAGCTGGCGCAGCAGACGGAAAAGGTCATCCTGGCCATCGGGGAGTACCTCAACGTGCAGGCGCACGCGTGCATCGGCGGCAAGAGCCTGGGTGCGTGCGCCTCCGCAAGGGAAGGAGGGGGGAAGGGGGCTGGGGTGCTGAAGCAGGAGCCGGGGTGCGCCCTGCTGGATGCGTTGCGGCGTGAGCAGCACTTGTGGGCGCACCGCTTGCTGCTGGCGTGCGCAGGCGAGGACATCCGGAAGCTGGAGAACGGCGTGCACGCCGTGTCGGGGACGCCCGGGCGCGTGTTTGACATGATCAAGCGCAAGGCGCTGCGCACGCGGTGAGGAAGGGCTGGGGAGGGGAGCGGAGGGGCCATCCAACAGCAGCACTGCAGCGGGGAACTGCAGTGCTGCTCTCGTGCGGCGCACGCGCGTGCCCCTGCCACCTGACTCACCGCCCCTCCCTGGCCGTCGGGTGTGCAGGCACATCAAGACGCTGGTGCTGGACGAGGCGGACGAGATGCTGGCCAAGGACTTCAAGGACCAGATCTACGACATCTACCGCTACCTGCCCCCAGAGACCCAGGTGATGCACGGCACGGGCCGCAGGCTTAGGGCTTGGGCGGGGCTGTTGTTGAGCTCCTGGCTCCTCAGTCACGTGCGTGCCCCCTCACCCCTCCTCGTGCCCCCCCTGGTGCTGGTGCCAGGTGGTGCTGGTGTCGGCCACGCTGCCCACTGAGGTGCTCGAGATGACGCAAAAGTTCATGACGGACCCCGTGCGCGTGCTGGTCAAGCGCGACGAGCTCACGCTCGAGGTGCGGCCCTTTGATTGGGGTGGAGGGGGGTTCGGCAGTGAGCACGGGGGAAGGGCACCGAGGTGGGAAGGGGCGACGGGGCCAGCGCCACGCGTGGCGACCTCGCGTGCTTGCCGCTGCCGCTGCTGCTGTGTGTTGCGCGCACGCAGGGCATCAAGCAGTTCTTTGTGGCGGTGGAGCGCGAGGAGTGGAAGTTTGACACGCTGTGCGACCTGTACGACACGCTCACCGTCACGCAAGCAGTCATCTTCTGCAACACCAAGCGCAAGGTGCGCCCCCGTGCGCGTGCGGCGGGGCTGTGTGCAGAGTGTGGGGGCGGGGCGTCCAGTGCCAGGCAGGCGCATGCTGATATGGATCCCTGTGCGCGCGCCCCTGCCTGCCCTGGCGCCGGCGCAGGTGGACTGGCTCACGGAGAAGATGCGGCAGAACAACTTCACCGTGGCGTCCATGCACGGAGACATGGTGCAGAAGGAGCGCGACGCCATCATGGGCGAGTTCAGGTGCGCCGCCGCACGCGCTGGGGAGTGAGGGAGCCAGGGCATGGAGCCAGCGCGTCAACAAGTGGCCACCTCTCACCTCCCTAGCAGTCAAGGTGATGCCCCGCTGTGTGCACGCGAATTCCCCTGCGCAGGTCGGGCGCGGCGCGCGTGCTCATCACCACGGACGTGTGGGCGCGCGGGCTGGACGTGCAGCAGGTGTCGCTCGTCATCAACTACGACCTGCCCAACAACCGCGAGAACTACATCCACCGCATCGGCAGGTGCGCACACGTCACCTGCTGCAGCAAGGGCCGCTCAAGCCGTGCGAGCGTCGTCGTGCCTTGCGCGCTGTGGTTGTGGGCTCACCAAGTGGCGTCGCGGCACGCACACGCTCGTGCACACCCTGCAGGTCTGGCCGCTTCGGGCGCAAGGGCGTGGCCATCAACTTCGTGAAGAACGACGACATCCGCATCCTCCGCGACATTGAGCAGTACTACTCGACCCAGATCGATGAGATGCCCATGAACGTCGCAGAGCTCATCTAGGCCACCCGGACCTCGCCTGACCCGCAAACGACGACCTTTCTACTGCTCTGCTGCGAGGCTGAGTTTACGAGCGTTGCTGCTGCTGCTCCTGTTCCGGGGGTCGTTGCAAAACAAGGGTTCGCCGCGACGGCGCGCCGCCTCGCCGTGACGCGCGCTCGTCATTCAACTACGAGCGCGGAGCACAGCAAGAAAGGCAGGCCCTCAGCAGCGGCGGCGCCAAGGCGTGCCTGTGTGAGTGCTCGTTGCGTGCGAGGGCCGCGCCGCCAGGGCGTGCTGAGGGGCGACCCCTTGGCTTCCCAGGAGCACCCTCCCAGTGGCAGTCAGCAGACCTGCAAGCAGCCACCTTTCTGCAGTCGCTCACAGCTGCACAGCCAACGCAACAGGAACGCAACATGCCAGGCGCAACGCTCGACCTGGGGGCAAAAGGTGAGCGGCGCCCACCCTTATTCCTTTGTCCGCACACGTCACCAACCAAGAGCTCGCCAACGAGTGCCAAGAACCAAAAGAAGGTCCAGTGTAAGGGCCCCAGTTGATTTCGGCAAGTCCGGCTAAGAAGAAGAGCGCGTTCGGCGTTCGCGGCAATCCGACCCCACCCATCCGTGTACAACAAGCACGGCCCGCAGCAGCCTGCTGCCATCCTTTCCAGGTTATTCCAGTTCAGGAAGAGAGCGCATCCGTGAGCATCGCAGCCCAAGCACATCGTCGTGACACCACTAGTTGGCCTTGCCGCCGCCGCCCTTTGTGCCGCCTGAGAACGCGCACACCCTGCACACGTCCACCAGCTGCAGGCCGCCAGAGGTGGCACCCGGCGAAGCAGACGACTGGGCAGGGGACTCGTCAGGGCCAGGGCAGAGCCTGCAGAAGCTGCCAGAGCCCTTTGGGGGCGGGGAGGGTACGGCGGGGAGGGAGGGTAAGGAGCTGGGGGCGGCGGGCGGCGCAGAGGCGGAGGTGCGGGCGCGCCGCCGGTGAGCACGCACAGCTTGCAGGGGTCCACCACCTGTGCGCCCCTTGGCGGCGGCGAGGGCGGCGCGTAGGCCGTCCCGCCCGTCAGCACGCACAGGTCGCAGGGGTCCACGCCTTTTGGCGACGGGCGCGTTGCAGCGGCGCCGGGGGGGGGGGACGGGGGATAGGGAGGGTAGGGCGGCGGGTAGGGCGCCGGCGGGGGCGCTCTGGCCTGGCCGGTGGTGACGCACGTCTTGCAGGTGAGGCGGCAGAGTTCCTTGGTGAGGCTGTCGCCCAGAAAGACGTACTGCGGCTTGCAGAACCCGTAGTCGGCCCACGTGGCGCAGTAGGGGCTGGTGTCCTCGCACTCGGCGGGGGGCGACGGCGGCGAGGGCGGCCTCTTGTTGACGGGCGGGCTGGCGACGGGAGGCGGCGACGCGCGCTGGGCGGGCGACGGCGCAGTGCGTGGCAACGGTGGGGGGCTGGACGCTTGGGGCGGAGGCTTGCTTGCCGGTGGAGGCGGCAAAGGAGGAGCAGGAGGCGGCTTGCGAGGGGGTGGCGAAGGAGGAGGAGGCTTGGCAGGCGGGGGCGGCGAGGGCTTGGCAGGTGGGGGCGGCGAGGGCGGCTTGGGCGAGGGCGGGGTGGGCGGGGGCGAGGGCCGGATGAGGGGGGCGCGCACGTTGGCCAGGTACGTGCCGTCCGAGTCAATGTTGCCGCCCGGCAGGTACCGGCACGTCACGATCCAGCAGTTGGGCCCCGCCGCGCCGGCGCAGCCCAGGCGCCGGGTCGCAGCCCAAATGACTTGAGTGAAGTGCCCGGTGCGCGCAAAGTCGGCGTCCTTGGCGGCGTTGTCCAGCCAGGGCGTGCTGGTGAACTTGTAGTTGCGCACCTCGCCGTAGAAGAGGTTGGTGGCGAAGACGCACGAGGGCGTCGTGCCCGTCCACCTGGCGATGTTCTCCCCGTAGCTGCTAAAGTCCGAGTGCCGCAGCGCGCAGCCCTTGGCCGCCAGGCCCCTGGACCAGTCCAGCGCGCCCTTGGCCAGGTTGTCGTCCCACGTGAGGGCGGGCGAGGTGTGGCGGGCTCGGTCCGCGTTGTGCACCTGGAGCGCCTGCTGCGCGTCGGAGCACCCTGCGCGCAGCCCAGCAGCAATGTGCTTGCTGGGCTTGCATCAATGTGGTCATCATCAATGCTCGCATCACAGAGCGTCAACCAGGTGCGTGGCGCAGACTAAAGTGGCGCAAGCCGCGCTGAGCATGTGCACGCATCGGCTGTGCGCGCGCCGCGCACACTGACCTTGGGCACCCCAAGGAAGAGAGTGGCTGAGGGCCAGCAGCAGCGCCGCCACTGAGGCGATCGTGGCGCCCAGCTGCCTCATCCTTCTGCTTAGAGTGGTGGGCCAAGCCGGTCGAAACCACCCGGTGGCCGGCCGAACGTGAGTCGGCCTGCTGAGCGCAGCGCGGGGCGGCAATGGGCAGCGCCACAGCTAGTCAGCGAGGAGTTTAGCTGCGACAGGTGCCGTGATCGACTGCCATGCCGCCAGCGCGAGAAACTGCGGCAGGATGCCTGCAGCGAACGGCGACTGCTTGCGCCTACCTGAGCCTGGGGGCGCAGTGTGCGTGCGTGGATGTGCGCGATCTCGCTGCAGGGAAAGCGGCCTCTGCAGCTCTTCTTGAGGTGGGCGGCACTCTTTTTCTCTTCATCTATCCACGGTCCAGGGACGCCCTCAGGTCAGGAGGTCACAAGCCAACGCAAGGTTTAAGAGCAACGCTAACAGGTCCTCATCAGCCCGTCCCTTCGAGCCCGAGCTTGCGGAACATGGCGCCGACCTCCTGGCTGTCGGTGTAGGTGCCGCCCAGCACGTGCGCCGCGCCGCACAGCGTCTTGGTGTGCTGCCCGAGGCAGTAGAGCTCCATGCCGATGCACGGGCCTGCGGTCGTGTGCAAGATGTGCGCACGTGCGCGGCAGTGTCTTGAGCTGAAGAGCTGGGTGGGCGGCTCAGCTCAAGGTTGAACCGAGCACGAGCCAATGAGCCCGCGCCGCCACCCACGCACCTGGCACGACGAGCTCCCTCTCGGCGGCCCGTGGCCAGCCGGCCGTGGCCTTCATGTGGTCCATGAGGTCGGCCGCCACGTGCGCCGAGTTGGTGGTCATGACCACGGCCTGGGGGCACGCGCGAGGCGCCCTGGTCTGAGCGCGGTGCGGTGACGGCGTGAGCACGCGTGCAAACACGCGGTCCAGCAAAGCCCCCGGGCGCGCACCTCGTGCTTGGCCTGGTTGATGAACTGCGTGGCGGCGTCGGTGCGGCTGGGCGGGAAGATGCAAAAGACGTACGTGTGCTCGGGGCTGGGAGGCGGCCGCTCGCCGTGCGTCACCACCAAGGGGCCCTGCACATCGCCACCTCGCCGCGGAGAGAGAGAGCTGATTGTTGGCGGGTGCGCACGCAGCTCATGGCTCTACGATTAGCCCCGGGACGGCTCAAACCCTTCCCCCCTCCGCCGTGCCGCGCACCTCGGCGCCCAGGTTGCTGCCTCCTCCCAGCGCCTCCACCACCTGGGTGGGCAGCTGGCCGCCCAGCACCTTTTCCGTCGTCAGGTCAGCGGGCAGGTACCTGGGGACAAAGGGCAGGGGCCAGCGTGCAGGCAGGCAGGTCCACGGGTGGCCCCTGAGCTGTGCGGGACTGACAAGCCGCCCGTCGCTCACTTCCAGTTGAGCTGCGCCTTGGGCGTGAAGTCGTGCACGTGCCACCAAAAGTTGTGCAGCACGTCGAGCTTGGCGCCCTTGAGCTGCCCTGCGCACCACCAGCGGCGTTTGCGTTTGAGGGCCGCCAGCGTGCTGGGTGGGCGGCGGGCCCTTGCCTGCGACGCAGGCGGCTAGCCTGGCAAAACTCATGCAACACCACTCGCACCTGGTAGCTGCGGGTAGTTGAAGGTGAAGCACGTCAGCCCGATCTGCGCACAGCACCCGAGCGGCACGCTCAGACTTGTGGCGCCGCGCTGTCCCGCTGGGTGCCTTCCCCGCACTCGCGCCACGCGCTTACTCTAGGCCACCAAGAGGGGCGCACACTGGCTGCCAAAACAACAACCACGCGCTCTCACGTTGGACGAGGCCTCCAGGATGGGCTGGGTGCGACACAAGAGGGAAATGTCCGAGTCCGTCACGTCCCGCAACCTGCACCACCACAATGCAGGCGGGCGTGTGTCGCGCGTGCACGCGCCTCAGCAGCATCCACACGCCAGCGCTGTGCTCTCTCAGCATGCATACCCTGCGCGCACATGGCCCCCCATCCCCCAGGCGCACCTGAGCTGCCGCGTGATGAAGGCGCACTTGACGTTGGAGCTGTCGCGCAGGAAGATGCTGCGGGACACGTGTGCATAGTGGAGCAAGCCCCGTAGCGTCCTGGGCACGAGTTCCCTGGCCCCAAATGTGTGCCCTGCACGCTGCGCCTCCACAAGCACTGCTGCCTGCGACCGACAGCACCTACCTGCCCGCCGTGGGTCCGATGAAGATCCGGCAGTTCTTGCACTGGTCGATGTTCACTTGGGCGCAGTGGTCCAAGAGGTACAGGTCGCAGTCCTGCATGGCACGCACGAGCTCGCCAGCACCCTGCTTGGCTCGGGGCGGAGCACACGCTCGGACGTGTGTGCGCCGGCCCGCGCCGCGGCCCCCCGCCACCCACACAGCTTGACACTGACCTGGCAGTCATCGATTTGGAACGCCTGCCCGTTGATGCTCCTGCAGCCAGGTACAAGGAGGCTCTGTGCGCGTGGCGGTGTGTGTTTCTTCGCCTGGCGTCCCGCTCGCAGTGTGTGCGAAATCGCGCACCCTGGCGCCTTGACCTTGACCTCGCTGCGCAACCCGATGAACCGAAAGTCCTTGGGGTCGAGCTTCTGCGTGGCGCTGTTCGCGGGGAGCCGCTTGATGTTGCCGCTCGCGGAGCCCGACCCCGGAGACGCTGCCGCGCCGTTCGCGCCTGTTCTCCGGCTGGGGCGCACGGCCGTCACGCGCTCCTCATCCTGCGCACACCGGACGAAAGGCCCCAAGCTGCTCGCGTAGGCGGTCTCGAGACCTTCCTGCTCCGACCATTTTCTCGAAACATTGGCCAGCTCCTCCTCACGTCGCCGAGCGTGCCGCCTGGCACCGCGTACTTGGCCTCCGTGGCCGGCTTGTTTTCGCTGAAGCAGTTGCCCATCGTCGCAGTTCTGGCTCTCTCGCGCACTGCCGCACGGCCGATTTATCGATTGCCCTGTAACGTGCGACCTGGCGATTGAATTGCACTACAAGCATGAAGCGGCGCTCGCTGCTTCCGGCGCTGGTGGTGGCGCTCGCCGCTGCTGCCTCCGCCGTGCTGCTCGCCGCTTGGCACGCCACGCACTCTCCGCTGCGACCGGCGCGCGCGGCTCTGCTAATCGTCGACGCGCAGCCAGCCTTCGCGTGCAGCAACGGCAGCCTGCCCGTGCGTCGAGGCGAGGAGGTGGTGGACGCGCTGCGGCGGCTCCTGCAGCGAGGCGCGCCGCTCTACGAGCTGGTGGCCTTTTCGCTCGACTGCCACCCACCCAGCCACATCTCCTTCGCCAGCGCGCACCAGCACGCAGACGCAGCAGCCTGGGGCACGACGGCTGGTGTGGTTATTCTGGGCTACGGGGCGCGGAGCGCGCGCCTGCTCCACGGCAGCACGTGGTCCATGGCGTCGCCGGCCACAGCCAGCAACAGCGAGCCCGCACAGGAGGAACCCACGGAGGAGGTGGTGTGGGTGCAGCAGCGCCTGTGGCCCGACCACTGCGTGGCAGGGACGCCCGAGGCGCAGCTGCACCCTCGCCTGCGCGAGCTCCTCCAGGATGGCGCCCAGCGTGAGCCGCTGTGCCCTCCACCTGCCACTGGCGCGTCGGAGCTGCCCGCTCTCCGGCACCTGCACCTCCGTGCGCACAACACCAAGGCGGTGGAGGCGCTGGTCGTTCTCAAGGGCACCTTGCCGCACCTGGACGCTCCGTCTCCCTTCTCTGACAGCGCGCACCTCCTCGACAACGGTGAGGCCTTGGTGGTGCAGCAGGTTGACCACGGTTGCTGCGCGGTTCACCTCGCTCTCCCTACTTGCGTCATGCTCCGCGCAGGCCTGCACTTTGAGCTGCAAGCGCGCAGAGTGACCACTGTGCACGTGGCGGGGCTGGCTCTGGACGTGTGCGTGGAGGCCACCTGCCTCGACGCGCTTCGCCTGGGTTCCAAGGTGCTGGTTGGCAGGGCAGCGGCCGCCTGCCATCGGAGCGCCGCGCTTGTGCGAGCGGGGACCAACGCGCGGCGTCAGGTGACGGCGGCGCAGCACACACTGTTGCTTGCAGGTGGTGCTGCTGGAGGACGCAACGGCCCCCGTGACAGAGGAAGGAGGCAACCGCACCCTCGCGCGGCTGCGAGCAGCAGGCGTGCGCGTCATGACCACCCGCCAGGTGCTAGCGCAGGGTTTGTTGAGCTCCAGGGCGTGAGCAAGGAGTGAGCCAGCGTGCGTGCGGTGTGCTCTTGACCCAAAGCAAATCGTTGCTGCAAGCCCCCGTGCGTGCGTGCCGTCAGTTGTTGTTGCCGCCGGCTTCGGGGCGGCACGTGGCCTGCGGGTCCCTCTGCGTCAAAAAGTCGTGCACCAGCTTGCTGGAGGCCTTGCCCACCGTGGTGCCAGAGCGCGTGGACTGCATCACCAGCGCCTCCTCCCGCTGCCTGGCGGTGAGGCCCGGCGCCGTCAGCGCGCGCATGAGCGCCGCCACGCTCGAGTGCTTGGTGGCCACGGCCACGGCGCGCGCCGGCGGCAGCAGGTGGCCCAGCGCCATGGCCAGCGTGCGCTGGGCGGGCGTGGCGCCCTCGAGCCCCGCCTGGGAGGACGACACGTTGCTCTTGAGGTGCGCCTCCAGGTAGCCCTCGCTCTGCGCGCCCACCACGGCAGCACTACCCAAACGCGTGCGGCACGCAGGAGGGCAGGAGGGCGGCTGGCAGGTGCCCACCTCGTCATCAGCACAAAGCCCTTGAGCACTGCCTCCAGGTGGTGGCGCACCTGCTGCTTCTTGTGGTGGTAGGCCAGCGTCTTGGTGAGATTGAGCAGCAGGTCGCACGCGGCGCCGGCGTCCAGCAGCTCACTCCGCAGCCTGCTCCACACACGTGCCGTGGCGACAGCCGTGCGTGCGTGCTGGGATTCGCATCTGTCTGGGCGCCTTGGCGGGGCGGGAGCCCACCTACCAGCCGCAACGAATGTCCGGCAGCACGGAGGCAGGCGAGCCCACAGGTGCTGAACAGGTGCTGGAAGCACATCGCTCCATCTCGCTTACCCAGGCTGCGTCGACCCCAGGCCACACAGGCCAGCGTGCGTGCGGGCCCCACTGTCAGCGCCCAGGGCGCGCGCACCTGACGGCGGGCAGGGTGAGCTGCAGGTCCAGCAGCGCATTACGCACCACCTGGGCGTTGAACGTCTGCACGCACACGCACGCACCCATGCAGCACACTGGAGTAGGGGGCGCGTGGAGCTGCCAGGGCGCCTGGCGAGCGCGCAGCTCACCGGATCAGCACACACACACTCTTCGCGACGCACCGAGCCGGGCGCCCGCTCGCGCGCCGCCAGCTCCCTCTCCAGGCCCACGCACCCCACCATGAGCGTGCACCGGGGGTAGGCCGCGCGGAACTGCTGCGAGGCAAGCGCCACCAAGCCCCCCCGCCCCGCCACCACGCCGGCGCCCGCACCCCCGCCGTCTCCACCCCCGCCGCCGGCCCCACCCAGAGTGTGCGACCTGCCCTGCCAGGCCTGCTGCTGCTGCTGCTGCCCCCCCGCTGCCGTGCCCAGGCCCAGGAGCGGCACGTCGGCCAGCACCCGGTCCACCAGCTGGGCGGGCGTCAGGAAGAGCAGCAGCAGGGGCAGGGCCAGCGTGGCCAGGCCCCCCTCGGGCGCGCCTCCCTGCGTCTCCCCGCGCTCCTCGCCCTCGCCCCCCGGCAAGGTGATGGGCTCCAGGGCGCCGTTGAGCGACCCGCCCTCACCCCCCTGCTGCTGCTGCTGCTCCTGCGCGGGGCCGCCGGTGAGGGCGGCCACGGCCTGCCTGGGCACGCGGCGCGCCCAGCGCACCAGCGGCCACTCCTGGGCCAGCGGCTGCTCCGACCCCATGAGCTGCACGCATGGGGTGGTGGCACACACGCAAGGTGCACGCCTGGTATGGGCCGCGACCAGGCACGCTCCGGTTGGGCAGCTGCTGGTACGTTGAACGAGCTGCCGGTGCGCTCTTGCATTTCCATCGCCCCGTGCACGACTCGGCGCAGGCAGACGCACACGACGCGTGCACACAGGGCCGCACTCACGCGGTACTCTAGGCCGGCTGCCTGCAGCGTGGCCATGAGCGCGGGTCCCCAGGGCTGCTCCATGAGGCGCGGGGACAGCAGCAGCACCGTGGCCTTGAGCGGGTCGGTGCCGCCGCCCGTCAGCGCGCGGTTCACCTCCTTGCTCACGCGCCGCTGCTCCCGGTCCGCCTCCTTGGCGCGCGCCTTGGCCTCGCGAGCCGCCACGCGCGCCGCCTGCTTGTCCGCCTGGGGAGGGGGGGGCGCGCACACACAGCAGCACAGCAGTGCTTGGGGAGCGGGGTTGCAGGCAGCGGCGCGGACGCGGAGGGACGTCGGTACGCAGTGCGGCCGTCAGCCAAAGACTTGTTGGGCTCGCTCACCTTGGCTGCTGCCTGCTGCGCCTGCTTGAGCAGCTTGGCGTAGTGCTTGCGCTCGGCGGCGTCCCTGGCGCGCTCCACCTCCTTGTCGCTGGCGCCCCGCGCGCGCCCCGCCACCCGCTCAGCCTCAGCCCGCCCCGCCTCACGCGCCTCGGAGCGCCACGCGCGCTCCTGGGAGGCGCTGGGCTGGTACTGCTGCTGCTGCTGCTGCTGCTGCTGGGAGCCGCCGTCCCCGCCTGCCAGCGGCTCGGACCCGCCGCCCTCCCCGTCCGCCTCGCCTGCGCTCCACTGCTGCTGGGAGCCCCCACGGGCCGGCAGGCGGCCAGGCGCCGTCTGGTTCGCGTGGGACTTGACGGCCTTGCGGCGCCTCGCCCCGCCGCGCCCACCTTCCTCCTCCTCCTCGTCCTCCTCCTCATCCTCCTGCTCGTCCTCTGACAGGGCAAACGAGTCGTCCTCCTCATCATCATCTTGGTGCTGCTGCTGCTCCTCGCCGTCCTCAGCCTCTAGGGACCACGCCCTGCCCCGCCGTCCCGCCCCGGTGCGCTGCCGTGGCTGCACCTGCGCCCCCGTGGGTGCGGCTGCTGCTGGCCCAGCGTAGCCCGCCAGCGCGCACACGTCCTCCTCGTCATCGTCGCCCGCGCCACCAGGCTGCATGAAGTGCTGCAGCTGGTTGGGCAGCGCGGCCTCGTGAAGCGCCTCCATGCCGCCGGCGTCCCGCGGCGGGCTGCGCCGCTGCTGAGCAGGAACGCGCCCCCCCTCACCAGCCGGCCCGCCGCCGCCCGCCCTCGGCTTGGGGGCGCCACCTGCTGCTCCACCACCGCCACCCCCGTCGTCGTTGTCGTCGTCCAGGATGCTCCACAGCGAGGCGCGCTTGGGCGGCTGGGCGGCGCGGCCCGTTGGCCCGGTGGGCACAGGTGCTGCCTGCGACACGGCTGCTCCTCCTCCTGCGCGGCGCAGCACGATGATCAACCAAGCGCGGCGCGTTTTCCCCCAGCGAGTGCCAGGCGCTGCAGCGCCCGTGCAGGGCGGCAGCAGGCAGGTGTGCGCACCTGTCGGCGCCCCGCGGACCTGCGGCTGCTGCTGAGCGGCCACTGCCACAACCACGTTGCCCTCGTCGTCGTCTGAGGTGAGCGTCAGGTCAATGGTGTGCATTGCTCTGGACCAGAGGGCCGTTCCCGTCCAAGAGCCTGCCGCCTGCTGGCCCTGTCTGTCCCGGCAACGCTCAAGGTATCTGGTGCTGCTGCTGCTCGTCCCCCACGACAGGGCCACGACAGGGCCACGGTGCATGGCGCTGCGCGTGGGCCCACGGCGGTCGGTGGGCGGTAGGTGCAGCAGAAGTAGCGTGCTGCACGCAGGATGGCCATCTCACAGCTGGAGGCGCGCGTGGTGTGGCTGGCGTCGCAGTGCTGCGGGGAGGACCTGGCAGCGGCATTGCAGTTCAAGGAGGCGAAGGCTCGCGGCCTGGAGACGTCTCCGCTGCTCAGAGAGGACGCTGAAGACGGCCAGGGGCCTCTGGACGCGCCCAACCAGCTGCTGCTGAGCCCCACGAGCGCAGTGGGCGGCCCCCTTGTCAGCCATCCCGCAAACTCGCAAGGCCCGCCGCAGCAGGTGCTGGTGATGCGCCACGCGCACCGCGCCGATGAGGACGACGACAATTGGACGCGGACAGCGGCGCGGCCGTGGGACCCGCCCCTCTCCAAGCTGGGGCGGGAGCAAGCGAGAGAGGCCGCACACCAGCTGCGCCTCTCGCACCAGCCGCAGCTGCAGGCGGCCTACGTGATCAGCTCCCCGTTCCTGCGGTGTCTCCAGACCAGCGCAGAGGTGGTGGTGGCGCTGGGCCTGCCCGAGGGCAGGTGGCTGGTCGACTGGTCCATGGGCGAGGTGCGCAGGCAGTGCTGGCAGCTTCGGCGTCGCCGCAGCAGCACATTGTGTGCACCTTGGGTGGCGTGCCACGCTGCCCTGCTGGGCCCGGGACGCTCGCCAAGTTCCTCCATGCCGCGTCACGTACGGGCCGGCGCGCTGGTGCGCTGCACGCAGATTGCCGAGCCCCGGTTGTTGCTAGGCGGGCGGCCAGACGTGGAGGACAAGGTGCAAGGACGGCCGATCGAGTCGTGGATGTGGGGCGGGAGCAGCGCCACAGAGGCGCTCAGGAAGTGGGCCCAGGTGCGCAGGGGGGCACCCGGGAGCGGTATGGACGTGCAAGGGGTGCAAGGCGACAAGTGGGTGAATGCGCAGCCAGAGCTGCGTCACACGGCGGGCTGTGACGTCTTTGCTGCCTCAGGTGGAGTCGAGCATCAGCGGCGTGGCGTACGGGCCGGTGCTGCTGCCCCGGCCGCCGCCTCCCTACCCAGAGTCCAGAGAGGCGGCCCTGGGCCGGTACACGGACGAGCTGGGGTGGCTGGCGTCGGGGGGCAGGGGCCTGCTCAAGGGCAACTGCGTCGTCGTCACGCACGGAGAGGTGGGTGCGCAGCAGCCGCCTTCCAGAGGGCGCAGCAGAAAGGGTGCAAGGCGCTTTGCCGCCGTCGTGGGACAGGTGCTCATCTGCTTGTCCCTGACCTGCTGTGCCCCTCTGCGTCGACTGCGTCGACGATGCACGCAGGCGGTGCGCAGCGCCGTCAACCTGCTGGAGCCCCAAGCCACCGTGTACGAGGTCCGGCACTGTGGGCACGTGCTGCTCACGCGGCCCAGGGGCTCTGCCGGCGTCAACGGCGACCAGCAGCTTGGTGGCGATGACCCTGGGAAGGGCGCGCAGGCGGGGCTACCCGACGGCGGCACGAGCTACACGCGGTTGAGAGACCTGGGCTGGTCGCTGGGCTTCAAGTCCGGGGAGACGGGCGTGAGCTGGTTCGCGTGATGTCTGGTGGCGGTCTACGGCCATGCGTCCTGCGTGTGCGGCAGCGCTGCAAGCGCAGACTGCGGCAGGAAGGGAACGCACAAAAGGCACGATATGGCGACAGGAGCGGCGTCTTGCAGCGCCTGCACGTGCGGCAGGTCAATCGCGCCACGAGTCCCCGCGCAGCCGGCGCGAGCAGGCCTCGCTCAGCGAGCTCCCCACCGTCGGCCATCGCTGCAGCTAGCGCGGAGCACGGAGGCGGAGCTCATATCCAGCATAGCGGCGGCGTCCAGCGGCGAGACGGGAGAGGTGCTGCAGGTGAGCGACTCGACAAGGCCACGGGAGGGTCAGGAGGATGAGGATTGAGGACGCGCGCGCAGCAGTGCAGCACAGTGCATTGGGGCTGAGCTCAGCCAGAGTGCTCTTGTGCTGTCCGGGAGCTGCACAGTGTGGTGGGTGCGTGGGCGCCGGCCGCGCACACGTGTGGCAGCCCACGAAGCATCGCGCGCAGGCAGCAGCACGCAGCGTCGCCACCCACGTCACACGCAGCACTGTGGTCATCGCAGCACTGCTGTGATGACCACTTTCGCGCACCTGCAGAGCTTGATTGTGGGCGGCGCGGTGATGGGGGCGGTGGGCGCGGCGCTCGTGGGCGGCCTCAAAAAGGAGGAGGAGGTGTGCGACCTGTGCCAAGGGACGGGCGGCACCAAGTGCTTTGGCTGCAGCGGCGTGGGCAAGATGACGGCGCTGTCACGGGAGGACATCGAGGAGATCCGCCGGAGAGACGCCTTTGCGCGGACCAGGAACCCGCAGGAGTGCCGGGTGTGCCGTGGCGTGGGGCTCATCCTCTGTAGCAAGTGCAACGGGCGGGGCTACGTCCAGGCGCTTTGACGACCAGGCGCTCTGCGGCGGGCGGAGCGCCGCGGCCGTCCGTACACGCCGAGCTGCAGCCTGCGGCCCCCCTTCCCCCCCCAGAGCGCTGCTGGGATGGGGCCAAGTGCGGCTTGCTGGGACGACTGGCAAGCTCCAACGCACTGGCTGCCTGTGGCGGTGCGGCTCTTGCGTAGAGGAGTGCGCGGATGGTCCACAGCGCTCTTCGGCGAACACGGACAACCGGCTAAAGGCCCCATTGCATGCCTTGAGGACCCCCGTCAGCTAGCCTTGCCATGACTCCACGGACGCCCTGGCTCGACGCTGTGCCGCCCGCGTGTGTGCGTTGATCCCGTACGGGCGTGTACCGGACCGCGGGGGAGCCTAGCCTGCCTGGGGCCCTAGGCTGCTGCATGTGAGCGTGCACTGAGGATCCTGCAACCCCCCGAGGACTTCCCGGCCGCCCTCGGGCATCTCCCTGTTGCCCCCTCCAACAAGGGCTTGACCTTTTTGGCGGATACGGGCGGCGCGAGAAGGGGCAGCGAGAGAGCGAGCGCAGCAGTCGACCCTCACTGCCGCCGCCCTAGCGGCTGTCTGCTGCCCCACGGGCGCAGGAAGCTCGCGTTGCAGTCGCATCTCGGAGGTTCGCGCAGCAGCACGCATTGTGTGTGGGCGCCGTTCACCAACGCTCTCGAGTAGAGCAGCAGCAGCGGTGGCAGCAGCAGCAGCACCGCAGCGGCAGCAGGGCCTAACTCAGCGCCCACCTCGGCCGCACACACGCACGACAAACGAGGATCCACATCCGGGCGGCCACGAGTGGAGCAGGAGATGGGCCGCTTGGGCTGCAACCTGTTCCACGACAAGCGCTTCACGGACGTGACGGTGCTGCTCGTGAACCAGCAGCCCTCGCCGCCTGCGTCAGCGTCACCCCTGGCGGGTGTGCGGGACTCCGGCGGCGTGGACCTCGCGGCCGCGGCAGCCCAGCAGCTCTCCCACCTGCAGCTGCACGGCGGGGGCCGCGCCAGCCCTCCCCTCCCAGACGGCAAGCGGATACGCGTGCACAGCGTGGTGAGTGAGTGGGGTGCTGTTGCGGCCGTCGTGCACTTTCGGCGAGATTTTGCCGCCGCCTCGCAGCTGCCGACATCAGCACCACGACCTGCCACACACACGCTCTGCTCGCGGGCGATCTCTTCCAGATCAGCATCAATCAGCAAGCGCGTGCACGACGCCGTCCGTGTACGCCTCCCCACGCTAGCTGCAGGGCCCGCAACACGCACCCCCACGTCACCGCACACCATCCCCCTCCCCTCCCCCGCTTGGGCGTGCATGCAGGTGCTGGCGGCGGTGAGCCGCTACTTTGACGCTCGGCTGACCCGCCCGCTGAGCGCCTGCGACCCGTCGGCGCCCGTGGACGGGCAGGGCCAGCGCGTGCTGGTCGAGTACTGCGAGGACGAGGCGGCGGCGCGGGCAGCCGAGGCGGTGCTGCAGTGCATGTACGAGGAGCAAGTGCCCTCCTCGCTGGGCATGCGCGAGCTGGCGCTCATGTGCCGCGTGGCAGACAAGTGGGCGGCCGCCTCGTGTGCCGACCTGTGTTTCGTGGCGCTGACCCAGCGGCGCGACGAGCAGCTGGACCGGCAGGCGGCGCTGGCCATCGTGGGGCTGCTGCCCGAGTGCGTGCAGAGCATGCCCGAGTACGCCACGTGGGTGCAGCGCTGCCACGGCATCATCCTCAGCGACGTGGCGGCGGGCAAGGACGCGCGGCCGCTGCTCATGGCGGCCTTTGGCGACGTGCACGCGCTGCTCAGCACGCCGACCTGGCTGAGGCTCTTTCTGCAGCTGCCCTTTGACGCCGTGGTGGCCTGGGCCTCCAGCGACGACCTCGTGGTGGACAGCGAGAACAGCGTGGTGGTTGCACTCGATTGCTGGCTGCAGGGGTACGTCGGCAGGAACTCACAGGTGCGCCGCTGTTTGTTCTAGGGGGTGGGGGCGCGGCAGGTCGGGAATGCACCTGTGGACCGCTCGTGCCCCACGGCGCGCGCGCGCCCGCGTCACGCCCGCGTCGTGGTGCTCGCAGTGCAAGGGCGACTTGACGCTGCGGCAGCTGAGCGCCTGCATCCGGGTGCAGCACCTGTCGCCCGTCTACCTGCTGCGGCTGCCGCAGCTGTCGTGGTTCAAGCACAACGGCATGCTGCAGCACTTCACCGCCGCCGTGCTGTCGGGCTCGGTGGTGGGCGGCATGCTGGGCCCCTGGGACGTGCCGCGCTCGTGGACGCTGCCGCCGCGCCGGCAGCTGCCCGACGACGTGCTCACTCAGCGCGCCACGCTGCGGTTCGAGGTGCCGGGCGTGGAGCTCACCGAGACGCGCCTCAAGCACATATCGCTCAACTCGCCCGTGGTCTACTTGGCCGGCGCCGCCTACTGCCTCACGGTGGGCTCGGGCGAGCAGCTCAGCGCGCTCAGCGTGGGCCTGCGCCCCAACCCCGACTACTCGCTGCACGCCGAGGGCAAGCTCATCACCGTGGTGCCGGCCAGCGTGCAGCCGCTGGTGCTCGAGAGCTACTGCGTCAGCCTGGTGGAGCCCGGCCACGAGGCGCAGCCCTGGAGCCAGGGCAGGGTGCTGTGCCGCGGCGAGCGCGTCAGCATCAGCCCGCCCCAGGCGTGGGTGGCGCCCAACCTCTTCCAGCGCAACATGGAGGAGCTGGAGCCCAAGCTGGTGGACGGCAAGCTGGTGCTCAAGGCCGTGGTGCGCGTCATGCGGTCCTCCGCCTTGTTCCTGCCCGCGCCCGCCGTGCCCCACGCCGCCCAGTCGCTGGTGGACGGCAAGCCGCTCGCGCCGCCGCTGGACGCGGGGGGCGGCGAGGCGCTGGGTGTGCCGGTGGCGGGCATCGCGCAGCCGCACGCGCTGCCGTGAGGCGGGTGGAGGCGGGTGGAGGAGGATTCTCCCTGCAGTATGGACGCGCTGGACTGCATCCGGTGGTGCGACGAGGGTGGTGAGGCCAGAGCTTGGGGAGGGGGGGGGGGGCTTCACCTGATGTTCTCAGTCGTTTTGTTTGCCGTCGGGAAATGGACGCGGCCGCAGCGTCATTCATGCACGTACAGGGCACAGGGCAGATGATGACGGTGTGTGGGAGGGCCGAACCGGAACGACCGCGTTGCACGCGCGTCGCCACCTCCCGCACACCCCCGACGCCAACGACAACCACGCAAGTACACGTTGCAGCGCTCTTTGCCCGCACGCCCCAGCTGCCTGGTGCCCTCCTCTGATCATCTGGATGTGACTTTCGTGACACTATCGTGACCTTGCCCAGCGTTTGTCGCTTTTCTCGTGCTCTGCTCTGCTGAGTTTCGCCGTTTTACTCGTGCTTGCCCCTCCCCTGCTGTGCCAGAGTCTGCAACGTTTGCACCACCTCAGGAGCATTGCCACGGGTGGGCGAGTTGGACACGAGGGCAAGGAGCATGCGAGGAGCATGCAGCTGCAGCACAGCGCACAAGTCCCCAGGTCCCCTCCCCAAGAGCTGTGGAACAGCAGTAGCAGTAGCAAAGCGCGAGCAGCAGCAGCAGCAGCAGCACGTGCGGGACGCGCAAGGATGGCGTCCCCTTCGTACAATCTGAAGAACCCAGCCGTGAAGAGGATCATGCAGGAGATCAAGGAGGTCCAGGCGGACACGTCTGGGGACTTCATGGCCGAGGCGCTCGAGGTGTGGCACCCCTCTCTTTCTGGAGAGCAGATTGCTCTGCACGGCCGTGGCCTGCCCACGCTGGCCGATCGTCGTCGCAGCGGCGCCGCGCGGCAGCAGCACCATCAAAATTTCAGCCGTCGCAAGCAGGCGAATGGTGTGGCAGCGCGTGGCGTGCGAGCAGCGAGCTCGGGGCTACACCTCTCCATTTGCTCCACAGCTCCAAAGGGCGTCGCGAGAGGCCCTTGCCCTTGGACGTTGCTCCACGCGCAGAACGACATTTTCGAGTGGCACTTTGCGATCAGGGGGCCCGCGGACACCGAGTTCGAGGTGGGTGCGGTGTCCCGTCCTTGTCGGGAGCCGCGCAGGCAGGCAGGGCAGCGCGGGGCTCACGGGCAGCAGCAGCACACTAATGTGCCCATGTACATCTGCTGCACACGTAGGGCGGCATCTACCACGGGCGCATCCTGCTCCCGGCCGAGTACCCCTTCAAGGTGCGCCGCACGCGGTGCAGGCGTCCGCTGCGGCAGTGCAGCACTGCAGCTCCCAGCATCATGGAAAGCATGCGTGGAGGGCATGGGGGACTGCTGCTGCGCGCGCCCCCTCGATGATCCGCACGCAGCCCCCGGCCTTCATGATGCTCACGCCCAGCGGGCGCTTTGAGACGGGCGTCAAGATCTGCCTGTCCATCAGCGCGCACCACCCGGAGCACTGGCAGCCCTCGTGGAGCGTGCGCACCGCCCTCACGGCGCTCGTGGCCTTCATGCCCTCGCCCGGCGCCGGCGCCCTCGGCTCGCTGGTGAGCCGAGGAGCACGCCTTCTCTCCTGGGAGCGCAGTGTCCGGCCAGCGGTGGTGGGCGCCACTCAGCCAGTGGCAACGTCCTCCTCCGTCGCGTGTCCTCTGACCGTTGCGTTGCACGCCGCCCCCGTCTCCACCACCACCACCACTTGCAGGACTACACCAAGGAGGAGCGCCGCAAGCTGGCGGCCAAGGCCTTCCGGGAGCCGCCCAAGTTTGGGTCGCCCGAGCGGCAGAGGCTCATTGAGGAGATGCACGCGCGCATGGTGGCCGCCGTGTGCGAGGCAGCGGCCGCCAAGCCCGGCACCAGCGCACAGCCGCCCGCCTCCCCGGCAGCGACAGAGGGGCCCACCACGGTGCGCCGCTGCCAGGGGCCCGCCAGGGCCACGGAGCTGGCTGCCGTGGGGCGCATTGTGCGCCAGTCCGCTTCTGCCCACAAGCACTCACTCTCGCGTGCTTCTGCGCACCTGGTGCCGCAGGGCGAGCAAGCAGCAGCGGGCACCACCACTGCCGCAGCCGTGGAGGAGGGGACAGCAGCCACGGCCGCAGTGCTGCCTCCGCCGGCGCCTCCTCAGGAGCAGCAGCGGCAGGACGCGGCGGGCCCAGGGCGTGATGCGCCGGCTGCGCCCTCCCCTTTGCAGCAGCAGCAGCAGCAGCAGGGCGCCCACACGCCTGCGTCCACACCCACCAAGCAAGCGCCGCAGGAACCCCAGCAGCAGCAGCAGCAGCAGCCTGCAGCAGCAGCCTCCCCAGCTGCCGCGTCGGCGCCTCAGCAGCAACCGCCACCCGCCAACAGCGCCGTGCAGCCCGCGCACGCTGCAGGCGCCGCAGGCCCCTCCCCCAACGTGTTGAGAGCCAGGGGCGCGGCGCAGCAGTCCACGGCCCCCGCACCGGCGGCGCACGTCGCTGGCGCGCGTTTGGCGCCGCCCCTGCACGCGCCGGCGCCCCCGCCACCCGACACGTGGTTCCTCACGGCGGTGGCCGTGGCGCTGGGCATCCTCATCGCCGCCATCCTGCTGCGCAAGGCGCTGGTGGCGGCGGGACTGGAGCTGCCGCCCCTCACCGGCTCCACCGAGCACCGCTAGCCCTTGGGAGGTGCACGGCTCTGCTGTGGCCTGCCAGGGGTGTATGGCTTGGGGCCTCTTCGCGTCGCCGCGAGGGAGCACTGTACGTCCTTGAAATTCATGCCCCGCTGTTCGTTGTGCCAAGATGATGGTGACGATGTGCCATATGGCCCGCTTCCAATGATGATGGGCTCGCCTGCAGCCAGGACGACCTCACCTCCGGGTGTTGGACAGGTCAACGACGATGCGATGCCGGCGCCTGCCATACCGTCCGTGATACCCTTTGCGTGTAAGGGGGACGCAGGAGGAGGCCTTGCGTGACGCACTGCTGCTTCTGGTGCTGCGCGTGAGGCTGCAGACCCGAGTCTGTGGTGTGGCGTCAGGAGTGTGGGTCCCGCCCCGGTGCGTGCGCGTCCTGCGTTTCCATTGATGCAACAGTTCACGACACAGATCTCGGAATCCGCATGCATGCACACTTCCCTGCGGGGCTTCCAGGCCAGCACGGGACCCAAGGTGCAGACGCAACGCCATTCGTTCGTCCGTTTATTCGAATTCGTGCGCAAATGCGTGTCGTCAGGGGTGCCTGCGGGAGTCGTGCTGCTGCTGCAGCAAGCGCTGCTGGAGGTCAGCCAGCAGCAGCACCTCGCCACCCGAGCCGCCGCCGTGCGCCGCGGCAGGTGCCACCAGCGGCGCCTGCATCATCTCGCCGGCGCTGCTGGTCCGGATACGCGCAGAGGACTGCCGGCTCGAGGCAGCCCCTGCTGCAGAGGGCCCCTGAGGGTGCGGCGGCGCGCTGCTGGCGCTGCCCGCCTCGCCGCGGCTGCCCAGCACGAGGCTGTCGGCGCTGAAGGCGCCCGTCGACAGCAGGCTCCCCTTGCCGTGCGCCAGGTGCTTGGCGCCGTCACTGGGTCTCTGGGTGGAGCCTGGGCCGGCGGCGGGGGGTGCTTCACCCGCTGCCGCCAGCGCTCCTGTGGACGCCTGGCGCGTGGGCGCAGTGGCGCGCCAGGGGCCCGTGAGCCTGCCCAAGAGGCGCGCGGCAGCAGAGGTGCGCGACTGCTTGGGCCGCACGGCAGCTGCCCCCGCCGCGCTGGCTGCAGGCGCGACGACCACCGCCGAGGACGGCGCTGCCGGCTCCCGGGGCAGGTGGCCAGGGCTTGGCCCGTCTCCACCCGCCATGCTCCACCGGCCCCGCGGCCCCGAGCCATCAACTCCTCCACCCGCCGCGCCGCCGCCAGGCTGGTTGGGGGCCGCCAGCCCCAGGCCTGCGGCTGGCTTCCCCTGCCCCAGCACCAAGGCGACAGGGGGCGGCGAGAGTGAGCCAGGGTGGCGGCCTGGCCAGTGGACAGCGGGCGCCGCCGCTGAGAGAGCCGAGCCGCCGCTCGTGGCGGGCTCTTGAGCAGCCACGCCGGCGCGCTGCGGGCCCGCCCTGCCCACTGGCCTCTCCTCCAAGATGGCCTGCGGGTGGCGGCGCGGCGCCTGCGGCGCCGGCTGCTGAGACAGCACCGGGCTTGACGCCGCCGACGGCACGCCCGGCACCTCGACCGCGGACGCGGACGCGGCAGACGCGGACGCGGACGCCGCCACCGCTGCTGGCGCGCGCGTGACGGGCGAGGGCAGCGAGCCCAGGAGCCAGCCCATCTTGTCGCCTGGCCCCGCCGCAGCCCCGTGCTGCAGCAGCGCCGGGTGCGTGGCGGCGGCCGCTGCGCCCGACGCGCTGAACCTGGGCGCGGGCGGCGACGCCGGCACGGCGTGCGGCCACACGTCCGCGCCGGATTGGCCCCCGCCCGGCCGCTCGTGCTGCTGCAAGGCGTGCAGCTGCTGCAGGTAGCGCCGCTGCTGCTGCGCGTCTGCCACCTGGTGGAGCCCCTCGTGCTGCCTGCCCTCCTCCTCCTCGTCCTCCCTCTCCTCCTGCTGCTCCTCGTCCGTCGAGTCGCCCGTCACCACCAGCAGGTTGCGGTCGGCGCTGCGTCGCCGGCCGCTCCCGTGCCCGGGCCCGCTCACGTTGCGCCCGCCCCCCGCCGACGCCCCGGCGCTGCCGCTGGTGGTTGGCACGCCAGGCACCGGCGCGACGTGCGTGCTGTTGGCCGAGTTGCGCTTGCTCAGCAGCCCGCCCGTCGTGCTCATGCGCCGACCCACGCCGCCGCCGCCGCCGCCGCCGCCGCCGCCGCCCAGAATGTGGAGCAGCGGCAGCGCTGCAGACACGCGGTGGCTCGGCCCCGCCGCCCCCCTGTCCCCAGGGTGCCCGCTGGCCGAGCCGCGCAGCCCGCCCATCCAGGCGCCCAAAGTGCCCGACATGACCGAGGTGCGGCGGCGCGACGCCGCCCCGCCTCCTCCGCCAGCCCCCTCGGCAAGCCCCGCCTGCTGCGCCCCGCCCAGGCGCACGCTCGGCAGCTCCTGAGACAGGCGCTGGCGGCCCACCACCACCAAGCCGGCGCCGTCCAGCGCGGCGGTGGTTGGCGCCGTGTGCAGCCCCGTGTCCGTGGCGGGGCCGGCGTGCGGCTGCGCGGGCATGGTGGGTAGGGTCTGGGGGCCAGTGTGCGGCATGGTGCTGATGAAGGTCACCAGGGCGCCCCCCGGCCCCCGCACGCCCTGGTGCTGCCCCTGGTGCGCCAGGTGCTGGTGCAGCTGGTGCGCCGCCGCCACAGAGTTGCTGGACGACGCCACGCCGCTGCCCGACAGGTGCGAGGACGCCCCGCCGCCCGACAGGTGCGCCTGGGGGCCCGTCAGGCCGCCTTGGCTGGCACCGTGCGCCGCCGCGGTGCCGGGGCTGCCCCAGGCGGCGCCAGACGACAGCGCCACGGCGCTGCCGGTGGGGGACATGGCGTTGCTGGCGGCGCGCTGCAGCTGCACCAGCGCGAGCAGCTCCGCCTCGGTGTTGGTGCCCGCCTCCGCGGTGGGCGCCCTTGGCGGCGGGGCGGGAGGCAGCCCCAGCAGCTCGAGCAGCAGGGCGCGCGCGGCGTCGGCGCCCTCTGGCGTGCTGACCAGCGCGCGCAGCAGCTGCAGCTGCACCCACTGCACGCTGCTCCTCTCCGCGTCGTCGTGTGGCGCGCTGGCGGCCGCGTCCTCGCCCTGCCCGTGATGCGCGCCACGCGGCGCCTGCGCTGCTGCAGGCTCGGGCGCCGCAGCGGCCCCAGCAGGGCGCTGTGCAGGACCCTGGCGCGGCGGCGCAGGAGGGTGGGCGTGCGGCGGCGGCGTGGCTTGCAGGTTGGGCACGCTGTGGCGGTCGCTGGCTGCGCCGGCCGCTGCACCCGCTGCCTCAGCCGCCTCTGCCGCCGCCGCCACGTCTCCTGCTGTGCGTGCCGCTGCCAGCAGCGCAGAGGTGTCTGACAGCCTGGCTGCGTGTTGCTCAGGCTGCTTGCCGCCGCCAGGGTGGCCTGAAGACGGTGCAGGCGCTGAGCCCGTTTTATCTTGGGCGGGGCCGGTGGCTGCGGCACTGGCGCCCAAGAAGCTGACGGGCTGGCTGTGCCCGCTGCCGACGGCCGACGCAATGGTGGCCAGCTCGTCCAGCATCGGGGGCATGCTGCTCCGGCTCCATGGCGGGGAGAGCAAGGCGCCCGCCGCAGCACCCTCTGGCGTGGGGGCGGCCGAAGATGCCTGCTGGGCGCTCGGCGCTCCTTCAGGCGCAGTCGGCGCCGGCAGCACTCGGCCGGCCCCCAGCCCCAGGGCGGCCAGGCTGGCGTCGTCCAGCACCAGCTCGGGCGCTGAGGAGTTGGCGCGCGCCGTCCTCAGCGCCCCAGGGGCCAGGTGGGGCGTTGCCTGCGGGCCAGTGGAGGCCGCAGAGCTGAGGTGCGTGTACCTGGGCGAGAGGGGCGTGTGCCTGCTGCCTCCCGTGACGGCGGTGCGCAGCGTCTGCGCGCTGCTGTGGTTGACGTTGGAGGTGCTGCTGTCCCGCGTGGCCTGCGTGCCAGCAGCACAAGAGCGATGGCTCCACCTCTGAGCGGCGAGGCAAGGCGACTGGTGGCGCAAAAAGCCTGCAGGGGGCGCACAGCAGCAAGCACCCGTGCGGGGGCGCGGCGCACCTGCGTGTAGCCAGTGGCGCTGCTGCGCCAGTGCCGCGCGTAGGCCGACGAGGACGGCAGGCCAGAGGCGCTGCCTGCGCCGGTCACGGCGCTGCCGGCGGCGCTGTCGTGCTCGCTCGTCCACGCCATGGCGTCGCTGCCCAGCATCTGCTCCAGCCGCGCCTGCAGCGCCCCCCACTGCGAGGCGCTGGCGGCGCTGATCTGGCTGCGGCGCAGCTGCGGCGACACGCTGAAGCTGGCGTGCTCCTGCAGGTGGAAGGCCTGCTGGAGCAGGGCGGAGGCCACGCTGCTGTTGCGCACCACGCCGTCCACGCTGGCCCCCGCCGCCACTAGGGCCGCCAGCACCGAGGACGGAGGCGTGGCCCGCGTGGCGCTGCCCGCAGCAAAGCCAGGGGAGGGCCGCCCGCCCAAGCTGGCGTTGGCGGGGCCGATGGAACGGAGGAGCGCGCTGAGCCGCGAGTCCGCGCTCTGCGCTCCGCTGGCTCCAAGCGCGTCCAAGTCCGTCACCGCGGCGAACAGCGCCTGAAGTTGCTCGGTGCTGCAGTCGCGCAGGTCCTCGACGCTCAGCCGTGGCGATCGTTCCTGCTGGGCCGGCTGCTGCTGCTGGGCCGCTCGCTCTGGCGTGGGCTGACGCGACGAGGCGGCGCCCTGGGATTGGCGCTGCAGGTGGTGCGCGCCGGGCGACGACGAGTCGCTGCCCTCGGAGCGCCCGGCGCGGTAGGCCATGGGCGCGCGCGCGGCTCCTCCGGCGCTCCGTGCGCTCGCGGCAGACTTGACGCTCGCCGCGCTGGTGCTGGTCTGACGCCGGCGAGCACGTCCGGACGGGTAGCCGCCGCCGGCAGACGAGCGAGCGTCCTCGTCCAATGCGCCACCTGCCTGGTGCGGCTGCTGTTGCCGAGCCGCCGGAGACGGAAGGCTGCCAGCGCTCGCTGGGATGGTCCACGCTCCTACCCTTCCACCGGTCGCGCCGTGCTTCGCTTCGGCGTCGTCGTCCTCTGCCGCCTCGGCCAGCACGTCACGCAAGAGGTTGCGCGAGCCTCCCGCGGGGCTGCGCACCTCTGCCGACCCCGCGCGAGCCAGAGCGTTGGCGGGGCTGGCTTGGGCAGCTCTCGCGCCCAGCAGCAGGCGTTCCGCCGTGGGCCGCTCGCCGTGCTCAAGTGCCGTGGTCGCCAGGGTGGGCAGGCGGCCAGAGGTCGAGGCGCCGACGTTGGCCGTCGTCCCGCCGGGCACTGGCCACGCGCTCAGCCCGTTCATGGACGCGCCGCGCCCGGGCTGCTGCGCCGCAGCGCCGCTGAAGGACGACACCACACGGCGGCTCACGGCGGCGGCGGCGGCGGCGGCCAGCATCATGGCGTGCTGCGCCCCCGCTCCGATGAGGGATGTGGGCGCGGTTGGCGGAGCGGCGTGCTGGCTGCCGTCCGGGGCTTGCTGCGCCGCTGCGTCCGCTGCGTTCGTGCCAGGGTAGTGCCAGTGCGAGTGTGGCGACGCTGCGGCCGCCGCGAGCATGTTGCCAGGCCCCGACTTGGCCCTGGAGCCCATCGTGCCGGGCGGCTGGCGGAGGGGTCCGCTAATGGGCGCGCCGCCGTGGGCAGACGTGTGCGCCGAGGAGAGCACTGACAGCGCCTCGCTGGGCAGGTTATGGCCGGTGCTGAACTTGGAGCTGGTGGCGCGCTCACGCATCGAAGTCCCTGCGGGTGAGCGGCAGCACCGTGTGGTGGCAGGGTGGTGAGCCAAGGCCATGTGTGAGGTGAGGTGCTCCATGCACAGCCAAGGCCATGCGCCAGTTCTGCGCTGCGCAAGCCTCAACGCACCTCGCGACTCCTGGCCCAGGCCGGCGCGGCGGAAGGACGTGGTGCGCGCCAGGGAGGGCTGTGAGGAGATGCAGCTGGGCGCCTGGCTGCGGCCAAAGCTGTGCTGCGTCTCGTACTCGCCCGCCCACCCTCCAGCGCCCGCGCCGCCGCCGCCGCCAGGCGTGGCGGCGATGCCACCCGACGTGCCGGCGGGGCTGGCCAGCGTGAAGCCATGCGAGGCGCTGGACATGCGGCTGCGCCGGGCGGCGAACGAGGTGGAGCGCCGGGGCGCGCTGTGCGTGCCGCTGGTGTGCGCGCCCGTGCCCGCACCCGCCGTGCCTCCGGCGGTGCTGCGGCTGTATGTCTGGCCGGCCTTGTCCAGTCCTTGGCTGCGGTCCGACGCCACCGAAGCGAGCCAGGCTGGCGCGCTTGGTCACCAGCCCGCTGTTGCGCGCAGGCCTGTGAGGCACAAAGAGGCAAGGCCGAGGGCGTGGCGGTCGTTGTTTGGTGGTGGTTTCGGTTGGCGGAGAATGGCCTGGCGTATGGCGGCGCAAACACCCACGGGAAGCTCACCTGAGGTCGAACACCTCGACAGGGTCCAGCACTCCCTTGAAGCGGTGCAGACCCAAGGACGTAGCCAGGCACTTGGTCGCCACGTCTGACGTGCACGACATGCACACGTCGGCGGATGCCAGCACCTGCGCAGCGTCGGCGCAGGCGTGGCGGCGAGGTGGGCCTCCTGTGCCGCGTGTGGACGACTCGGTCAACCGACATCAAGCACCTCGCACGCACCTGCCCGGTTCCGGCGGCGGCGGCGATGCGCGCGGCGCGGTTCATGTAGCGGCCTCGGTAGCTCATGCGGCCGGTGACGCAGCTGATCTCTCCGTGCAGCCGCCCGCAGTCGACTCCCGCCTTGATGCGCAGGCCGCGCATGATGACACTCTCCACCATGGCGCCGGTGGCCGGGTCGGTGTTGCGCGTCACCATCTCCTCGCCCAGCTCGTGGCTCAGCAGCTCCTCCGGCCTGCGCGCGGCACGACAGTCCGGCCCACAGCAGCGGCTCACCGTGCCGAGCTCTGTTCGGGGCGCAGAGAAGCAGCCGCGACACCTTCGCCGTGGCACACACGCACCAGTCGGCGCGCTTGAGGTCGGCGACGCACTGCATGGCCCAGCGCACGGCGTTGTCCGGCCGGGCGAACGAGGCGAGCACGAAGCCGTTGACGCCCTCGACCTGCGCAGGCCGGCGCGCCCCACACCCGTGTCGCCCGAGCCTGCAGGTCCACAGGCCGAGCTTGCCACCACCACGCACAGCAGCAAAGCACCACCACCAGCGCGCTCTCACCAGGTACCCGCCGTGCTTGTGCAGCAGCGTGCCGACGCAGGCCTGGAAGAGCATCAGCGACTGGGCTGCCACGTCCGGGTTCCACGACATCAACCCCGCCTCGCCCACCACGTGCCTGCGCCACGGCAACGCGCACACACGCCACCGTGCACCGTCTTAGGATGAGGAGGTGCGCATCGCGAGGCACACGCAGCCCCGGTGAGCAGCAGCGTTGGCCACACGCACATGAAGGCGACGGTGACGAAGCCCGCGGGTGCGTGCAGCGCGCCGAGGCTGCCGATGCTGACGGAGCGCACGGGCGCCAGGAGCGGCAGCCGGCTGATGAGGTCCCGCGAGATGACCTGGTGCAGGGAGATGGGCTGGGACCAGTCCGCCTTGAGGCAGTGGTCGCCCATGTGCAGGGCCTGCGCTCCCACACGAGGTGCTCAGAGCTCGTCACGCGCGTCTGGCCCTCGCCCCACTTGGCAACGGCAAGCTCCAAGCAAGTGGCGAGCAGCTCACCAGGGCCACGTGCTCCAGCGTGTCTGCGCTCAGGTTGGCGTGCGTGCTCTCGCTCATGAGCACCATGCCGCCGCACGCCGCGTCGCACACCAGCTTGCACAGGTAGTGCGACCCGCCTGCAGGGGCCACGCAAGGCACAGCGCGCGAAGCGTGAGGCAAGGCGCACCCGTGGTCCGTCCTTCTGGCAGCGCCTGCACACGTTCCCTCCATGCGTCCCCCCCTACCCCCTCTTGCTCCCCTGCCTCCACCCACCCATGTAGTGCACTCGGTTGGCCGCCTTGTTGAGCTGCACGTCCAGGGCGCCCACGCCCGTGTGGCAGCCCACACGGATGCGCAAGCCCCTGCGCCAGCACACGAACGGGCAGCCGCAGGGCGAACCGTCAGGGTGATGCCGCCACGCGCCAAGGATGCACGCCTGCGCTGGCTCAGCGAGCCCGCGCCCTGACGCCGCCCGCACACTGCACCTGAACACCAGCTGCGCGCCGGGGTCGCCTTCTTCCACCACGAAGCACCGCCGCTGCAGCAGCTGCAGCACCGTCAGCATACGGTCCTGCTCATGCTGCTGCTGCTGCTGCTGCTGCTGCTGCTGCTGCTGCTGGGCCTCCTCGTGCGGCTGCGCCGCGCCGTCCCCGCCGTGTGCTGAGGGGCCCTGCACAAGGCTCCCCACCCTCTGCTGCGAAGGGCGGTCAAAGGGGCTGTAGGGCAGGCGCACGGAAGAGGACTCTGCGTGCTGCCCGGCGGGCGTGCCTGGCATGGCCAGGGTGCTGGCGCGCGCGTGCGCCATGGCCGCCGCTGCGTGAGGGTCCAGAGCGCCGCCTCCCGCGGGGCTGTCCGCCAGGGTGCCGCCAGGCACCTGCGTGCCGCCACGACAGCATCAAGCCCTCTGCCCTCGCCTGCGCTCGTGCCAGAAAGCCCAACCATGAGGCCGGCGCAGGCCCAGCGCCCTCGCTCACCATGGAGGCCCAGCGTGCCGGGCTGCCGCCGTCGTCCGGCAGGGCGGGCGACCCCGCGCTGGTCGAGCCCGTGCCCCGCGGCGTGAGGATGCGCAGCAGCGGCATGGCCAGCGTGCGGATGCGCGCGCCCAGCCTGGGCGAGCCGGGCAGGGCCCCTCCGGCCTCTGCGTCGTACGAGCTGCCCATGGCGGTGGCCAGGCTCTGAGGCAGCGGGTGGTACGGGTGCGCCCTGCTGGTGCCCACGTGCTGCGCAGGCGGCTGCTGCTGCTGGGCAGCCGCAGCGGCGGCGGCGGCGTAGCCCTGCAGGTGGTGCATGGTGTTGCCCGTGGGCGTGTTGCCCGTGGTGCCGCTGCTGGCCACTGGCGCGTGGTAGTACTCGACGTCCATGCTGCCTCCGGTCCACGTGGTGGTGGCCGGGCCCGAGGCGGGCGTGGCGGCGTCGGGAGGCAGGGCTGAGGTGGTGGTGTGGGTGGCATAGCTCGCGCGCTTGACGCTGCCGCTGCGCTGCGCCGACGGCGCGCCCGCTGGGCTGGTCAGGCCGCCGTGCTGCGCCGGGCCCGTCAGGGCGCCCGAGCCCGGCGTCGCGCGGACCAGCGTGGACCCGGTGGGGAGCTCCTCGTCCGTGTTTTGCGTGGTGTCGGGGGGCGCGGGCATCATCGTCATCGCGTGGCTGCTGGCCGAGGTGGGGGGCGGCATGGCGCCGCTCGAGGGGTGCATCGTCCGCCAGGCGCCGGCGTTGAACGAGCTGCTCTGCGTCGTGTTGTGGCTGTTGACGCGCGTGGAGAAGACCGCCGAGTTGCCCGCGCTGCCTGGCGGGACGCCAGGCCCCGGCCCCAGCGAGGACGTGGACAGGTTGGCATGCGAGAGCTGCGAGTTGCGCGGATGCAGGTGCGCGTGCGCCACGTGCTGCTGCGCCGCCACGTGCCGCGCCTGCGAGGCGGGGGGGCTGTAGGTGATGTCGGCGGGCGGCAGGGTGATGAAGAGGTCCGCGGGCGCCACCTGCTCCTCGTCCTCCAGGGCGACCGTGGAGGGCGAGCGAGGCCGCGAGGAGCGAGGGTCGAACGTGCCCGTGCTCGTGCGCGTGGTCGGCACGATGTTGTGCCCAATGGTCGGGGACACGGGCACGTCGACGGCTGCTGCGCCCGCCGCGCCCGCCAGCCCGTACAGCGTGAACTGCAGGTCCTCCTGCGTGACGGCGCCGGGCGAGGCCTGGGCGGGGGAGGCACCCACGCCGCTGCTGCGCTGGTCCTCGGGTCCGCCCACGCTGACGCCGGCACGCATGGCAGTGAAGGAGCGGGAGATGAAGCTGAGCACGCCGCTGCCCGGGCCGCCGCCCAGGCTGGGCACCATGCCCGTGCTGTTGGCCGTCAGAGGCGCAAAGGTGGGCAGCGTGGCCATGCTGGTGCTGGTCTGCCTCCCGCCGCCAGGTCGAGCGTCGCCGAGCCCGCCGGCTTCAGAGTCTGGAGCGGCGCTCGAGTCCAGGGCGTGCGCGAGCCCAGCGTCGGGGACGGCGTGTGTGGCGCCGGCTCGGCCCGCGCCTCCAGGGAGCGTGCTGCCAGACGCGGTGCTGCCGCCGAGCATGGACGCGAGCAGTATGCCGGTGGCCGACTCGCGCTTGCCGTAGCCGCGCCCACCCGCGCTCGCCTGCGACCTGCTGCCCGGGGAAGACGAGTGCGCCGTCGAGGCCTGCTCGGACGCGTGCGGCAAGAGGTTGATGCGCGTCCTCGGCGCTGGCGCGGCCGGAACGCCCGAAGCCGCCGTCTGACTCTGGGAATCTGGCGCGAGGAGGAACGGCGAGACGTCCGCCACGCTGCTGAACTCGCTCGTGTTGCCTGCCGAGGCGGTCGGCTGGACGCCGGCAGCGGAGGCGACAGGCGGCACGACCGACGAGTTGCGCCGCCACCGCTGCAGCGGCTGCATCAGGCTGCTGACCGCTGCGCCAAATCCGCCGCCGCTGGGCGGAGGGCTCCGCTCAGCCGCCGCCTTGGCCGGTGCAGCGGCGGGTGCGCCCTGCGACGGCTGCGGCGCCATGCGCGGCGAGGCGCGGGTGGGCAGAGGCACAGGCTCGCCCACGCTGGCGCGGCGCCACAGCACCGACGGCGACGGCCCCGGCGACGTGCTGCTGACCGTGGTGGGCACGGCCGACGGCCCTCCCGTGCCCGTGGCCACGAGCTGCTGCGAGCTGGGCGACGCGTGGTGCGGCCCTGCGTGCCCCGCGTGCGCCACGGCGTTGCTGCCGGACGAGTACGAGCCGGCCGTGCCCATGAGCATGCCCGTGGCCGTGCTGAGCAGCGTGCGCGTGGTGGAGCTGCTGCGCATCGACGTCTTGCTGTCGTGCTGCGGGTACGGCAGCTGCGGGGGGCCTCCCGCCGGGTGCTGCTGCGACGGCCCCGCGCCGCCCACCAGGGGGCTGGCCCCCAGAAGCACCGAGGCGCCCCCCGCCTCCACGTTGAGCCCCCCCAGGCCCGACCCCGCCCGCCGCGGCGACCCTGGAGGGTGGTGGTGCGGGTCGCCCGCGCGCCGCGTGGTGAACGAGCCGGCTGCGGTGGCAAAGATGGCCGAGGAGACGCGCGTGGCCAGCAAGATCTCCTGCAGCTCGGCGTCCTCCTCGTCCTCCTCCACGTCCCCCTCGCCCGTGTAGATGAGCAGGTCGCTGCGCCGGCGCTGCGACGGCCGCTGCGCGAACGAGGCGCGCCGCCCCGGCGCCGCGTGCTGCGCCCCGCCGGCGGCCCGGGCCGACGCCGGCGTCCTCGGCCTGTCCCTGTCTGCCGCGGCGGAGGGCACGCCCACGCTGCGCGAGGCGCGCAGCAGCAGCGCCTGCGGGTCCCAGGGCATGGGCAGGCCTGCCGCGCCCGGGCCCGGGTGCGGGTGCTGCAGCAGCGCGCCGGCACCAAAGGCCGTGTGGTGCGCCATGCTGCCGCTGAGCGGCGCGCCGTCGGGCGACTGGGGCATGAGCTCCACGTGGCGCGTGGACGCCGTGACGAGCGCGCTGCCGCCCACGCTCACCACGGGCGGCGCCTGCGCGCGGAACCCGCCCACCGGCGACGCGGCGCGCCACGCCGAGGCCGCCGCCGCCACGCTCTCGCGCGTGGGCCATCCCATGCCCGCCGCCGCCCCGTGGCTTCCTCCCAGCTCCGCCGCCCCTGCCGCCGCCGCCGTGACGATGGTGGACCGGCTCGCGACGAGCGCCCTGCCGCCGCCGTCCCCGTCCGCGCGCCGGGTCTGTGCGCTGGTGACTGAGTTGCTCCGTCCGCTGGGCGCCAGCTCCACGGCCAGCTGCCCTGCCGCGTACACCTGGTCCGCCCACACCAGCGAGCCCCGGCGCCTGTGCGGCGTGTGCGGCGGCGCGCCGGCACCCTCCCTGCCGGAGGGGCTGCTGCCGCTCACCTTGACTGACACGCTGCTCACCAGCGCACGCTTGTCGCGCGGAGCCACAGGCGCTGGCTGCTGCTGCTCCAAAGCGGCGCTGGTGGGGGGCGTCGTGCTGGACTGCCGGCGGCCGGCGCTGCTGGGCCCGGCGCCCCCCCCCGAGGCGTCCGAGGCGCAGCTAGGGTTGGCGGTGCTGACGCGGGCGGGGCGCAGCCACGCC
>VFQP010001330.1_pt1 | contig 33790 bp, 30 predicted proteins | sample 3512351 | NCBI WGS metagenome assembly VFQP01 (sample SAMN10412372, study PRJNA504923) | tailings metagenome | isolation source: Relicate 1 Philex TSF1 revegetated site | place: Philippines: Tuba, Benguet | collected 2017-08-29
CAATTCGTCCAGGGACTCCTCCAGCGAGAAGTCGTGCAGACTTGGCGATGTGGTCGATTTTCGGAGATGCACTCCGACGAGAACGGCTGATTCGGACAACTAGTTGCTGTTGGTTTCGACGGGTATCGGCGCTGGCGAATGCGCCGCCGCGCCTGCGTTGGAAGTGTGCGATTGCTTCGAGACAACCACCGTGGAGATAGCGTGCTTAAAAATGAGCTGCTCCTGGTTGTTTGCCTCAAGTACCACGGAGTATTTATCGAAGCTCTTGATGCGGCCGGAAAGCTTGACCCCACTCATCAAATAGATGGTCAAGTAAGTTTTGTCTTTGCGGGCATTGTTGAGGAAAGCTTCTTGAATGTTTTGTTGTTGTGCGAGCTTTTCCATCCCGTCGCCTTTTCGTTTTAGTAGTCGCGGATGCGGGGACGCGATCCACCGTTATTAGTGCGATTGTACCGCACGCTCCTTGGGCTATCCCTTTCTGCGCCCTACACTGGTCGAAGGTGCCCGCCACTCAGCAACAATCCGCTCAATCCATCGCTAGCGTCAGCATAGCCGCCGGAGCCACTTTGGCCGTCCTCAAACTAGGCGCGGGCTACTACGGCAACTCCCTCTCCGTCCTCGCCGACGGCGTCGAAAGCGCCGGCGACGTCGTCGCCAGTCTCATCCTCTGGATCGGTCTCCGCATCGCCAGCCGCCCCGCCGACGACAACCATCCATACGGCCACGGCCGCTTCGAAATCCTCGCCGGCCAAGCCATCGGCATGTTCCTCGGCCTCAGCGGCGCTTGGCTCATCTGGGGCGCTTGGGGCCGCATCGGCATGCCCAACGAGCCGCCCAACCCCCTCGCCATCTGGACCCTCGTCGTCAGCATCGCCGTCAAACTCTTCCTCGCCCAATGGAAAAAGCGCCGTGCCCACTCCCTCGGATCCGCCGCTCTCGATGCCGATGCCAAGAACGATTGGCTTGACGTCGTCTCCGGCCTCACCGCCATGCTCTGTCTCGGCCTCACTCTCTGGCAGCCCAACACCTTCCGCGACGCCGACGCCTGGGGCGGCGCGCTCGTCGGCTGCCTTGTCGTCCTCCTCGGCCTGCAAGTATTGAGCGACTCCAGCTACGCTCTCCTCGACACCATGCCCGAAGGCCACCGCCTCGAAGAGATCAAAGCCGTCGCCCTCGCCGTCGAAGGCGCTTGGGGCATCGAGAAGGTCCACGCCCGCAAAACCGGCTTCCAATACCATGTCGACCTCCACCTCGAAGTAAACCCCAACAGCACCGTCTATCAAGCCCACCAAGTCGGAGGCGCCGTCCGCCGCCGCATCCGCGCGGAAGTTCCTTGGGTCGCCGACGTGCTCATCCACATCGAACCGGGAGACCATAAAGTTGATGGATAACGAGCACGTATCCCGCCTCCTCAACGAAACCGCCGACCTCATGGAAATCGCCGCCGAGGACGGCTTCCGCATCCGCAGTTACCGCAACGCCGCCAAGACCATCGAAGGCCACCCGGAAAGCGTCATCGCCATGCTCGCCGATCCCGCACGCAAAGTCACCGACATCCCCGGCATCGGCAAAGGCATCGCCCACGTCCTCGAAGAGATCGCCCAACGCGGCAGCTTCGAACGCCGCGATGAAATGCTCGAGAAGTATCCGCCCACCGCTCTTGAAATGCTCAAGCTCCAAGGCCTCGGCCCCAAGAGCGTCGCCCTCCTGATCGAAACTTTCCGCGTCACCACCATAGACGATCTCGAAAAACTCTGCCGCGAACAAAAGCTCCGCGAACTTCCTCGCATGGGCGCCAAGCTCGAAGACAAAGTCCTCAAAAGCATCGCCCTCTACCGCCGCAACGCCGGCCGCTTCCTCTTGGACTTTGCCGCTGAAACCGCCGAAGAAGTCATCGCTCACCTCAAGGAAGTCAAAGGCGTAAACGCCGCCGTCGCCGCCGGCAGCCTCCGCCGCGGCAAGGAAACCGTGGGCGATGTCGACATCCTTGTCACGGGCGACGCCGCCGAAAAAGCCCTCGCTGCCTTTGTCAAATGGAAGAAGGTCGAGGAAGTCCTCGGCCACGGCGACAACAAAGCCAGCGCCCGCGTCGGCGCCGAAGGCATTCAGGTCGACGTCCGCAGTCTGCCGGAAGAAAACCTCGGCGCTGCTCTCCAATACTTCACCGGCTCCAAGGAACACAACGTCACCTTGCGCACCCGCGCCGTCAAGCGTGGCCTCACGCTCAATGAATACGCCCTCGCCCGCGAATCCGACGGCCACGTCGTCGCCTCGCGCACCGAAGCGGAAATTTACGAAGCCCTCGGCCTGCCTTGGATCCCCCCGGAACTCCGCGAAAACTCCGGCGAGTTCGAAGCCGCCGAAGCGGGCAAACTCCCCCGACTCCTCGAACTCGAAGACATGCGCGGCGATGTCCACATGCATACTCGCGAAAGCGATGGCCGCGGCACCCTGGAAGACATGGCCCGCTCCTGCGCCGAACTGGGCTACGAATACCTCGTCATCACCGACCACTCCAAGGCCCTCGCCATGGCCAACGGACTCGACGAAAAACGTGCCCTCGCTTTCGCCAAACTCGTCAAGGGCATCGACCCCGCCGAATTCGGCATCCGCGTTTTCTCCGGCCTCGAATGCGACATCTTGAAAGACGGCCGCATGGACCTCGACAACGAAGCCCTTGCCGCCCTCGACTTCGTCATCGCCAGCGTCCACAGCCACATGAGCCTCGACGAACACGCCATGACCGACCGACTCCTGGCCGCCATCGAAAATCCCCACGTCAAAGCCATGGGCCATCCGACTGGCCGCGTCCTGCTACATCGCGACGCCTACCACTACGCGTTCGAAAAGATCGCCGCCGCCGCCGCCCAACGCGGCATCGCCATGGAAATCAACGCGAGCCCCGAACGCCTCGACCTCCATGCCCCCCTCATCCGCGCCGCCAAAGCCAAAGGCTGCAAGTTCACCATCGCCACCGACGCCCACCATCCCGCCCACCTCCGCAACATGAAGTACGGCGTCAAGATGGCCCGCCGCGGCTGGCTGCAGAAGTCGGACATCCTAAACGCCCAGCCGCTAACTAGCTTCCAAGCCGCCATCCGGGATTAACGCCATCGCGTCCCGCCGCTCCGTCAGAAATTCCCGCACCGCCGGGTCCACACTCAGCGCCATGGCCCTTTCATACTCCTCCTGCGCCTCCTGCCATCGACCCAGCTTTGCCAGTACATGCGCCAGCACCGCATGATAGGGCTGATGCGTAGCCAGGCGCTCCTTCGGCAACGCATCCAATTTCTGCCAAGCCAGCTGCGCCGCCCCGCTCTCCGCCAGTGCCGCGCAGCGAGAAATCTCGGCGCCAATCGTCGGGCTAATCTCCAATAGCCGATCGTATAAACCCAAAACCGCCGGCCAATCCGTAGCGCCGCCATAGCGCCGCATGCTGTGCGCCGATTGAATCGCCGCCTCCAACTGATACGGCCCCACCTTTCCCCGCGCCGCCGCCCGCAGGAGAAAAACCTCTGCCTCATCCATCGCCGCCGCATCCCACAGCGCGGGGTCCTGATCTGTCAACGCCACGAATCGCCCATCTACGTTCCGCGCCGCCCTGCGTGAATAAACATAGAGCAACAGCGCCAACAATCCTAAAGCCTCGGCCTCTTGCGGCATCGCTTCCACCACCACCCGCGCCAAGCGAATCGCCTCTTCCGGCAGTTCCCCGTGCGACGCATAAATTGCCTCCAGTACGGTCGGCAATCGTTCGGGCATCTCCACCGCCGCCGGAATCTGAAAGGGAATCCCGGCATCGCGAATCTTCTGCTTGGCCCGCACCTGCCGCTGCCCCATCGCGCTGGGCGCCACCAGAAAGGCCGAAGCGATGCGCTCAGCATTCAAGCCCAGCACCGTCTGCAACATCAACGCCGTCCTTACACTCCGATCGATAGCGGGATGCGCGCAGACGAAAAGCAGCCGCAACCGCTCGTCATCCAACTTCCCGAAATCCTCCTCCTCATAGCTCACATCGGTTGTGCGTAATCCAGGCTCCAACTCCGCATTCTTTTGCGCACGGCGCAGCCGGTCGATGTCTCTTCTCCGGGCCACCGTAAACAGCCATCCCGCCGGATTGGCCGGAACCCCCGTCTTCGGCCACTGCTCCAACGCCGCCGCCCAAGCGTCGGCCAGAGCATCCTCGCTTCGCGCGATGTCCCTCTGTCCCCCACTGCTCTTGGCGATCAATAAGGCGAGCAGGCGGCCCCAGTGCTCTTCCAGGGCCGCCTCTAAAATCGCCGCTACCGCTTCCATGAGCTATTGCATCGAAAGCACTGGCCGCACTTCCACCCCGCCGGTGGAAGCCGAAGGGCAACGCGCCGCCCATTCCAACGCCGCATCCAGGTCGGGCACGTCGATGATAAAGAACCCGCCCAATTGTTCCTTGGAATCCGCAAACGGCCCGTCCTGCACGTGCCTCTTGCCATCCCGGATTCGGAGCGAAGTCGCGGTGCTGCTCGGCTGCAATGGCTGCCCGCCCGCCGCTACATTCCCTTCATGCATCGCCCGTCCATAAGCCGAATAGGCTCCCCAATAAGTCTGCGCTTCCGCGTTCGTCCTTTTGGCAACCTCTTCTGGGGTCTCGTAAACCAATACGCAATATTTCATGACACTTCCTTTTGGATGTAGTTCAAACGCGCTTGTCTTTAACATTTGCGTTCAAAGGAGTGTCGCGCCCCTTTTTCGATTTCGACAGTGCCGGCGAAAAAACTCGAAAAAAGTTTATTGCTGCGGATCCGCCGGAGGCCCCAGCGGCTCGGCGGGAACGGGATCGACCTTGATCACCTTCTCGTTCCGCTTCACTTTGCCTAACTTCCCGCGCGCCTCAAGCTCTTGCGTCTCTTTGTCGCTCTCCAGCGCCTTCACGTTCTCACGCAGTTCATCGCGAATCTTCTGCAGATTCGCGTTGTCGCGCTCCAGCGCATCCAATTCCTCGCGCTGCTTTACCAACGCGCTCACACCGTTCGGGCCAAGCAAGGCCACCGTAACGTATGCCGCGGCGAGCATCAAACCGAGAATCAAACCCGCCCTACGGAAAGGCGGAAAGCGCAAAAATGACATGTTGGCTGGGTTAGCTTCTTTATAGTTTATAGACTGTTGAGGAGCGAATAGCAAATGAAGTTCATTGCCGATCCGAAATTTCGCGTCGTACTCTCTACCGCGCCCAATCTGGACGAAGCCCGTCGTATTGCCTACGCTCTTGTCGAGCGTAGACTCGTCGCCTGCGTCAACCTCATTCCCGGCGTCGAAAGCATCTACCGCTGGCAAGGCAAAATCGAAACGTCCGCCGAAATCCTCCTCCTCATGAAGACGGAGAGAGACAAAGAGGACGAACTGTTTCAAGCCTTGAGCGAAATTCACGGCTATGAAGTCCCCGAAGGCATCAGCCTCCCCATCCACGGCGGTCTGGAGCCTTATTTGAAGTGGATCGAGAACAGTTTGTAGAGAGTCTTGTGATAGATTGACGGGGCGCATGCAAGCCAGCGGAACCCGTCACTTCGTTCTCTTATTCGCCGTCATCCTTTCGATCGTCACCTACATAGACCGCGTCTCCATATCCTTTGCCGGACCCAAAATCCGCGAGGACCTCGGTCTCTCACAGGAACAACTCGGCTACGTCTTCGGCGCCTTCGCCATCGCTTACGCCTTATTCGAAATCCCCGGAGGCTGGATGGGCGACAAGTGGGGGCCCCGCAAAGTCCTCGCCCGCATCGTCCTCTGGTGGAGCTTCTTCACCGCCGCCACGGGCTGGGCCACCAGTTACGTCTACTTGCTGGTTGTTCGCTTCCTCTTCGGCGCTGGCGAAGCGGGCGCCTTCCCCAACATCACAAAAGCCTTCTCCACATGGTTCCCCGCTCACGAAAAAAGCAATGCCCAAGGCATCGTCTGGATGAGCGCTCGCTGGGGCGGCGCCTTCACCCCGGTTCTCATGGCTGGCCTCTTCCAAATCATTGATTGGCGCGTAGCCTTCCAAATCTTCGCTGTCATGGGAGTTGTCTGGGTCGCCGTCTTCTACTGGTGGTATCGAGACAACCCGAAGGATCACAAGAGCGTCAACGCCGCCGAACTCGAAATCATTGGCGACAGCGTGAAAATGGCCGACGATCACGGCAGTGTGCCCTGGGGCCGTTTCGCTCAATCCGGCAGCGTCTGGCTCCTCTGGGTCCAATACTTCATGCTCAGCTACGGCTGGTACTTCTACATCACCTTCTTCCCCACTTACGTCAAAGACGCCCTCGGTTTTGACTTGAAGGCCGGCGGCGCCGTCCTGAGCGGACTCCCCCTCTTCCTGGGCGGCATCGGCTGTCTGGTCAGCGGACGCCTCACCCCTTGGTACGCCCGCAAGCTGGGCGACGCACGCAAAGCCCGCAAACACATGGCCGCCTTCGGTATGACTATGGCCGGCGTGCTGCTTCTGGTGAGCCTCAACTTGAAGGATCCCCTCGTTGTCGTCTTCGTCATCGGCCTCGCTAGCTTCTTCAACGATCTCGTCATGCCTCCCGCCTGGAGCACCTGCATGGATGTCGGCGGCAAATTCGCCGGCACCCTGAGCGGCAGCATGAACATGATGGGTAACTTCGCCGGTTTCGCCGCGCCCGTCGTGATCGGCAAAGTCTTGGCCGCCATGAACGGCGACTTCACTCTCAGCTTCTACATCTCTGCCGCCGCCTACTTCATCGGCGCGCTCTGCTGGCTAGGTATCAACTCCACCAAGCCGCTCGACAGCCTTCCGCAGGACTAACAGTAACATCGTGCAGTCATCGTAAAGCTGCCCGCCCGAAAACGCCAAAATAGCCTCTTCCATCGCCCCCAGCGCATGTTGGGGCGATAGGGAAGCCGTGGCCTCCAACAACCCGCGCACCCGTTCCTCCCCAAATTCCTCCACCTCTTTCTGCGCCTCCACCGCCCCATCGCTCAACACCAATAACCTGTCCCCACTCCCTAAGCTCACGCTACCCACTGTCGCCTCCCATCGCGAAAACGCGCCCAACACCATTGCCTGCGCCTCTAGTGTCTCTACTCTCCCATCGCACCGCCGCAACAAAGCTGCCGGATGCCCACAACTCACAAAATCCAGGCGTCCCTCCGCTTCCCAAAACTCCCCATAAAACGCCGTCGCAAATGCTTCCGGCGCCGTCGACTCGTGAAACAGCGCATTAATCCGTCCCAGCATCTCCGCCGCCCCCAACCCCCCTTGTGAGGCGTGGCTGCGAAACAACGCCTGCAAGTTCGACATCAAGATTGCCGCAGGAACTCCCTTCCCGCTCACATCCGCCACCACAAATCCAAACTGCCCACCCGGCCGCTCGAAGAAATCGTAGTAATCGCCACTCACCTCCTGCGCCGGCAGAAAGCGGCAAGCGAAATCGAACCCATGTGTCGACTTACCCGCCCGCGGCAATAGATTTTCCTGTACCTTCCGCGCGCTATCCATCTCCCTCCGCGGTGCCACCGCTGTCCACTTCGCCGCCATCTGCAGTAGCCGATCATTACTCCAAGGCTTCTCCATAAAGTCCGAAGCCCCCTGCTGCATCGCCGCCACAGCCAATGCAATGTCTCCCCAGGCCGTCATCGCAATCACCGGCGTTTGCACTTGCTTGGTCCGCAACCGCGCAATCCATTCCAGCCCTTCGCTGCCGCTTGTGGTGTCTCGTGTGAAATTCATATCGAGCAGAATTAACGACGCCGCTCCCAACTCCGCCTCCATCATTTCCTGCGGTCCCGCGAACGTCTCCACCACATACCCATTCGTCTTCAACAACAATCGCAACGCTTCCCGCACGTCCACTTGGTCGTCGCAGATTAAAATTTTCTTTGGCTTTTCCCCCAAGGTTGCTTGCTCCGCTCCATAACAGCTTAGCCGCAACGCCTCCACTTCCGGGCGTTTCTCCCTAGCGGAATTCGCGCTCGCTCCTTCCGATACCCGCTTCCTAAGGGCCAGCCTAACTCCATCGCTAAGGCGCTTCGGCTACGACAAGCTCCTAGTAAGAACTACTAAGGCAAGATCCGAATTGTTTTGAAAACGATTTAGCCCCAAAGTCTACTTATGCATATGCGAAACGTTCTCGCGATCTGCGCACTGGCAATCAGCGCTGCGCGAATGGATGCCGCGGCCATCGAAGCGGGTATCTGGTACAACGTCCAATCCTTCTTCCCCGGTCCCGTCACCGGCGGCACCAGCGGCCCCGGCTTCAGTGCCCCCGGCGATAGCCCTTGGACCTTCACTCTCATTGGCGACGGAACCCTGGACTTCACTGACGCCGGCACCTCCGGCGAATCCTATTCAGTCTTCAATTTCGGCAACCCACTAAACACCTCCCCCACCAACGGCAACTTCACCGGCCAAGGCCTCATCCCACCCTCCAACTGCGGCCTCGACCCTTTGGCCTGCTTCCTTGATTCGGACTTCGCCAACGAATCCTTTACTCTCAGCGGCGGCTCGGGTACGAACTTCAGCCTCTCGTTCAACATGGTCGACTTCTTCCAAGGCGGCGACGCCTTCTTCCGGATCAACGGAACCCTTACCACTCCCAGCGGCACCACCACGGGCGGCGGCGGTCCGCCTGTCGATCCTCCAACCGACCCGCCCAGTGGCGATGTTCCCGAGCCCTCCACCTACGCCCTCGTCGGATCCGCCATTGCTTGGCTTGCCTGGAAGCGCAGAAAAAATTAGCCGAAAAAACTAACCAACTCCTCCCCAATTTGGGTAGTTGCAACGGCGTTGCAGGTTGCTAATCTATAGCAATCCGCAACGCCGTTTCCTTTTGTATAGGAGAGTTGCGTAAGGGAGAACCAAAACACCTTGATTCGCGGCATCGTTACAGTTTGCTTACTAAGCCATCTTGCCTTTGCTCAGCCGCCTGCCACTCGCGAGGCTCAAATTGAAGCCGCCCGCGACGCCAAAGCGAAAACCGTCAAACCCGAAGAAGTCGGCAAGGCTGAAAACTTCCTCCGCAACTTCAAAGACCAAAAATGGCTCGAGCGCCTCGGCCAAGGCTACAACGGCCTCCGTCCCAAGATCGGCAACATGGTCACCGGCGGCGGCTTCGCCGTGGGCCCTGAGTATTTCCGCGAAGATCTGGCTGGCGGCAACCTGCACGCCCGCGTCGCCGCCCAAGTCAGCACGCGCGCCTTTCAGAAATACGAAGCCGAAGCCCGCCTGCCTCGCCTCGCCAACGGCAAGGTCGATCTCGACTTCTTGGCCGTCCATCGCAACTACGCCAGCATCAACTATTACGGCCCCGGCCCTAACTCTCGCAAGGAAGGCCGCTCCGCCTATCGCCTCGAAGACACCAACCTCGACGCCATTCTCGGCATCACCCCCGTCAAAGGCATCAAATTCGGCGCCTCCTCCGGCCTCCTCTTCGTCAATGTCGGCCCTGGCAACGACAATCGCTTTGTCTCATCGGAACTCATCTACTCCCCCCAGGTCAGCCCCGGCATCGACGTTCAAACCAACTTTCGCCGCGCCAGCGTCTTCGGCCAGATCGATTATCGCGACAACCCCCTCGGCGCCAAATCCGGTGGCAACTACGTCGTCGAACATTCCTGGTTCCACGACAGCGGCCTCAAGCGCTTCAGCTTTCGCCGTCTCGACATCGATCTCGAACAACACTTGCCCTTCTTGAACAAAACCCGCCGCATAGTCCTCCGTGCCAAAGGAGCTTTCACGGACACCAATCGCTCCAACCAAGTCCCCTTCTACCTCCAACCCATCGTCGGCGGCTCCGATGACTTGCGTGGCTACCGCTTCTTCCGTTTCTCCGATCGCAACGCCGTCGTCTACAACGCCGAATACCGCTGGGAAATATTCTCCGGCCTTGATGGCGCTCTATTCTTCGACGCCGGCAAAGTCATGCCCCACAAAGGCCACCTCGCCTTCTCCCAACTCGAAACCAGCTACGGCTTCGGCTTCCGCGCCAACGCCCGCAACGCCACCTTCCTCCGCGTCGACGTCGGCTTCAGCCAGGAAGGCTTCCAAGTCTGGTTCAAGTTCAACGACCTCCTAAACCCGCGCCGCTTCGGTACCGCGCGCATGCAGCCTATCAACTAAGGAGCGAACAACATGAAACACATCTTCTTCCTCCTCGCCTTCGCCGCCATCCTCCCAGCGCAGAAGTTCTTGACCGACGACCCCCTCGAACAAGAGCCACGCCCGCGCTTGATTGATCCCCTCAAGAGCCGCAAGCTCAGCGACATCTACGATCTCTTCTCTCACCAATTCGGCCCTCCCGGAGAACTCTCGAAGACCCTGAAGAAGCCCATCCCCGCCCAAGCCGTCAACACCCTCGGCGAGCCCATGGACGGCGTCTGGTGGGAGCGTCGCCACTACTACAAGCGTATGAGCCTCGAAGACTTGAAGCGCGGCCCAGGCAACACCCACATACCCGCCGACGGCCCCTGGACCGTCATCAGCGCCAAGAACGAAGGCATCACCCCAGGCTTCGTCATTGTCGATTCGAAGAAAAACCGCTTCTTCATCAAGTTCGATCCCCTCACCAACCCGTCCATGGCCACCGCGTGCGACGCCCTCGTCAGCCGCATCTTCTACGCCCTCGGCTACCACGTCCCGGAAAACGACATCGTCTACTTCACACCCGATCGCTTGGTTCTTGGCGAAAATGTCGAACTTCTCGACGCCAAAGGCAAGCCCCGCAAGATGACCAACCGCGACGTCCTCGAAATCCTTCTCAAGGTCCCCAAGACCAAGGAAGGCAAGTACCGCGCCACTGCCAGCTATTCCTTGCCCGGCAAAACTATCGGCCCCCCGCGCTACTACGGCACCCGCAGTGACGATCCCAACGACGTCGTCCCCCATGAGCATCGCCGGGACCTCCGCGGCCTCCACGTCATCGACGCCTGGCTCGGCCACGACGACTCACGCGCCATCAACAACGTCGATGTCTTCATCTCGGAAGGCAAACAGGGTTATGTCAAGCACTTCATGCTCGACTTCGGATCCACCCTCGGCAGCGGCACCCAACAACCCAACTCGCCCCGCAGCGGCGCTTACTTCTTCGACTGGGGCGCCGCCGCCCAACAAACTTTTACGCTAGGTCTCGCGCCCCCCTACTGGGCCTTTGCCAAATACCCCAAGCTCCCAGAAGTCGGCCGCTTCGAGTCCAAAACCTTCAACCCCGAAAAATGGGTCGCCGAATATCCGAACCCCGCCTTCCTCAACCGCCTCCCCGACGATGAATTCTGGGGCGCTAAACTCGTCACCGCCTTCACCAACGAGGAACTGAAAGCCCTCGTCGAAACCGCGCAATACCAGGACCCCAAGTCCGCCGATTGGGTCCTGAAATGCTTGATCGAACGCCGCGACAAAATCGGCAAGGCCTACTTCGCCAAGCTCCTGCCTCTCGATAAGTTCCGCTTCGAGAATGGCAAACTCGCCTGGGACGACCTCGGCGCGAAGCTTGGCTATTACCCCGCCGCCGAAGTGGAAGTCGCCACCACTCCTTTCGACAACGGTCCCGGCCCCTCCGGCGTCATCCGCACTAGGCTCACCAGCAAGAAAAACCCCAAACATGTCATTGACGTGTATGCAAAAGGTGAGAAGATCATGGGAATTGATCGCGCCTGGTAGAACCCACCGCTGCGATCCTCTTGCATGGCGAAACCCGACGACCGCCCCGAATACCAGTCTCGCCCCGAAATGGCGAGCCTCCAGAGCTTCCCCAGCTTTCAAACCATCGGAGGAGCCCCCAAGGGGCCGCTCGAAAAAGCGCTCTCCTTCTTCGCCGACGTGCGCGCCGGCGAAGGCCTTAGCGTCGTCGCTCTCACGCTCAATGTCTTCCTGCTCCTCTTCGCCTACTACGTCCTGAAGACCGTCCGCGAAGCGCTCATCCTCAGCGAAGGCAGCGCCTACATCAAAGCCTATTCCAGCGCCGGCCAAGCCGCGCTTCTCATGATCGCCGTGCCCCTCTATGGTTGGGTCGGCACCAAGGTGAACCGCATCAAGCTACTGAGCGGCCTCTCTCTCTTCTTCATCGTGAACCTGATCCTCTTCTGGTTCTTCGGCATTCAGGGCGCGCGAGAAGGCGTCGTCTTCTACATCTGGGTCGGCATCTTCAACGTCTTTGTCATCAGCCAATTCTGGGCCTTCGCCACGGACTTATACACCGAAGCGCAAGGCAAACGCCTCTTCCCCATGATCGGCGTCGGTGCCTCCCTCGGCGCTTGGCTCGGCGCGCAAGCCGCCAGCGAACTCGTTAAGAGCTTTAACCTAAACCCCTACCAACTTCAACTCACCGGCGCCGGCATCCTCGCCGTCGCCACAGCACTTACCGTCTTCGTTAACACTCGCGAGAAGAAACACGAAATTCCGGAAATCGCCGAGCACTCGGAAAAACCGCTGGGCGCCGCCGACGGCTTCGCTCTCGTCTTCGGCTCCCGCTACCTCCTCCTGATCGCCGCCCTCACCGTCCTGCTCAACATCGTCAACTCCAGCGGCGAGTTCCTCCTCTCCAGCGTCGTCAGCGACCAAGCCAAAGCCGCCTTCCCCACCGATCCCGCTGCCCAAAAGAAATTCATCGGCGCCTTCTACGGCGACTTCTTCGCCGTCGTCAATTTGCTCGGCTTCCTCTTACAAACCTTTGCCGTTTCCCGCATCTTCCGCTTCCTAGGCGTCCAAGGCAGCTTGTACGTTCTGCCCCTCATCGCCCTTGGCAGCTACATGACTCTCGCCATCGCTCCCTACCTGGCCATAGTCCGCGTAGCGAAGACCCTCGAAAATTCCACCGACTATTCGCTCCAAAACACCGTCCGCCAAGCCCTCTTCCTCCCCACATCGCGCGAAGCGAAGTACAAAGCCAAGGCCGCCATCGACACCTTTTTCATGCGCTTCGGCGACGTCCTCCAAGCTGGCATCGTCTGGCTCGGCGCCCAAGCCGGCCTCGCCTTCACCGGCTACGCTATCCTCAACATCGGCTTCACCCTCATCTGGTTATGGATTGTCAGCCGTCTGGTCAAGGAGCACCGCCGCCTGGCCTTCTAGCCGCACTGTCTTCCTCTTAGCCCGCGGCAGCGTAAATACAAACTCGTTTTCTCCAACCTGCTTCGCCGCCATTCCATCCACTGAAAACGCCTGCTTCGAAAACAACCAGGCCTGCGTCCTCGCCGTATACGTCATCTCCCCATTCGGCGCATAAGCCAGCAACTCCAAGTTCCTAGGCTCCACCTCCCAAGTACTCGCCTCGGCCGCGGCCTTCACATCATGCTTCCCCGGCGGCAACAAATACGCCCCATCCCCTCGCAACGGCCACGCCACTCCATCCACGCTCAACGGCCCTTCGCTACGCACCCAAGTCGCCCGCGCCTCCGGCTTCGCCGCCGCGCTCGCCACAAACGGCAAATCCTCCGGCAACAACGAGGCCTCAAAGTACAATGCCACCTGATCGAAATTCTGCGCCGCCTCGTGAATCAACTCCACCAACTCGCCCCCCGTCTGCTGCTTCGTCGGATACACATCCTGATACCGCTCCACGATATTCAAATCGATCGCCAGCCGCCCCGGGTTCTTCGTCAACCCGTCATAACGCTTCCGAATCTCGCGATACCGCTCCGGCCCCAAATGCCACACCGTCGCCGGATCCTCAATCAGAAACGGCACATCCTCTGCCTCCGTCGCCTCCAGCAATCGCGCGCTATCCGCCCCCAGCGCCTTCCGCATATTCGTATCCAAGCGATCGTCGATATGCGTCAACATCACATCGAAATTCGGCCGCTCTGCTCGTAACACCGCCAACTTCGCCAACCAATCCTGTTGCAGCTTCGCCGCTAAAGCCGCCCTTGCCTCCACAAACTTTTCGATTAGCCCCTCATCTACTCGCTTCGCGAACAAAGTCTCCGGCTCCACGCCCACCTGCTCTCGAAACAGCGCCACTGCATCCGCGGAGAATGGCGTAAACCGCGCCGGATTCTCCAACCCCTCCAGCGACTCAAAATACAACTCCCCCAAATTCGCCCCATCCCAGTCATAGCTCCGCAGTAACGACAACACACTCGCCTCCGCCTTCGCCGCACAAGCCGCGTTCACCAGATTCACCAGCTTTCGCCAATCCAACTGCGCATCCGTCCCCGCCGCCGTCTTCTCCCGGCACTCCGGATACATCTCCCAAAAGCCCTCGCTCACATGCGGCAATTCCAGCCACGCATAAACCGCGATCCCATTCCGGTGACACTCCGCAATCAACTTCGCCAACCACTCGGCCTTCTCCGCGCTCGCCCCATCGAACTGCCAAGAAGTCACATGAATCGCCGACAGTCCCGCCTGCCGCCACTTACCCACCAAGTAAGGCACGTCCACGCGCAAGCGATGGCTCGCATCGAAAAACGCCGTCAGATTCCGGGCTTCATACTTCGGTTTCACGCCCAAGCGCGCCAACGCCTGCGGCAAATAGGGAAACTTCTCATAACCCGCCGCGCCTACCGACGTCGCCGTCCACAACACCGCCCCTTTGCCCAGCTTCCTTCCCGCCAGCACCGGCGCCTGCGTCCAACGTTCGAACGCGTAAACCGTCCAAGCTGCATTCAGCTTCGTTTCCAGCAGCTTCTCTTCCTTCTCCCACACCAACGGCAAATCCGGCCGCGTTACATCCCGAATCTGCTGCACGGCAACCGCGCCACTTCCCGCTTCCACGCCGAACTGCTTCGCCACGCCCGAATGCCCACGCAATATCAGCACAAGTCCGTCCTCTACACGTGCTGCAAACAAGCGCCCATCGAGCTTCGTCTGCCCATCCAGCACCAACACCTCCGGCAAATCCTGGGTCGCTGCTGCCAGCCCATATGCTTTTAGCAATCGCCGCCAGCCACCTTCATTCTCCGGCGCCTCGAATGTCTGCGCCCCCAACGCGAATCCAAACAGCAACGCACTAACGAGTAAACGCATACCAAAGCCCTGCTCTCAAATCGCGAAACTTCTGATCCCGTCCCGGCGCTGTCTTCATCAGGTGCCATCCCGCCAGGTAATCCACGCTGAAGTACAAACCCTGCGGCATGCCTTCGAAGCGAAAACGCAATCCCGGCCCCGTCTCCACAAAATTCGCCCAATCCTGCCGCTTCGCATCCACGGTCACGTTGAAATTCCAATAAAGCCGCAACGCCCTGTCTGCCTTGTTCTGCCCCACACGATTCTGCCAGGTGAACAAAGCATTGTTATCGAATCGGCTGAGGAACACCCCATCAAACGTCGTCGCCCAATAACTGTCCATGCCCATATTCCGGGCGAAGTTCACGCCGCCCCGGTAATCCGGCCGCATGCTCCTCCCGAAGTATTGCCAGGCGCTCCCCGCCTCGCCCCAAGCCATCCAGCCCATCCGCCTCGGTGTCGCCAAACCCACCGCCGCCACTACCGCGCTCTCACTCAACGATTGCGGCAACATCTGCCCAGCCGTTGTGTTCCTGCTGCGCCCCAAGTCCCCTATGAACCGCGACGACAAATAAGGCCGCACCCCGGTGCCCGGCAAACGAAACTCCATCTTCGTCTGCCCATACGTAAAAACTTCCTTCCACCGCGAAGAATAAAACGGCAACACCCACGATGTTGTCCGGAACGGCGCCAGCGCCGGCCGCAAGTTTTGATAAGCCTGCTCCGCCTCCTTCGCTACCTTCGCATCGGGGCTATGGCGAGCCATCTCAAACCAGCGAATGGCTTCCTTATCGTTCTTCATCATGTTGTGCGCCCAGCCCAGCCGCAGCATCGTCGCGAAGTCGTTCGGACTCGCCTCGCGAATTTGATTCAGATACAGCAGCGCGTCTTTGAAGTAGCCTTTCTCCAAGCTCTTCTCGGCCAACTCCCGCGCCGCCGACAGACTCGATTCCCCCTGTGCCGCCACCTTCGCCAGCAACGGCTTCGCCCCCGCTCGATCGTTTCGCGCCGACTTCAAAAACGCCAACTGCGCATTCGCCAAAGTATCGTCAGGCGCCAAGCGCAACAACGCTTCAAAGGCCGCCATCGCTTCCTTCTCGCGATTCATCGCCAACAGCAGGAACCCAAACTCCCGCCGCAGATTCACATTCAACGGGTCCATCTGAATCGCGTACTCAAACTCGTAAACGTACGGGTATCGCGTGGTCATGTTTTCGCGCGCCATCTGCGCCACATAAGGCTGCGCTCCGCGCGACGCCGCCAGCAATGCCGCATTCGCGTAATCCACCCGCAACGCCTCCCGCTCCACCCGCGCAATATCCAGCAGAAACTTCCGCTTATCCGGCTTTAGCCCATACGCCAATCGATACTCTTCCGCCGCCGCTACCCAATCGTTCCGTTCTTCCAACAGCCGCGCCAACTCTTCATGCACCGAATAGCTCTCCGGATTCTTCCCGGCCGCCTCGCGCCACCGCGCAATCGAAGTCGCCAATTCAGTGTCCAAACGGGCAAACGTCTCTCCCGCCGTCGCCCGGATCGTCTCATCTTTCGCCTGCCTTAGGCGCAAGAAAACTTCAAACGCCTCCGCCCGCAAACCCGTCTCGTAGCAAAGATAGGCATACTCCAGCCAAAGCGTCTCCCGCTCCGGTTCCGCCTCCAACGCCAGCCGAATCTGTTCCCGCCCCTTCACGTTCTCGCCCACCTTGAGCAGCAGATAAGCGTAGTCCACCCTCGCACTCATCTTGTTCGGATCTTGCGCTAGCCCCTTCTCAAACAAAGCCCGCGCTGCATCGAACTGGCGGCTCCGCATGGCCGAATATGCCTCGTCAAGGCTCTGGCCCAACAAAGAAAAAGCGAACAAGAGTGCCACTAACGCACGGCGGATCATAAACATCACTCCAAGTACTTAGTGCGCCGAACTCCGAAATCCTCTCAACTCTCCTTTACAGTGAACACATGGACTACCTCGACCTCGACTCCTTCCTCAGCGATGACGAAAAGCTCATCCGCACCGAAGCCCGCCGCTTCGTCGACGCCGAGCTCCGTCCCCTCATCCGCGACTGCTTCCGCGAAGGCCGTTTCCCCCGCGAGATCATCCCCGAATTTGGCCGCCTCGGTTTCCTCGGCGCCAACCTCCAAGGCTACGGCTGCGCCGGTCTCTCGAACGTCGAATACGGCCTCATCATGCAAGAGCTCGAACGCTGCGACTCCGGCATCCGCAGCTTCGCCAGCGTCCAAGGCGCGCTCGTCATGTACCCCATCTACACCTATGGGACCGAAGAACAAAAACAACGCTGGCTCCCCGATCTCGCCGCCGCTAAACTCATCGGCGCCTTTGGCCTCACCGAACCCGGCTTCGGCTCAAACCCAGCGGGTATGCTCAGCACAGCCCAACGCGATGGCGGCGACTGGATCCTGAACGGAGAAAAGACCTGGATCACCAACGGCTCCCTTGCCGACCTGAGCCTCGTCTGGGCCCGGACCCAGGAAGGCATCCAAGGCTTTCTCGTCCCCTGCGACGCCAAAGGCTTCCATGCCACTGACCTCCACGGCAAGCTCTCCATGCGCGCCAGCGTCACTTCCAGCCTGCACATGCACGACTGCCGTATCTCGGACGCCTACCGTCTCCCCCAAGCCCGCGGTCTCAAATCCGCTCTCGGCTGCCTAACCCAAGCCCGCTACGGCATCGGCTGGGGCGTCATCGGCGCCGCCGAAGACGCCTTCGAGACCGCCCGACAATACACCATCGAACGCAAGCAATTCGACAACCGCCCCATCGCCTCCCACCAGCTCATCCAGGAAAAGCTGGCCAACATGATCACCGAAATCTCCAAAGCCAAACTCCTAGCCCTCCACTGCGGCCGCCTCAAGGACCAGGCGAAGCTCCACCCCCACCAAGTCTCGATGCTAAAGCGCAACAACGTCCAAATGGCCCTCGACGTCGCCCGCACCTCCCGCGACCTCCTAGGCGCCAACGGCATCGCCGACGACTACAGCCCCATGCGCCACATGGCCAACCTCGAAAGCGTCTCCACCTACGAAGGCACCGCCCACATCCACACCCTGGTAATCGGCGAAGCCCTCACCGGAATCCCCGCTTACCGGTAATATCGCCCGTGATATCATCAACATGTGCGAGTTGTGCTCGACACCGACGTCATTGTTGCAGCGGTCCGAAGCCCCAGCGGTGCTTCGGCTGCCCTATTGGATCTTGCACTGCAATCCAAATTCAAGTTGCTTCTAAGCGTCCCTCTTGCGATGGAGTATGAGAGCTTGATGAAGAGTTCACGACAGATGTCCGCAGGCGGATACTCGCTGGAGCATGCCGAAACGTTACTCATTGCACTTTGCAAAGTCTGCGAGCGAGTCGAGCGGCACTTCCTGTGGCGGCCCGTTCTCAAAGACCCTGGCGATGAAATGGTTCTTGAAACTGCGGTGAATGGTCAAGCGGATTTCTTGATCACTTTCAACTTGGGTGACTATGGCGATGTACCTGAGCGCTTCGGAGTCCGTCTGCTCCGGCCTTCTGATTTACTTGTGAGGTTCTTGAAATGAAAACGTCGAATTCTACCTTTGCCCTTCGGTTGCCGACATCGCTCAAGATTGCGGCTGAAGCGATGAGCGAAAAGGACGGGACGAGTTTGAACACTCTAATCGTCGTCGCTGTTGCGGAAAAAGTCTCAGCTTTAGAAACTGCCAAGTACTTTGAGTCGCGCGCAGCGTTTGCTGATATTGAGGCAGCTCGCCGCTTCCTTCGCCGTCCCGGTGGCGAACCCCCGCGCGAAGGCGATGAAATCCCCAAAGTCCGCAAAGCGGCGAAGCGTTCTAAATCCCGTTAGTTCGGCTTCCGGTATACCGGCAACTCCGGAATCGCCGCGCCATCCACCCGTGGATCCGTACCCGAGAAGTTCACCTTCCTCTTCTCATCCCGTTGGACGGCCGAGCCGAAGCCCATCCCGATCGTATAGTTCGGCGTCGTGGTAACCAAATGCCCACGGCGCAGCAGATCCGTGCGAACGCCCTCGCTCACTCGGCCTTCAATTTGCACATCACAACCCTCAAAAGTCAGTTTTGTAAAGCGTGCCTGCTCAATCGCCTGCTGCACGTTCATCTTGTAGTCGACGACGTTCGCCACAAACTGAGCATGCGCCTGCGACTGATTCCAACCGCCCATAATCCCGAAGCCGATCTTGATATCGCCCTTCATCATAAAAGCCGGAATGATCGTATGCAGCGGCCGCTTGCGGCCCTCCAGCGAATTCGGCTTGCCTTCCGTCAGATCGAAACCCGCGCCGCGATTGTGAAAGCTAAAGCCCGCCCCCGGCGCCACCATGCCCGTGCCGAAGCCCGCATAGTTGCTTTGGATCAACGAAACGATGTTGCCGTCCTTATCGATGGTCGAAAGATAAATCGTCTCCCGCCCGCGCTTGTCGAGGTTCTGGCTGATCTCTACCGGCAGCACCTGACAGGCCGCCTTATCCATCCGGATCAACTGCGCCCGCCGCTCCGCCGTCTCCTTGGAAAGCATCTCTGCCACCGGCACTGGGCCAAAGCGCGGATCGCCGACATACTTCGCCATGTCCGCATAGGCCAGCTTCTTGGCCTCGATCATCACATGCAACGCTGCCGCCGAGTTGTGCCCGTAATCCGCCATCGGGTAGCGCTCCATGATGTTCAACATCGCCAGCGCCGCAATGCCCTGACCATTCGGCGGTAACTCATAAACCTTCCAGTCGCGATACGTCGTCGAGATCGGCTCCACCCACTCCGGCTCATATTCGGCAAAGTCCTCGAGCGTATGCGCGCCGCCTTGCTCCCGCAGGAACTTCACCATGTTCTCGGCCAGCTTGCCCTTGTAGAAACCATCGCGCCCGCGCGAGGCCACCATGCGCAAGCTCTCGCCCAGTCCGGGGTTCTTGAAGACATCGCCGGCTGTGGGCTTCTCGCCCGCTGCCGTATAAGTTTCTTTGAAGCCCGGTTGCTTGATCAGGCGTTGGTTAACAATGGACCGCGCGCTCACCAGCGAGAGCGGAAAGCCTTGTTCCGCATGATGGATTGCTGGCGCCAGTAACTCCGGCAACTGCTTTGTGCCAAAGCGCTTCGCCAAAGCATGCCACCCCGCCACCGCGCCTGGTACGGTAATCGTGTGCACGCCGGTCTGATCGAGTTTGGTGATGCCCTTGCTCTTCAGCCACTCGATCGTCAAGCCTTTGGGCGTCCAGCCGCTCGCATTCAAGCCATAAACTTTACCCGTCTTCGCTTCGTAGTAGATGGCAAACAAGTCCCCGCCGATCCCGTTCACAAAGGGCTGCGTCAGCCCGGTCATCGCATTGGCCGCAATTGCCGCGTCGATCGCGTTCCCACCTTGCTCAAGTATGCGCGCTCCCGCTTGTGAGGCCAGGAAGTTCGATGCTGCGACGATGCCGTATTGCGACACAATCAGCGGCCGGGCTTGATCATAGGGTGGCGGGGGAGGAGGCGGCGCGGGCGTAGCGGGCTTCGGCGTGCCTTCCTCCTGGGCCGTGACGGAAAGAGCCAGGAGCAAGACGAGAAAGGGGCGCATGACACGCTAGTGTAATACGCCCCTAAACCGATTTTCAGCTTGAAAGTTAGACAATAGCGGCAGGATTGGAAAGCGTGCCGATCTGCGGCACCGTGATCGAAACCACGTCTCCCGGCTCCAATGCCGACTCTTGCGTCACGATGATCCCAGTACCGGTCTGCAGGATCGTCCCGCAAGGCACCGGGTTCGAGCGCAGCAAGTAACCGATGATATCTTCGATCTTTCGGCCCAGCTTCGCTGTGCTCGTCGAACCTTCAAACGTCGTCTTGTCGCCGCGCTTGATCACGCAGGTCATATCGAGCTTGTAAGGGTCGCCAATTTCGTCGGGCGTTACAAAATACGGCCCGAAGCTCGCGCAACCGGTGAAGGTCTTCGATTGCGGCAGGTAGAGCGGGTTCTCCTTCTCGATATCCCAGGCCGAGACGTCGTTGGAAACCGTATAGCCAAAGATCTGTCCCTTCGAACCGATCAACACAGCCAACTCCGGCTCAGGCGCCGTGAACTTCGAGTCCGCGCGAATGCCGATCGGCTGGTCGGGCCCGACGGCGATGCGCGCCGTGCCCTTGAAGAAGAGCTCCGGACGCCCGCCTTCGAACACCGCGCGATAGAAGCCCTCGCGCGTGCCATGCTCGGCGTCGCGGAAAGATGAGCTGATTTCGTAGGTGCAACCCGCGCCCCAAACTTCACGAGGAGCGATGGGAATGAGCGGCGTCACTTTTTCTACATGCGCCGTGGCGAGGCGGCCCGCCAGAGTAGCTAAATCCAGGCCCTCAACGTCCGCGCGCTTCACCAACTCATACATCGAGTAGTCGGGAATCGGGCGGGCATGGCCGGGGTCTTCGAAGATGGCGGCGACGATGGCGCCGTTTTGCTTGATCTGTCCGAGTTTCATTGTTCGCTTGATTGTTCGCTTGATTGTTCGCTTTGTTTAGTACTTGAGGTAAATCGTCTTGTAGTCGCTGTAGAAGTCGAAGGCCGCCGGACCTTGCTCCTTCGGTCCGAAGGAGGATTCCTTCGTGCCGCCGAAGGGCAATTGATATTCAACACCTGCCGAAGGCAGGTTGACGGTCAACAGACCCGCTTCCATGCCGTACACGAAATCGAAGACCCGCGAGACGTTCGACGTCTGCACGGAGGCCGAAAGGCCAAATGGCGAGGCGTTCGCAATACGCATGGCGTCTTCAAAGTCCTTGGCGCGAATCACGGCCAGCACCGGTCCGAAGATCTCTTCCTGCGCGATGCGGGCATTCTCGTTCACGTCGGCGAAGAGCGTCGGTTCGACGAAATAGCCCTTGTCGTAAGCCCCACCCGTCAAGCGGTTGCCGCCCACCAGCGGCGCGCCCGCTTCCTTCTTACCGATCTCGATGTAATCGAGGATCGTCTTCAAAGCGCCCTCGTCCACCGCCGGGCCGATGTCGATACCCGCTTCCATGCCGTTGCCGACCTTCAGCTTCTTCGTGCGCTCAGCCAGAGCCGCGACGAACTTGTCGTAGATTGAGTCTTCGACAATGGCGCGCGAGGTCGCCGTGCACTTCTGCCCGGTCGAGAAGTAAGCTGCGTTTGCGACGTTCTCTACCGCGGCGTTGAAGTCGCAGTCTGCGAGCACGATGGTCGGGTTCTTGCCGCCCATTTCCAACTGCGTGCGCAGCATGCGCTTGGAAGCCTCGGCGTGGATCCACTTGCCGATATCGACCGATCCCGTGAACGAGATCGCCTTCATGGGCTTGGCTTCCACAATCGCCTTGCCAAGGGTGCCTCCGGAGCCGCCCACAAAGTTCAAGACGCCCTTGGGCAGGCCGGCCTCATGCAACGCTTCGACGATGCGGTAAGCCGAAATCGGCGCGGCGCTCGCCGGCTTCAATACGACCGTGTTACCCGCCACCAAGGCCGGAGCGAGCTTCCATGCCGGAATCGCCGAAGGGAAGTTCCAGGGAGTGATCAAGCCAACCACGCCGATCGCCTTGCGGATCGCGAACATATGCACGCGATCGCGTTCGCTGGGCACCAAATGCCCTGTGAAGCGCGAACCTTCACCCGCGAAGTAACGCAGGATGTTGATCGAGCGGCGGACTTCGCCCTTGGCTTCCGGATAGGTCTTGCCCTCTTCGCGCGTCATCTCAGCGGCGATCGCGTCAAAGCGCGAATCGAGAATCTCGGCTGCTTTGAAGAGGATCGCGCCGCGCGCGGGGCCGGCCGTGGCCGACCACTTCGGAAACGCCGCCCCGGCGGCATCGGCCGCCTTCTCGACGTCGGCCGCCGAAGCCTTTACGTGCAGGCCAACGACTTCGTCGGTGTTGGCCGGGTTGCGGTTTTCAAAAGTATCGCCGGACGTAATCCATTCGCCGTTGATGTAATTGCCAAAAGTTTGCATGAGTCTCCCAGTAGTATTCTTTGTAGCTATTTCTTGTTGAAGTCGACCTTCGGAGCCGTCCGCGCCGCGGGCTCGGCCTTGAAGTAAGCGTCGTTGCGCGCGAAGCCAAAGATCCCAGCGACGATGTTCGCCGGAAAGAGGTCGCGCGCGGTGTTGTAATTCTGAACCGTGTCGTTGTACTTGCGCCGTTCCTGCGCAATGCGGTTTTCGGTGCCGGCCAATTCATCTTGCAGGCGCATGAAGTTCTCATTGGACTTCAACTGTGGATACGCCTCGACCACGACAAGCAAGCGGCTCAACGCACTGTCCAGTTGGCCGTTTGCCGCAAGCTTCTCCGCCGGCGTACGAGCGCCGGATAGCGCAGCGCGGGCATTCGCGATGCTCGTGAAGACCTCCTTCTCCTGCGCCGCATAACCCTTGACCGTTTCGACCAGGTTGGGGATCAGGTCGGCCCGCCTTTGCAGCGCGACGTCGACATCCGCCCAGGCGCCTTCAATGGCGTTGCGCTTGGTGGTCAAGTCGTTGAACGACCCGATGGCGGGCATGCCAACGAGCAAGCCCACAAGGGCCAAAGCGCCGAGAACGATAATTAGAGGTCGCATGGGTTTGGAGAGTAGCTATGGGCGCGGTTCGGATAGCCGGTCGGCGAGTTGAACCAGGACTTGTACTTGCGCTAGATAGCTCTGGAACAATTGTACAGAGTCTACCGTCTTGGGGCTGAGGCGTCCCTGGCGCGTATCCAGGATCTCGAGGAACGCTTCCGGCTTCAACCCGAACTTATCCGCCGCCAGGGCGAGGTTCGCGCGCCGCTCAAAGCCGGGATTGTGGCCGGCGAGCAGCAAGGCGTGCCGCAAGAGAAGCAGGAAAGTCGGCACCGAATTCTCCATCAGCCGTAGCAGTTCCTTCGGCTGATCCAACAACGGGATGCTCTTTTGTCTTAACCTCAGGAGCTTTGAGCGCAACTCGTGTTCCAATTGCGCCCGGTGCAGCAAAGGATCCACATGCGGCGCCTCCAGGTCGAAGCTCCCATGAATGGTCCGGTGCTTCGCGAAGATGTCGGTGATCTCCATCGGAAAGGCATCACCGGAGCGGAGGAACTCCTCCACGCTCAAGATCAACGGCCAGGAGGCGCCCTGTTCCAGCCACCAGTTCAAGAGCGGCCGTGCGTCTTGCAGCGCGTCGAAGTCGAATTTCTGGAGCAGCACGAGCAGGTTTATGTCCGAGCGGCCGGGATCGTATTCCCCGGTTGCCGCCGAGCCATAGAGAACGATGCATTGCAGTTGCGAGTCGAAGGTCTCTTGCGCCCGCTTGGCGAATTGAGTTAGCAGCTTTTCGATATCCATTCGCAGTCTCCTCTACTACCAATCGCTGGAGGCCCCGCCGCCTCCGGAACTGCCTCCGCCGAAGCCGCCCCAGGAACTGCCGCCTCCCGAAGACGATCCACCGAAGCCCCCGCCCGACGGGATGTACCAGGGGCCTCGCCATCTCCGCCCTGCTCGCCTTTTCGCGTTGCGCCCGGCGGCCCGAAAGAAGAGGAAGAGCCCGGCGATAATCACTACCCACAGGATGATGTCGCCAGTCGTTGGCCCGTCCTGCGGCCTGGCTTCGAAGCTTCGGCTGGGCGGCAATGCTGCGGCGATCTCGACGCCCTTGGCTTTGGCGATGCGCTCCCCTAAATTGCGGGCGGCCTCAATGAACGCCTCCCCGTAGAGCCGCTCGCGCAGGGCTGGGCGCATCGCGCGCAGGATGTCGCCCGCCGCCGCGTCCGGCAAGATCTCCTCAAGTCCGTAGCCTACTTCCAGCCGCGACTTGCGGTCCTGGATCGCAAAGAGGTAGAGCGCGCCTTCCTTGGTGTCCTGGCGGCCCACGCCCCAGCGGTTGTAGAGGTCGGCGGCGACGTTTTCAATGGAGTCGCCTCCCAGGCTTGGGATAGTGACGATGGCGATTTGGACGCCGGTCGTTTCCTCGAGCGACTTCAGGTAGCTGTTGATAGCGCCGCGAGAGGCGGGCGAGACGACGTTGGCAAAGTCTGAAACATAGCCTTGGGGCTCGACGCGCTTCAGGTCTTGCGCGGCCAAAGCGGCCGCAAAGAGAATGGCGAGAAGCGCACGCACCTTAGCAGCTTAAGCTATTGCGGTCGATGGGGAGGCCTTCCACCTTGCCTAGGGCGGTCAACGATAGCCGGGTAGGGTCAAAGCTCTCTTGCGCCCGTGCCTGCACGTCCTCGGCGCTGACCGATTCGATGCCCTCGATGATCTCTTCCATGGAGAAGAAGCGGTTGAAGAAGATCTGCTGCCGGGCGAGGTTGCTCATCCGCGAGCCCGTTGATTCGAGGCTTAACATCAGCGAGCCCTTGAGGTGTTCCTTGGCTCGCCGCAACTCTTCCGGCTGCACGAGGTCGTTCTTCAAACTGCGGAACTCGTCCATGACGCTCGAGACTACTCGGGGCAAAGTTTCCGCCGAGGTGCCCGCATAGATCGCAATACAGCCCGAGTCGCGGTAAGACATCAGGTCGCTCATTACGGCGTAGGCCAGGCCTTGGCGCTCGCGAATGTTCTGGAAGAGGCGCGAAGACATGCCGCCGCCCAGAATCGTATTCATGACGTAGTTGCTGAAGCGGGTCGGGTGATCCATCGGTGTCGATGGCGCGCCGATGTAGAGATGGCACTGTTGCAAGCGCTTCTTCTTCAAGACCACGGGCGCGTCGAGCACCGGCGCCTTGGTCTTGGGCAGCTTCTGCCCGGCGGGCAGGCCACCGAGACGCGATTCCACTTGCGCGACGATCTTGTCGTGTTCGAGATTGCCGGCGGCGGTGACGACCATGTTGGCGGGCGAGTAGATGCGGCGATGGTAGTCGACCAGCATCTCGCGGTCGAAGTCCTGGATGGTCTGCTTGGTGCCAATGATCGGCTGCCCGAGCGCGTGGTTCTTCCAGACGCCTTTGGCAAAGAGCTCATGGACGAGGTACTCGGGATTGTCCATTTCCATCTTGAGCTCTTCGAGGATGACGCCCTTTTCCTTTTCGAGCTCTTCGGCGTCGAAGACCGGATTCAGCACCAGGTCCGAAAGGATGTCCCAGGCCAGCGGCAAATGCTCATCGAGCACCTTGGTGTTGTAGCTGACCAGTTCCTTGGTTGTGAAAGCGTCTAACTGGCCGCCGATGGAGTCGACGGCGCGGGCGATGTCTTCGGCGTTGCGGGTAGTCGTTCCCTTGAAGAGCATGTGCTCCAGGAAGTGCGCGATGCCGCGTTCGGGGCCCTTTTCGAGACGCGATCCCGAGCCGATCCAGACGCCGATGGAGATGGATCGGACCGCGGGCATGCGTTCCGTGACAATGCGTAGGCCGTTAGGCAGAGTGGTGGTTTCGATTTGACGGTGGATAATCTAATTGTGACAGAGCTTGAGCTGATGGGCTTGGAACTCCCCGAAATGGCCGCGGCGCTAGCGCCGGAGCCCGCCTATCGCGCCAAGCAGGCCTATCAGGCTCTCTATGCCCAGCGGCAGTTGGATTTTGGCAAGGTGACGGCCTTGCCGGCCAAGCTGCGCTCCCGGCTCCAATCCGGGGCCCTGGGCGAGGCCAGCCGCTATCAGAGCGTCGATGGCACGGTGCGCTACCTCCTTTCGATGCGCGACGGTAAGACCGTCGAAACCGTCTTCATGCCCGAAGAGACTCGCGACACGCTTTGCATCTCCTCGCAGGTCGGTTGCCCCGTGGACTGCAAGTTCTGCCTCACGGCCCTGATGGGCCTCGAACGGAATCTGACCGCTGGGGAGATCGTGGGCCAGGTGCTGCACGTGGCGGCGGTACACAAGCTGGACCCGCGCGGACGTCAAATGAACATTGTCATGATGGGGCAGGGCGAGCCGCTGATGAACCTGGAGAACGTTCTGAAGGCCACTCGCATCCTCACGGATCCCGATGGCTTTGGCATGGCCGAGCGCCGCATTACGGTATCGACTAGCGGCCTAATCCCGAAGATCGTCGAACTCGGCAAAGCTTCGGTGCGGCCGAAGCTGGCGATCAGCCTGAATGCCTCCAGCGAACAGCAACGGCAGGAGTTGATGCCGATTACGAAGAAGTGGCACCTGAAGGATCTGCTTGCGGCTTGCAAAGCCTACCCCTTACGGCCGTGGGAGAGCCTGAGCTTTGAGTACGTGTTATTGAGAAACGTGAATGATACGGATGCAGATGCTCGGCGCGTCAAGCGGCTGCTCAGCAACCTGAAGTGCAAGGTCAATCTGATCGCTCTCAATCCAGGTCCGGGCATTCCCTTCGAGACGCCCGATCCGGAGCGGGTGGCGAGCTTCCAAGAGATCCTGCGCGAGGCCTTTCCTACCTTCATCCGCCGCCCGCGTGGCCTGGACATCTATGCTGCTTGCGGCCAGTTGAAGCGGATGAGCGACGGGCTCGTTAATCTCGGCCAGTAATCGCGATGTCCTGACCGGTGACGCTCGAAGCCTCGGGGCAGAGCAGCCAGAGGGCGAGCGAGGCGACGTTCTTTGGCGGAATCCACAAGGATGGATCGGCGTCTGGCATCGCACTGCGGTTCACTGGGGTGTCCATGGTGCTGGGCGAGATCAGGTTCGCGGTGATGCCGGAGTTCTTCGTCTCGTTGGCGATCGTAAAGATCAAGGAACGCAAAGCGGCCTTGGAGGCGGAGTAAGCTCCGAGCGTCGCAGGGTGGCGCGTGGCGGCGAGAGCTCCGATGGCGACGAAACGGCCATGGCCTTGGGCGCGGAAGTGCGGCAGGATCGCATGAGCCAGGTGGAAGGCGGGCCAGAAGTTCATGTCGAACATCTTCTGGGCATCCTTCAAGCTGGTGTCCTCTACGTTGACGCCACCGGCGAAGCCGCCCACGGTGTGGATCACAGCATCGATGCTGCCCAGAGCCCTAGCGGCGCTTTCGATGGCCGATTGGGCCGCCGAGGGCGAGGTCAGGTCCGCTGCAATGGGAGTGAAGCCTTCCGCCTGCTGGTCTTCTTTCCAACTGCGAGCCAAGCCCGCAATCTTGTGGCCGCCCCCTAGGACGGCGCAGGAGACAACGCCGCCGAGGCCGCCCGATGCGCCCGTGATCAATACATTCATCAGCAAAGATATTCGCACATGTTGGCGATTTAATCCCAGGAGTACTGGACAGGGACGAAACGGATGCATTAGAGTCTTGGCTAACGGGGTGAAACATGAATGTCGTAACGGGCATTCGCGAGGTCAGGCATGCATGGGCATGGCTGGCCGCGATTGCATTGCTGGCAACGGTTCCTTATTGGCGAAGCTTGAGTTTGCCGCCAATCGAGGATGATTATGTACAGATTTGGCTTGGGCGGATCTATGGAGCCCCGAGCCAATGGGCCGCTCTCTTGGCCGACCCTCTCTATCGCTGTCGCGCCACTTCCATCCTCATTACCCGAGCTTCCGAAGAGATCTTCGGCAACTCCCAATTCGTCTTTAATTTGCAAAGTATGTTGCTGCACGGTCTGAATGCCGTGCTCGTGGCCTTCCTGGGCGGATGGAAGCCAATCGGCTATCGGCTTTCGATCGCCGCCGCATTCTTCTGGGGATTATCGGAGCGCTTGCATGAAGCAGTGATCTGGTACGCGGCATTACCGGAGCAGTTGGTGTTCTTCTTCACGCTGATTGCCCTTCTATGCTGGATTGAGTGGTGGCAAGAGGGTTCGAAGAAAGCCTATGCGGGTGCGATGGCGGCCTTTGTTCTGGCGCTTTTGAGCAAGGAGAGCGCCGTCGTGTTCTGTGGCTTGGCTTTGTTGCCCCTGATGGCGGCCTGGAGACGCTGGCGAGAGATGCTACTGCCGCTGGCGCCTTTTGTCGCAATCTCGGCGGTCTACTTCGCCATGAACGTCTTCGCCAAGTCCGAGCACTTGCATTGGAACGACGGCACCTTCCGTTTGGGCTGGCACTTCATTCCGGTGATCTTGAACAGCAGCGCGCGGATCTTTTGGATTTGGGGCGGGCTCGCCTTGATCGTCCTGGCGCTAGCTCGGAAGCAAGTGAACTGGGTGGTGGTGGGCATTGCCGCCGCCTGGATGCTGATCACCTTGCTGCCGTATTCGTTCGTGGGTTACATGCCGCGAGTTCCCAGCCGTCACGTCTACTTCGCGATGGTGGGCAGAGCGCTGATCCTCGCCGCGGCATTGATGGTGGTTTGGCATTACCGGCGTGTGACAGCGATGCTGGCGGTTCTCTTCCTGATTTGGAATACCGCCTACGTCTCGGTCTACAAGCAAGGTCAATTCGAAGCAAGGGCCGATGTGACCGAGCGGCTGGTCGAAGAAGCGAGCAAGTTGAAGGGATCGGCGTTTGAGGTGGATTGCTTCCCGCACGCTCCGGAATTGGCGGAGTTCGCTTTGAGCCAGCGATTGGGAGTGGATCTGCAGAAGGTGAAAGCGCGGCGGGACGGGAACTGCCAGGCGATGACGATTCGCGTTGTGGAATAAGGACTTACGCGATTTACACAACTATTACACAAGCTTCCTGTTTGGATTGATAGTTTGGTCGATGAAGACGCTAAGGAAGTCTTCTTCGACCAAAATCCTATGGGAACCGTTTCCGAAATTCAATCGACCTCGTCTCATCCGACGAGCGGCAAGCTGAACTGGCTTACCGCTTCCGTATTCGCACTTTTTCATATTGGGGCCGTCGCGGCCCTTTTTAATTTCACTTGGACTCGTTTCTGGGTCGCGTTTGCGATCTACTGGTTTGCCATTAGCTGGGGCATCGGGATGGGCTACCATCGCCTGCTCACGCACCGTGGCTACAAGTCTCCGCTGTGGTTTGAACGCTTCCTCGCTATCTGCGGTTCTCTGAGTTTGGAAGGCGGGCCGATATTCTGGGTGGCGACGCATCGCGTTCACCATCAGAAGAGCGATCAGCCGGGCGATCCGCATTCTCCGCGCGACGGCGCCTGGTGGGCGCACTTGCTTTGGATGGTGACGGGCGAAGCTAAGCACAGCGACACAAAGGGGCTGGCTAAGTACGCTCCGGATCTCGCTCGCGACCCGTTCATGGTCTGGTTGAACAACTGGCACTGGCTGCCGCTGACGACCTTGGGCTTGATCCTACTCGCCTTCGGTGGCTGGCAGATGGTGCTCTGGGGTGTGTTCCTTCGCGTGACGATCGGTCTGCATGCAACTTGGCTGGTAAACAGCGCGACGCACATGTGGGGTTCGCAGCGCTTTGAAGCCGGCGACGATAGCCGCAACAACTGGTGGGTGGCTTTGCTGACCTTTGGTGAAGGCTGGCACAACAACCATCATGCGCATCCGGTGAGCGCGCGTCACGGGCTGGCCTGGTACGAGCTCGACGTGACTTACTTGCAGTTGAAAGCGCTGGAAAAGATCGGCGTGATCTCGAAGGTGCAGGAAGCCACGGTCGACGGATACATTCCGGTGCGCAAGGCGGCCTAAGCCTCCCGTGCATGCCGAGGTTTGGCTGCGAGGCGAAGCCCTCGACAGCGATCCACTGAAGCATCTTGTCCTCTGCACGCTGCAACAGGTGCGCGAGGAAGTGAAGCGGGCGGTGGAAGAAGTTGGAATCGAAAAGACATGGGCGCGGCCGTTTGGCTTAGCGCCCATTGGCTTTCATGTGCGGCATATCGCGGAATCCATCGACAGGCTTCTGACCTATCTCGAAGGCGGTACGTTGAGCGCGTCGCAATTGGCTGTATTGCCACTGGAGTTGCAAGAGGAAGTGGACCCCTTGTCGTTGTTGGGCTCGCTAGAGGAGCGTCTGGCGAGCGCTGAGGCAAGAGTGCGCGGAGCGGATTTGGGCGGGATGGCCAGCATCGGCAGGGCGGGGATTCCCGTGCCGCGGGCGACGTTGTTGGGACACATAGCGGAACATACGCAAAGGCACTTGGGGCAGATCGCGGTATTGCGCCGCTTGCTTCCGCAAGTCTGATAGACTTTCGCTTCCGTTATGAAGGCAAGTATGCAGCGAAGGACCGTATTGTTGGGGATGGCCGCTTGGCCCGCTTTGGCGCAGCCGCTCGAAGTCTACACACTGAAGAACTCCAAGGGGATGGAAGTGAAGATCACCAACTACGGGGCGATCGTCATGAGCATTCTCGCACCGGACCGGCAGGGCAAATTCGACGATGTCGTGCTGGGCTTCGACACCCCCGAGGAGTATCGCGTCAAGAAGGAGCATCCTTACTTTGGCGCGGTGGTGGGACGCTATGGAAACCGCATCGCCAAGGGGCAATTCACTCTGGATGGAAAGACCTATACACTGGCGAAGAACAACGGGCCGAACGCTTTGCATGGCGGCCTCGTAGGCTTCGATAAGAAGGTTTGGAAGGGCGCCCAGAAGGGCAACAAAGTGACGCTCGAAACAGTAAGCGCCGACGGCGAGGAAGGCTATCCCGGCGAGTTGCGCGTGACGGTGGCATACGAACTGAGCGAGGCCAACGAGTTGAAGATCGACTACACGGCTAAGACCAATAAGCCAACGGTGGTGAATCTGACGAATCACACCTACTTCAACCTGGGCGGTCCGGGGCGGAAAGACATTCTGGCGCACGACTTGAAGTTGAACGCTTCACACTACACGCCGGTGGATGCCGGTTTGATTCCAACGGGCGAGATTGCCGCGGTGGCGGGTACGCCTTTCGATTTCCGGCAGGCTGCGCGGATTGGGAGCCGTATCGACGCCAAAGACGAGCAGATCCGGCTGGGCGGCGGTTACGACCACAACTTCGTGCTGGACCGCAAATCGGCAAGCAAGTTGGAACTAGCCGCCGAAGCGTATGAGCCGATTAGCGGGCGGAGCTTGACGGTGACGACGACGGAGCCGGGTGTGCAGTTCTATACGGGCAACTTCCTCGATGGCGCGATTGTGGGTAAGGGCAAACAGGCTTACGGGAAGCGGAAGGCTTTCTGCCTCGAGACACAGCACTATCCGGACTCGCCGAACCAGGCGAAGTTTCCCTCGACGGTGTTGCGGCCGAAGGATACTTACCGTTCGACTACGGTATTTCAGTTTGGAGCTCGTTAAGCGCTGGGTTTGCGGCGGCGGACGGGGGCGAAGACGACGGTATCGAGTTGCGCCTTGATTTCGGCGTAGACATCATCCGGGGCTTGGTGGCCGTTGACGTGGAGTACATGGGCCGAGCCGGTGGCTTCGAAGTAAGTCAGCACTGGGTCCGTTAAATTCCGGTAGGCTTCTAGGCGGCGGTGGGCGGTGGCGACGGTATCGTCCTTGCGCTGGATCAGAGCCGTGCCTTCGTTATCGCAGATGCCATGGCGCAGTGGTGGCTTTGAAAGCACGTTGTAGATCGTTCCACAGTCCGGGCAGGACCAGCGGGCACTGAGGCGGCTGACGAGGATGTCCTCGGGTACGTCGATGTGGATGAGCGTCGGATTCGTTTTTTCGAGACGTTCCAAGAGACTCATCAGGTGCGAGGCTTGTTCGACGGTGCGCGGGTAGCCATCGATAAGGAAACCTTCGTGGCAGTCGGATTCGGCGAGGCGAGTTTCGAGGAGTTCGTTTACCAGGGCGTCGTCGACGAGTTTGCCGGCGGCGAGGAGCTCGTCGATGTCGTGGCCGCGTTGGGTTTGTTTTTCCGATTCGCGGCGGAGGAGATCGCCCGTGGAGATGGCCGGTATGCCGAGGCGTTCCTTGAAGAGTGGGGCCTGGGTTCCCTTACCGCAACCTGGCGGTCCGAAGAGTAGAAGGATCATGTTTGTTCCCAATTACGTGGAGTGCGCTGGAGGCTGGTAGGCCGTGGCGACTCAAGCTCTTAAAGACTAAACCCGAGGATTGGGGCAAGTCAATACGAGATTGCCACTAATGTATCGGCGGCTACGCGCTTTCCGAAGAGGTACGAGAGCGGATGACGGCGGCTTCCTTAAGACGATTTAACTCACGCCGGGCGATAGAGGCCCAATGACTGCTTCCGTCCAGTTGCAGATAAGTTTTCCAGTGGCGCAGGGCTTCCATCGGGCGTTCGCGGGTTTGGAAGAGCAGAGCCAGATTGTAGTGAGCGTCGGCGTAGGTGGGCAAGAGTTCGATGGCCTTGCGGTAATGCTGGATGGCGAGAGAAGTGCGCCCGAGTTCCTCGTGGAGGTTGGCGAGATTGAAATGAGCTAGCGGGTAATCTGGATCGATCTCCAAGGCCTTGGTGTAGTACTTTTCGGATTCACGCCAGCGGCGGGCATTGAAATAGATGGTGCCGATGTTGACCATGGCGCCGGCCATTTCGGGGAAGTGCTCCAGGGCTTCTTCGTAGGCGGCGATGGCTTCGCGTTTGTCGGCGCCGATTTGTTCGAGTTCGAGACCGCGCTGGAAGCAGTTTTCGGCTTCCAGGCGGGCGCGCTGGGTTTGTTTGTTCTCGTCCTTTTTGGCGGCGGGGAAGCTGAGGAGCTTCTGCATTTCCTGCTGGTCGAAGTTGAAGACGAGTTGGCCCGAGTCGGCTTCGATTTTCCGGCCGCCGGTTTGGACTTGGACACGCTTGCCTTCGACGGAGAGGCGGACTTCTTTCCAAGGGTTGTCGACGGAGCCGACTTGCGCCTTGACGCTGGCGAAGGCGGACTTCATCTTCTTCGCAGAGACGCCCATGTCGCGCAGCTTGATGAGAACGCGCAGGGCTACGAGGTCTTCGAAGGCGTAGGTGTCCTTGACTGGGAAAAGGCCTTGCTCTTGCCAGGATTCGAATTGTTTGGGCTTGAGGCCGAAACTGCGGATGAGATCGGCGGCGGTCCAGGATTGTTGCTCGAAAGTGGCTGGATCGCGAGGAGGGGCTTCGTTTTTTCGATCCGGTCGCTTGGGCGGCACGCTGGGGACTAATTTAGCATGGGGCCGCGCGGGAACTGTTTCGATTCCCTCGCGGCCTTCTGCTTTGGCTGCCTTGGCTTCGTTTTTTTCGCTTTGGGTTACGGTGATTTGGTTTTTCTGGTGGGCCGGGTACGAGCCGGCCGTTGGGTT
>VFQP010001332.1_pt1 | contig 33776 bp, 28 predicted proteins | sample 3512351 | NCBI WGS metagenome assembly VFQP01 (sample SAMN10412372, study PRJNA504923) | tailings metagenome | isolation source: Relicate 1 Philex TSF1 revegetated site | place: Philippines: Tuba, Benguet | collected 2017-08-29
ACCAGTTCATGAAGCCGGAGACGGCGAGGCCGATGGCGAGATAGATCGCCAGCGTGATGGCGATGATCTCGATGGCCTGGCCGGTATTGGTCAGGGCCGAGCCGACGAAAACGCTGACGAGCTCGGGGAAGGCGATGGCCGCGCCGAAGGAGGAGTTCTTCAGCACGTTGAGATACTGGCTCGTCAGCGGCGGGATCATCACCCGCAGCGCCTGCGGGATGACGACGAGGCTCAGCGCGCGGTTGGGCCTCAGCCCCAGCGTATAGGCCGCCTCCCACTGGCCCTTGACGACAGACTGGATGCCGCCGCGGACGATCTCGGCGATGAAGCCGGCCGTGTAGGTGGTCAGCGCCGCGAACAGCGCGACGAATTCCGGCACCAGCACGAAGCCGCCGCGGAAATTGAAGCCGCGCAGCGCCGGCACGTCCCACGGGCTGATCGCGGAGGCGATGCCGAAGGCGACAGCCGGCAGCGCGGCGAGCAGGGCGAGGCCGGTCGCCCAGACCGGGAAGATCTGGCCGGTGGCATCGCGCCGCCGCTTCGCCCAGATGGCGATGGCCGCTTGCACGACCAGCCCGACCAGCACGATGGCCGCCGCGACCCTGAATGCGCCGCCATCCGTCGGCACCGGGATCGTCAGCCCGCGATTGTTGAGATAGGCGACGGAGAAGATGCCGATGGACTGGCGCGGGCCGGGCAGCGCGGCGATGACGCCGAAATACCAGAACAGCACGAAGAACAGCAGCGGGATGTTGCGGACGAACTCGATGAAGGCGCCGGCAAGGCCCGACAGCAGTCTGTTGGCCGAGAGCCGCGCCACGCCGATGACGAAGCCGAGCAGGGTAGCCGCGACCACCGAGACGAAGGAGATGACCAGCGTGTTGACGACGCCGACCCAGAGCAGGGCCAGGATGTTGGAATCCGGCGTGTAGTTGGTCAGCACGAAGGGCACGTCGATGCCCGAGGTGCGCCACAGGAAGTCGAAGCCGGAGGCCATTCCGGCATTGACCATGTTCTGCGAGGCGTTGCGGACGACGACGACGATTGTCGCGGCAAGGCCGAGCAGCAGCGCGGCCTGCCAGAATATCTCGCGCACGCGCTTGTCGTAGAAATAGCGGGTCAAGAACGGCCTGTCGGAAAGCGCGGCGGCGGGGCGAGCGCCCGGCCGGCGGTGCCGGACGGGCGGGATCGGATCAGCGGCGGCAGACCTGCAAGATCATCGGCCGCGAAGCCATCACTGGAACGGAGGCGTGAACAGCAGGCCGCCGCGCGTCCAGAGCTGGTTGGAGCCACGCTCCAGGCCGAGCGGCGAGCCCTTGCCGACCGTGCGCTCGTAGCTCTCGCTGTAATTGCCGACCTGCTTGATGGCGTTGAACATCCAGGCATTGTCGAGGCCGAGCATGGCGCCGAAATTGCCGTCGGCACCGAGCAGGCGGCGGATTTCGGCATTGCGCGAGGTCGAGCGCATCTCGTCGACGTTCTTCGAGGTGACGCCGAGGTGTTCGGCCGCGATCATGCCGTTCAGCACCCAGCGGACGATGGCCTGCCAGCGCTCGTCGCCGTAGCGGGTGACCGGACCCTGCGGATCGTTGGAGATCAGCTCGGTCATGATCGTGTGCTCGCCGGGATTGCGCAACTTGATGCGCTGGCCTGCAAGCGCGCCGACGCCGGCCGTGTAGCTGTCGCAGCGGCCGGCATCGTAGGCGGCGATGGCGTCGTCGTTCTTCTGGAAGTTGATGATGGACACCTTGAGGTTGCGCTCGCGGAAATAGTCCGCGGCCATGCGCTCTTCGGTCGAGCCGGCGGCGACGCAGATGGAGGCGTTCTCGAGGTCGGTTGGTTTCTTGGCGCCCGAGGCGGTGCGCACGATGAAGGTCTGGCCCTCGTAGAAGTTGATGCCCTGGAAGTTCACGCCGAGCGTGGCGTTGCGCGAATAGGTGATGGTGGTGTTGCGCGACAGCACGTCCACCTGGCCCGACTGGAGCACCGGCCAGCGCTGCTGCACCGAGGTCGGCGTGTAGCGGACCTTGTTGGCGTCGCCGAGGATGGCGGCGGCCAGCGCGCGGCAATAGTCGACGTCGAGGCCGGTCCACTCGCCCTTGTCATTGGCGAAGGAGAAGCCGGGCAGACCGAGATGGACGCCGCACTCCAGATGGCCGCGCGCGCGGATCGCGTCCAGCGTCGGCGAGGGAATGAGCTGCTGCGCGCCGGCGGAGCCGGCGACAAGCGCGAAGGCGGCGACAAGCGCGCCACGGCGGAAGGTGGTCATGATCAGGGCTCCCGTAAGCCTCCGCCCGGACCCCCGGGGCGGAGAAAATTGATGCTCACAGTCGAGAGGCGCGCAAAAAGAGTCAACTGTCACCAGGCTGCCGCATGGCGGCAGCGGTCAGTTGTCCCGTGCCGGCTCAGGACCGGACGAAGCCGACGATGTCCTTGACCGAATCCATCACCGGCCGGGCGATCGCGCGGGCGCGCTCGGCGCCGGTGCCGAGGATGCGGTCGATTTCGGCGGGGTCGTCCAGGAGCCGCTTCATCTCGGTGGTGATCGGCGAGAGCTTGGCGACCGAGAGGTCTGCGAGCGCGACCTTGAAGGTCGAGAACTGGCCGCCGCCGAACTCCTTGAGCACGTCCGCCTTGGTCCGTCCCGACAGCGCCGCGAAGATGCCGACGAGGTTGTCGGCCTCGGCGCGGCCCTTGAGGCCCGCCTCCTCGGAGGGCAGCGCCTCGGGGTCGGTGCGGGCCTTGCGGATTTTCTGCGCGATGGTGTCGGCATCGTCCGTCAGCGCGATGCGCGAATAGTCGGACGGGTCCGATTTCGACATCTTCTTGGTGCCGTCGCGCAGCGACATGACGCGCGTCGCCGGCCCCACGATCACCGGCTCGGTGACGGGGAAGAAGGCGTCGCCATGGCCGAGCTCGGCGATCCGTTCGGCATAGTCGTTGTTGAACTTGATGGCGATGTCGCGGGTCAGTTCCAGGTGCTGCTTCTGGTCGTCCCCCACCGGCACGTGGGTCGCCCGGTAGGCGAGGATGTCGGCGGCCATCAGGCTCGGATAGGCGAGAAGGCCGAGCGAGGCGTTCTCCTTGTCCTTGCCGGCCTTGTCCTTGAACTGCGTCATGCGGTTCATCCAGCCGATCCGCGCGATGCAGTTGAACACCCAGGCAAGCTCCGCGTGCTCGTGGACCTGGCTCTGGTTGAACAGGATCGAGCGCTTCGGATCGATGCCGGAGGCGATATAGGCGGCGGTGACCTCGCGGATCGCCTTCTGCAGCGCCTTCGGGTCCTGCCAGACGGTGATCGCGTGCATGTCCACGACGCAATAGATGCAGTCGTGGGTCTCCTGCATGGCGACCCAGTTCACCAGGGCGCCGAGATAATTGCCGAGGTGGAGATCGCCCGAAGGCTGCATCCCCGAGAAGACGAGCGGCTTGAAGGTCGCCATGGTCGAAAAAGTCCCGCAGCTATGCGGCGAAACGCGCCGCACGAGGCGCGCTTCCTCGCATGGCGGCGGCGGCGGTTCAAGCGCCGCCGGGGACCTCAGCCCTGCTTCGCGTCGCGCTCCTTGCGCGCGAGCTGCCGGTATCGCTCCTGCTCCTCGGCGCTTGCCAGCGGTCCCGGCGGCCAGGGCTTGCCGGGATTCTGCAGTTCGAAGATCCGGCGCGCGGCGCGTTCCAGCGCCGCATCGTCGTCATTGTCTGCCATGGCGTCCTCCGCTCGGATGGTGCTGCGCGCTCCAGTGACACGCACCTTGCTCCGTCCCGTGCCGGGTGATCAACTCCCGCCCCGATTTCCGGCTCCCAGCGGTCCTCTGCCGAGTTACCCCATGCGCTTCATCCGCCGCCTGTTCAAATGGACCGCGCTTCTGGTCGCCCTTGCTGTCGTCACCGTTGTCGGAGTGATCGTCTGGTACGTGCGCGCCGTGGAGCCGCAGGTCTCGGGCACGATCACGCTGCCGGGCTTCGAGCGGCCGGTGGAGGTGGTCCGCGACAGGGAGGGCGTCGCCCATATCTTCGCGGCGACCGATAACGATGCCACCGCTGCCCTGGGCTTCGTCCATGCGCAGGACCGGCTCTGGCAGATGGAGATGAACCGCCGCATCGCCAACGGCCGTCTCGCCGAAGTCGTTGGCGCGCCGGGGCTGGAGACCGACCGCTTCCTGCGCACCATCGGCATCCGCCGCTCGGCGGAGGCGATCTGGGCCAATCTCGACGCGGAGACGCGCGTCTCGCTCGCGGCCTATGCGCGCGGCGTCAACGCCTATCTGACCAGCCGCACCACCCCGCTGCCGCCCGAGTTCCATATTCTCGGCGCGCCGGCTCCTGAGCCCTGGACGCCGGTCGATTCCATTGGCTGGTCGCTGATGATGGCGCTCGATCTCGGCGCCAACCTCAATGCCGAGATCACCCGCCTCAGGCTCGCGCAGGCCGGCCTCTCCATGGAGCGCATCGGCGAGTTCCTGCCGCCCTATCCCGGCGAGCGCTGGCCCAGCCTGCCGGACTATACGGCGCTCTACCGCTCGCTCGACGGCCAGACGCAGCGCGCCGATGCGATGATCCGCCCGTTCAATCTCGGCCTCGAGGGCGTCGGCTCGAACAACTGGGTCGTGTCCGGCGCGCGGTCGGAGACCGGCAGGCCGCTGCTCGCCAACGACCCTCATCTCGGCCTCTCGGCCCCGGCGCTCTGGTATTTCGCGCGGCTGACGTCGCCGTCGGGCACCGTCATCGGCGCGACGCTGCCGGGCGTGCCGAGCGTCGTGCTCGGCCGCAACGAACGCATCGCCTGGGGCTTCACCAATACCGGGCCGGACGTGCAGGACGTCTATATCGAGCGAATCGATCCGCAGAACCCGAGCCGCTACCAGACCCCGGACGGCTGGCGCGACTTCGACACGGTCCGCGAGATCGTCAAGGTCAAGGGCGGCGCCGACGTGACGCTCGACGTGCGCATCACCCGCCACGGGCCGGTCATTTCGGACGACGCTTCGCGCGGGGCAACCGTCGCCGCCCCGCAGGGCCACGCGCTGGCCCTGCGCTGGACGGCGCTCGAACCCGACAATCTGACGGTGCAGGCCTTCTCGCGCCTGAACACGGCGAAGACCTGGCAGGAGTTCCAGGCGGCCGCGCGCCACTACCACGCCCCGCAGCAGAACATGGTCTATGCGGACGTGGACGGGAATATCGGCTTCATCGCCGCCGGGCGCGTGCCGGTGCGCCGGCCGGACAACGATCTGCGCGGCCTTTTTCCCGCGCCCGGCTGGGACGCCCGCTACGACTGGGCCGGCTTCATCCCCTTCGAGGAACTGCCGCAGGAGTTCAATCCGGCGCGCGGCTTCCGCTACACCGCCAACGAGCGCATCACCGCGGAAGGCTATCCGCATTTCATCACCGGCGAATGGGCGACGCCGCATCGCGCCGACCGTATCCGCGAACTTCTGGGACAGCGCGACAAGCACACGCTCGACAGCTTCCGCCAGCTTCAGGCCGACCACCGCTCGAATGCCGTGCGCGAAATGCTGCCGCTGCTTCTGTCCCTCTACCCCGCGGGCGAGCGCGAGCGCCGGCACCGGACGCCGCCGCGCGAGCAGGCGGTGCTCGACATGCTCCGCGCCTTCGACGGGTCGATGGCGGCGGATCGTGCCGAACCGCTGATCGTCACCGCCTGGATGCGCGAGCTGACCCGCCTCGTCTATTCGGACGAACTTGGCCCGGACCTGTTCCGCGACCTGTGGGACCAGCGGCAGGTCTTCATGATGGGCGTGTTGCAGAACCGCGACGGGCAGTCGGACTGGTGCCACATTCGCGGCACGCCGGCCGGTTCCGTTTCCTGCTCGGCGCTCGTCACGCGCGCGCTGGAACTGGCGCTTGACGACATCGAGAAGCGCTACGGGCCGGACCGCTCGAAATGGCAATGGGGCCGCGCTCACGACGCGCGGTCGGAACACCGGCCCTTCTCGCGCGTGCCCGCGCTCGCGTGGCTTTTCGACGTCAGGGTTCCGGTCCCCGGCGACACCTACACGGTCAACGTCAACCGACACACGATCCGCAACGAGACGGAGCCCTTCGTTTCGCGCCATTCGGCCTCGCTGCGCGCGCTCTACGACATGGCCGATCCCGAGCGCTCGCTGTTCATGCACTCGACCGGACAGTCGGGCCTGCCGACATCGCGGCTCTACGGCAATATGGCGGAGCGCTGGGCCCGGGTGGAGTTCATCCCCATGCGCACGAAGCGCGAGGATGTCGCGCGGGACGCCATCGGCACGCTCAGGATCGAGCCGCGCTGAAGCAGAAGCGGACAGAGTTGAAACGGGCGGTGCTCCGGTCCGGCATCGCCCGCCAATCCGCGACGGCTATGAACGCGTCAACCCGGTCCACACAGAGGGAATGACGCCCATGACCCGCAGTCCTTTCGCCAGCCGCCTCGGCACGCTCGCCGCAGCAGCTCTAACTCTTGGCCTTGCCGCCTCGCCCGCGAGCGCCCTCAACGCGGTCTGCGAGGTGCTGCCCACCTCGGACGGCTTCGCGGCGCTCCGCTCGGCTCCCTCGACCGAGGCACCGATGATCCGCCGCATGCCCACGGGCCACGGCGTTCACATGCGCTCGGTGCAGATGGGCCGTCTCGTCACGTCCGGCCGCTGGGTGCAGGTCACCCACTGGCCGGACGGCAAGTTCTACGAGCCGGGCGATGCGGAATTCAGCCTCGGCCGCACCGGCTGGGTCGTGCATCGCCTCGTCGGCGAGTGCGGCTGACCGCGTCAGCCGGCAGCCTGCGCGGCCGCGTCCACCGCCGCCTGATGCTCGGCCGCGAGCTTCTCGTCGAGGTCCATCATCACCTTGTAGGACGGCCGCGACACGATCTTCTGGACGAAGTCGGTGATCACCGGGCGTTCCGGCACGAGGCCGAACATCGTCATCCAGTGCAGTGCCGTGCCCCAGAGGATGTCGGCCGCCGATAGGCGCTCGCCGGTGAAGAACGGATGGCGCGAGAGATGCTGCACGAGGGTCTCGTACATGGTGTCGAAATCGCCGTAGGGCGAGCTCTGCGCGGCGCCGGCCTCGCGATTCATCGCGCGGTCGCTGACCGCCGGCTCGAAACAGGCCGCATAGAAGACCAGCCAGCGCAGATAGGCGCCTCGTTCGGGATCGCCGATGGCGGGCGCAAGGCCGGCTCCGGGAAAGGCATCGGCGAGATAGATCGAGATCGCGACCTGTTCCGTGACGAGCGTGTCGCGGTGGCGGATGGCCGGCACCTTGCCCATCGGATTGACCGCCAGATATTCGGGCCTTCGCTGTTCGCCGGCCTTCATGTTGAGCACATGCAGCTTATACGGCGCGCCCAGTTCCTCCAGCAGCACAAGCGCGGCTCCCGAGCGGCTCTGCGGCGAATGGAACAATGTCACGATATCTTCGGCCACGGACGAATCTCCCTGTCGTTGCGGGCAGCGCCCTCAATAACGCATGCCGGGCATGACGGTGCCGTGATCGTGGCAGCAGGATGCGGCTGCGCGGCCAGTTCGCAAATCCGGGCAAGTTCAGCCTTCGGAAATGCCGCAATCGGAGGCGTTCGGCAGGCTTGACCGACGCGGCCGCCATATAGATTTCGACGCCGCCTGTTGCATCGCAGCGAATCCGTCGCGTTGAACCCGCCTGCTCGCCGGCCGGCAAATCCGTCCAGGGATGCTTTGCTGTATCGGAGTGCATATATTTGCTATCTTGCATCTGGGATAATATTATACTTCAAGAAATTATAAATAGCTTTTTGCGCGATATCTTTTGGTAAGGCGCGGCTCCGGAATACTCCCGTGTAACGCCGCTGTCGGACGCAGCCGGTTAACGCAAGATTCACTGTGTTTGACCATGGTGAGCGCGCCCCGCTCCGTGCCCCGTGGAATACCTCACATGTCGGTCTTCTCCCGCATCCGCATCACGTCCAAGCTGATGGTCATCATCCTCCTGCTCAACGTGCTTACGTTGGGCATGGCGGGCATCGGCTACTATGCGCTAGGGCAGGTCGATGCCGAGACCGATCGCATGGAGCGCGTCGCCCAGCGCGCCATGACCGCCGCGCAGGCCGGGCAGAACATTGTTCTGATCGGCCGCCTGGAGGCCGTTCTCGCCGCCAGCCCGACACCGGAGGTCATCAGGCAGATTCTGGGGTCGATGGACCAGGAGGTCGCGACCCTGCGGACGCGCCTGGACACGGTCGGCCAGTCTCCGATCGTTGAGGTGCGCGAAGGCGTCGCCAAGGTCCGTGCTGCGCTGGAGGAGTATCGCAAGACGATGGGCCCCGCCGTCGAGATCGCGAAGACGATCACCGGCCGCGCAAGCTTCGATCAGGAACAGGTCCTGATCCAGTCCGTCATCGCCGGTCGCACGGCGTTCAATGCCGCAAGGGAGAACGTCAACGCGGTCGTCGCGCTGAACATGGACCGGCTCGCGATCCTCAATGCCAATGTCTCGACGCTGAACCGCAGCATGTCCTTCCTGCTGGTCGTGCTCGGCATCGCTGGCGTGCTGGCTGGTCTCGCCCTCGGTGTCGTCATCGGCACGTTCGGCATCGCCCGCCCGCTCCGTCACCTGACCGGCCAGCTCGGCGAACTGGCGCAGGGCCGCTTCGACATCGCAGTCGTCGGCCAGGAGCGGCGTGACGAGATCGGCGACATCGCCCGTGCCGCCGACACCTTCAAGCAGAACGGCATCGAGGCGAAGCAGCTCCGCGACGAGCAGGAAGCCGCCAAGACTCGCTCGGAAGCCGAGCAGCGCGCGCTGATGAACCGCATGGCCGATGAGTTCGACGCGGCCGTCGGCGGCATCGTCGCCTCGGTCTCGGCTTCCGCCGAGCAGCTCAAGAGCGCCGCCGAGACGATGACCGGTGCCGCCGCCGAAGCCTCGGCCCAGTCGAATGCGGTCGCCGCCGCTTCGGAGGAGAGCACCACCAACATCCAGACCGTCGCCTCCGCGAGCGAGGAACTCGCCGCCTCGGTGCGCGAGATCGGCAGCCAGGTCGAGAAGTCCTCGCGCATGGCCTCCGACGCCGTGTCCGGCGCCGATGTCTCGGCAGGTCAGGTCAACGAGCTGTCCAACCGCGTGCAGAAGATCGGCGAGATCGTCGAACTCATCAACGCCATCGCGGCGCAGACCAACCTGCTGGCGCTCAACGCCACGATCGAGGCGGCGCGCGCCGGCGAGGCGGGCCGCGGCTTCGCGGTGGTCGCAGCCGAGGTCAAGGGGCTTGCCGACCAGACCGCCAAGGCGACCACGGACATCGCCCAGCAGATCTCCGGCGTCCAGGCGGCGACTTCGGAATCGGCCCATTCGATCACCGGCATCGCCAGGGTCATCCGCGACATGTCGATGATCGCCGGCGACATCGCCGCCGCGGTCGAGGAGCAGAACGCCGCGACGCAGGAGATCGCCCGCAACGTCAGCCAGGCCTCGGCCGGTGCCAGCGAGGTCTCGTCCAACATCACCGGCGTCTCGCAGGCAGTGTCCGAAACCGGCGCTGCGGCGACGCAGGTGCTGTCCTCCGCCGAAAGCCTTGCCGGCCAGGCGACGCGCCTGCGCGAGGAGATGCAGAAGTTCCTCACCACCGTTCGCGCGGCGTAGGGCGCAGACCCGCAACCAGAAGTCGCCCCTGATCGCGAAGCGCCGGTCCCCCCCGAGGGATCGGCGCTTTCTCTTTCGCGCCTAGGCCGCCTTCGAACGTGCATGCCGCGCGGACGGCGTCCGCATGGTGACCAGTTCCTCGGCGGCCGTCGGATGAACCGCCATGGTGCCGTCGAACTGCGCTTTGGTCGCCCCCATCTTCACCGCGATGCCGACGAGCTGGATCATCTCCCCGGCGTCCGGGCCACAAATATGGACGCCGAGCACCTTGTCGGTTTCTCCGTCGACCACGAGCTTCATCAGGGTGCGCGTCTCGCGGCCGGAAATCGTGTTCTTCATCGGCCGGAACGTCGTCTTGTAGATATCGACGGCGCAGCCCGTCAGCAGCGCCTGCTCCTCGGTGAGGCCGATCGTGCCGATCTCCGGCTCCGAGAAGACGGCGGTCGGGATGATCGCATGGTCCGCAGCCCAGGGCCTGCCGCCGAACAGGCTGTCGGCGAAGGCATGGCCCTCGCGGATCGCGACAGGCGTCAGGTTTACGCGGTCGGTGACGTCGCCCACGGCATAGATCGAAGGCACGGTGGTCCGGCTGTCGCCATCGACCGCCACCTCCCCGTCCTGGCCGAGGGTGACGCCGGCCGCCTCCAGCCCGAGCCCCCTCGTATTCGGCCGCCGGCCGATCGCCATCAGCACCTGGTCGGCGACGATCGTCTCGTGGCCGTTGCGGAAGCGCACGGCGAGGCCGTCGTTCGTCTTCTCGATGGCGGAGAAGGTCTCGTTCATGACGAGGCGGATGCCCTTGCGGGCGTACTCGGCCGTCAGATGGTCGCGGAGGTCTTCGTCGAAGCCGCGCAGGATCTTCGTGCCGCGATAGACCAGCGTGACCTGCGATCCGAGTCCGGCGAAGACGCCGGCGAACTCGACCGCGATATAGCCGCCGCCGGCGATGACGATGCGCTTCGGCTGCGCCTTGAGGTGAAAGACCTCGTTGGAGGAAATGGTGTGCTCGCTGCCCGGCAGGCTCGCATCCGTGGAGGGCGCGGCGCCTGTCGCGACGAGGATGAACTTCGCCGTCACCGTCCGCCCGTCGGCGAGGCGCACGCTGTGCGGGCCGGTGACCGTCGCGCGCTGGGCGACGGTTTCCACGCCGGCCTTCGTGAGGTTCGCGGCATAGATGCCTTCCAGCCGGCCGATTTCCCTGTCCTTGGCGGCGATGAAGACCGGCCAGTCGAATGTCACCGGCCCGGCCGTCCAGCCGAAGCCCGCGGCATCCTCGAAATGCTCGTGATATTGCGAGGCATAGACCATCAGCTTCTTCGGCACGCAGCCGCGGATGACGCAGGTGCCGCCCATCCGGTATTCCTCGGCGAGCATCACCTTCGCGCCGTGGGTCGCCGCGATGCGCGCCGCGCGCACGCCCCCCGAACCGCCACCGATGACGAAGAGGTCGACGTCGTAGCTCATGGAACCCTCGGGCTGGGGATGGTTGGCTGAGATGGGGACTGGCGAGCGCTTATCACAGCGCCTCGCCCGCTCAAAACCGCCGATCTGGCCTGCACTGCCGGCCGGACCCCTGCCGCCACTTGCGCGCCTCGCATAAGAACGAAGCGAACGACCAGAAGCGGCGGCGCCGAAGACCGCCTCGGGAGAGCGCCGTGACAGAAACCACGCCGGCGACTGTGCTTGCCGTCGATCTCGGCACGCAGAGCCTGCGTGTCAGCGCCGTCGCGGCGAATGGAGCGACGCTCTGGCGCTGGTCCCGGCCCGTTGCCTCCGTCATCGACGGCGCCCGCAACGAGCAGGACCCGGCCGAATGGGTCTCTCTGCTCGACGAGGCGATGGCGGAAGCGGGCATGGCGGGCGTGAGGCCGGCTGCGGTCGCGGCGGCGGGACCGCTGGCCGGCTGGGTGCCGATGGCAGGGGGCAGGCCGCTCGCGCCGGCCGCCATGTATTTCGATGCGCGCGCCGCCGGGGACGTGGCCGGCGTCGCGGATCTGCTTGACGAGAGGCCGGAAGCACCCCGGCCGACCGTCGCCGATCCCTTGCCCCAGCTTCTGCGCCTGAGCCGCGAGCGGCCCGATCTCGTGGCGTCGATGGATCGGCTGCTCGATGCGACCGGCCTTCTGGTTCACCGGCTCTGCGGCGCGGCGGTCCTCGATCCCTACACCGCGATCCGCCTCTATGATGCCGATCTTACCGGCCCGCTCGGCGTCGATACGGCGGTTTTCGGGCGCCCCGCTGCTCTCGGCGAGCGTGTCGGTGTTCTCGCGTCGCGCTATGCGGGTCTGTTCGGGGGCGTGGCCATCCCGGTCATCGCGGCGACCTTCGACAGCAAATGCGCCTATGTCGCGAGCGGCATCGCCGAGCCCGGCGAGGCCCTCGACATTTCCGGCACGGTGACTTCGTTCGGCGTCGCGGCGGAACGCCCCGTGCTCGACCCCGATAAGCGCGTCTATTCCGTGCCGCTCGGCGACGGCTGGCTGGTGCGTGGTTCCATGGGTGGTACGGGGAGCGTGCTGGAATGGGCGCGTGCCGAGCTGCTGGGGCAGGACTTCGCGGCGATCGAGGCCGGCATCGCCGTCATTCCGCCGGGCGCGGGAGGCGTCACCTTCCTGCCGTTCCATTCCGGCGCCCGGGCTCCCTTGTGGAATCCCCATGCGCGCGGCGCGCTCATCGGTCTGGGTCTTGATACGGACCGGGCGGCCATCGCCCGCGCGATATACGAAGGCCTGTGCTTCGGCCTGCGCCACATCGCTGACGCCATGGCCGGGAGCGGTGTCGCCGTCCGCGATGTCCGGCTCGCCGGAGGCCTGGCCCGCAGCGATCTCCTCTGCCGGATGAAGGCCGATATTCTCGGCTGCCCCGTGCTGCGCCTCGCCGATCATGAACTGACGACGGCCGGCCTTGCGGTCATCGCCGCCACCGCCCTCGGTCTTTACCCGGACCGGCGCGCAGCGAGCCGGGCCATCGTCAGGGTCGCCGACCGCTTCGACCCTTCCACCGACCGCGCGCTCCATGAAGCACCCTATCGGCGCTATCGGGCGGCGGTGGCGGCACTCTCTCCGACCTTCGAGCGGCCGGGCTGAGCGCCGCGCATTTCCCGCATTGCCGGCCCGGTCCGAGGGTGCGACAAATTGTCAAAACCTTCGGGAGGAATGCCATGTCGACCATCACCCGGCGCGAGGCCGTAGCCCTCGGAGCCAGCCTTGCCGCTGTGCTGGCTCATCCGGCAAATGCACAGGCGCCCACCGAACTGAAGCTGCTGGCCCCGGCCGCGCCCGGCGGCGGCTGGGACCAGACGGCGCGCACCATGCAGAGCGTGCTGACAGCCGAGCGCATTGTCCGCTCCGCGCAGGTGACCAACGTGGCCGGCGCCGGCGGCACGATCGGCATCGCCCAGTTCGTCAACTCCTCGCGCGGCGATCCGGGCGCGCTCATGGTTTCCGGCTTCGTCATGGTCGGCGCGATCCTGATGAACAGGGCTCCGGTGACGCTGGACGCCGTGACGCCCATCGCGCGGCTCACCGGCGAGTGGCAGGCGCTGGTTGTCAGCGCCGCCTCGCCCATCAGGTCGGTCGCAGACCTTGCCGCGGCGGTGAAGACGGATGTCACCAGGGTCAGCTGGGGCGGCGGTTCGGCCGGCGGCGTCGACCACATCACGGCCGCCATGTTCGCGGGTCTGGCCGGGGCGGACGGCGGCAAGGTCAATTACATCGCCCATTCCGGCGGCGGCGAGGCCATGGCGGCGATCCTGTCGAACCGCGTGACGGTCGGTGTCGGCGGCGTCAGCGAGTTCGAGCAGCATGTGAAGGGCCGCCGCCTGCGCTGGCTCGGCATCACGGCGCCTGAAGGCACAGCCGGCCTGCCCGGCCCGACGGTGACCGCCGGCGGCCTCAAGCTCGAACTGCAGAACTGGCGCGGCGTGTTCGGCGGCCCCGGCCTCAGCGACGCGCAGAAGGCGGGCTTGAGCGAGGTCGTCGAGAAGATGGCGAAGTCCAGGGGCTGGGCCGACCAGCTCGCCGCCAAGGGCTGGCAGGACACCTATCTCGCCGCCGACGCCTTCGCCGCCTTCCTGAAGGAGGAGAATGTCCGGGTGGAAGGCGTGCTGCGCAATCTCGGCCTCGTGCGCGCCTGACGCCATGGACGGGAATCGCGGGAAGCCGGATCGGCCGGTCGTCGTCATCGGCCTTGCGCTGGCGGCGGTCGCGGCCGTCGTCGTCTGGCAGGGCTTTCAGGTCCGCGCCAGCTTCGGCAGCCAGGCGGTCGGGCCGCAGATGATGCCCTTCCTCGTCGGCGCCTTCCTTGCCGTGCTCGGCGCGCTGACGGTCGTCGCGGGTCTTCGGGGCGACGCGCCTGCCCGCGACACTGACGAGCCCGCGGCCGTCATCTGGATCGCCGGTGGCCTCGCCGCCATGCTGCTGCTGATCAAGACCGCCGGCTTCGTTCCCGCCTGCGCCATTCTCTTCGCCGCCACCGCACGCGCCTTCGGCTCGACCAGGCCGATGGTCGATCTCGGCATCGGCGCCATCATGGCCGTGGTCATCTTCGTGTTCTTCGCCAGGGTCCTCGGCCTGTCTCTGCCCTCGGGCTTCACCGAAAGCTGGTTCTGAGGCGCCGATGGAAACGTTGTCGCTCCTCCTGAACGGCCTCTCCATCGCCACCCAGCCGATGAACCTTCTGTTCGCGCTGGTCGGCGTCGTGCTCGGCACGGCCGTCGGCGTTCTGCCCGGCATCGGCCCCGCGATGACCGTCGCCCTGCTTCTCCCGGTGACCTTCAAGATGGACCCGGCCGGCTCGCTGATCATGTTCGCCGGCATCTATTACGGCGGCATGTATGGCGGCTCGACCACCTCGATCCTCCTGAATACGCCCGGCGAGAGCGCCTCCATCGTCACGGCGATGGAGGGCAACAAGATGGCCCGCGCGGGCCGCGGCGGGCCGGCGCTGGCCACCGCCGCCATCGGCTCCTTCGTCGCCGGAACGCTCGCTACCGCGCTGCTGACGGTCTTTGCGCCCTGGCTGGCGGAAATCGCCATCGCCTTCGGCCCCGAGGACTATTTCGCGCTGATGGTTGTCGCCTTCATCACGGTCTCGGCGACCTTCGGCTCCTCGCGCCTCCGTGGCCTGACATCGCTCGCGATCGGTCTCGCCCTCGGCCTCGTCGGCATCGACAAGCTGACCGGCCAGCCCCGGCTTTCCTTCGGCGTGCCGGATCTGCTGGACGGGCTGGAGGTGACGACGGTCGCGGTCGCCATGTTCGCGGTCGGCGAGGCCATGGCGGTCGCCGCCCAGCGCGGCAAGGAGGGCGAGGGCACGGTGGAAGCGATCCGCGGCTCGCTGTGGATGACAGCCGAAGACTGGCGGCGTTCATGGAAGCCGTGGCTGCGCGGTACCGCCTTCGGTTTCCCCATCGGCGCCCTGCCGGCCGGCGGCGCGGAGATCCCGACTTTCCTGTCCTATGCGACCGAGAAGCGGCTGGCCGAGCGCCCGGAAGAGTTCGGGCACGGCGCGATCGAGGGTGTTGCCGGGCCGGAGGCGGCCAACAACGCTTCCGCAGCCGGTACGCTGGTGCCGCTGTTGACCCTGGGTATTCCAACCTCGGCGACGGCGGCGATCATGCTGGCCGGCTTCCAGCAGTACAATCTCCAGCCCGGCCCGCTGCTGTTCATCACCTCGGCGGATGTCGTCTGGGGTCTGATCGCCTCGCTGTTCATCGCCAACGTCATGCTGATCGTGCTCAACCTGCCGCTCGTGGGCTTGTGGGTGCGGCTGCTGTCGATCCCGCGACCCTGGCTCTATGGCGGCATACTGGTTTTCGCGACGGTCGGCGTGCTGGCGGCCAAGGCCTCGCTGGTCGAGCTCGGCGTGGTGCTGGCGCTGGGCCTTCTGGCCTATGGCATGCGCCGGTTCGACTATCCGATCGCGCCCGTCGTCGTCGGCATGATCCTCGGACCCATGGCGGAGACGCAGCTTCGCCGGGCGCTGCAGATCAGCAATGGCGATGCCAGCGTGCTGGTCACCAGTCCGATCTCGGCGACGCTGCTGGCTGTCGCCGTGCTGGCGCTGCTCGGCCCCATGCTCTGGGCGCGTCTCGGCTGGTCGATGAAGGCCGACGAGGACTGAAAAACGGGCAGTGGGGAATGGGCAGTCGGCAGTCGTTTCCGATGAATGCCTATTGCCGACTGCCTACTGCCTTTTCGTCAGAGGCGGATGCCGCGCTTGGCGAATTCCTCGCGGAAGCGGGCGACGATGTCGCGCGTCACGCCCTGGCTCCACTGCTGCGAGCGGCCGAAGGTCTCTTCCATGATCGCCGGGATCGTGCGGACCAGCTTCTGGCCCTCGGCCGACTGGTAGAAGGCCTGGATGCGGCGCAGCTCGTCCACCGAGAAGCGCTGGGCATAGGCGACCGCGATGCCGTTGATCAGCTCGTTGACGCGCGGCTGGAACTCCGCCTTGAGCGAGTCGCCGACCTCGTTGAACTGGCGGCCGAGATCCGGATTGGTCGGCAGGAAAAGTGCCTTGGCCTGCTCGATGAAGGCGGGGATGACGCCCTCGAAGGACGAGGAGGCGCCGGAGAGCTCCACCACCTGGCGGGCGAGCGCGACATGCTCGGCGGCCGGCTGGGGCGCAGCGGCGGTCGCGGCGGGCGCCGCCTGCGCCAGCGAGGGTGCCGGGCGCTGCTGGGCGAGGGCCGGAGACGCGGCGAAGGCGACGGACGCCAGCGCGGCGGCAACGAACGAACGGGCGAACATCAGGATCACTCCTTAAGGAAGCTCTTTGGCCGCCGGCGACCGGCTCGGCTTATTGTCCGATACGTCCTACGACCTCTGCGCCTCCAGGGGAAGCGATGATCGCGAGCGACGCCAGACCGATGAACAGGCCGTGCTCAACCACTCCGGGCACGGAATGCAGGCGGGATGCGAGCGCGGCGGGATCGGGAATCCGCGCGCAGGCCGCATCCAGGATCATGTGACCGCCGTCCGTGACGAAAACATGGCCGTCCGCCTTCGTCCTGACGCTGAGCGGGCCGGGGCAGCCCTCCGCCTCGAGGGCCTTCCCGATGGCGCGACGCGTGGCTCCGAGCCCGAAGACGTTGACCTCGATGGGCAGCGGATAGCGGCCGAGCGCGGGAACCATCTTGGAGGCGTCGGCGATGACGATCATCCGCGCGGAAGCCGCCGCGACGATCTTCTCGCGCAGCAATGCTCCGCCGCCGCCCTTGATCAGGTTCAGGTGCGGGTCGATCTCGTCGGCGCCATCGATGGTCAGGTCGAGTTCCGGCGTCTCGTCAAGCGTCGTCAGTGGCACGCCGAGCGATTCAGCCTGTGCCCGCGTCACCTCGGAGGTCGGCACGCCGACCACTTTGAGGCCGGATTTCATGCGCTCGGCGAGCAGGTCGACGAAGTGCTTGGCGGTCGAGCCGGTGCCGAGGCCGAGCCGCATGCCGTCCTCGACAAAGGTCAGGGCCTTCGCGGCGGCGTCGCGCTTCAGGGCTTCGGCATCGGACATGAACGATTCCAGACTGGCTTTGCCCGGCCGGATAGCCCGCCGGGCCGGCCAGGTCCAGCCATTTCGCGGGCTCGTTGCCTCAGAAATCCACCACGTCGAGCTTCGGGGCGGCGGTCGGGCTGACCAGCGTCAGGTCCGGCTCGGTGACCGGCTCGCCCGTGTCGCGGAAGCGGTTGACGATCGGATAGCGCCGGTCGCGGCCGAAATTGCGCGCGGTGACCTTCACGCCGGGCGCGGCCTGCCGGCGCTTGTATTCGGCGATGGCGAGCAGGCGCTCGACCTTCTTCACCGTTTCGAGGTCGTAGCCGGCGGCCACGATGGAGGCGACGGATGCCTCCTTCTCCACGAGGCTTTCCAGGATCGCGTCCAGCACGTCGTAGGGCGGCAGCGAGTCCTGGTCCTTCTGGTTCTCGCGCAGTTCGGCTGAGGGCGGCTTGACGATGATATTCTCGGGGATCACCTCGCCGTCCGGTCCCAGTGCCCCTTCCGGCTTCCAGCGGTTACGCAGGGCGCAGAGGCGGAACACCTCGGTCTTGTAGAGGTCCTTGATCGGATTGTAGCCGCCGTTCATGTCGCCATAGATCGTGGCGTAGCCGACCGACATCTCGCTCTTGTTGCCGGTGGTGACGACCATGGCGCCGAACTTGTTCGAGATCGACATGAGAATGGTGCCGCGGGCGCGGCTCTGGAGGTTCTCCTCGGTGATGTCGCGGTTCGTGCCCTTGAACAGCGGGCTGAGCGAGGCCTCGAGCCCCTCTACCGCCGCCGAGATGGGCACGACGTCGTAGCGGACGCCGAGCGCCTTGGCGCAGGCGAACGCATCCTTGAGCGATTCCTCCGAGGTGAACCTGTAGGGCAGCATCACGCAATGGACCCGCTCGGGCCCGAGCGCATCGACGGCCATGGCGGCGCAGATCGCCGAGTCGATGCCGCCGGAAAGGCCCAGCACCACGCCGGGGAAGCGGTTCTTCTCGACATAGTCGCGCAGGCCCATGACGCAGGCCGCATAATTGGCCTCGTCGCCGGTCACATGCTGATGGACAGGTCCGGAAAAGTGCCAGACGCCATCGGCCTTCCGGGCATCCACGATGGCGATGGTTTCGCGGAAGGCCGGAAGCTGCATGGCGAGCGTCCGGTCGGCATTGATGGCGAGCGAGGCGCCGTCGAAGACCAGTTCGTCCTGCCCGCCCACCTGGTTGACGTAGAGCATGGGCAGCCCGCTCTCGGTGACGCGGGCGACGATGGTGTTCATCCGCTCGTCGTAGACGCTCTCGCGATAGGGCGAGCCGTTCGGCACGATGAAGAACTCGGCGCCGGTCTCCGACAGCGTCTCCACCACCTCGTCGTCCCAGATGTCCTCGCAGATCGGCAGGCCGATGCGCACGCCGCGAACGCTGGCGGGGCCCGGAAGCGGCCCCGGGGCGAAAACGCGCTTCTCGTCGAACACGGAGTAATTCGGCAGGTCCACTTTGGTCCGCACGGCCTGGATCAGGCCGCGGTCGCAGACGACGACGGCGTTGTAGACCTTGCCGTCCTCGACCCATGGCGTGGTGATGATCGCCGCCGGTCCGCCATCTGCGGTGTCGCGGGCGACGGCCTCGGTGGCCTGCCGGCAGGCCGCCTGGAAGGCCGGTTTCAGCACGAGATCCTCCGGCGGATAGCCGGACATGAACAGCTCGGAGAAGACGACGAGATCGGCCTCGGCTGCCGCGGCGTCCGCGCGCGCGGCGCGCGCCCTCGCGAGATTGCCGGCGACATCGCCCATGATCGGGTTGAGCTGGGCGACGGCGATGCGCAGCGACGTCGGAGGAGGGCGGCTCGAAAGGTTCATGGCCTGAGATTTAGCCTGCCCTCTGTCCCTTCTCAATGAGGCTGGGGTCGCAGGGGCGCCCGGCACTGGCTTCATGGCTCGGCGCGAGAAGTGAACAAAAGGTAAATTCGCAAACGCCGTCAGGCCTTTGGAAGAGAGCGTGCTTAACCGGGCAGTAACCTTGATGATTCATGAATAGGGCCGTTCGAGACCGGCCGCCAACCGCGGCTGCGACTCAGCGGGGAGGCCGGCATGACGGCGCGTGCGAAAATCGGGATTGGAATAACGGCGCTGGCGGCGACGCTGGCATGGGCTGGCGGGCCGGCTGGCGCGGCCGACATGTCGCTCAGGGGCTCCATGCCCGCCTACGAGACAAACGGCCCGAACTGGGGCGGAATCTATGGCGGCGTTCATGGCGGCATCGGCAGCGTGAACATGGACGCGCAGGGCATGGCACGGCGTGAGGCTGAGCGGCTGCTGACCGGGTTGATGTATCTGAACCCGCCGTCGGGTGGCACGCCAGCCCCGCAGTTCATCAATATGGACCCGATCCGTTCGTCGCCGAAGGTCTTCGGCATATTCGTCGGCTATCAGGCGCAGTTCGAGGATGCCGTGATCGGCGTCGAGTTCGACTACAACCGGGTGGCAGGCGGTGGCGGCGGCGTCCGCAACTGGGCGCAGCCGTTCTCCGTGCTCTATCCGAGCGGTGCCGGCTACACGGATGCGTTCAGCCAGAGCGCGACGGTCCGGGCCTCGATCACCGACTATGTGACGGCGCGCATGCGCGCAGGCTGGGCCTATGGGCGCGTCATGCCTTACATCACCGCCGGCTTTGCCCTGGTACGCGGCAATACCTCCGTGACCTACACGGCCGGCTTCTCGCGCATCGACACGGATGCGGCGGATGCGGTCGACTGGACCATGCCCTATACCGAGATCACCCCTGCGGCGCCGCTCAACACGCGCGCGTCCAATGGCGCGATCGGATTTGGCGGCGTGGTCGGCACCGGCGTCGAGGCGCTGATCACCGACAACGTCTTCGTCCGTGGCGAGTACCAGTATATCCGTGTGCCCAGCCTCGGCGGCGTGCCGGTCACGTTGCACACGGTTCGCGCCGGCGTCGGCATCAAGTACTGATCGACCGCCGATCCATACAGGAAGGCCCGCGACGGTTGCCGTCGCGGGCCTTCTTTCGTTTCCGCGGGATCGGCCTTACTCGGCCGCCTCGCGCACGCCAGGGCCGCGGTTCAGCCGCTGGCGCTTCAGCATTTCCGAGACCTTGAAGGCCACTTCCAGCGCCTGCTCCGCATTGAGGCGCGGGTCGCAATGCGTGTGGTAGCGGTCGGACAGGTCCATGTCGGTGATCGCCGCCCGGCCGCCGGTGCATTCGGTGACGTTCTTGCCGGTCATTTCCAGATGAATGCCGCCGGCATAGGTGCCCTCGGCCTCGTGGATGGCGAAGAACTTCTCGATCTCGCCCATGACGAGGTCGAAGGGCCGCGTCTTGTAGCCGTTCGCCGCCTTGATCGTGTTGCCGTGCATCGGATCGCAGGACCAGACCACCGTGCGGCCCTCGCGGGCGACGGCGCGGACCAGCGCCGGCAGGTGCTTCTCGACCTTGTCCTCGCCGAAGCGGCAGATCAGCGTGATGCGGCCGGCCTTGTCGTCCGGGTTCAGCACGTCGAGCAGCTTCAGAAGGCCGTCGGCCTCCAGGCTCGGGCCGCACTTGAAGGCGATCGGGTTCTGGATGCCGCGGAAATACTCGACATGGGCATGGTCCGGCTGCCGCGTGCGGTCGCCGATCCACAGCATGTGGCCGGAGGTCGCGTACCAGTCGCCGCTCGTCGAATCGACGCGGGTCAGCGCCTCCTCGTAGCCGAGCAGCAGTGCCTCGTGGCTGGTGTAGAGCTCCGTCGTGCGCATCTCCGGATGGGCTTCCGGGTCGATGCCGCAGGCGCGCATGAAGTCGAGAGCCTCCTCGATACGCTCCGCCAGATGCCTGTATTTGTCGGTGGCCGGCGTGTCCTTCACGAAGCCGAGCATCCACTTCATGGCATTGTCGAGATTGGCGTAGCCGCCATAGGCGAAGGCGCGCAGAAGGTTCAGCGTCGCCGCCGACTGGCGGTAGGCCATGGCCTGCCGCTGCGGGTCGGGTTCGCGGGATTCCGTGGTGAAGGCGATGTCGTTGATGATGTCGCCGCGATAGGACGGCAGCGTCGCCCCGTCGATGGTCTCGACATCCGACGAGCGGGGCTTGGCGAACTGGCCGGCGACGCGGCCGATCTTCACCACCGGCATGCCGCCGGCATAGGTCATCACCACGGCCATCTGCAGGAAGGCGCGGAAGAAGTCGCGGATATTGTCCGCGCCGTGCTCGGCGAAGCTCTCCGCGCAGTCGCCGCCCTGCAGGAGGAAGGCCTCGCCCTTTGCGACTTTCGCGAGCGCCTTCGTCAGATTGCGCGCCTCGCCCGCAAAAACGAGCGGGGGAAAGCCGGCAAGCCGCTTCTCCACCTCTGCGAGGGCCGCCTGGTCCTGATAGACCGGCACCTGCAGGATCGGCTTCGACCGCCAGCTCGACGGGCTCCAACGCTCGCCCATGGTCCACTTCCTTCTCGTTTTTGAAGCGCGCGGCGACGTGCCTGCGCGAATACCCGTCCGCCGTCCTGCCGCGTTCGGCAGTCCGGGTCCGGGACCGCGGCTTATACACGAGGATCGGCCCCTGGGCGAGCGTGATGAAGGGCGGGGGTGTCGCCCGGCAGGAACCCTCCATTGCACTGATGGGTTCAGTCCTGTAACCCCCGTTTCCGGCGAACACATCGAGGCACGACATGACCCGCGCCCTGCGCAATGCCCTGTTCTCCGCGGTGGCGGCCTTGGCGCTCGCTTTCGCTCTTCCGCTCGCCGCCCAGACGCCGCACGCCATCGAGACGCAGGCCGACGAGGTGCAGTGCCTCGCCCAGCCCGCGCCCGCCTGCACGGCCGAACTGGCGCTGAAAGCCGCCCGCGACGAGCCCGAGGGCTGGGCGGCGACCGCCGCCTTCGAGGCCTTCATCGCCAACGATCCCGACCTTGCCGCCCGCGACCGCTGGATTGCGCGCTACGAGGCATGGGCGCAGGTCGCGACCGTCGATGGCATCCGCGACCGGATCGTGCCGGTGAGGGCCGAGCATCTGGCGCGCAAAGGCGATTTCGCCGGCGCCTATCGCGAACTCGGCCTCGACAAACCGCAGCCTGACACGCTGTCCGAGCCCTCGGTGCTGATCCTCGACGAGGCGCGGGCCGGCCGCGTCCGGGATACGCTGCCGCGGATCGAGCGTCTGGTGGAAAGCGACAGCCGCGACGACCTGCGGCTGGAAATCCTCGAAATCGCCCTCGCCCGTGCGCCTGCGGACGCGGATGCGGTCGAGGCCACCATCCGCGACCGCTTCACGCGCAGGATGGCGCAGGCGTTGAGGGCCGGAGCAAGGGGCGATCCCGCCATCGCCCGCTCGATCGATGAGTGGGCGCGCGGCGCGCGCGCGAACCAGACCGCGCCGTTCGACGATGCCGACACGGCCCGCCGCGACCCCTGGGACATGGTGCTGCGCGGGGCCATCGCCACCAACAACCTCGACGGCTTCCGGCAGGCGCTGGCCGCCCGCCCCGCCTTCTCGACGCCGGCCGACGCGGAGGGCGCGAGCAAGATCCTGCGCGTCCTGATGCGCGAGGGGCGGGCCGAATGGATCGCCGCCTTCGGGCCGGCGCTGAAGCTTCCCGAGGGCGAAGCGGTCTCGGTGGACGAGGATATCGGGCCGATGCGCAACCTGCCGCCGGACCGGCTGGTCGCAGTCGCGCGCGCGGCGGAGACTACCGGCCGTTCGCGCGGTGCCATCGTCGACACGGCGGTCGAGATGCTGGTGGCGCGCGGGGCGGTCGCGGAGGCGCGCGACACCTTCGTTTCGCTGGGGCGGCTGGACGAGCTTAACCGCGTGACCTTCGACCAGGAGCGCATCGGCGTGGTGTTCGAGACGCTTTGGCGCTCGGTTGTCGGCCGCGGTCCGCAGGCCGATATCGATGCGGTGGCCGCGCGTATCACCTCGCAGGGCGCGAAGGACTATATGGCGCGCGTCGCGGCGCTCGCCCAGCGCATGCGGGAAATCGCTGCCGGCAACAAGGGCGAGGAGCCCGCCGACGACGAATGGGCGATCATGCTGGACGTGGCGATCGCCTCCGGCGAGCCGGTGCTGATGACGAAGATCGCCGCGGCGATGAAGGATCCGGGCCTGCGCTCCACTGCCTTCGTGCAGGTGACGCGCAACCTGTGGGAGCGCGCGGGGCGGTAAGGCCGACTTACCCCTGCAGCTTCGCCCACATCTCGCGGTCGCGCACATCGGTCCAGATCACCGGCCAGTCGATGCCGCTCGCCTCGTCATGGGCGCGCGAGACATTGAACGGCAGGCAGTGCTCGTAGATGGCGAAGGACGCGAATTTCGGGTCCATGGCGGCGCGGCACGCGTCGAACGCCTCTTTCAGTGTGCGCCCTTTCGCGACGCTTGCCTCCACCGAGCCGTAGAGCGTCGAGAGGAAGTCGCGGGTCAGGACGATGCCGTCCCTGACCATGTCAGGGGTCGTCAGCGCCGCGCCGCGGCCGGGCACGACCGCCTTCGGGTCAAGGCCCGCGATGGCGTCGAGCGTCGCAGGCCAGTCCTTGAAATGCGCATCGCCGCAGTAGCAGGCGGAGTGATACTCCACGAGATCGCCGGTAAAGGCGACCTTCGCGTCAGGCACCCACGCGACGGTATCGCCGGCGGTGTGGCCGCGGCCGAGGTGCATCAGCTTCACCTCGCGCTTGCCGAGCCAGACGGTCATTTCGCGGCCGAAGGTGACATGCGGCCAGGTGAGCCCGTCCGGAATGGATTCGGCGCCGGGGAACAGGCGCGGGAAGCGGCCGATCTCGCTCGCCTTGTCCTGCTCGCCGCGCTCGACGATCAGGCCGCGCGTCGCGTCGGAGGCAAGGATGGTGGCGCCTTGATAGGCCGAGGCGCCGAGCACGCGCACAGCGTGATAGTGCGACAGGAGCACATATTTGATCGGCTTGTCGGTAACGGACCTGACCCGCGCGATCACGTCGCCGGCCATGGCCGGGGTCGCCTGCGCGTCGATCACCATGCAGCCGTCGTCGCCGACGATGATTCCGGAATTCGGATCGCCCTCGGCCGTATAGGCGTAGAGCCCCTCGCCGAGCTGGTCGAACGAGATCGTCTTCGGGCCGGTATCGGCGGTGGAGGCGAAGGCCTTGGACATTCTCGTCACTCCAGAATGGCGGGCAGGGATTGGAAGCCGCGAAACCTGACGCGCCCGGTTCTGACCGGCGTTCCCGCGAGCCGGTAGCGGGGAAACCGCTGGAGGAAGCGGGTCAATGCAACGCGGCCCTCTAGCCGCGCAACCGCCATGCCCACGCATTGATGCGGGCCGGATGCGTAGCCGAGGTGGCGGTTAGGCTGGCGCGAAACGTCGAAACGGTCGGGATCGGCGAACACCGCGGGGTCGCGGTTGGCCGCGCCGATGCAGAGCGTCACGCGCGTTCCCGGCGCAAGCACGGCGTCGCCGATGCGAGCCATGGTGGTGGTGATGCGGTTGCCGAGCTGGTTGGAGCTCTCGATCCTGAGCGCTTCCTCGACCGCGAGGCGGGCAAGGCCCGGATCGGCGATGAGCCGCGCCCGTTGGTCCGGCCACAGGTCGAGCAGCCAGAGCGCGTTGCCGATCAGGTTGGTCGTCGTCTCGTGGCCGGCATTGAGGATGAAGATGCAGTTCTGCAGCAATTCGCCTTCCGTCAGCCGGTCGCCGTCGGCCTCGCCGCGGATGAGCCGGGTCAGCACGTCCCGGTCGGGATCGCCGGGAGCCGCGCGCCGCCGCGCGACAAGCGTTTTCAGATAGGCGAGGAACTCCGTCACGGCGCGGTTGCCGCGCGCCATCTGCTCGTCGGTCAGCACGGGTTCGAGCGCGCCGAGGATGGCGAGCGACCAGTCGCGCAAGGGACCGCGCTCGTCGTGCGGCACGGCGAGCAGGTTGCCGATCACCTCGATCGGGATAGCCGCAGCGAAATCTTCGATCAGGTCGATCTGGCCCTTGCCGGCCATCTGATCGAGCAGCCTGTCGACCAGCGTCTCGACATCGGCCTCCAGCCCGGAGACGACGCGCGGGTTGAGCGCGCCGGCAAGGATTTTGCGCACGCGCGTATGCAGCGGCGGATCGTTGAAGACGAGGCTGGTCGTATGGTGCTCGAAGAGCGGGCTCTGTCCGTATTTCGGGCCAAACTCGCTCTTCTTGTCGGACGAGAAGGTGGCCGTGTCCTTGTAGACGGCTTCGAGATCGGCATGGCGGGTGAGGAAGACCGAGCCGTCCGGCATGAACCGGACGGGATCATGCTCCCTGAGCGTGTGATAGAGCGGAAACGGGTCGTCGATGAAGCCGGCAGGCAGGGCACGCAGGTCGAAGGACAGCGCCGCGGCGCGCAGGGCCTCCGGTCCTGCGCCGGAGGTCACGGATGATGCTTCCGGACGATCTGGTCGATGGCGCCGAAGATCGAATGGCCCTTGGCGTCCTTGACCTCGATGCGGACCGTGTCGCCGAAGCGCATGAACGGCGTCCGCGGCGCGCCCTGGCGGATCGTTTCGACAGTGCGCATCTCGGCGATGCAGACATAACCGAGGCCGCCTTCCCCGATGGGCTTGCCCGGCCCGCCGTCGGCGTCGCGGTTCGACACCGTGCCCGAGCCGACGACCGTGCCCGCGGAGAGCGGCCGTGTCTTCGCCGCATGGGAAATCAGCGTGCCGAAGTCGAAGGTCATGTCCACGCCGGCTTCCGGCCGCCCGAAGGCATCGCCGTTGAGGAAGGCCAGCATCGGCCGGTTGAGCTTGCCCTCGACCCAGGCGGGGCCGAGTTCGTCCGGTGTCACGGCCACCGGCGAGAAGGCGGTCGGCGGCTTCGACTGGAAGAAGCCGAAGCCCTTGCCGAGCTCGGCGGGAATGAGGTTCCGCAGCGACACGTCGTTGGCGATCATGACGAGGCGGATCAGGTCCCGTGCTTCTTCCGGCGTCGCGCCCATGGGCACGTCGCCGGTGATCACCGCCACCTCGCCCTCGAAATCGATGCCATCGGCCTCGTCCGGCAGCACGATGGGATCGCGCGGGCCGAGGAAGGCATCCGAGCCGCCCTGATACATCAGGGGGTCGGTCCAGAAGGAAGGCGGCATCTCGACGCCGCGCGCCTGCCGGACGAGGGCGACATGGTTGACGTAGGCCGACCCGTCCGCCCATTGATAGGCGCGCGGCAGCGGGCTCATGCAGTCGTGCTCGTGGAAGCGGAACGAGGGCACCGATCCGTGTTCGAGCTGCTCGGACAGATCGGCGAGGCGCGGGCCGAAGCGGGTCCAGTCGTCGAGCGCGGCCTGCAATGTCGAGACGACCGGGAAGGCATCGGTGGCGCGGGTGAGGTCCCTGGAGACGACGACCAGCCGACCGTCGCGGCCGTGCTTCAACGATGCCAGCTTCATGTTCGTCCGCCCGGAGGATTCTGGTTATTTCTCGCCGTCCCGCGAGGGACGGGCTGGCATCAAAGCCGGTTATGCCGGAGTTGACCAGAGCTTTCCGCCGGCCGCGCCACCGGGGCGATTGTTTGCCCTTTGTCGCGTTGCACAGTTACGCCCATGCACTTAGGGTCGCGGTCCGCGGAAGCGATTCCCCGCGGTCATGCCCATGGCTGGCCGGCCCCCGCCAAGGATCTTCGATGTCTGGCCCGAAGCTCGAACTGGAATCCTTCCTTCCCTATCGCCTCAACGTGCTTGCAACCGTCGTCAGCCACGGGCTGTCGAGGATCTATACCAAGCGCTACGGCTTCGGGATTCCGGAATGGCGCGTCATGGCGACCGTCGGCCAGTTCGGTGCGATGACCGCCAAGGAGATCGGCGCGCACAGTCACATGCATAAGACCAAGGTGTCGCGCGCGGTTGCGAACCTGACGAAACGCAAGCTGCTCCAGCGCAAGGTCAACCGGCAGGACCTGCGCGAGGCCTTCCTGTCGCTGACGGCGCAGGGAACGGCGATCTATGACGATCTCGTACCGGTCGCCCAGAGTTTCGCCGCCGAACTTGCCGGCGGCCTGACGCCGGTGGAGGTGGCTGAGCTCGACGCCCTGCTCGCCAAGCTCACCGACCGCAGCAAGAGCCTCGCGAAAGGCGTCGCGCCGGCGGATGCCGACCTCACCTGAGGCTCCTGCGGGTGGCGGCGCGGAAGTGCCTCGCCTACAACCGTGCGAGGGGAGGCAAGCATGAAGCTCTACACCTATTTCCGCTCGTCGGCGGCATTCCGCGTGCGCATCGCCCTGAACATCAAGGGCATCGCCTATCAGTCGATCCCGATCCACCTCGTCCGTGACGGCGGCGAGCACAGGAAGCCAAGCTATCGCGCGATCAATCCGCAGGGCCGGGTTCCCGCGCTCGCCGTGGACGGGCCGGCCGGCGAGACGATCCTCACCCAGTCGCTGGCGATCGTCGAATATCTCGAGGAAACGGTCCCGGAGCCGCCGCTCCTGCCGCGGAATCCGCTCGACCGCGCGAAGGTCAGGGCGCTGGCGCAGGTCATCGCCTGCGACACTCACCCGCTCAACAATCCGCTTGTGACCGGTTATCTGAAGTCGGTTGTCGGCGCCTCGCAGGAGGCGGCGGACCGCTGGTATGCCCATTTCATCCGCGAGGGATTCTCGGCGCTGGAGCGGATGGTCGGACCCGGTCCCTATTGCTGGGGCGACACGGTGACGGTCGCCGACCTCTGCCTGGTGCCTCAGATGTTCAACGCGCGGCGCTTCAAGGTGCCGGTCGACGACTTCCCGCGACTGACGGCGATCACCGATGCCTGCATGGCCCTGAAGCCATTCGCCGATGCGCAACCCTCGGCGCAGCCGGACGCGGAGTGATCAGCGGCCGAGGATGCGGCCGAACAGGCCGGAACGCGGCCGGTCGCCGAACGTGCCCGACGGGATCGACGAGCCGTAGCTGCGGCGCTCGGGAATGGCGCGCGCGCTGCCGCCGAAGAAGCGCTGGAACAGGGCGGCGCTGCCCAGGATGACGGCTGCGCCGACGAGCCAGCCGAACGCGACGGCCGAGAGGCCGACCGTGTGAAGCTTCGCGGCAATCCAGGAGAAGGTGAAGGGCTCGGCGGGGAAGCCGGGCACCGTGCCATAGGTCGACGCGCCGGAGCCGACCAGGTCGACCACCGAATAGGTCAGGAAGGCGACGACCGACCAGATGGCGACGCCCACGAGCGCGATCCTCCAGACAATCCTCGACACTTGCCGCACCTCCTGAGATTGCAAAACCAGCCAGCAGCATGTGGGGTCCGCCGGCGCGCGTGCAAGGGAAGCGGGATTCGCTTTACGCGGCCGAGACAGCACCGGGCGAGATCGATATTCGCCGTGGGGAATGGCTGGCGACCGAAAAATCCCATTCTTCACCTTGCAGAAAGACGATCATTCTCCCACATCGAATTGACTTGAAATGCAGGCAAACAGAAGTTTCATTCTCCGCCACTCATGATGCGGAGCAGACGACCATCATGGCCAAGCACAGCGCGGCAATGCCCCAGACCACCGGCACGATCATCCCGTTGCCGACCGACACGGCCGACCTCGCCTGGCAGCGCCTGCGCGCCGAGGCGAACGGCATGGCTGCGGCCAATCCCGAGATCGCCACGCTGATCCTGCGCACCATCGGGCGTGCGTCCTCGTTCGAGGATGCCGTCGCCCGGCGCATCTCCGCGCGCCTCGCCAATGGCGACGTGCCGGCGGACGTGTTGCATGATGCCTTCACCGAGGCGCTTGGCTCGTCGCCGGCCATTGCCGATGCCATCCGCGCCGACGCGGCGGCGGTGATCGATCGCGATCCGGCCTCCGACCGGCTGATCGAGCCCGTGCTGTTCTTCAAGGGCTTCCATGCGCTGGAGACTCATCGTCTCGCGCACTGGCTGCTGCAGCGCGGCCGGCGCGACTTCGCGCTCTATCTCCAGAGCCGGTCCTCGGAGGTCTTCCAGACCGACATCAACCCGGCCGTGCGCATTGGCAAGGGCATCTTCCTCGACCATGCAACGGGCCTCGTCGTCGGCGAGACGGCGGTGATCGAGGACGACGTGTCGATCCTGCAGAACGTCACGCTCGGCGGCACGGGCAAGGAAGCAGGCGACCGCCACCCGAAGGTGCGCCGCGGCGTCCTGATCGGCGCAGGCGCCAAGATTCTCGGCAATATCGAGATCGGCCGCTGCGCGCGCGTCGCCGCAGGTTCCGTGGTGCTCCACGCGGTCAGCCCGAACACGACGGTTGCGGGCGTGCCCGCCAAGCCGGTGGGCACGGCCGGCTGCGCCGAACCCGCGCGTTCGATGGATCAGATTCTCGCGCGCGACGCGGTCGACGCCTTCACCTACGTCATCTGAAGCGCTGGCCGGTCGCCTTGGCCGGTTCGCCCCTGCCGCGCATGCGGCATGTCCTCGCATCGGGGAGCCATCGCGGCGCGGGTGCGTTATCTTTGTCGCGCCGGGCTATCGATGGCTCGCGTGCAGCATGGAGGTTTGGACACCATGACACTGCCGCTCAAGACCGAACGCGCGCTGATGAAGCGGGACGAGATGGAAATCGTCTCCCAGACGCACCACCCCGCCATTCACGATGTCGAGGACAAGGCGCTGACCGAGGTGCGGCTGCGCGTCCGCGACCTGCTCGACAAGGAGCGGACGCTCGTTCGCGGCATGCGGCGGAGCATCCGCGGCAAGGCCGACGCGCGCGGCGGCAGCTTCCCCGGCGAGGTCGAAAAGCCGGCGCAGCGGAAGCAGGTTCTGGCGGCCGCGCTGAAGCGGCTCAACAAGGAACTGTCGCGCCGGCGCGCCATCGAGGCGCGGGAGGCGACCAAGGACGCGGCGCGGCGCGCCCTCGCGTTGAAGAGCGCCGCCACGGCCACCGGCGGTCCGCCCGATGGCGGCGGGCGCACGGCCAGCGAGGGCATGCGCTCGGTGGAGAACCAGAAGCGCCGAACCAGCGTCAATCGCGCCAAGGTCGGCAGCGTTTCCCAGCAGACCAAGAACGCACAGGCCGCCAGGGACGCCCGCTGACGGCGGGCATTCTATCGCACCGCCTCGACCCGAACGGCCCGCCCTCCGGCGGGCCGTTTCGTTCATGGCGGCTCCGCCATTTGGCCGCTTGCGTCGCACCGTTTCATGGTGAGAAATAGCGCTTCATTAATAGGCGCCCGGCGATCAGCGGGGCGGGGAGGGCGTGCCGGATGGTTGCAGACCTGTTGCGGGGTATTTGCCGCTGCACCGGCAGCGGCCGGGTGTATGGCCGATGATGCAGCTGACCCTCGCGCTGCATCGCGCGCGGCGCATCCATCCCGCCAAGACCGCGGTGGTCTTCGGCCAGAGGCGCTGGACCTACGCCGAGTTCGCCGACCGCGTTGCGCGGCTCGCGGGCGTGCTGCGCGATCTCGGCATCGGCCCGGGCGACCGGGTCGCGATGCTCTCGCATTCGAGCGACCGATACCTCGAATTCTTCTTCGCGACCTTCTGGGCCGGCGGCATCGCCGTGCCGGTCTCGACGCGCTACGCGCAGCCCGAAACCGCGTTTCTCTTGCAGGATTGCGGTGCGAAGGTCCTCATCGTTGGCGACGAGTTCACGGGTATGGCGGAGGCCACGCGCGCCGAGGCGCCGGACCTCCGGCATGTCGTTTATGCCGGCGAAGGCGCCGCGCCGGCCGGCATGATCGGGTACGAGGCGGCGATTGCCGCCCGCGCGCCGGTTCCCGATGCCCGGCGGGGCGGCGACGATGTCGCGGTGCTGTTCTACACCGGGGGCACGACGGGGCGCTCGAAGGGCGTCATGCTCACCCATATCAACTGCATGTCGAACTCGTTCGGCGGCATCACGCATACCAAGCTCGGCGGCGAGCTGGTCGGCCTCCATGCCGGTCCGCTCTACCATGCGGCGGCGGGGTCACGCGTCTTCACCAACACCATGCTCGGCGCGACCCATGTCGTCATCCCGCGCTTCACGGTGAAGGGCGTGCTGGAGGCCATCCAGCAGCACCGGATCAGCTTCGTCTCCATGGTGCCGACCATGATGACCATGATCCTCAACGAGCCCGACCTCGACAGTTACGATCTCTCCAGCCTGCGGCTGATCGGGTATGGCGGCGCGCCCATGCCGGTGGCGACGCTCGAGGCGCTGATGCGCCGCCTGCCGGAGGTCGGCTTCGCTCAGGCCTACGGTATGACCGAACTGTCGCCCGCCTGCACCTATCTGGAGCCGGCTGACCATTCGCTCGACCCGGGCAAGGTGCATCGGCTCGCCTCGGGCGGACGGGCCATTGTCGGCTGTGACCTGCGCGTGGTCGACACGGATGACAACGACGTGCCGGTCGGCGAGATCGGCGAGATCATCGTCGCCGGTCCGACCGTGATGAAGGGTTACTGGGGCCAGCCGGAGATGACGGCCGAGGCGCTGCGCGGCGGCTACATGCACACGGGCGATGCCGGCTATCTCGACGCCGACGGCTATGTCTACGTCTCCGACCGGATCAAGGACATGATCGTGACCGGCGGCGAGAACGTCTATTCCATCGAGGTCGAGAACGCCGTGCTGACCCATCCCGCCATCCGCGAATGCGCGGTGATCGGCGTGCCCCATCCGCTCTGGGGCGAGGCGGTCCATGCGGTGGTGGCCTTCAAGGCAGGACAGAGCGCGTCGGCCGACGAGATCATTGCGCACTGCCGGCAAAGGATCGCCGGTTTCAAATGTCCGCAGACGATCGAGATGCGCGATGCGCTGCCGCTCTCGCAGGCGAACAAGATCCTCAAGACGGCGCTTCGGCAGCCGCACTGGGAAGGTCGCAAGCGGGCGGTGAACTAGCGCGGTCCGCTTCTGCAAGACAACCGGGCCGCAGATGCCCGGAGCACAAGACTGCATGAGGGAGAGGAACCGGTGTCACCGCTGCTGCATGGCATTGTCTCGGGCGAGCGCGCGGCGCTGCCGGAGGAGATCGAGGCACGGGTGCGCCGCATCGCCGGCGGCTTCGACAGGCTTGGCGTCGGGCCGGGCGACTGCGTCGCCATTCTCATGCGCAACGACATCGCCTTCCTCGAGGCGACCTATGCCGCGGCGACGCTTGGCGCCTATGCCGTGCCGATCAACTGGCACCTGAAGCCGGATGAGGTCCGCTACATCCTTGACGACTGCGCAGCCAGGGTGCTGGTCGGGCACAGTGACCTGCTGCACCAGCTCGACGGACAGCTTCCCGCCGGCCTCGTGGTTCTGTCGGCTCCGCCACCGCCCGAAAGTCTCGCGCATTTCCCGGCCTCCCCGGGCCAGCTCGCGCCGCCAGCCGGAGCCATAGACCTCGACACGTGGGCTGCTGCGCAGGAGCCATTCGCCGAACCGGCGCGCCCGGCGCCGATGAGCATGATCTATACGTCCGGCACAACCGGTCGGCCGAAGGGCGTGCGCCGTGCTGCGCCGTCGCCTGCCGAGGCCAAGGCGACCGAGGGCTTGCGCGCGCTGGTTTATGGTTTGAAGCCCGGCGTGCGCGCCCTTCTGCCCGGCCCGCTCTACCATTCCGCGCCGAACTCGTTCGGCATCCGCTCCGGCCGGCTCGGCGGCGTGCTGGTGCTCATGCCGCGCTTCGACGCGGAGGAGATGCTGGCGCTGATCGAAAGGCACCGCATCGACACGATCTTCATGGTGCCGACCATGTTCGTGCGGCTGCTGAAGCTGCCTGCGGAAGTGCGCAATCGCTACGACCTCTCGTCGCTGCGCTTTGTCATTCACGCCGCCGCGCCCTGCCCGGCCGACGTGAAGGCGGCGATGATCGACTGGTGGGGTCCGGTGATCCATGAATTCTACGGCGGCACGGAGACGGGGCCGGTGACCTTTGCCACCTCCGAGGATGCGCTCAGGAAGCCCGGCAGCGTCGGGCGGCTGTCGCCGGGCGCCGAGATACGCGTCGTGGACGAAGCCGGCCGCACCCTGCCGCAGGGCGGCATCGGCGAGATTTACTGCCGCATCGAGGGCTATCCCGACTTCACCTACCACAACGCGCCGGAGAAGCGCCGCGAGGTCGACCTCGCCGGCTTCGTGACCTGCGGCGACGTCGGCTACATCGACCCCGACGGCTACGTGTTCCTGTGCGACCGCAAGCGCGACATGATCATCGCCGGCGGGGTCAACATCTATCCCGCCGAGATCGAAGCGGCGCTGCTGGCGCTCGACGAGGTGCGCGACTGCGCGGTGTTCGGCGTGCCGCACGGCGAATTCGGTGAGAGCATCATGGCGGTGATCGAGCCGCAGCCGGGCGCGCGGATCGAGCCAGAAGCGCTGAAGGCGAAGCTCGCGACCCGCATAGCCGACTACAAGCTGCCGCGCCACATCGAGGTGCGCCACGATCTGCCGCGCGAGGATTCCGGCAAGATCTTCAAGCGCCGCCTGCGGGATCCCTATTGGGAGGCGGCGGGACGGAGGATTTGAGTAGAGGTCGCCTCCAGATTCTCGGGAGATTGGCTGACTGCATCAGCCAAGTGCGTCCTTCGAGGCTCGCTGTCGCTCGCACCTCAGGATGAGGTCGTAGTGTATGGCATCGGCGTCCAATGACTGCGGTCGACTAGTCTAGCCGGAGGCTGATTCAGGGAACCAACATCCCTCATCCTGAGGTGCGAGCGACAGCGAGCCTCGAAGGACGCACTTCAGGCCGTGCAAGCCATTAGGGAAGCGAGGCGTGGATGCCCGGCACAAGTGTTTAGACCGGGGAGATGACCGACACCTGTTCGGAGACATGACCGACGGTTTT
>VFQP010001333.1_pt1 | contig 33766 bp, 57 predicted proteins | sample 3512351 | NCBI WGS metagenome assembly VFQP01 (sample SAMN10412372, study PRJNA504923) | tailings metagenome | isolation source: Relicate 1 Philex TSF1 revegetated site | place: Philippines: Tuba, Benguet | collected 2017-08-29
ATAATCACCGTAATCATGATAATCACCGTAATCATGATAATCACCGTAATCATGATAATCACCGTAATCATGAACAATCACCGTAATCATGAACAATCACCGTAATCATGAACAATCACCGCAATCATGAACAATCACCAATGCACACCATCCATCCATGCTACCCCCTCCCCATGCACTCCACCCCCCTCCCCACCCACCCCTCCCTACCACACCCACCTCCCCAAGACCCCCCCCCCCTTCCCTACCTGCACTAAACACATAATGTGTCCCAGGCGCAAACGCCACCGCCATCACACTATCACCATGTGCAAACAAACTCTTGTGGCAATCCCCAAACTCCAAACCCCATATCCGAATGTTTTTATCAGCTGAGCCAGTGACTAGCAATTGCCCATCTGTGCTGATGTCCATGGAGAGTACCGGAAGCTTGTGACCATAGAGGGAGATGAAGAATTTTAAGGTGTCCAGGTAGTATACCTTGACTGTGGAGTCGAGCAGTGAGACAACTAGAAGTTTACCTGGGGGGGGTGGGGGGGTAGGGTGTGTGTGTATGTGTATGTGTGTGTGTGAGAGAGAATGAGTGTGTGAGAGAGAATGAGTTAGTGTATGTGGTTGAGGGTGGAGGTGGGTGGGTGGGTGGGTGGTTGAGGGTGTATGGGTTGAGTGTGATATACGGGGGATTCAAAAACACAGTAACGAAAAAAACAACCGTATGCTGTATGTATGGCCATAGTATGCTGTATGGAACCAGTGCAACACACACACACAAAAACATACCATCACCACTGACACGCACACACAACACATCATCTTGCAACTCGAGTGTCCTTGCAGCAACAGCCGTCAACACACCCCCATGCTGCCCTTGCCCTCCACCCTCTCCTCCCCCCCCCTCCTCATCCCCCACCTCCTCTAACGCCCATTCCCACACCACCACCTTATGATCCGCCCCCCCCGTTACAAAGCCCGACCCATCCGGGAGCCCCGCCACGCTCCAAATCGCCCCCGTGTGCGCATCCGGGATCCGACATGACAGCATCCCAGACCCCACTTCATACACTTCCAACGCCCCCTCTTTGGTGCCCAACAGCACATGGCGTGCCCCTGGGGCGAACAATCCACAGAGGCCGTATCCGGAGGGGGCCGTGCGTAAACAGGCCCCTGTATGGGGGTTCCACAGTTTTATACTGTCATTGGAGGCGGTGAGCAACAGGGAGGCGTCTGGGGAGAGCACTGCTGTGCGGACATCGCTGCGGTGGCCTGGCAGGTCGATGGTGTGGGTGGGTTGGGTGGTGGTGGGCGTGATGCTCCATATCTGTTGTAAAGGGGTGGGGGGGTGGAAAAAGTGGTTGGGGGGTAGAAAGGGGTGTGTATTGGGTACGTAGGTGGGTGGGAGTATGGGGTGTACGTGGGAGTATGGTGAACGTGTTGTGTGCAATCTTTCATCAACATCCACAATACACCACACACCACACACCACATACCTCCAACATGTTGGTTGCTTTGGCAATAACCAATTCACACAACACACCCTTTTTTTTCTTCCGCACCCCTTTTCCACCCTGCTGCTGCTGCTGCTGCTGCTGCTGGTGGTATGTCATAGTGCCAGCATCCACCACAGGTGCCACCCACCGCGTCTTTGCCTTGGTATGTAGGATGTGCAATGGTGCCAGTAGGTCTGTTGCAACCCATTCATTACTCTCTCCCCCTTGTTCATCTTGTTGTTTTTGTGTGTGTTGTTGTTCATTGGTGTCCATTTTGTCACGTTTACGTTTGCGTCTGCGCTTGATGTGCTTGTGCATGTCATCCTCATCACGCACCCTGTGATTGTTGGTGAGTGTGTGAAAGTGTGTGTATGTGAAAGTGTGTGTGAAAGTGTGTGTGAAAGTGTATGTGAAAGTGTGTGTGTTGAATAATTTGTAGATGTGCTTGTGTGCAAAAATACACCATACACATGCTCAACATGCATGCACACACACATCAACAACACACGAGCACCCCTCAACACCCCCTCACAAGTGCAACAGCAACAACAACAACACGCACCTGTACAGCTCCACCATCTTGCCCACTGTGGCAGCATACAACACAAACCCACCCTCACCAGTTGCCACAAACCCACAACACAACACCCTCTGAGGTGCTGTACGGCGTACACTCCCCTTGTACACCAAATGCTGTTGCTGCTGCTGTTGTTGCTGTCTTGTTGCAACACTATTGTTCCCAACACCACCACGAGCAACACCATTATTCCCACCACCATTATTTTCACCCTCACTCCCCTCTATTTTCAACTCATACACACGAAGCTCCTGATCAGCGGCCCCTGCTACTACCACTGTTTGTGTAGGGTGTAGTGCAAGGGACCATACCTCGCCCCGGGCATCCGTGATTATCTGTGTGTGTATGAGTGTGTGGGGTGATTGTGGGGGGTGATTGTGGGGGGTGATGGTTGATTGCTACATGTGTATGATGTATATGTATGAGTGGTGTGTGTGTAGGGGGGTTGAGTATAACATGTGTATGATGTGTGTATATACAATTGTTGGTTGATTGCTACATGTGCATGATATGTTGATTGCTACATGTGTTTGATGTGTGTGTGTGTGCGCACCTGTGTGCAATGCTGTGTGTTGAGTGACCACACACGTATGTGACCATCTTTACTTGCTGTGAGGAGTGTTGAACGACCCTGCATCAGTGCCTGGGGGGGGGGGTCATGATGGGGGGTGGGTGGGGGGTCATGATGTGTGAAGGGGGGTTCCGACTCATATGAGGTAGGATGTATGTGTGAGAAATGATGTGAGAGGTAGGATGTATGTGAGGGATGATATGTATAAAAATCGGGATGCTTTTCTTTTGTGTGTTTGTACACATACACACATACATCCCAGCAACACAAATCTTCCACCCCCCAACCCCTCACATAATCTCACCCCGCACATCATCATACCACAGCTGTCACTTGATCCTTGTGCCCCCTCAAGCTGAATAGGGGCACCTCCCCCAGGGGGTCCCACACCACCACATTGGTATCATGACTCCCACTCACCAACACAGCCCCATCATCACTATATTGCAACACCGTAATTGCACCCTGTGTGTTGGTTGGGTAGTATGGACGAGTGTGGGTATGTTGTGTGGGTGTGTCGTGTGTGTGTGTGTTGTGTGTGTGTGGGGGGGGGCAATGGTATGTATGGAGGTATGCTTGGCAATGGAATGCTTGCAATGATATGTGCACACAATATGTGTGCGGTGTATACACGCAGTGTATGTCCACCTACCTTGTGTCCTCTCAATGTGGAGAGTGCTTCTCCAGTGTGCATATCCCACAGGCGAATCTGTACATGGATGTGGGTACATGGGAATGTGTGGCGGTGGTGGTGGTGGGTTTAATGCATGGCAGGGATGCACGTGTCGCTCAACAAACATCAACCCATATGCTACCCACAGGGCACTGCTGTATAGACCACAAAATGGGGGCTATACTCTGTGCAACCCTTTGTGCACACAGTCCTACCGTGCCATCAGCATGACCAGCAGCGAGGCGTGTGCTGGTGGGGTCGGTTGCCAATGCAGTCACCCGTGGTGCCCCATCCGCTGTATTGCTTGCTGGTGCTTGGAGTGCTTTGTGCTGTGGATGATGGAAACAGCACAAGTGTTGTGTTGATGGATGTTGTATTGCATGGCTGCTGCTGCAACAAGCACCGTCATAGAAAACCACCTCAATACCTGCGTTCCAAGCCGCGCGTTCCATATGATAATATTTTCTAGTGCAGCCGACACGATATAGTTGCCATTGGCAACGACGTTGCAATCACTGTTGACCACGCCAAAACTGCCAGCGAGCTCGTATCGCAAATATGCCTTGACCATGATTGAATAACAAAGAATAATACTACGAATTGTGTGTCAAATGTATTGTGTTCAGTGAAAAACAGCAAAAGCCTCACCGGTGGTGGTTCTCCTAACTAGTGCTCCATGCTCCCCCACAGAGGCAACTCCCAGATGTGGCTCATAGCTGATCTCCAACAGGATCAGACAACACAGGCAACAGACAACACATCTGTTGCGGGACTGTTAATTCCACACGGGGCACTACTCTCCGGGAATACTGTTATTAACACATTCCTCACACATCGAACGATGGCACCAGTACGCTCGCCCTATGTCTACTCTTCATAATCTCAAGTGCATTCGGCCTGTCATTGCCAGCTATGCGCTGCTGGCTCTCCTCTGCACTCAGTCCAATGCTCGTCTGCCTGGCAAACACACGCTGCATTGCTGTCTCTATGTCACAGTCAATAAACCATGTCTCGGTAAACAAGGAGGTCAATGTGTCCCATGGTGGGGTGTCTGTGTGTGTGTGTGTGTGTGTTTCTGTTTTTTTGCTTTTTTGTTTGTTTGTTTGTGTGTTTGTTTGTTTGTGTGTGTGTGTTTTTGTTTGTGTGTGTGTGTTTTTGTTTGTTTGTTTGTTTGTGTGTGTTTGTGTGTGTGTGTGTGCTCATGCACACATGCTGTCGTTTGTACATGTATGCTTTGTGTTGTATCACAATGTGTTGCACTACAAAAGACACTCCCCTTTATTTTCCACCAGGTTATTTTCCACAACACCCAGATGATAGTGTTACCCACCACATACCCAGGAGCAGGTAGTTGCCCTCCACGAGTACAATACGATGGCCTGGCTCCACTACAATGTCTCCCTGTACAGGGTCACCTGCTGCATGATCAAAACTTGGTACTTTAACATGGTGTTGGGGACCTGGTGTTTGTGTGGTATGTGATATGGTGTGTGATGGTTACCATACTCACAAGACATTCAACATATACCCATAAGAATCCCACACCTGCATGGCAAACTTGCCGTACGCACGCTACAAATGTGTCTGCATCAAAGGTAAACGGTGCACCTCTACGTGCATGGGCATATGCAGGATCTTGCATGGCATCCAGCTGTGCACGGGTGTAGTGAAACCCATCCATGGGGAGGATGACTGCAGATGTTGATGCATGCATATTGTTGATCAGGTCGCACACTGCATGCGCAGTGGTTGACTTGCCACTGCCTGGACATCCTGCAATGCCAATGAGTACGCTGTGGTTGTGGTGGTCAAGGTATGGGGGAGATGATGATGATGCTACAGATTGTTTGCATACCGTGCAGATGCTTGTTCATACGCACTGGTTGCTCGACATGCAAGCTGATGGTACACATCTGCCATGCATGGTGCTTGTATGTGCACTTGTTGTTGTGCAGTGGTATACACACGATGTCGATGTGGTTTTGTGTGATGCCGCCTTGCTGTGTGGTTTCCTAGACATCTGTTATCGACTGGCGGGTGCAAAATCATCATGGTTACATTACTGAAACACTTGAACGCAAAATAGTCAACCTCTAATAACCACCACCTCGTACAACATTTCATTCAGGCGCAACAGACACAAATCGCAAACTCACAGCATCGTGCAGCCTTGCAAACACCTCACAGAATCATCGCTCAGGCCTGTACGCAAGTGCAGGGCAACAGATCGTGACCAAGCCCTAAAGTTTACGATGACCAGTATGTGTGTTTATTGTGCCACCAATGTTGCCCCAATACATGCGCACACGCACATCGTCATGAACTATGTTGTTTTCAGGACAAACACATGATGTTTACCAAGGTCACCCCGCATGCACACCCCGGTCCCATCCATTCCCACGCACAGAAGCGCTCCCCTACCACCCCCTGGACCAGCTCTCTGCTGCAGAAATCCAAACTGCTGCAGCACTGGTTGCCAAGTATGCCACGACTGTCTCCAAGGGCACTCCCCGCTACAACACCATCACCCTTGCGGTCAGTTGTTGATGGTTGTCACAATCATCCACACTTTTTTGTTCAGCAGCCACATCAATAACACCCCCACACAGGAGCCAACCAAGGCCCAGCTGATTGCCTTTAACAAAACCGGCACGCTCCCACCCCGTGCAGCCTTTTGCATCCTTCAATTCCCACCATCCACCGACATTGTGGAAGCAGTGGTGGATCTCGCCAAGGGAACAGTGACGGAGTGGAAGGACATCCCCAACGCCCAACCAGTAGCTACCCCTGATGATTGCTTTGAGGCAGAGGAAATTGTCAAGGGGGATGCGGTGGTACAGGATTTGCTGAAAAAACGAGGGATTACGGATCTGGACTTGGTGGCATGTGACCCTTGGTGTGTCTTTTGAGAGAGGGGTGGCTTGAGAGGGGGTGGCTTGAGAGGGCATTGTTGATTGCTTTGTACATAGTGTACATTGGTTTTGTGTACACCTCCACCCCCACACACCTCACCCCCACACCTCACCTACATCTTCAGGTCTGTCCACCTAGCCCCCTGTCCCGGTCGTCTCATTCAAACATTCATGTATCAACGCGCCAACCCTGATGACAACCATTACTGCAAGCCACTTGATTTTGTTCCGGTGGTGGACCTCAACCTGAAAAAGGTATTTTGATGATGAGGTGATGGGGTACCTTGATAATGTGATGGTGTATCCTTCTTGTGTCACATATGGCATATGAACACACCACTCTGTACACGTTGTCCCACTCCCACGCCCATACACCCCCTCCCAATACACATCCCAATACACATCCCCTCCCACGTCCACACCCTCCCTTTATGGAAACACAGGTGGTGCACATTGACACACCCTATGGTGACGACACCCCCACAGTACCCACCAGTGACCACAACTATCACCGTAACCTGCAATCAAAGCCCTGGAGAACCGATTTGAAGCCCCTGGATGTGGTTCAACCAGAGGGGCCCTCCTTTGAGGTGTGTTTTGGGTGGTGTCGCCACATCATCACATATACATATCGGCACACACCAGCATTGCATTAGACATGCATCCCTTGTACATACCCCATGCACAACACTACCATGCCCCCACATGCAACCATGTTCCCACCACGTTGCCCTCACAGGTGGATGGCAACCTCATCACATGGCAAAAATGGTCTATTCGCATGGGCTTCAATTATCGTGAGGGACTTGTGCTGCATGATGTGCGGTATGTGTACTACATATTACTGTGTTGTCTGTTCTTGTGTAATAGATTTGACTGAGTACTACATGTCACTGTGTGTACCCTCTCATACACACACCCTCCCCTCTCATTAACGCACCCTCCCCTCTCATTCACGCACCCTCCCATCTCATTCACACACCCTCCCCTCTCCTCCCATACACATACCACCCACCCACCCACCCGACTAGGTACAAGGACGGTGGCAAGGATCGACCAGTGCTGTGGCGAGCAAGCCTGGTGGAGATGGCGGTCCCCTATGCCGACACTGCAACACCATATGTGCGCAAGTGTGCATTTGATGTGGGTACGTGTATATGCATGTGGGCATGTGTGTATGATTTGATGTGGGTATGTGTATATGCATGTGGCGCATCATTGTGTGATGCATTGCATGTTGCTTTTGGGTGTGTGTCCAACCAAACTACACATTCACATGCATACATGTACACACTCATATGCACACGCACGCACATGCACATCTCCACGCACAAAACCACCATCTCCACACATACACCAAAGATTTTCTCATGCCCCAATACATGACATATTCTCACATACCCTAACACTGTACATACACACATGTGCCCATACACATGTGCCCATAATCAATAGGTGACTATGGCTTGGGCAACTGCACCAACAGCTTGGAGCTGGGGTGTGATTGTCTGGGGCATATTCACTACTTTGATGGCATGCTGAATGATACCAAGGGTATGTGTGTGTGTTTTGTTTTGTAGGAGGGTGTGTTTTGTGTTTTACAAGAGGGTGTGTTTTACAGGAGGGTGTATTTTATAGGAGGGTGTGTTTTGTAGGAGGGTGTGTTTTGTGTCTTGTAGGAGGGTGTGTATTGTTGCATGTGTAAAACATTGTGGTCTATGTGGGATGGTGGTTTGTTTGTGTAAAACAACCGTGTGGGTGTACAGGGCCACACACACACTGCTCACGACTCTCCACACCCTCCCCCACCATACCATTATTTCCACCATACAAGTATTTCATACATAAAATTATTTCCACAGGCAACCCATTCACGCTGAAGAATGCTGTGTGCCTGCATGAAGAGGATCATGGTATCCTATGGAAGCATCTGGAATACCGCAACAATCATGCTGAAGTGCGACGTAGCCGACGCCTGGTGCTGTCCTTTGTGGCCACTGTTGTCAACTATGTATGTCTGTGTGGTTGCTGTGTGTATGTACAGACATGTGTTGCCGACAATGTGTGCATGTACAGACATGTGTTGCGTTTTGTATTTCTGTGCTTTTTGTATTGTGCGTTCCCTTATTCCTACCCCACAATGTACCCACCAACAATCTACACCCCCCACAATCTCGCCTCCCCCCCTAAAGTCTCTCTCACCTCTCACACCTGCCCACATGTACACCCAAAAAATGTAGTGATTACCCTCACCACACCCCACACAAAACACACTGCACTGTGGTGTATGCCACACCCCACATTAAACACCTCACACACACAGGAATATGCATTCTACTATTACTTTTACCAAGACGGCACTATTGGCTTTGAAATCAAACTCACTGGGGAATTGTCCACCAACATGTGCAGCCCAGGGGAGGACCCTAGCAAGCCCAAATACGGCACCATTGTTGCCCCTGGTGTCAACTCACAACTGCACCAGCACATGTTTGCTGCTCGACTGGACATGTCAGTGGATGATGAGGAGGGGGGGCGCGGGCTTGAGGTGGTGGAGGTACGCGGTTTTCTTTCGGGGGGGTGTCTCAAGGGGATTGTTGTGGGAAATTGGTGTGAAGTATGTTGTGAAGGATTGGTGTGAAGGACCCCTCCACCCACACATTCATACTCATTGCCTTTACACAAGCTTGTGCCCACCCCCTCTTGTACCCAACCCCCCTCTTGCACCACCCTTCCCCCCAGGTCAATGTGGAGGCACTCCCTGAGGGCCCCGAAAACCCCTATGGCAACGGCTTTGTTGCTAAAGAAACCCCACTGCTGCGTGAGAGTGAGGCACAGCGCACCAATAATGCAGCTTCTGGAAGGTATTGGAAGGTGAAGAATCCCTCAGTCATCAATTCAACCACTGGTATGCTGGGTGTTGTGTGTGGTGACTCTTGCTTATGTATGTGGTGTCGCTTGTGTATGTGGTGACTCTTATATAGGTGGTGGCTCTTGGGGTGGCCTATGATATATGTGAATACACTTGTTTTCCGTGTGTACAATCCCGCATCATGATCATTCTTCACCCAACCATCATTCTTCACCCCCACAACCCATCACCCACAACCCATCACCCACAACCCATCACCCACAACCCATCACCCACAACCCACCATATCATCACCCACAACCCATCACCCACTCCCTCAGGCACCCCTGTGAGCTACAAGCTTGTCAGCAATGCAGCACCCCTGCTCCTGGCCCAACCAAGCAGCCTCGTGGCTAAAAAGGGTGTGTTTGCAACCAAAAACCTGTGGGTGACACCTCATGAGGATGGGGAGAAATGGCCTGCTGGGGATTATCCGATGGGCAGTAAAGGTGGGCAGGGGCTGCCTGCATGGACTGCCAAGGTGCGTGGGGTGCGTGGTATTGTTGGTATCGTTGTTGGGCATGCTACAGGTTATTGTGTGTGTGAAGGGTTTACTACTTTTGTATGCTATACGCATACATCCTTAAAGTACGTGCAGAACAGCGCGTGTGTATATATGGGACATGATTGCACCAATCGTATGCACAGGATCGTGATGTTGGTCCAGGCAATGACCCTGTGCTGTGGCCGTGCTTTGGTGTCACGGTATGTATCATTACAGCGTTGACGAGGCATATTTACTCAGCCATTATCGTCACATTCCCTTGATACATGCACATCCCTTTGTCACCCGAAAACATCCACCCCACCCCACAGCATGTTCCTCGTCTGGAGGATTTCCCCGTCATGCCAGTGGAGATGGTTGGCTTTCACCTCAAGCCAGTCAACTTTTTTGATGGCAACCCTGGTATTGACATTGCCCCCGGGAAGAATGGAGCCTCCAAATGCTGCAGCAATGGACATGCCGCGAATGGACATGCTGGGCATGCTTCCAACGGCACCAATGGCCATGTGTAAAGACGATACATGCGATGGCGTGACCATGTGCATCTCCTTGCATTTTGAGGGACATGCACATGTACACGCACATCCCACCACAACCAGCACTGTGTATTTACAGCAGCATTGTGTCTACATCCCCTTTTATGTACCTACTAAATACTTGCACAATTGTGTAAGTTCCAAATGCATGCACAATTGTGCAAGTTTCAAGTACTTGCACCATTGATAAATTCAAATCAATGGAAATACCAAAAAAATATCAGTGCGCTACCACATAATATCAATGCGCTACCACATAATATCAATGCTGTACTGCAATACTTCTACAACTAAAACACACGTGCTGATCATTCACACAGATGTGCTGATCATTCACACAGTGATCAAATTGTCATCAAATTGTATGCATTCACAGCCAGCCATGGGTCTGGCAGCACCCCCAGTGGACGCTTACGTAGCAAATGCATCAGGTCTGTTTGCACCTCTGCTGGAAACTTGCGAGCAAACAGTGGGCAACGGGGGGGGACACTATGGGGCTGGTTGGGGCCTACTCCTTCCTGGTTATATGTCGGGGGTGGGGCCCAGTGTTGTTGTTTCATACGTTGTGGAAGTGCAATAATACGTGCAACAACATGTGTGGACATACGGTGTACAAACAAACAGTACAAGACAAACCGCCAACAAACTCCTACCTCACGCAATGCAGTCAATAGGTCCTTGGTTATATCCTCCAGAAACACAAATGCATCACGATCTATTGGCGTAGGCCGACGAATGTGACGTCTGCATTCCGGTGGTGCATATGGTGGCTCACCGCCACGCATCTTTTGCAGTGTTGCCACATCCAGTATGTCACTGATAAACACGGTTGGGTGCACACCTGTGTGGAGATGGGCCATTTTTGCAGTGTATCTTAAACACACCTGGGCAACAGAGACACACCATCTCTCTCTTCTTTGGAAGAAAACACCTCACACCACATACCGCCTTGTTCCCACTGAGAGTATGTGAGCTCCCCATGGCAATCTGTTTCATGTTCCAACCCAAGTGATGCCAGCAGCGTGGGGACATAATGCTGTGGGAGCGTAACGACATTGGTTGTTGTTGTTGTTGTGCAGGAATGACCGCGTGGTTGCATGCGCATGTACCCCAACCATCCTCTCAAAGACCGACATACCTCATCCGCAAAGCACACAGTGTCGAGAGGGCACTTGGTTGCATATGCCTGCCACACCGTATTGTTTTCCGAAGCCACCAGTGCCGCATGAGGTCGGAGCAGTCCGAAAAATTGAGAACTCTTTCTCCATGCAGAGGGGGGGACCTGTGAGGTGTCCTCATCAAATACCTGATGATACCTGGTGAGGAATGAAGTGTTGTGTACAGAAGAGCATCATACATTTTGTACACACAACCTACTCCACACCTTTCTGGTAATGTGTCATAATCGGGGTTGATGGTCTCTGCACACGCCTGTACAGCGCTGGTGTTACGGGTTATTAGTGACATGTACACCACAAGTGCAGGGTAGAGGGGGATGGTCGAGTCGGAGAGCAGCAGGAAAAAGTGGTTGCGGGGGTTCTGTGTGGAGATGTGTGACTGTGTGGCAGGACAGCATATACAAAGCAACATGTACATATACATAACCCTCACTCACACACACACCTCAAGGGCACGTTGTAGGAGGATGCGGGTGGCATTGACCAGGCTTGTGCCACCCCAGGCTGTTGGGATGCGGTGCTGTGGTGGCAACGCTTCCGCACCAAGTACTTCATCATAGTCAGGGCGGGTGTGTAGGTAGACAGTGAAAAGAAACTGGCGCTTGGCGGCGTTGAGGTCCTGTGGGGATACGGTGGGCATATGTTTTCAGCACATGTGTGCGGTCCTGACTAAACACCACACAGTTACCATAGAGGACCGGCAGGCTTGGTAGACTGTGTCTACGTCGTCTGTGGCCAACGCGTTCTTCAAGGTTTGCTTTGGCACAAGGTTTGCTGCTGATTGAAGCCACTGGCGCCACAAATCACGATGCAAAAGGTCGTTTTTTGCGAGGAACATCAATGCTATGCTCATGTTGGGCTGACAAATAGGGACGGTTCCTGCTGATGCCTGGTAGACGACATGGGAACTGGTTGCTGAAACTGGGGCCGCAGGAAGAAGGAATAACAGTGCGAAATAAATCATGATGATTAAGGAATCAGATCAACGAGGGGTTGCTTCCGTGTTGGCTGATGTTGCATGCGACGTCGTTAGGTTGTACTGCGCAGAACAATACACTACGCACTACACTGCTTTTGTGACACGCAAATGAGGCTTTTTGGATGTTTTAGGAGACAGTTACGTACATTTAGGAGGTGCACGTTTTTGCTGCAAGTGTCCGGTGGCCAGCCTCATCAGTCACAAGTCCATGCCCAAAACTTTGTCCATATGTCCTGGCTGACAATGACAATGTGACAATGAGGTTGCTTATGGTGGTGGGGTGGACATATGGAGTGTTGGCCGCGGTTGCTCTTTCTGTACTAACACCACCAAGCAGGCACCACAACAAGTCAACGTCTGAGAGCATGGTGAGGCAAGAGGCAGCGAGTGTGCGGGTTGTGCATGTGAGACTTGTGTGTGAATGTATGTGAGTGTGTTTGTGTTGGGTGCTGCTCAGGCTTTCGAGGTGCAATACGTCCATAGGCCGTACATCGCAGATTTGAATTGTCGGTCGTGAAAAATATTACTAGCAAAAATCTGAACAAAGCATAGTCTGTAATTGCTATCCGACACATCGAATAGCATAATACTATCATCTCCCTGCAACGATGCGTCGGTCAGTCGTCACCATTGCCACCATCCTTTTCGGGATTGGCCATTCATATGCGCGTATGCTGCTGCACTTGAGGGTGTTGTGCTGATATTGACCTAATTCGAGTACACACGCGCAAGTCAATATACCAATACGTCGTTTTCCGGTCAATCCATCCACAGAGCCATCGCCCTCACCACGGCCCCTATCACCCACACCAACATCGTCCACGTTTTGCTCCGATCCGGTGGTCAAGCCCGACGGATACTATCCAGGTGAGTTTCGGCTGAGTACATCACCATGATCATGGTGTAGTCATGCCCACACCCACCCTTCACCCTCACAGCTGCTCCTTGTGGCAACGCGTTTTACCAGGTTGGTGGCACCCTACAGACCATGTATACATTACACATCATCCACCCACCCACCCACCCACCCACTTCAACCCACAGTGCGTCAACACTGGGCAAACCACGCAATTCTCGTGCCAGGGAGACACCTACTTCAACCCATCCATCAATGTGTGTGATTTCTACTACAACATCCCCGCCTGCTTGGTCTCCCCATCCCCGTACGTGTACTACAACCTTTATTCCTTGTCACTACATAAGTTCACACCCTGCCACGCACCAACAGGAGCCCTGCAGTGCCCTCGCCCTCGCCAGCCGTGCCCTCGCCATCCCCTGCAATTCCTAGTCCATCTCCCGCTGTCCCATCCCCCTCTCCTTGTATGTGTGTTTTGTGTTTGTTACAACATACTATTGTACTTTGCTCCACCACATTGCTCTCCACACAGCGAGCACCTTGGTCGTGACCAAGCTGCGCCTTACCGCAGCAACGCTCACCCTCTCACCTGTGCAAACCACTGGCGCTCAAACTGCAGTACGTATCTAATATGGCCCATGTGCAATGAACTCGGTTGCCATATCACCACATATCACCACCCTCTACAGGCCAACGGTGCTGTCCTTAACGACGCAGCAGGCGCTGTCGACGCGACATCATCCAACAGCGCCACTGCCTCGGTCATCTTCAACAACCTCCAGCGTATCAACACTGCGCCCACCGGTACCCCCGCAGCAAACAAGGTCGACGGTTCGCTAGACTTGGGCAGCTTTACCTGCCCTGTGGGCTACTTTTTGGGAACCCTCACGGCTCCCTTTGACGTGCGCCTGGTCAACGCACCCGAATCGTCCCTGAAGACCGAGTGCATTGCTGCCAACAACCTGCTCCTTCAAAACAACGGTGGTACCTGCTTGCAGACCTTTATGTCGAGGGCACAGCGCTTCACGATCAGTGGCAGCCGCAGTGTGGAAGTGGCACTGGTATGTGTGTTTGTTTGTGTGTGTGTGCATGTGTGTGTATGCAGACCAAACATAACCCCTTGAACACCAAACACCAGGATCCCCAGTCTCCACCTCGAGTGATTGACGTTTCGGGAATGACAAGCTGGGGCGCCCCTGGGCGTGGGCCATTGAACACGCGCGTATACATCAACCTCAGCCGCCTGCAGTCAACCGGCAACTCGTTGGTCAATGGCAGTATTCTCGTGCAGGGAACTCTCCCCTACGTGGTCCCTGATGGCGCGTATGGTGTAGTTATCAGGGGCTGTGGTGCTAAAAAGGTCAACTGCACTGTCACTGACAGCAACGGTCGCAACGTGTGCCGTCAGACTGGCATCTGTGTGGCCACGACCGCTGAAGCGCGGGATGCTTGGCTGTCCCTTTATAATGGTGCTGCCTGTTCCAACACTGAGATCATTCCCTAGGTGGAGTAGTGGTATTTACGCGGTTGTTTAACAACAAAACACCTAACAGCCATTATCCTCGAGTATACGTTGTACATAGATAGATGTGCCTGCTGCATGTGTGTCATATGGGCAGAGAAGACAGAATTTTTTTTTCTTCTGAAGTTTTTTCTTCTTCTTCAGACAAGGGTGTTTTTCACATGACACTGGAGTCATCTGTAACACACCTTCCTGGTTGAATGAGTAGCAGTAAGAACCACAACCATGCCCAGCATGGGGGTACTTGTTCGTTCAGAGGGGTATGAGGGAATTTTGAACAGATCTGTCTGCAACATTTTTTTCGGCCCAAAATACGGATCGAGTCATTACAAGTATTGCAAAACGTCACAAACACCAACACTGCTATCCACCACACCAGACTTGATATCGCCATGACTCGCACGTTCTGGTTAGTTCTTGCGGTGCAATTTGCATCATGGCGATGCATAGTTGCTGGTAAGCTGTGCGTTTTCAGCGCTTGTTTTCATGTATTTGTGATCGTTTAGCATAGTTATCCCGGTCAGCGCATAGAATGCGTGATACGCAACGCATTAACGCCACCAACGTTTTCATCTTTGACCCATCATCATCACCGACACAGGCGTAGGCTCTCCCTCTCCCTCGCCCTATCCGACGAATCCCACGTTTTGCGCCGGCAAAGCCGATGGGATGTACCTCATGGCAAATTGCTTGAGCTCGTACTACTCGTGCGTGGTACGTCTGTGACTGTGCTGTACCTCTGACACACCCCATAGCTGTCACAACCTTCACCCTGGATGGGTTCACAGGGCAGTGTGACCTACGTCCAAAATTGCCCTCCAGGCACCTATTACCGCGATCTTCCACCACCCTTGCAATGTGACTATTACGAAAACGTCCCCGCCTGCTATGAAAGCCCCTCACCAAGCCCTGCATACCCCTCACCCTCCCCTGCAGTGCCCTCGCCAAGCCCTGCATACCCCTCGCCCTCTCCTGCTGTGCCTTCCCCATCACCAGGTAGTGGAGTCTAGGGGTCGAAACACACGTTGATTCTGCAGACAACCCACATCATACTTGGTACCACAGCCAACTCGCTCACTGTGACACGCTTGCGCACCGTGGCGAGCTACCTCACCCTCTCTCTTGCACCAAATACGGGTGCTCAGACTGCGGTATGCGGATTTTTTGCTGCGTACTTTCTTGAGACCATGTTTTTCACCACCACCCTCCCCATATCAAAACACAGTCCGATGGTGCAGTGTTCAACCCCCCCACCAGTTCTGTCGATGCTTCATCAGCCAACAGCGCACAAGCATCGCTCGTTTTGAGCACACTCCAGCGCATCAACACCCTGCCCACCCCCACGCCCGCGGTCAACACTATCACTGGCCTGCTCAACTTCGGCACTTTTACTTGCGACAACTATATGGGAACCACATCGGCTCCCTTTGACACGCGCCTGGTCAACGCACCCGAATCGTCCCTGAAGACCGAGTGCATTGCTGCCAACAATCTGCTCCTTCAAAACAACAATGGTGTGTGCTTGCAGACCTTTATGTCCAAGGCACAGCGCTTTACAATCAGTGGCAACCGCAGTGTGCAAGTGGTACTGGTACGTGTGTTTGTTTGGGTGTATGTATGCATGTACACACATGTATACCAAACATTGACCCTTGACCACCAAACACCAGGATCCCAAGTCTCTCCCTAATGTCATTGACGTTTCGGGGATGACAAGCTGGGGAACAGGAGGGCCTGGGCCACTAAACACGCGTGTGTACATTGACCTCAGCCGCCTGCAGTCAGACGCCAATGCCATGACCACCGTCACTGTGCAAGGGAGCCTGACATATGCGGTTCCTAATGGCTACTTTGTTGTGATCATCAGGGGCTGTGGTACATCCAAGGTTACATGCACTGTCACGGACAAAAACAATCGCAACGTGTGCCGCTGGATCGAAACATGTGTTCCCACGGGCCCTGCAGCACTGGACGCAGCACGGAAGCTGTATGACTGCTATCCCTGCTCAGCCACGCTCGCCCCTCCATCAGTCCCCTAAGTTTGTGGTTTTGTGTCGTGTGGTATGTGTGTTGTGTGACCAATTTTAAAGCCAAGTTTATGACAAGTGTGCTTGCAAGCACATTGAAGAATTTTTGGTTGGTGCCCGAGGCCCCCCCAACAATTCTTGACTTTTTTTCGTGGAATCCTTTGACCTATAGCAGTAATGATATGTAAGGTGTGTGTCCCAGAAAAAACTAACGGTTGGCCATTAGTCTTCATACGTGGCAGGCCCCCTCTGCTAAAATGTGTCAGCTTGTCGTTTGAGATTTTGCAGCAGACACTCATTCAGGTTGTTGCTGCTGCCCCTGCCATCCACCTGTCATTCAACAATGCTTATACATGTGTGGAAATGAATTATGTTACACAATGTGCGCAATATGATATACCCTATTCCACATAAATATCAGTCAAACGGTGCCATCCACAGCAGCATACACAAAATTGTCCATATAGACAATGATCATCACTATATTTTCATACAATCAGGCAACCACCTCCCTCCTCACCCGCGCCCTTTGCCCCGCTTGTTGTTGGCATTGTATCTTCGCATGGGCAGGGTCGCTTCAGGCAGCACATCCATTGGGTGCTGCTGCAACACCCGCAACAACCGATCACGCTCCGCTTCTGGAAACTTGCGTGCAAACATGGGGCAATGGGGATGCATAGCCACCGAGGGTGCTGCCACGATAAGGTCCTTGTTGTACACATCTTGTGCTGCATCAACAACATTCCTGGCTGTGCTCTGACTCAAAAATACAAAGGAACGCAGGTCCACTGGTGGGGGTTGGCTGGCATATGTGTGACAATGTGCCACTGCGTCCCCTTGACCTGCACGCAGCGAGGAGAGCACAGGTGCGGATGTGTTTCCACTGCCGGTGTACTCCATGGGGCTGTTGCCTGTGGTATGGAGTGGTGATGTGAAGGTGTTGGGAGAAATATAAAGAAAAGGTGTCAACACAGGAGAAATGCGCATCTATTGTTGTGTTGAGAAATGCGCATATATTTTTGTGGTACACACTGTACACAGCCAATCATCATTTGTACTATTCAACATACCTCTGCTTGTCCAATTGGTAAATGTCAAATGCCCATGACAGTCAGTTTCATCCTCCAGGTTGTGCATTGACAGCACCAATGGCACATAATGCTGTTTTTTAAGAGGGGGTTGGGTGCAAGGTTGGAGGGTGGCATAGTTGTGCGGGTGGAGGAAACAAGTGGAGGAAACAGGTGGGGGAAACAGGTGGGGGAAACAGGTGGGGGAAACAGGTGGGGGGAACAGGTGGAGGAAATATCGCCCCAAGACACATGTACACATCAGAACACACCACATCAAAACACACCTCATCGGCAACACAGGGTGTTGACCCAGGGCATCGCTCTTGATAGGTGCTCCACAGCTTGTTGTTGGATGCCACTACTAGGGCATGTTCACGCAGCAGCCCAAAATACTGACAGCTCTTGCGCCACTGGGTGCGTGTCAACATGCCAGTGTCTTGAAACTTTTCCACATACCTGCTTGTGCATGTGGGGGTTGGGGGATGGTGTGGGTAAAGGTGAGGGTATGGGGAGTGGTGGATGAGGGGAGTGGTGTATGAGGGGAGTGGTGGATGAGGGTGGGGGGAGTGGTGGATGAGAGTGCGGGCATACCAGGACGATATACACACAACACCGGTCAGTACAATGTCTAGACACTTATCAATACAAAATCTACACACTCATCAGTACAACATCCATACACTCACAATGTCCGCACCGTTTTATGTCGGGGGCTTCCCCCTGGGGCCATGGGCATGCGTTGACAGCACTGGTGCTGCGGTGCAACAGCTGCTCATACACCACCAGTGGGGGATACAAGGGGATTGTAGACTCACTGAGCAATACAAAAAACTTGTTCAATGGCTCCTGGGGGGGTGGGATGTTTGTGTATGTGTGATATGTGTGATATGGGTGATATGTGTATGCCCAACAATGCACACCTCCAATGCAAACTGCAGCATGCGGCGGGTAGCATCCACCAGGTCAGTCCCACCCCAGTTGGTGTCGATGCGATCCGCCAGCAGCTCGTTGCCGAGCAGCTTGGTGGGGTCAACATCATGTCGAGGCGGGATGTGCATAACCAGTGAAAACAAAAACTGACGATGTGTCACCATGGAATTCATAGCTGTCGCGTTGTTGCATGTGCTGACCAAGCGTTGCAACTGCTTTTCGTCACCACCATTGCTTGCTTGAAGCAGCGCCCCGATTGGCATGACGCCAGCGACAGACTGCAACCATTGGCGCCATAACTCCCTATGTATTAGATCCTGTTTGACTAGAAACAGCAGTGCTACACGTGGTGCCTTGACTAGCTGCGTGCAATCCTGGTATGCTTGCAAATCTGATGGTTGGTCGTTGGATTTTGCGGTCAACGCACACCGTGTTGCGAAATGGAGACATATGAGTATGAACGGGTGCAACAACCGTATCGTAGCCATGATGGAGTATATGATTGGGGCACGCAAATGTTGGAAATAATGCAGTATTTTCGGTAGCGACATTAAAACGTAACGCGCGTATGGTTCCTACCAACCATGGTGGGTAGAAACCTCAAGAGTAGCGATGAAGTGACAGCATTGTACGAGCTTGGGGAGCCCATCACTGGCCACGACTGGTCGTGGTTTGATTATAGGGCATTTTGGTTTGGCAAACAGCTGGTTGTGGAGACTGTTGCGTTTGATCAACATGGTTCACTCATGTATGTGGCTGGAGGTTGATCCATGCACTGTTAAAGTTGCACATCAAAAGCAAACCTTTCATGGCCATCAATCCTCCCCAACAGATCTGATGGCTTGTTAGACTATGACCCGTTGCAGCCAGCCTTTGCACCAGAAGAAGAGGCCATCTTGGTGGAAATGGACCTTCCCACTTGCTTTGGCAAGCAAGCAGACAACGTATGCTGGGTGTTGCGTGGGTGTGTATTATGCACCAGTTTCATTGTACCCCACTGCATTGCTACACAGGGTGAACACAAACGGGTGCGCAATGCAGTGAGTAGAGAAGCACACAGAGAGGAGGGCAGCGTGGGTGAGGTGGTGGATACTGGTGTCGTGCAAGAAGATGGTGAGGACAAGGGTGGTGCAGCAATAATGCACCAGCAGGATACACAACAGCAGCAGAATGTACAAAAGCAGGATACACAACAGCAGCAGCATACAAAAAAACATGATGTCCCTGATGGATGGCAGGTCATCAAGGATGAGGAAACAGGCAACCTGTATTACTACAACCCTACTACCAAGGTACATGGTGGTCGGTGTGGTGGATGACATGCATGTGTTGATAGGGTGGATGACATGCATGTGTTGATAGGGTGGATGACAGGGATGTGTTGTCAACCAGCACACATCCTTTACTATGTGCCCTTTACTATGTGCCCTTTCCTATCTACGCCACCACGTACTCACCGCTCATCACTGTCCATCACCACAAATCGCTGTCCATCACCACACACAGGAGTCTTCATGGAGTCACCCTTCCACCCCTGCACCACCTCCTACACCTGCAGTCAAGAAGTACAGGGACCCTGCAGACATTGTGCTACACCAAATAAAGGGGGAGCGGGTGACACTGGCTGACATCCTTCCTGATGAAACACCTACTACTGGGGCTGATGATGTTACTCCCAGTAATAGGGTTGCAGGTGATATTGCTGGTGATGCCACAGCAACTGATACCACCACAGCAACGGCAGATGATGGCGGGACAAACCAAGCAGCATGCACATCACCCACACAATCACCCACACAATCACCCACACAATCACCCACACAAACCGTGTCCCCCACCATGTCCCCCACCCATCGAGCTATGACTACTGGTTTGTTTGCACATGGTTTGGACACAAATGCAGGGGGGATACACAATCAGCATCGTGTGTTTAGCTCATCCAGCGATGACGTGATGGGTGGTGGTGATGATCATGTGGGTGGTGATGATGTGATGGGTGGTGATGATGATGTGATGGGTGGTGATGATGGTGTGGGGGATGCCACTACTCAGTATGCCACTTCACCCACACTGAAAGGATCATCAACAGCAGATATAATGGAAGAAGTATACGAATCAATGCTACTGTTGGAACAACAAGAAATGATGGTCAGTGATGAGATACGAGCCCTTGTTCGTAGGATTCTTTCCAATTCCAACAACCCCGTTCATGCCAACAACCCTGTCAATGAATACACCCATGAATACACCCATGAATACACCCATGAATACACCCATGAATACACCCGACCACCACGCAAGCAAAAGAAGAAAAAAAAGGGGACACAGGGCAATAGAGGGCAGCACCGATCAGCAGCAGCAAATGCATCGTTTTTGGCACCAAGGGTTGAAGCCTCTAGCATCCTGGCCCTCCTTCCCCCAGGCATACCTATACCAGATCCATACACAGAAGCAAGCATGCAACGATACTGGGATGTGCGGCATCAGCTGTTTTCCAAGTATGATCTGGGGGTGAAGCTGGATTATGAGGGGTGGTTCAGTGTCACACCGGAATGCATTGCTGCACATCAGGTAGGGTGTTGTTGATGGGGTCATGTGGTTGTGGGGTGGTCATGTGGGTACATGCAAGTGTGCATCAAAGTGTGCTGCCTGCTGTAGGTGACAATACTGCTCCATCTCATGCACCATACCCCCACACCACCATACCCACATGACACCCACATGACACCCACATGACACCCACATGATACCCACATGATACCCACATTACACTAGGTGGGTATGATGCTGAGTGGCAAAAACAACCTTGTCGTCGACATTGGCTGCTGCATGGGTGGAAACAGCATTCAAATGGCAGTGGCAGGACACACAGTGCTTGCAGTGGACATATGTGCACCACGACTGCAGCTCGCGGCACACAATGCATCGCTTTATGGTGTGCGGGATCGGATATCGTTTGTGGCTGCGGATATCCTGACCATGGACACAAAGAATATCAAGGTGTGGGGGTGGGTGTGTTTTGTGGTGGGTGTGTATATGTGTGAAAAAGAAAGGGAATCATCTCTGCTGTGTTGGTATTTGTTTTTGTTTGTTGGTATTGTGTGCCATTCCCTGTTGTTCCTTGTTTCATTCCCTTTTATTCCTTATTATTATCATGTGTTCCTTATTGTTATCATGTGTTCCTTATAATTATCATGTGTTCCTTGTTATTATCATGTGTTCCTTATTGTTATCATCATGTGTTCCTTGTTATTATCATGTGTTCCTTGTTATTATCATGTGTTCCTCATTATATCATTCATAGGCAGATGCAGTGTTTGTGTCCCCTCCCTGGGGTGGTGTGAATTACAAATCATCACAAGTGTTCAGCAGCCACTATGACATGGGGGCACTGTCACTGCCTGTCATCCTTAAGATTGGGAGGAGCATGCTGGCGGTATGTTTGTGTTGGTGGTGTGTGGTTGTGTGGGTGTTGTTGTTTTTTTTGTGTTTTTTTTTGTGTGTGTGTGTGTGACAGTGTCTACGCATGCGCAGTGTGTGTGTATCGGTGGCATGTGTTTGTTGTGTGCACCATCTTGTACGCCTGCACATACAATCCACAAAGATGATGATGGTTGTACCCCAAGAGAAACCCCTGGTAGATGATCATATCCCCACCCCCTAACAACACAGGACCCAGACAACGGTGTGGTTGCTGTGTTTTTACCTCGCACCACCAACCTCACTGAAATAGCCACCATGGTGCCCCCCAAGTGTGTATGGCATGCAGTGCGGTACATGTTGGACCGCAGGTTCAAGGGCATAACACTGTTTGCCTCGTATACAGCTGTGCCTTTTGGGAGTTTGACTTGAGGCATTTTGACTTGAGGCATTTTGACTTGAGGCATTTTGACTTGAGGCGTTTTGACTTGAGGCATTTTGGGTGGGCTGTATGCCAAGGCGAGACAAACAAGGGCATCACATTGACCATTTACTTGTTCTTGCTGCTGCTGTTTTTGTATTGATTTTTGTTGTTGTGGTTGTTGCACATGTGTTGTTGATGTTGGTTTACAGAGAGACCAATGATAATTGTCATGCATGTGTATGATTTGTCATGTATGTGTATGGTTGTAGGGAGATACATACATCCCCTTTTTGTATGTCAAGATTGCTTTGTATCAACGACAAAATCTGCTGCTTGATGTATAATGGCATATGGATATGCATTAGAGTACACAAGCATGAATAATAAAACAAACACGCATCCCTCAACAACTCACTGGTCACTCAAATACGCCTTTTCATGTAGTTCACCATCCATTTCAAACATCCATTTAAAATTCCATTCAAAAAATCCATAACGTCCACCTTAAACATCCATCTTCAGCATCCACTACAAACGTACACATAGCTGTCTATTCAAGATTCGCCTTGCCTAGTCAATATTCGTCTCCTCAGTATGCAACGCCCTACTGACCTTGGTAGCCCCTTTTCCCCCCTTGTGTTTCCTGCTGCTGGGGTGTTTTTTGCTGCTGGGGCGTTTTTTGCTGCCAGGTTGCCCCTGCATGCTGTTGTTGCTGTGTTGTGCAATGTGTACACCATTGTTTGCGTGTGATGATGGTGTGACAGGCACCCATGTGACGGTGACATCATCATCCATGGTGCATGTGGCAGCGACATCATCATCCATGGTGCACGTGGTGCATGTGGCAGGGATGCCATCAGTGGTATCTTGCATGCTGACTGGGTTGACTGGGCTGATGTGTTCATCACACCGTACAGCATCAGCAGCTGCCATAGGAAGTGACGGTGGGAGTGAAGCAACACCATCCATAGACAGTGAGGTAGGGAGTGAGGCAGCACCATGAGGAAGTGAGGGTGGAAGTGAGGCAGCAGCATCGAGTGAAGTACGCCCATCGAGTGGGATAGGAAGTGAGGCAGCACCATGAAAGAGTGTGGTAGCACCATGAGGGAGTGTGGCAGCACCATCAAGTGAAGTACGTGGTGACGAAAGCGCACTACGAGGTGATGAGAGTGCACTACGACGACGTACACGGTCAACAATGCCCAGCCGTGCCTCTGTGTATGAGGGGGAGGGGATGTTGGTGTGGTGGTGGAGAGATGTGTGCTCCTGGTGAAGCCGAGACAGCCACCATGCGTAGCAGTCCCAAAACACCATGTGCAGCACATGCCCCAACAACCAACATCATGTTACAATACACCACTCCCAATACACCACTTCACCACTACAACATGACTCATGTGTTCACCGCACCACCACACCACCACTCCACCTTCCCCCCCCCCCCCCCTACCCTGTTCCAATTGCATGTTGACTGCCAGCAATGCTGCCTGTGCGTCCACCAACTGTGCCCTCCTCTGTGCAAGTGTTCTATCCAATGCATGTAGTGTTTCCTGTGCTTCCAACACCTGTCTCCTGCGCTCATCACCCACTTGGGTGAGCATCTGTGTAAGAGAGGTGGGAGGTGGGTGTGAGGGAGGTGGAGGTGGATGGGTGGGCATGTGTGTGGACTTGTATGTGAGGTGGAGAACATAGTAGGTATACATGTACACACCACATCACGTACATAAATCACCCACCCACCCATTGCAACACCCGAGTGTATTTTCACAAACACCCCCCCCTTTCTATATTTCCCTTATCTTATATATTTCCCTTATACTCACATCACTCCCACTGCACCCCCCCGTCATCACTCCCACTGCAACAACACCTCCAAGCAAGCTTTGGGATATTACATGTTCACAACCACCCCCTTACCTGCATCTCATCCAGCTGGCGACACCCCCTCTCCAGTGCCGCCTCCAAGCACCCCACTGCTGCTACACGAGCCTGCAGTGCCTCTGATGCACACTCCACCTGCGCTTGCATCTGTTCCAAATCAGCTGCAGCATGCAGCACCTCTGCTCGTTGTGCCTCAGTGGCCTGCTGTAGGCGTGTGAGGGTAGTGGTCTCTTCGGCAATGGCTCGTTGGAGACTGGCCAGGGTGGCTTGCTGTGTGGGTGTTTTCACAAGGGGGGGGGGGGTTGGTTTATGTATGGGAGGGGTGTGAGGGGTGTGCGGTGCAATATTGGCATAAAGGTACAATAACAAACAAAACAATATAGAGGTGCAGCGTGTGGACTCATACACCCATACATACCATGGATGCATGCTGCTCCTGTAGCACCCCCATGCGGGTCTCCACACGAGCACAGGACACACTACCACCATGCTGCCCCTTTTTGCTCTCCTCCTCGTGATCATGGTCCATGACCCCATGACCCCCACCACCATTGACCCCTGCACTCATGGGGGAGGGGGACCCTTGTCCCCCATGTAAAGGAAAACCCACACTACCACCACCATGAAAGGTCCTGCGTGTGTGCCCAACACCAACAATTTGCTGTTGGAATGCTCGCAATGAGGATGCTCCGGGAGACCGGGGTGGCCCCGTTGAAAACATGCACCCCCCAGTGCTGGAGCTTCTTGGGCTTGTGGCGGCACTGCTGCAGCCGCTGCGGGATGGGAGGATGGCAATGGGGGTGAGTGGGATGATGCTGGGGCGTGTGGGTGCACTCGGGTGGGTGTGCTTGTTGTGAAGCAGGATTGTGCATAGCATTATACTGGCTGCAGTGTAATAGGCATGTGACAGGGTGCTGTATGTGTGGGATGTCGGGATCGCATGTCCTGGGGGTGTGTTGATGGTGGGTGTGTGCTATATAGGTTGGGAAGACAGTTGTTTGTGTGAGTAGTGTGCTCTGTACACGCACATACCTGCACGGTCACACAGCACACCAAGTACTATTGCGAGTATGCTTGCAAGAACGATGCGACCGCTCAAGCGCCCACGTCTGATAATGCTGAAGATGCTTAGAAATACAGCCCCAGTTGTTGCTGGGCATAGTTGTGCTGCAACATGGGTATAATCAAGCATGCCCAGGGTGTGGATCAGCTGGTGTGTGGTGTGTAGCAAGTGGGCTGCAAGCGGGGTGATGTGCGATGCTGTCATGTTGTGCATGCTGTTTTTTCTATCGTTGTACGCGTGCTATCAATATGGAGGTGTATCAGCATCACTCGTTTATGTTGAAAACGGATTAGTTTGTGTGGCATCAAACATCCATTCGGCATCAACATCGACTTTCGTGTGTAAGTGTCTACGTTGTCACATTATCGATACTCTGTTGCTATCGTGTATGCTGAATACATGGAAAACGTGAATGTTTTCTACACTATGTTGATTGTCAAAAGATGCATTTCCCCCCCTTGACTGGTAGTTTTCTCGTGTTTTGACGATTGTCTACACACGATCTGCGTGCCCACATATCCCTCAATATACAATAACATAATAAAAAGTACTCAATCACAAACCATGGCCAGTGATGAGGACGAAGAGCTCGCTGCATTGCGTGCATCAAGAAAGGACAGGCTGGGAGCAGCTGGCTTGACCAGGGTGCGTTGGTTTATGTGTACCATGCACTATATGGAACATGTTTTTGGAATTATCTAGGGGGAAAAGCCATTAGGCAGGACTTGGTGTGTTGCACATCCTAAGCATCAACCTTAACCATCACCCTCAACCACCCTGCCTCAACCACCCTGCCTCTACCACCACAGACGGAGCAGCGCAGGCAAATAGACGATGCTGTGAGGTAGATGGGATGCACAGTGTGATGCAGTGTGCACTTGACACTCGTTTGCGTCATCGCTCCATCTCCATCACTATCCATCACAGGCACCATGCACCCATAGTGCCCAGCGACGATGATGACGAAGACGACAACCAAGACGAGGAACTACCTGATGCAGAAGTACTTGATGACGATGCATTGGATTTGCGGCATCACTTTCCATTGGAATTCGGTGGTATGCATGGTGCTTCCTTGTGTGTGCATGTGTGACCATCCACGCATCAGCACCATTGATACGTTTTCCATCATCACCACCTTCATGCCACCACCCACTACCACATGCACCACCTGTCTACTGTCTCAACTGGCCCTTACTCAGTGTGCAATGAACATCCCGTATTCATGTCCCCTATTGAGGACCCACACATTCTCTCCCCCCATGCATGACCCACACAGGGGCCCCACGATCAAAGAGGGGCCCCCCTCCCAATATGCTCGAGGCATTTGAGGCACATGCACGAAAAACATTCCCCACTGCGAAAAACACTACCACACTTGCCATTGCTGGAAATACACGTGGTGGTGTGAATGCACATGGTGGTGCTGGGGAGGGGGACGGGGAGGAGGAGGAGGCCATGGTGGGGCCGGTGCCTCCGAGGAGAGGTGATGCGGAAAATGGAGGGGAGGAAGAGGGTGAGGAGGAGGAGGATAATCCGTATTTGTTACCATTGAGTCATGAGCTACAATTGAAAGGTGGGTATTTGTGTTTGTGTTTGTGTTTGTGATGTGTTTGAGTTTGAGTTTGTGATGTGTGTTTGTGTTTGTGATGTGTGTGTGTGTGTTGGCACCTCCACCCACATCAACCCCCTCACCTCCATTCATATCAACACATCACCCCCCTCACCTGCACATCACCAGGGTTTGATCGTATGGTATCAGCACTGGATATGGAACACAGTGGGGGTCGATTACTGGCAGGGGGACATGATTACAAGGTATGTGAGTGTGTATAGGGTGTGTGAGAGTGTGTAGGGTGTGTGAGAGTGTGTAGAGTGTGTGAGTGAGAGTGTATAGGGTGTGAGAGTGTATACCGTGTGAGATTGTATAGGAAATAATCATCTCTGAGCACACAAAGCTGCATTGTGCACAGCACACTGCACACACTACCCACCCACCCACCCCCAACATGCACATGTTCCCCTCTCCTTTCCCTCCCCTTTCCCCCTCCTTTCACCTTCCTCCCCCTCCACCTCCACCTCCCCCCCCACCCCGCCCTCACAGGTGTGTATATACGATTTCAACGGCATGAAGAGTGATGCGCGGCCATTCCGGGAGCTGGAACCCAATGAGGGGCACCCTGTACATGCTGTGTCATGGAGCCCCACTGGGGATGCGTTTTTGGTTGTGACTGGTGCTGCTCAACCCAAGGTGTGTGTTTCTCGTGTGTGTGTGTGTGTTTGTGTGTGTTGTAGTGTGATGTGTTTTGGTGTGTGAGTAGTGTTGGTGTGTGATGCAGCGTGATGCAGTGTTGTATTGTGAGTAGTATTGTAGTGCGATGTGTGTTGTAGTATGAGTAGTATTGTATGACCATCTCCCCTTTACCTTACCCCCCCTACCCTCACCCTTCTTCTCCCACAGCTGTATGACCGTGATGGTCAAGAACTGGGTGAGTTTGTACGAGGTGACATGTACTTACGAGACATGAAAAACACCAAGGGACACGTCAGCGGCTGTTCTGGGGGTCAATGGCACCCTGTTGAGAAGACAACAGCCATGACATGCGGGGAGGATGGGACGGTGAGGGTGTGGGATACAGACAAGGTTGAGCAAAAGACGGTGATAAAACCAACACCAACCAAGCCGGGACGTGTGCAGGTGTGGTGTACAACCCATTGTGTTGTGTAAAGTGGGTTTGGGTTTGTGTGTGGGTTTTTGTGTGTGGGTTTTTGTGCGGAAGAAATGCAGTGTGGTATGTTTCATACCTACTTGTTGTCATTTCCACCAACCCTCCTGTGTTGGCTGGCCCCCATATCCCCCCCACCCACACATTCCCTCCCCCCCCTGTCCCCCCCACACATACACCCCCCCACATACATACCCCCCCACCCCCCCAGGTCACCACAGCCTGCTATAGCCCTGATGGTGGCTTGATCGCAGCAGCACTGATGGATGGCACCCTGCAGCTGTGGGATGTGCGGGGTGACTATGGACGATCCGCTGCTGTGGGACATGTGCTGCCACCCAAGGCGCAGCTGCATTTGCAAAACACGTGGAAGTATATGAACAGCTCTAAATGGGTATGGAGAGGGAGGGGGGGGATTGTGTGTATGGGGGGAATGTGATTGTGTGTATGTGGGGGTATGTATGACAAGTGAATTGGCATACATGTGTGCACACATATACGCACATTTCTCTCTGTGCACACAATCCCCCACAATTACCAACAAAACAGCAATTCCACGCAATCCCACCCACATAACCACCTCTTTCTCTCCCCTAGTTGTTACGGCGTGCGCATGAGTCTGACATGGAGGTGTCGGGGCTTGCAGTGGGTGCTGATAGGACCAGTGTGGTGTCGAGGGGGACTGATGGAACTGTCAAGGTAGGGGGGGGTAGTGGGGATACTTTGTTTGTGTGTGAGGGGGGAGGTAGTGGGGATGGGGGATTTTGTGTGTGAGGGGGGGAGACTCACATCTACACGCACTCACATCTACACGCACTCACATATACACACAGCTGTGGGATTTGCGCAGTTTCAAGCAACCTGTGCATGTGTTTGGCAACCTGCCCACACATATTGTGACTACCAATGTCATATTTTCACCTGACAGTCAACTCATTGTCACTGGTACTGCTGCTGATCGTGAGGTATGTGTTGTTGGATTGTTATTATTACTATTACTATCATTGTTATTGTATGTGTGTGTTGGGGGAATGACGATGATGATATGCGCGTGGGGAATAATGATATTATGTGGGGGGGTGATGATAATGGGGGGTGCAATGCGTAGGGTGTGAGCACACAATAGCACCAACACAATACCACCAATAGCACCAACACAATACCACCAAAACACAAAACCACCGATTTTCACCATATTCCCCAGGGTAATGGTGGGGGTATAGTGTTTCTAGACAAGTCCAAGCTCACCATGGTGCGAAGAGTGGGCATGCCACAAAGTGTAGCAGCCCTGCACTGGCAACCCCGCATCAACCAAATCGTTGCTGGTGTCGGTATGTCCATGCTGTTTGTTTTTTATTGTTGTTGTTGTTCTGCTATTGTTGTGTATATATAATATCTCTCTTTCTGCACCTCTTTGTATCACCCACCATGTATCGCCCACCACAGGAAACCGCAAGGAAGGGTGGCCCACTGTGTTGTATGACCCAGCAGTCTCAGAACGAGGGGCCCTGCTCAGTGTCTCACGTGTGGCTAGGCAAAAGGACCCCTTTGACTTTGAGGTATCAGTTTGTGTGTGGTTGCGGGGTGTACAAGCACCATGTGTGTTGCGAGTACACATGATGATGGAAGAACAATCCATGCATTGTGATGCATCCTGTAGGCACCCACCCCTCCCATTCCCACAGGCGCCACTTATCATCCATACCCCGCATGCCCTGCCATTGTTCAAGGACCAGGGCATACACAAGCGCAAGCGTGGGGAAGAGGAACGTGTCAAGGCAGCATCAAAAAAGGCACCCGACCCGGGCAAGCAAGCACAGGGACCGGGGCGTGCCGGCAAAATTGGCACCACAGGAGGTAGGGAGAGGGTGATGGTGGTGATGGGATACTGTGTGTGTACACATCCTCCACACGCACCACCATCAACAGGCACCCTGCTCACGCAGCACTTGCTCAAGAAGCACGGCATGCTGCACAACCCCGACGAGGAGCAGGATGTGCGGGCAGCCATTTTGCGTCATGGCAACGACCAGATGTTTTCTGCACACACTGCTGCATATGCGCAGACACAACCAGAACGCATCCTTGCACAGCCAGACGAGGACGAGGACCAGGAAGAGGGTGGGTGATTTTGTGGTATTTTTTTGTTGTATATGATTGTGTTTTCATACCCCAATTCAACAACACATCAATGATGAGGTGAGCCAACCGTGGATAGCAGCTGACAAACACAGCAACCCATCACACTTGGATTAGCCACCACTACCTCTCCTGCGCACCTCATCCAGCTCGCCATTCGTGTCGTGCGACTGTATACATCATATCCACCCCACTCTAGTGACCCCCCATCAAGGTTGAGGTGATGGCACCACCACCGATGGCTTCCATCGGTCTCTTGACCCGTCGTGCGCCTCCAGGAGTGCAATCAGGCGATCTCGCTAGTGTATTTGAGCATCTGCGTACCACATCTGGTACGAAGGGGGGCTGGAAACGGGAGTTTGATGAATCTACCAAGTCTGATCACACATCACAGAGGCCTTTGCTCGCGAGCAGCAGAGCAGCGAGGACACCATCCAAAAGCTGGTATGGGCTTTGTGGGGAAAGTAGCGTGGATCAAATGTACCCACCCATCCACCCACCCACCCACCACAGAAGCGAGACCTGCAGCACGCAAGAGACGAGCTGCAGCGCTACAAGGACGGCGCCCTCACCAACGACCAGCTTCTTGCCCAAAAGGATGCAGAAATCAAGCAACGTCTGTGTGCGCACCTGGTGTTTTGTGATGACCAATCATCGTATGCACACACATCCCTCCCCCCAACACAGTCAAGGCAGAGGGCCACAAGCTGCTCAGTGCATCCACATCCATCACCAAGGCCATGACCGACGAGCAAAAGCAGGTGATGCAGCAGCTCCATGACTACCAGCAGCAAGTCCACAAGCTATCCAGTGAGGCACAACGCACGCAGCAGATCCTGGATACCAAGATTGAGGAGAGCCAACGGGTACGTGTTGTTGTTGCATGTGCGCTTTTTCGCATGCGTAAACATTACCACGCACCGCATCTGAAACAGACGTTGACAGAGAGCATCGAGTGGTACACAGCCCAGGTGGAACACTTCAAAGCAGCACGTGCAGAGCACCGTGCCACGGTGGAGTCTTGCAAGACACAGCTGGCCGAAGTAACGGCACGTCTGCAAGACAAGGAACAGCAGCTCCACAATGCGCATGCATCCCTAGAGACCCTCCGTGATGAGCACCTGCAATTGAAAACCCAAGCAACTGCCCAGCAAAAGGACATGGCAACCCTGCAAGCATCCTTTGACGCTGCACAGCACACGCTTGCCCAGTACCAGGAGCGTGTGGCAGCACGAGACAAGGAGATTGTGTCTATGCAGCACACCATCGACGGCCTGCAGGCTATGCTGGATGACACGACAAGCAAATATGTTGCCACAGAAGACACCCTGCAGCAGCGCACCAAGCAACTTGTCGACCAGGAGGACATTGCCCAGCGCCTGGAGGCGCAGCTGCAGATTACGGAAGACCAAGTGCACATTGTACAAACACAGCTGCGAGACGCTGGCAATGAGGTGTGTGCACTGAAGCATCAGCTTGAAGAGTGCTCCTTGACTGTGGAGGAGCATGGCTGCTCCATCAGGGCATTGCAGGAGGAGCTCAAGCACAAGGACGAAGAGCTTGCTGAATGGCAGCAACGGGTACGATATGTGTGTGTGTCAAAAGGGGGGTTGGAGCACTCGTACAACCTTGCACACCGACACAACAGAGCTCCATGGCATCAAGCTGTGTTCGTGAGAAGCAAGAGCTGATTGATGCCCAGCAGGTGCAGCTTGCAAGCAAGGAACAAGAAGTGACACAACTGCAGGCTGCCCTGATTGATGCACAACAGCAACTTGAACAGGTGTGTTGTTGTTTTGTGATGATGTGTTGTTACAGACGCGTATAAATCATCATTCAACTACACACCAGGTCAATGCCGACCATGACACACTGCGTGCTGACAATGCCCGCCTGACCACCCAGCTTGACAAAGCCAACAACGACCTGCAGCAACTGCAAGAGCAACACGTTGTACACACAGAACAGCTGCAAGCAATGGAATGCGAGGTATACATGGGTGCAACGCCATATGCAACATCGTACACACACCCCTCATACACACACAAAACCCCCTCAACACAGCATAAAGAGGCGCAAGCAGCACTGGAGCGCGCAGCCACTGAGGCAATGCAACGTATACATCATCTCCAGCAGCAGCTTGACCAGGCACGCAACGATGCACAAGCCGCAGCACAACAAAGCGATCAGGTGGCACACTGCGTTTTGCATGCATGTGTCATTGAACTGTGCACATCCAACCTCAAAACACACAGGCACTACAGCACATGCTGCAAGCAGCAGAGGAGCGCTTGGCAGACACACAAGCACAGCTGCATGCCCTCCGTGACACCAGCATTACCAAACAGGAGCATCAGCGTGCCATGACCCTGCTGCAGGGCCAGTGGGAGCAGCGTTGCACCGAGCTCACCTGTGCATGCAACGCCGAGATCAAGCAACGCAGCGTGGCACTGCGTGAGCTGCAGCAGCATGTGCAGGTAGAGTTTTGTGCTGCTGCTGTTGGTTTTGTCACGAATTCACCCTCACAAATGCCCACAGACACTCACCAAGGAGAATGCTGAGCTGCAAGCAAAGATTGCTGCACCCCCCGCATACGTATCACCGGTGCTCCCGCAGCCGTCCCCCTCTATTCATGCACCACCCGAGCAGCACTTTGACGTGTATGAAGACAGGTATGTGTGTAGCCTACAATCATGCGCCCTTCTACTTGCTCACCTCCACCTCCACCCAACAACAGCATGGACGCGTACGAAGACGAGCTGCAGGAACCTCTTGCGAGCCACCCCGTCGCTGCTCAATGCCTGGCCAACATCACCAACCGCCCTGCTCGTCCTCCCCGCCGCAACCGTCGTGCCAAACCTGCTTCCTCCAACCCCCCCGCGAGCACGCGCATGGGCCGCATGAAACCCCCAGCTGCTACTGGCACCTCCCCCGAGCTGCCCAAAAACGCCCTGGGACGTTCTGTCGACGGGCGCTCGGTCAACACGTATCTGGCGCACGTCTTTGGTCGTGGTGGATAATGACAACACAGCTTTACACAAAACGAAATGATGATGCTGGTTCATATGTGCGTGAACCACAAAGCATAATGAAATGCACAGCAGCAAAACCAATGCAAGCAAGAATGTGAAATTTTGCTATGCACTGGGGGACACACAATTATCACGAAATAATTTACTCTGTCTACACAACTTCTGGAGTGTGCTTCTCCTCCACAGCACGTTCTGCCTCGGCCAGTGCAGCGCATGCATAGTCCATTGCGTCGTTGGTGCGCACAAAAATAAACTGCTCACCCAACAGGGCAGGGACATGCCCACGCTGCAAGGTGCGCATGGCACGCTTGCTGGGGTTGGCGAGCAGCAATTGAATGTTGCGCTTT
>VFQP010001335.1_pt1 | contig 33749 bp, 24 predicted proteins | sample 3512351 | NCBI WGS metagenome assembly VFQP01 (sample SAMN10412372, study PRJNA504923) | tailings metagenome | isolation source: Relicate 1 Philex TSF1 revegetated site | place: Philippines: Tuba, Benguet | collected 2017-08-29
GGGTCGGCCGACCACGGGAACGTGATCCAGAGGTCGGTGTCCTTCCACGAGTAGTCCGGCTGGATGATCGTGCGCGGCTTCGTGTAGAGCACCGCGGAGCGGGCCTCGGCCCCGTGGGTACTGAGCATGTCCATGACCAGGGCGAGCGTCCGGCCGGAGTCGGCGACGTCGTCGACCACGAGCACGTGCGCGCCCGGCAGGTCGGACGTGTCCATGAGGGGCGGCAGCACCCGCGGGTCGGTGAGGGTCTGGCCGATGTCGGTGTAGAACTCGACGTTGAGCGTGCCCACGCCCTTGGTCCCGAGTGCGTACGCGACCGCGCCGCCGGGCAGGAGTCCGCCGCGGGCGACCGCGACGACGACCTCCGGGCGGAACCCGCTCGCGACGACCTGCTCGGCGAGCTCGCGCGCGGCGACGCCGAAGGTCTCCCACGTGAGCACCTCGCGCTCGGGCGGGGCTGTCGAGGGGGTCGCGGCGTCGTCGGGCACGGGTGGGACCGAGGTCGTGGAGGCGTCCGTCATGCGTCGAGCCTACGACCCGCCCGCCCCGCGTCCCGACACGCCCCCGGACGCACGGAGGGCCGCACCCCGAGCGGGGTGCGGCCCTCCGTGACGCGGCGTCGGCTCAGTAGGCCGCGAGGATGTCCACGACGAAGACGAGCGTCTCGCCCGCGAGCTCGTTCGTGTTCGTGTCGCTCTTCTCGCCGTAGCCGAGCGACGGCGGGATGACGAGGAGCACCTGGCTCCCGACGGTCTGGCCGGACAGGCCCTGGGTCCAGCCGGCGACGACGCCGCTCAGCGGGAAGGTGGAGGGCTCACCACGGTCCCACGACGAGTCGAACTGCTCGCCGTCGAGCTTCCAGCCCGTGTAGTGCGCGATGACCGTCTGGTCCTCGGTGACCTCGGGGCCGCTGCCCTTGATGAGCGGCTGCACGACGAGCTCGGTCGGCGCGGTGTAGCCCTCGGGGATCTCGACGGACGGCTTGCCCGTGTCGTCGAGCGTGACGACGGGCAGCCCCTCGGCCGGGGTCACGGCCTCGCCCTCGGCGCGGTCCGGCACGTCGGCGGGGTCCGGCGCGACCGGGGCGTCCCGGACCTCGGTGACCTCGGCGACGGTGAGGACGGCGCTGCCGTCCTGCCCCGGTGCGGCGAACAGGAAGCGCGTGCCGACCTTCTTGCCGACCAGCGCCTCGAGCAGCTGCGGGTACACCTGGTCGTCGAGGACGATCTGCTGCGCCGAGTCGTCCTCCCACGTGGAGCCGAGCTTGGACGCGTCCGTGCCGGAGTACGCGGCCTGGTGCAGCGTCACCTCCTGGCCCTTCGCGATCTCGTCGCCGTCGCCGTCCCCGAGCGAGAGCGCGACCGGGCCCGAGACCTCGAGCGGGGCCTCGAACTCGACGGTCGGCTCGCTGCCGGGGTCGCCCGTGACCGTCACGGCCTCGAGCGCCGCGACGTCCTCGGGCGACGACGTCGCGCCGTCGGAGGCGGACGGGCTCGCCGACGTCTCGTCGTCGGAACCGCCGCCCTCCGACGAACAGCCGGAGAGGACGAGGGCGGCGCCCAGGGTGAGCGCGGCGACGCCGCGCAGGGTGCGGTGCTTCACGAGGAGGGTCCTTCGGTCGGGGGGACGGCGGGGCCGTCGGGTCTGGGCCGCACCCGCACGACGGCGGTCGTCGGCGCCCGGGGACGGGCCACCTCGCGGTCGGACGCCGGGTGCAGCACCGGCCCGGACACTCTAGCGGTCGCGGCTGGACGCCCGCTGGGAGTCGTGGCCCGGTGCCCTGCCGCTCCGCGGGCCGGTGCCGCCCGACGCTCCGTGGTCCGGCGAGCGCCCCGCGAGGAGGTCCCCAGCGGTGCCGCGGGGGAGAATGGGCCCATGCCGTCCCGTCGACCGTCCCGCAAGCGACCCTGGGGCGCGGAGCCCGCGCCCCTCGACCTGGACCGCGCCCTCGGCGGTGCGCGCCGGGAGTCGGGAGCCGACGGCGAGTGGCAGGTCCGCACGGTGCGCGGCGGCTCGAAGACCTACCTCTGCCCGGGCTGCCAGCAGGAGATCCCGCCCGGCACCGGGCACGTCGTGGCGTGGCAGGACGACTCCTTCTTCGGGGCCGAGACCGCGCTCGACCACCGTCGCCACTGGCACAGGTCGTGCTGGGAGGCGCGGGGCCGCCGTCGGCCGCGGTAGACGCACTAGGCTCGGGACGATGAGCACCGCACCCGAGACCGCGCCCGATCCCGCCCGAGCCTCGACGGAGCCGACCCCCATCCGGTCGCTCAGCGTCCTGCCCGCGCGGCGCGAGGACGTCGAGCTGCACACCGCGGACGGCCTCACGCTCGTCGGCGAGCTGGCGCTCCCCGCGGACCGCGACCCGGTCGCGACCCTCGTCACGCTGCACCCCCTGCCGACGCACGGCGGGTACATGGACTCGCACGTCTACCGGAAGGCGGCGTGGCGTCTGCCGGCGCTCGCGGACCTCGCCGTGCTGCGGTTCAACACGCGCGGCACGTCGTCCCCGCGCGGGACGAGCGAGGGCGCGTTCGACGGCGGCGAGGCCGAGCGCTTCGACGTCGCGGCGGCGATCGAGTTCGCCGAGTTCCACGACCTCCCGAACCGGTGGCTCGTCGGGTGGTCGTTCGGCACGGAGCTCGCGCTCAAGCACGGCGCGGACCCGGCGGTGGAGGGCGCGATCCTCCTCTCGCCCCCGCTGCACCGCGCGACGGACGCCGACCTCGACCGCTGGGACGCGTTCGGCAAGCCGCTCGTGGTCCTCGTGCCCGAGCTCGACGACTACTTGCGCCCCGACGAGGCGCGCCGACGCTTCGCGCGCGTGCGGAACGCCGAGGTGATCGGCGTCGAGGGCGCCAAGCACCTGTGGGTGGGGGAGTCGTCGGTGCGGCGCGTGCTCGACGAGATCGTGGGGCACGTGCGTCCCGGTTTCCCGCTCCCGCTGCCGACCACGTGGGACGGCGACGCGAGCGGCACGGCCGACCGCGACACGGCCGACTCGGACCAGGCGAGCTACGACGCGAGCCGGTCCGACGGCGTCGTCGACTGACCCCCGCCGCGGCGCGAGGCGCCGCGCGCACCCGACCGACCCGAGGAGGACCACGTGACGACGGCACCGCTCGAGACCTTCACGCTGCGCGAGGGGTACGGGACACCGCTCGTGCTGCTGCACGGCTTCCCGCTCGACCACCGGATGTGGGCCGACGTCGCGGAGGCCCTGCCGGGCGAGCCCACCGTCGTCGCGGTCGATTTCCCCGGACTGGGCGCGAGCCCGCTGGGGGGCGAGCCGCCGTCGATCGAGGCGGCGGCCGACGCGACCGCGGACGCGCTCGTCGCGGCGGGGATCACGCGCGCGGTCGTCGCGGGCCTGTCGATGGGCGGCTATGTGGCCCTCGCGCTCGCAGAGCGCCGGCCGGAGCTGGTCGCGGGGCTCGGGCTGGTGGACACCAAGTCCACCGCGGACTCCGACGACGCGCGCGCGAACCGCCTGCGCATCGCCGACGAGGCGGAGAGCACGCAGACCGTGGAGCCGGTCCTCGGCATGCCGGGGGTGCTCCTCGGCGAGACGAGCAAGGCTGCCCGCCCGCACCTGACCGCGCGGCTCGAGGAGTGGATCCGCGCGCAGCGGCCCGACGGCGTCGCGTGGTCGCAGCGGGCGATGGCGGCCCGCCCCGACCGCACGTCCGTCCTCGCGGGCTTCGCGGGGCCGATCGCGGTGGTCGTGGGCGAGGAGGACCAGGTCACGCCGGTGGCGGAGGCGGAGCACATGGTCGCCGCGGCGCCGACCGCGCAGCTCGTGCAGGTGACGGGCGCGGGCCACATGAGCGCGGTCGAGGACCCTGCCGCGGTGGCCGACGCGCTCGCGGACCTCCTGGCGCGGGCGACCGTCTGAGCCGCTGACCGCGCGTCAGCGCCCGTCGAGCACGAGCGCGAGCGCGTCGGCGAGGTCGATGGACTCGCCGTCCCGGCCGCCCTTGCCCAGCACGAGCGGCGGGTCGGACGGCTCGACCGCGACCCCCCGCAGACGCGCGCGCACGCCGCCGGGCACCGAGAGCACGTAGAACTCGCCGTCCTCGCCGACGGCGACGCTGTGGTTGCGGCGCAGGTACCACCCGCGGAGCGGGGTGCGGTACGTCGCGGTGCCGTCGAACGCGCGGGCGCGGAGCGGCTCGGGAGCCAGGCCCCGGTCGCGCGCCCGCGCGACGAAGTCGGCGAGCAGGGCCCGGGCCGCGACGCTCTCGCGGGCGCGCTGCCGGTCGAGCTCGCGCTGCTGGTGCGCGGCGGCCTCGGTCCGCTGCCGACGCCAGTCGTCGGCAGCGGACCCCGAGGGACCCGACGGGCCCGCGGTGGCCGGCACGGCGTCAGGCCGAGGCGGGGGCGTCGGGCTTCGCGTCGGCCGTCTTCGCGTCGGCCGGCTTCGTGCCGGCCGGCTTCGCGCCGGTCGGCTTCGTCTCGCTCGGCCGGGCGTCGGCGGACGCCGCGGAGCCACGCTCCGCCGGTGCCTCGACCGTCCCGACCCGCTGCCCGGACTCCTCCGGGACGACCGGGAACTCGGCCGTCATGAGCGTCGCGGCGCGCGCCTGCTGGGCGGGCGTCCCCGCGGGCACCGCCTTCTTCGCGGGGGCCTTGGTGGCCTCGTTCTCGCTGCCGAGGAGACCACGGAGCTCGTCGAGGTAGGTGTTGATCGAGTCGTGCTGGCGCGTGAGGTCCTCGAGCTGGCGCTGGGCGACGTTGCGCTGCTGCTCGGCCTCGGCCTTCGCGTCGCTCACCGTCTGGTCGGCGAACGCCCGGGCCTCGGCGACGACCTGGTCGGCGTTCCGGCGCGCCGTCGACAGGAGGTCCTTCACGTACGCGTCGGACTCGCTGCGGACCTTCTCCGCCTGCTGGAGCGCGTGGGCGACACGCTTCTCCGCCTCCGCGGCGTGCTCCTCGGCCGTCGCGACGAGCTTCTCCGTCTCCGCCTTGGCGGCGGCGTGGCGCTCGGCGTTCTCGCGCTCCGCCTCCTCGCGGCGACGCACGACCTCGAGCTCGGCGTCCGCGAGGGCGGTGCGGGCCTGGTCGCGCAGCGTCTCCATCTCGGACGTGACGGCGTTCGCCGCCTCGGTCGCCTTGCGCTGCGCCTCGTCCACCTGGCGCTGCGCCTCGCGACGCGCGTTCTCCAACAGCTCGGCCGACTCGCGCTCCGCGGCCTCGCGCTGCGCCGCCGTCTCCGCCGCGACGCGCGCGCGGAGCTCCGCGGCCTCGCGCTCGGTCGTGACGCGCAGCTCCGTGGTCTCGCGCTCCGCCGTCGCGCGCAGCGTGCCGAGCTCGCGCTCGAGCGACGCGCGGCGCTCGCTCTCCTCCGTGGCGAGCGCGCTGTGGATGCGCGCGGCCTCGCGCTCCGCGGAGCCGACCAGCTCCTCCGCGCGGCGCTGGGCGCTGAGCAGCGTGCCCTCGGCCTCGGACGCGCTCGTGGAGCGGATCTCCTCCGACTCCAGGCGTGCGCTGTTGAGCAGCTCGGCGACCTCGTTCTCGGCCCGGGACCGGACCTGGCCCGCCGAGAGCTTCGCGCGGGCCATGATGTCGGCCGCCTGGGCGTTGGCCTGCGACAGGATGTCCGCCGACTGCTCCTCCGCCGAGCGCAGGAGCTGCTCGATGCGGGACCCGAGCCCCGCGTACGACGGCCGGTCCGCCTCGCGGAGCTGGCGCTGGGCGTCGTTGAGCTCGCTCGTGAGCTGCATGGCGCGGGCGTCCGCCGCCTCGACGCGCGCCCGCGCGTCCTCCACGGCCTTCTCCAGCCTCGCGAGCTGGGCCTCGACCTGGACGCGGTCGTACCCGCGCATCGTGATGGGGAAGAGCGTGCGCTCGTCGGACACGTCGATGACCTCCGGTGCTGAGTCGTCGCGGCTTCCGCCGCCGGTCGGCGTCCCCTCCCGGGGAGGGAGGGCGCGGCGGTCGTGCCACGGCCCCGCCGTGCTCCGACCAGGATACGGGGATCACGCTGTCCTGAATACCCGGATTGGTGGGGGTGAGACGATGGTCGCAGTGCTGCGCGCGCGGTCTTCCCTCGCGGGAACGGCGGCCCTCTCGGCCGCCGGGCACGACGTTCCCTGGGAGCGGTGAGACCGTCCCGGGAGGGGCGCGTGAACGGTTCGTGAGGATCCACAGGCGAGGCGTCTCGGTCGATCCACGAGGGGTTTCGCACCTATCCTTGAACGTCGATCGACGAAGGGAACCTCGGTGCTGCAACGAATCATCGCCGCCCTCCTGCTCGTGGGAGGGCTGGTCGCCGTCGGCCTCGGTGTCGCGTCCGCCACCGTCTGGCGGGACAGCGACACGGTCGTGGCGACCACGGCGTACACCGGCGACGGCACGGTGCTCGTCACCGCGCCCGGGGTCCTCGACCTCGTCGCCGAGGACGTGACGATCCGCGCGACAGCACCCGGTGAGCAGCAGGTCACCCTCGCGATCGGCCGCGAGGCCGACGTGACCGGGTGGGTCGGCGAGGACCCGCACGGCCTGGTCACCGGCCTGTCCGACTGGGACGCGCTCGCGACGCGCGCCGTCGACGCGCCGGCCGCGGAGGACGAGCCCGCGGAGGGCGAGACGCCCGCGGACGGGGAGTCGCCCGCGGAGGGCGAGAGCCCGGCCGACGCCGAGGCACCCGCCGACGCCGAGAGCCCGGCCGAGGGCGAGACGCCCGCCGAGGGCGAGACGCCCGCGGAGGGCGACGCGGCCGCGGAGGCCCCCGTCGTCGGCGTCGACCCCGCCGGCTCGGACATGTGGCTGGAGGAGGCGACGGGCGCCGGCTCGGCGAGCCTGCGCTGGTCCGACCAGCCCGGCCGCTGGCAGCTCCTCGCCGCCGGCGTGGGCGAGGACGCCGTCGCCCCGACCGTCGAGCTCTCGTGGCCGCGCCAGGTCGAGACGCCGTTCCTGTGGCCCGGCGTCATCGGCGGTGCCGTGCTCATCCTCCTCGGTCTCGGCATCGGGGCGGCGAGCCTGCGCCCGCGCCGCCGCGGGCCCTCGGGCGGCACCACGACCTCCGCGACCCCGGCGGTGGCGCCGGCCGGCACGACGGCGGGGACGTCGTCGGACGACGCCGACGCGCCCGACGGCGAGGTGCCGACCGACACGGCCCAGGTGCGCATGCTCACGCGGCGTGAGCTGCGCGAGCGCGAGGAGGCCGACCGCCTCGCGCAGCAGCAGGCCCGCGCCCAGAAGCCGCGCCGCGCGTGGCTCACCGGCCAGATCCCGATCGTCGCGCGCGGCGAGCGCCGCCCGCGCACCGCGGCCCAGCCGACCGTCGACGCGAGCGCGCACCCGACCACGGAGGACAGCGCGAGCACGCGCGCAGACGCCTGGCGCCGGGCGTGGGGCTTCACGCCCGGCAGCGACGAGAGCGCCCCGGCGCCTGCACCCGAGAGCGACCCGGACGAGACGAAGGACAGCACCCGATGACCAGCACCGCCCGCGACACGGCCCGCGCCCGCCGCGCCCGTCGTCACCTCGGCGGGGTGGCCGGGGGACTGGTCGGCGCGCTCCTGCTCGCCGCCTGCTCCGCACCCCTCCCGACGCCCGAGCCCGACCCCACGCAGGACCCGCCCGCGCCCGTCCTCACCGAGGCGCAGGAGACCGCCGTCCTCGACGCGGTCGCCGCCGCGCTCGCGGCGGCGAGCGAGACCAACGACGCGGCCCAGCTCGAGGGCCGCGTCACGGGCCCGGCGCTCGCGATCCGCACGAGCCAGCTCGCCGTCGCCGCCGCGCGCGGCAACGCCGACCTCGTGACCGAGCTCCCGACGGAGGCGCAGCAGGTCGTCATCCCGACGACGCAGACCTGGCCGCGCACGTCGTTCGCCGTGAGCGTGCAGCCCGAGAACCTGCAGACGCCGCGCCTGTCCGTCCTGGAGCAGGACACCGCGCGCGGCGACTACCAGCTCTGGGCCTGGGTCCGCCTCCTGCCGGGCGTCACCATGCCGAGCTTCGCGGACCCGAGCATCGGCAGCGAGGACGTCGCGCCCGACGACTCGAGCCTGCTCGTCACGCCGACGGACGCCGTCGCGCAGTACGCCGACGTGCTCAACCTCGGCACGGGCTCCGGGTTCGCGGGGTCCTTCGAGGAGGACTCGTTCCGCACCCTGCTCGCCAAGCGCGCGCAGGACTGGACGACGGCGCTCCAGCCCGCCGCGGGCGCCTACGCCCTGACGTTCACGCCCAACCCGGACGAGCCCGTGCGCGCGGTCCGCACCGCGGACGGCGGCGCGCTCGTGGTCGGTGCGATGACCTCGCAGGAGTCGATGACGGCCGAGGAGGGCGCGCAGGTGCCGCCCGACACGGAGTCGATCAAGGCGCTGTACGGGGACAAGACTCCGACGAACGTGCTCAAGGTCGGCTACGTCGACGTCGTCGCGCTCTACGTGCCGCCCGCGGGCTCCGAGGAGAAGATCCGCGTGGTGGGCAACGAGCACGTCGCGACGTCGGTCGCGAACGCCTGACGCTCCGTAGGATTGCGACCATGAGCGAACCCACCCAGCCCACGTTCGACGTGCGCGGCGCGGTCGACCTGTCCGCGCTGACCAGGCCGCAGTCACCCCCGCCCGGCGAGGAGGGCGGCGCGCCCGCCGCGGGCGGGTACGTCGTCGACGTCACGGACGAGACGTTCGGCCAGCTCGTCCAGGACTCGGCGCAGTACCCCGTCGTCGTGCTCCTGTGGATCCCGACGGACCAGGCGAACGCGCAGCTCGGCACCGACCTCGGCGCGCTGGCCGACGAGTACGCCGGCCGCTTCCTCCTGGCCCGCGTCGACGCCCAGGCGTACCCGCAGATCACGGCCGCGTTCCAGGTCCAGGGCGTGCCGACCGTCGTCGCGATCCTGCAGGGTCAGCCCGTGCCGCTGTTCCAGGGCGCCGCGCCCGTCGAGCAGGTGCGCGCCGTGCTCGACCAGGTGCTCCAGGCGGCCGAGGCGAACGGCGTGACCGGTCGTGCGCCCGCCCAGGGCGCCGACGGCGAGCCCGAGCGCCCCGCGGAGCCCGCCGCCGAGCCGGAGCCCGAGCTCCCGCCGCTGCACCAGGAGGCGTACGACGCGATCGAGCGCGACGACCTCGACGCCGCGGTCGCGGCCTACGAGAAGGCGATCAAGCAGGACCCGCGCGACGCGCTCGCCGTCGCGGGGCTCGCGCAGGTCCGCCTCCTCCAGCGCACCCGCGACGCCGACCTCGCGACGGTCCGCGCCGCGGCGGCCGCCGCACCGCAGGACGTCGACGCCCAGCTCGCCATCGCCGACCTCGACCTGCTCGGCGGGCACGTGGACGACGCCCTCGACCGGCTCCTCGACCTGCTGCCCGGCGCCGACGCGGACGGCAAGGAGAAGCTCCGAGTGCGCCTCCTCGACTACTTCGAGGTCGTGGGCCCCACCGACCCCCGCGTCGGCAAGGCCCGCCAGCGCCTCGCGATCAGCCTGTACTGACACACCCGCGCTCTACCGACGCACCCGCGTCACGCACGACGGCGGCCGGTCACCGTGAGGTGACCGGCCGCCGTCGTGCGTGGAGGTCACCGCGTGACCGGCTGCTGCCGTCGTGCGTGGAGGTCACCGCGAGGAGACCGGCTGCCGTCGCGCTGAGGAGGCAGCGCCGGGGGTGCGACGAACTCGGTGGGTGGGGTGGTGGCGCCGGGTCGTGGCGGGCCTGGCGGGAGCCGCGAGGAACGAGCGGCGGATGGTAGACCCGGCGCCACCACCCCACCCACCACCCAGGGTGATGACAACTCGCCGTCGGCGGGACCAGGCCTCTACCTCGGCGACCAGGCCTCTGCCTCGGCGGACCGGGCCTCTACCTCGGCGACGGGACGAGGTACAGCGCGCCGAGCGGCGGCACGCGCAGGACCGCGGAGTACGCGCGCCCCTTCCACGGGACGGGCTCCGCCGCGACCTCACCGAGGTTGCCGACACCGGAGCCGCCGTAGACCTCGGCGTCGGTGTTGAGGACCTCGCGCCACGCGCCGCCCGACGGCAGGGCGACGCGGTAGCCCTCGTGCGGCGTCCCGGCGAAGTTCACGACGACGGCGACCTCGCTGCCGTCGCGCCCGCGGCGTACGTAGGCGAGGACGTTGTGGTCGGCGTCGTCGGCGTCGAGCCACTCGAACCCCGCGGGGTCGTGGTCGAGCTCCCACAGAGCAGGGGTCGCGCGGTACAGGGCGTTGAGGTCACGCACGACACGCTGCACGCCCTGCCGGCCCGGGTCGGCGGCGAGGCCGTCCCAGTCGAGCGACCGGCCCTCGTTCCACTCGGAGTGCTGGCCGATCTCGCTGCCCATGAAGAGGAGCTGCTTGCCGGGGTGCGACCACTGGTAGGCGAGGAACGCGCGCACGCCGGCGCGCTTCTGCCAGTCGTCGCCCGGCATCTTCCCGTAGAGCGAGCCCTTGCCGTGCACGACCTCGTCGTGGCTGATGGGGAGCACGAACTGCTCGGAGTACGCGTAGACCATGGAGAACGTGATCTCGTGGTGGTGGTACCGGCGGTTGATCGGCTCCTCGGCGACGTAGCGCAGGGAGTCGTTCATCCAGCCCATGTTCCACTTGAGCCCGAACCCGAGGCCCCCCGCGGAGGTGGGCCGGGTGACGCCCGGCCACGCGGTCGACTCCTCGGCGATCATCATGACGCCGGGCGTGCGCCGGTACGCGGTGGCGTTGGCCTCCTGGAGGAACGCGATGGCCTCGAGGTTCTCGCGGCCCCCGTGCACGTTGGGGTGCCACTGGCCGGGGCCGCGCGAGTAGTCGAGGTAGAGCATGGACGCGACGGCGTCGACGCGCAGCGCGTCGACGTGGAACTCCTCGAGCCAGTACGTCGCGTTGGCGACGAGGAAGTTGCGGACCTCGTTGCGGCCGAAGTCGAAGACGTACGTGCCCCAGTCGGGCTGCTCGCCGCGCAGCGGGTCGGCGTGCTCGTAGCAGGGCGTGCCGTCGAAGCGGGCGAGGGCCCACTCGTCGCGCGGGAAGTGCGCGGGGACCCAGTCGACGACGACGCCGATCCCCGCGGCGTGCAGGCGGTCGACGAGGTAGCGGAAGTCGTCGGGGTGGCCGAACCGGGACGTCGGGGCGTAGTAGCCCGTGACCTGGTAGCCCCACGACCCGCCGAACGGGTGCTCGGCGACGGGCAGGAGCTCGACGTGCGTGAACCCCTGCTCGACGACGTACGCCGTGAGCTGCTCCGCGAGGTCGCGGTAGGACAGGCCCTGGCGCCACGAGCCGAGGTGCACCTCGTAGATGCTGAGCGGCTGCGTGTGGGGGTCGTGCGCCGCGCGCTTGGCGAGCCACGCGTCGTCGGACCACTCGTACCGGGACTCGACGACGACGCTCGCCGTTGCCGGGGGCACCTCGGCCGCCTTGGCGAGCGGGTCGGCCTTCTGGCGCCACGAGCCGTCGGGCCCGAGGATCTCGTACTTGTAGCGCGCGCCCGCGACGACGCCGGGGACGAAGAGCTCCCACACCCCGGTGGACCCGAGCGAGCGCATCGGGTGCGTGGGGCCCCAGCCGTTGAAGTCGCCGATGACGCGGACCGCGCGCGCGTTGGGCGCCCAGACGGCGAACGCCGTGCCGGTCGTGTCGCCGAGCGCGCTCGGGTAGGTGCGGACGTTCGCGCCGAGCGCGCGCCACAGCTCCTCGTGCCGGCCCTCGCGGATCAGGTGCAGGTCGACGTCGCCGAGCGTGGGCAGGAACCGGTAGGGGTCGTCCACGGTCGTGGACTCGTGCCCGTAGCGGGCGCGGACGCGGTAGTCGGGGGCGTGCCGGGTGCCGTCGGCGTCCTGGTGCACCGGCACGACGGCGGCCCACACCCCGTCCTGCTCGTGCACCGCCGGGTGCTCGCCGTCGGCGGCGACGACGACGACCTCGTCCGCGAGCGGGCGCAGGACGCGGACGACGGCCCGCGCGTCCGCGGCGTCGTCCGCGAGGTGCGGGCCGAGCACGGCGTGCGGGTCGAACGTGCGCCCGCCCGCGGCCGCGGCGAGCGCGTCCTGCGGCACGACGACGGGGGGCGGGGTGGGGGAAGCGGCGGGCCCGGTCATGGGGCAACCTTTCCACGTCCCGCGCACCCTCACAGGACGGGCTCGCCGGACAGTCACAGTAGGCTCGCGACCTGGAGGAAGGAGCGTCGTGGCAAGGATCACCATCGCGGACATCGCGCGCGAGGCCGGGGTCTCGACGGGTGCGGTGTCGTACGCGCTCAACAACCGGCCGGGGGTGTCGGAGGCGACGCGTGCGCGGATCCTCTCGATCGCGTCAGACCTGGGGTGGGCCCCCAGCTCCGCGGCGCGCTCCCTCTCGGGGGCCCGGACGGAGACGGTCGGCCTGGTGCTCGCGCGCGACCCTGGGATGCTCGGGGTCGAGTCGTTCTACATGCAGTTCCTCGCGGGCATCGAGTCCGAGCTGTCGAAGCGGTCGTACGCGCTGCTCCTCCAGGTCGTTCCGGACCAGGAGACCGAGCTGCGGGCGTACCGTGCATGGCGCGCGGCACGTCGGGTCGACGGGGTGATCCTCGTCGACCCGAGCATCGACGACCCCCGGATCTCGATGTTCTCCGAGCCCGAGGCGCTCCCGGCCGTGGTGGTGGGAGACCCGGCGCTCGCAGGCGGTCTGCCGAGCGTGTGGACGGACGACGCTGCCGCGATGCGCGAGTCGGTGCGCTACCTGCACGCCGTCGGGCACCGCAGGATCGCCCGGGTCGCGGGCCTGGAGGGGTTCGGGCACACGGGGATCCGCGACGCGGCGTTCCGCGACGAGATCGCGGCGCTCGGCGCGGAGGGAACGGTCGTGCGCACGGACTACTCAGCCGTCCAGGGGGCGGCGGTGACGCGGACGCTCCTCACGAGCACCGACCGGCCGACGGGGATCATCTACGACAACGACGTCATGGCGGTCGCGGGGCTGGGAGTTGCGAGCGAGATCGGTGTCCGGGTGCCACAGGAGGTGTCGATGATCGCGTGGGACGACTCGCCCCTGTGCGAGGCGACGTTCCCTCGCCTCTCGGCGCTGAGCCACGACGTCACGCGCTACGGCGCGCACGTCGCTCGCCGTCTGTTCGACCGGATCGCGGGTCAGGTCGGGGGGAGCTTCCTCGACTCGACCCCGACGCTGCGCCCGCGGGGGACGACTGGACGCCCCGTGTCCTGATGCGCTTCATCGTCGCGTAGGCCGAAGCCGCCTTGATATCGGTTTGTTACCTTCGAGGGTTGGACTTACGCAAACTTAAACGCTTCACTAGTCGTGTCGCCAGCGACGTCCGCGCAAGCGGAGCCCGTCGCGCGCGACGTCAACGACGACCAAGGAGTGGAACGACATGGCAAGGAAGCAGACCGCCGCCGTGCTCACCGTGACAGCGCTGACGCTGGCGCTCGGTGCATGCTCGAGCGGCTCGGGCGAGGGTGGGGGCGGAAAGGCCGGCGAGCTTTCGGGCACCATCACGGTCCTGACCAACCGCACGGACATCGTCGACACCACGCTCCAGGACTACGCGGACCAGTTCCAGACCGAGAACCCCGGTGTGACGGTCGAGTTCGAGGCGATCACCGACTACGAGGGCGACGTCTCGATCCGACTCAACACACAGGACTACGGGGACGTCCTCCTCGTCCCCAACTCGGTGAGCAAGGACCAGCTCCCGCAGTTCTTCGAGCCCCTCGGCACGGTGGACGAGCTCGGGCAGGAATACCGTTTCATCAACGAGCAGGCCTACGACGGCGACGTCTACGGCATTGCGACCTTCGGCACCGCGATGGGCTACGTCGTGAACACGAAGGTCTGGGAGCAGGCCGGCATCACCGAGCCGCCCGCGACGCCCGAGGCGTTCGTCGACGCGCTCGAGCAGATCGGTGAGAAGACCGACGCGGTCCCGTACTACACCAACTACACGGACGGCTGGCCGCTCACCCAGTGGCAGAACAACCAGGGAACGATCGCCGGGACGGACGCCGTGAGCATCCGGACCTCGCAGGACGACCCGTGGGCCGAGGGCAACGAGCAGTACGCGATCGACGGCCTGCTGTACGACATCGTCGCCGCGGGCGTCACCGAGGAGGACCCCACGACGACCAACTGGGAGGAGTCCAAGACCCTCCTCGGCACCGGCAAGGTCGGTGCGATGGTGCTCGGCTCCTGGGCGGTCCCGCAGATGCAGGACGCGGCCGAGGCAGCCGGCGGGTCCGCGGACGACATCGACTTCTGGCCGATGCCCTGGCAGAACGGGGGCGCGTTCTCCTCGACCGTCTCGGGCGACTACAAGCTCGCGATCTCGAAGCACTCCAAGAACAAGGACGCCGCGCGGGCGTGGGTCGACTGGTTCCTGAACGAGTCGACCTTCGCATCGGAGCAGGGCGGTATCTCACCGGTCGTCGGCGCGGCGGCCCCGGACAACCTGGCCACGTTCGAGGCCCTGGGCGTCAACCAGGTCGAGCTCTCCCCGGCCCCGGCCGGCGAGGAGACGTGGGACAACGACATCAGCAACGAGGCGGAGATCGACCTCTGGGGTGACAAGTACCGCAAGCAGCTGGTCGACGTCGCCCGCGGCGCCGCGGACGGCGACAAGGAGTCCTTCTTCGCCGACCTCAACTCCCGCTGGGCGGCCGCGCGCGCGAACGTCGTCGGCTGACGCAGGAGTCCTGGTTCGCGTGAGGCCCCCGGCCCGCCCCGCCGGGGGTCTCACGCCCTATCGACCGAAAAGAGCATGACATGGCTGTCACCAGTCCGACCGTGGCCGCATCGACCCAGCCACACAGACGGAGTGCTACGTCCCGACCGCCCAAGCGACGTCCCGGGTCGCTCACCCCGTGGCTGTTCCTCGTCGTCCCGCTCGGGTTGCTGCTCGTGTTCACGTACCTGCCGGTGGCGAACATGATCTGGTACAGCTTCACGTCCTGGGACGGTCTCGACGCTGTGAAGGAAGGCGTCGGGTTCAAGAACTACGTCGACATCTTCACGCGGCCCGAGCTGTTCCGGGTCTTCTTCGTCAGCCTCTACTACCTCGTCGGGGCGCTCGTCCAGCTCGCGCTGGCGCTCTACTTCGCGACGATCCTCAGCTTCAGCACGCGGTTCCGGAACTTCTTCAAGGGCGTCATCTTCTTCCCGTACCTCCTGAACGGCGTGGCGATCGGCCTCGTCTTCCTCTACTTCTTCCGCCCGGACGGGACGTTGGACGCCCTGCTGGCGATCGTCGGCGTGCAGGAGACTCCGCACTGGCTCGGAGACCCGTCGATCGTCAACTACTCGCTCGCCGGCACCTCCGTGTGGCGCTACATGGGCCTGAACTTCGTGCTGTTCCTCGGTGCGATCCAAGCGATCCCGGGTGACGTGTACGAGGCCGCGGACCTCGACGGCGCGACGTCGTGGCAGAAGTTCCGCTACATCATCTTCCCGGGCATCAAGCAGATCGTCGGTCTGTCCCTGATCCTCGCCGTCTCGGGCGCGCTCTCGGTCTTCGAGATCCCCTTCATCATGACGAAGGGCGCGAACGGTTCCGAGACTTTCGTCATCCAGACCGTCGACACGGCGTTCCGGTACTCCAAGGTCGGCCTCGCGTCCGCGATGGCCGTCGTGCTGCTGATCATCGTCCTCGTGATCAGCGCGATCCAACGCAAGTTCTTCCCGGACGAGAAGGGAGACCTGGTATGAGCGCCCCCACCGCACCCGCGCCGAACCGGATCACCGCAGCGGACAAGCTCCGCCGGGCCGCCGCCCGGTTCTCGAGGGGCGTCGCACCCGTCGCCGGGCCGTTGGCCACGACGGCGAAGTACATCAGCCTCGTCATCGCGTGCGCGGCCGCCGTCGTCCCGATCCTCACGATCTTCTTCGCGGCCTTCAAGTCCCGCGAGGAGTACGTGACGACCGGTCCGCTCGATCTCCCCCGGAACTGGTTCAACTTCGCGAACTTCACGCGGGCCTTCACGGACAGCGACATGCTCGCGGGCTTCGTGAACACCATGATCATCCTCGTCGTCGCGCTCGCCGGGACGATTCTCATCGGGACGATGACCGCGTACGCGGTGGACCGGTTCGACTTCCGCGGCAAGAAGGTCGTCATGGCCGGGTTCCTGCTGGCGACGCTCGTCCCCGCGGTCACCACGCAGGTCGCGACGTTCCAGATCATCAACGGCCTCGGGCTCTTCAACACCCGCTGGGCCGCGATCGTGCTCTTCATGGGCACGGACATCATCGCGATCTACATCTTCTTGCAGTTCATGCGCTCCATACCGCGCTCGCTCGACGAGGCCGCGATGCTGGACGGGGCGAACCGCCTGACGATCTACGCACGGATCGTCTTCCCGCTGCTCAAGCCGGCGATCGCCACCGTCGTCATCATCAAGGGCATCGCGATCTACAACGAGTTCTACATCCCGTTCCTCTACATGCCGTCGAGCAAGCTCGGCGTCATCTCGACGACCCTCTTCCGGTTCAAGGGACCGACGGGGTCGGAGTGGGAGGTCATCGCCGCCGGCACGATCCTCGTGATCGTCCCGACGCTGATCGCCTTCCTCCTCCTCCAGCGACACATCTACAACGGCCTGACCGCAGGAGCCACGAAGTGACCTTCACCGAGAAATCCGCCCTCAGGGCGACCCGCCGCGAGCTGCACGAGGGCTGGACGGTGAGCGCCGTCGGGGGAGCGATTCCCGTGGGGACGACCGTCTCCGACGTCCCGGCAACGGTCCCGGGGAGCGTGCACACGGACCTCCTCGCCGCAGGCGTGATCGACGACCCCTACCTCGACGACCACGAGCGTCTCCAGGCGTGGATCGGTCGCACCGACTGGGCATACACCACGCGCTTCGCGTGGGCCCCGGACGGGCACGAGCGGCACGACCTCGTCTTCGACGGCCTCGACACCGTCGCGGAGGTCCGGCTCAACGGGACGGTGGTGGGCACGACGGCGAACATGCACCGCACCTACCGGTTCGACGTCGGTCCGCTGCTCGTCGCGGGCGAGAACGAACTCGTGGTCCGGTTCTCCGCCCCCGTCCCGTACGCCGACCGGCAGAGCCTCCTCCTGGGCTACCGGCCGCAGGTCAACCAGCACCCGTTCAACGCCATGCGCAAGATGGCATGCAGCTTCGGCTGGGACTGGGGTCCCGACACGGCGACGTCCGGGATCTGGCGCCCCGTGCGTCTCGAGTCCTGGTCGGTGGCGAGACTCGCCCAGGTGCGCGTCCACGCGGCGGTCGCGGGCGAGCCCGGCGAGTCCACGGCACCGACGGCGGGCCGGGTGCGCGTGGTCGTGGAGGTCGAGCGCTCCGGCACAGGTCGCGGTCTCGCGCCGCTCACCCTCGCGGCGTCCGTCGCCGGGGTGCGGGTCCAGGTGCCGGCCGACGGCGGCTCGGCCGAGGTCGACGTCGTCGTGCCGCAGGTCGATCTCTGGTGGCCGCGCACGCACGGTGACCAGCCGCTCTACGACGTCGCCGTCGAGCTGCTGGGCGCGGGGGAGCCCCTCGATACCTCCGCCCGTCGCGTCGGCTTCCGCACCGCGACGCTCGAGATGGAGCCCGACGAGGACGGCACGTCCTTCCGGTTCGTCGTGAACGGCGTGCCGGTCTGGGTACGCGGGGCGAACTGGATCCCGGACGACGCGTTCCCGCACCGCGTCACGCGCGAGCGGTACGCCGCGCGCATCGACCAGGCGGTCTCCGCGAACCTCAACCTCCTGCGCGTATGGGGCGGCGGGATCTACGAGTCGGACGACTTCTACGACCTGTGCGACGAGCGGGGCCTGCTCACCTGGCAGGACTTCCTCTTCGCCTGCGCGGCCTACGCGGAGGAGGAGCCGCTGCGCTCCGAGGTCGAGGCGGAGGTCCGCGACAACGTCGCCCGCCTCGGTCATCACGCGTCGCTCGTGCTCTGGAACGGCAGCAACGAGAACATCTGGGGATTCCACGACTGGAGCTGGGACAAGCGCCTCGACGGCCGCACCTGGGGTCTCGGCTACTACACGGAGCTGTTTCCGCGCGTCGTCGCGGAGCTCGACCCCGACTGCGCGTACACACCGTCGAGCCCGTGGTCGGGCAGCCTCGACGTGCACCCGAACGACCCGCGGCACGGCTCGATGCACGAGTGGGAGCTGTGGAACCGCCAGGACTGGCCGCACTACCGCGACACCGTGCCGCGGTTCATGGCCGAGTTCGGCTGGCAGGGGCCTCCCACCTGGTCCACCCTCACGCGCGCGATCAGCGACGACCCCCTGACGCCCGAGTCGCCCGGGATGCTCGTCCACCAGAAGGCGATGCAGGGCAACGACAAGCTGACGGACGGGCTCGTCGCCCACGTCCCGCTGCCCGACGCGATGGAGGACTGGCACTGGGCCATGTCCTGGAACCAGGCAACCGCCGTGCGCACGGCGCTCGAGCACTACCGCTCCTGGAGCCCGCGCTGCATGGGCGCGGTCGTCTGGCAGCTCAACGACTGCTGGCCCGTGACGTCCTGGGCCGCTGTCGACGGCGACGGACGCCAGAAGCCGCTCCTGTTCGCGCTGCGCCACGCATTCGCCGACCGTCTGCTCACCGTCCAGCCGCGTGGGGAGGACGGGCAGCTCGTCGTGGCGGTCGTCAACGACTCCGCCGAGCAGTGGCGCGGCGACCTCGTCGTCCGGCGGATCCGCTACGACGGCGTCGAGGTCGAGGCGACGAAGATCCCTGTCGACGTCGCGGCACGTGCGACGGACACGGTCCAGCTGCCGACCGACCTCGCCGTCCCGGGTGATGCCGCCGGCGAGCTGCTCGTCGCGTCGCTCGGACACGAGCGCGCAACGTGGTTCTACACCGAACCGCGCGACAGCGCCCTGCGCAGCCCGGCGCTGCACGTCGAGGTCACCTCGACCGACGACGGGGCGCGCGTCCGGGTCACGACCAACACCCTCGTGCGGGGTCTGTCGCTGCTCGCAGACAAGGTGCACCCCGACGCCGTCGTGGACGACATGCTGGTGGACCTCCTTGCCGGCGAGAGCGTGACCTTCCACGTGGCGGCCCCCGAAGCGCTGGACAGGTCCGCGCTCGCCGACCCGCGGGTCCTGCGCAGCGTCAACCAGCTCATGTCGCGCCGGCCCGTGATGTCAGCATGACGGCGCCGACGATCGACCTCCGGTCGCGCGGCGGGGTGCGCGACGAGCTCGCCTGGACCGAGCGCGAGACGCACGTCGCCTGGCTCGATGCCCACACGCGGTCGCTGCTCGGGTTCGGGCGTCGCGTCGTCGCGCCGGGGGGAGGGGCGGCCTACCTCGACGAGACCGGGGCCCCCGACCCGGCGGCAGGCGTCCAGACGTGGATCACGTGCCGGACCGTCCATGTCTACGCGCTCGGTGCCATGCTGGGCGTGCCCGGGTGCGAACCGGTCGCGCGCGGGGCCCTCGACGGCCTGCTGGGACCGCTGCACGACGCTGAGCACGGAGGGTGGTTCCACGCCCTCGACGCGCAAGGCGCACCGGACCTTGGCGCAGGCAAGTCCGCGTACGACCACGCCTTCGTCCTGCTTGCCGCGTCGAGCGCGACCCTGGCCGGCGTGCCGGGCGCGCGGGCCCTGCTCACGGACGCGTGCTCCGTGTTCCTCGAGCATTTCTGGGACGACGCGACCGGCCTCGTCGTCGACACCTGGGACGCATCGTTCACCGTCCTCGACGCTTACCGGGGCCTCAACGCCAATATGCACGCGGTGGAGGCGATGCTCGCCGTCGCCGACGCCACCGAAGACGTCGCGTGGCGCGACCGCGCCGCGCGCGTGGCCCGGCTCGTCGTGCGGCTTGCCGAGGAGCACGACGGCCGTCTGCCCGAGCACTTCGACGACACGTGGACGCCGCACCTGGAGCTCAACGCCGACCGGCCCGCCGACCCGTTCAAGCCCTACGGGGCGACCGTCGGGCACGGGCTCGAGTGGTCCCGGCTCCTCCTGCACCTCGAGGGCGCCCTGGGCACGGTCGCGCCGTCCGACCTGCGCGCGACGGCGACAGTGCTGTTCGACCGCGCCATGGCTGACGGCTGGGCCGTGGACGGCGCCGAGGGGTTCGTCTACACGACCGACTGGTCCGGTGTGCCCGTCGTGCGCGAGCGCATGCACTGGGTCGTCGCCGAGGCGATCGCCGCCGCGGACGCCCTGCACCGACGGACGGGTGACGCCCGCTACGCCGACCTGTACGCGACCTGGTGGGACTACGCGGTGACGTTCGTGGTCGACCACGACAGGGGATCCTGGCACCACGAGCTCGACCGCTCGAACCACCCCGCGCGGGGAACGTGGCCCGGCAAGCCCGACCTCTACCACGCGGTCCAGGCAACGCTCTTACCGCGGCTTCCGCTCGGCCGCTCGATCGCGCGCGCTGTCCACGACGGGCAGGTGGCCTCGTGACGCGCATCCTCGTGGTCGGCGAGGCACTCGTCGACGTCGTCCCGGGCCGCGACGGCGTGACGCACGAGCTGCCCGGCGGCAGCCCCGCCAACGTCGCGCTCACGCTCGGCAGGCTTGGGCGGGAGGTGTCACTCACCACGGCTCTCGCCCCCGACGAGCGCGGCGCCCTGGTCCGCGACTGGCTCGTCGCGAGCGACGTGGACGTGAACGCGCACGTGCCCTCGACAGGCCGGACGTCGGCCGCGACCGTCTCCCTGGACGCCCAGGGGCAGGCGACGTACACCTTCGACCTCGCGTGGGAGCTCGGGGAGGTCGAGCTCGGCGACGCGGAGGTCGTCCACGTCGGCTCCGTTGCGGCGGTGCTCTCTCCAGGCGCCGAAGTGGTCCGGGACGTCGTGCGCCGGGCGCGCTCCTCCGCCGTCGTCTCGTACGACCCCAACGTGCGCCCCGCTCTCGTCGACGACCCCGCGGCGGTCCGGACCCGCATTGAGGAGCTCGCCGCGCTCGCCGACGTCGTCAAGGTGAGCGACGAGGACCTCGCATGGTTCGCCCCCGCGACCGACCCGCTCGACGTCGCCCGCCGCTGGTCGGCATGGGGCGTAGCCCTCGTCGTCGTGACACGCGGAGGCGACGGCGCGACCCTCGTGCGGCACGACGGCCGCCTCGTCGAGGTCCCGGGCCGTGCGGTCGACGTCGTCGACACCGTCGGCGCGGGCGACACGTTCACCGGGGCGCTGCTCGACGCGCTCGCGGCTCGCGGGGTGCGCGGCCCGAGAGGCGCGGACGTCCTGCGCCGGCTGTCGGACGCGGCGGTGCGGACCGCGGCACGGTCCGCAGCGGTCGCCGCGTCGGTCACGGTATCGCGCGCGGGGGCAAACCCGCCGACCCGGGCCGAGCTCCACGCGGCCGAAGGGCCGGTACGGCCCACGCCGTTCGCCGGGGCACCCGTCACGGGCATGACCTGGGGCTGGACCGGCGTGCGCGGAACCTGGACCGGTCCGGGGGCCGAGCGCTCCATGGACCAGCTGCGCGGGCTCGGCGTGGACTGGGTCGCCGTGACGTTCTCCGCGAAGCAGGACACGCCCCAGTCGACCACGGTCCGCTACGGCGACGAGCCGACTGTGACCGACGACGAGGTGCGCGCCGCGATCCGCGCCGCCAAGGCGCGCGGCTGGAAGGTGTGCCTCAAACCGGTCGTCGACTCCGCCGACGGAACCTGGCGCGCGTTCATCGGCTTCTTCGACGAAGACGTCCCGGGCGAGCCCTCGTGGGACGAGTGGTTCGCGTCGTACACGCAGTTCATCGTGCACCACGCGCGGATTGCGGCCGAGGAGGGCGCGGAGATGCTCTGCGTCGGGTGCGAGATGGTTCGCGCCGACGGGCGCGACGCACAGTGGCGGGCCCTTGTCGCAGCCGTGCGCGAGGTCTACGACGGCCTCGTCACGTACAACTGCGACAAGTACCAGGAGGACCGCGTCACCTGGTGGGACGCGGTCGACGTGATCGGCAGCTCGGGTTATTACCCGGCAGGGACGTGGGAGCGCCAGCTGGACCGGATCGAGGCCGTCGTCGCGCGCGAGGACAAGCCGTTCGTCTTCCTCGAGGCCGGATGCCCCAGCCGCGAGGGCTCACCGGAGAGACCGAACGACTGGACTCTCGCCGGGCCGCCGTCGGGCGAGGCTCAGGCGGCCTGGCTCGCGGAGATGTTCGACGCGTGCGGCCGACGACCCTGGGTCTCCGGCTACTTCCTGTGGGACTGGCCGACTCCGCTCTACACCGAGGCCGAGGCGGCAGCGAACGACGACTACTGCATGTACGGCAAGCCGGGCGCGGACGTCGTCCGGCACGCCTACGAGGAGCTGCGGGCGCGCTCGCGGGACTGAGCTCCGGCTCCGGTAGGGGAGCGGGGCGGGGCGTCTTCCGACGCCCCGCCCCGCTCCCGCCGTACCTGCGGCCGTGGCAACCACGTCGCGGAGGGGCGCCGAAACGGACGAAAGACGCCTGGAATTTACCTCGAGAGTGCGCTACCTTCGATATGAAGCGTTTAAGTGCGCAGGTGTCATTCGGCCACGACGGGCCGGTTGAGGGCTCGCGGAAGAGCCCGACGACGACGTCCACCAAGCAGACCGGGCGACGACGCTCGGATCGGGAGGAAGATCGATGAGACGACTGTTCGCCACCGCCCTGAGCGCGGTGCTCGCCCTGCTCGCCGTGCCGGCGCTCGCGCAAGGGGCGAGCGCCGCGAACGACGGGTTCTCCGTCCGGGGCGGGAACATCTACGACGCGAACGGCAACCAGTTCGTGCCGGTCGGCGCCAACCACGCCCACGCCTGGTACCCGTCGCAGACGCAGTCCTTCGCAGACATCCGCGCCGCCGGCGCGAACACCGTGCGCGTCGTGCTCTCGGGCGGCCGGTACGGGACGAGCTCGGCCTCCGACGTGAGTGCCGTCATCGAGCGCTGCAAGCGGAACCAGCTCGTGTGCATCCTCGAGAACCACGACACCACGGGGTACGGCGAGGACGGCAGCGCTCGGTCCCTCGCGAACGCGGCTCGATACTGGACAAGCATCGCCTCGGCCCTGCGGGGCCAGGAGCGGTACGTGATGATCAACATCGGCAACGAGCCCTTCGGCAACTCCGGCTACCAGAACTGGACCAGGGACACCGTCGCGGCGATCCAGACCCTGCGCGGGGCCGGACTCGACCACACGCTCGTCGTCGACGCCCCGAACTGGGGCCAGGACTGGTCCTTCACCATGCGCGACAACGCCCCGACGGTCGCGGCGGCGGACAGCAACGTGGTCTTCTCGATCCACATGTACGGCGTCTTCGACACCGCAGCCGAGGTACGCGCCTACCTCGACTCCTTCACGAGCCGACGCCTGGCGATCATGGTCGGGGAGTTCGGCGACAACCACTCGGACGGGAACCCGGACGAGGCCACGATCATGAGCTACACGCGGTCCCAGGGGATCGGGATGCTCGGCTGGTCGTGGTCCGGCAACGGGAGCGGCGTCGAGTACCTGGACATGGTGAACGGGTTCTCCGCGAGCTCGCTCACCCCGTGGGGCCAGCGGTTCATCAACGGCGCCGACGGGCTCAAGGCCCGCAACGCGCCCGTGGCCTCCGTGTACGGGGGCGGTGGCGACGGCGGAGTCGGCACGGCCCCCAACGGGTACCCGTACTGCGCGAGCGCGTCGTCGGACCCCGACAGAGACGGATGGGGCTGGGAGAGCAACACCTCGTGCGTCGTGCGCGGCTCCTCCGCGGACACGGGTTCCGGTGGAGGCTCCGGGAGCGGGAGCACGGCGCCCAACGGGTACCCGTACTGCGCGAGCGCATCGTCGGACCCGGAGGGGGACGGGTGGGGCTGGGAGAACAGCGCGTCGTGCGTCGTGCGCGGCTTGTCCGCCGACCGCTGAACGGTCCGCCGCAGCGTGTCACACGCATGAAGCGGTTCATCCTAGGGTCCATCCGATGTCGGATTGCGAGCGCGCTCGTGCGTGAGCGCAGAACGAAGGAGTTCGATGAGTAACAACAGCACACGACAGCTCCAGGTCCGTACCCGTGCGACGTCGGTCGCGGCGTACGTCGCTGCGCTCGCCCTCGCCGGGCCGGGAGCGCTCGCGCTGGCCGCTCCGGCAGCCGCCGACGAAGCGACCACAGATGGTCTGCACGTCGTCGACGGTCGGCTCGTCGAGGCGGACGGGAGCGACCTCGTCCTCCGCGGGATCAACCACGCCCACACCTGGTACACCCACGAGTTCCAGTCGTTCGAGGACATCAAGGGCACAGGTGCCAACGCGGTGCGCGTCGTCCTGTCGAGCGGGGACCAGTGGACCCGCAACGACCCCGCGGACGTCGCGCGCGTCGTCCGCGAGTGCGACGTGAACCGGTTGGTGTGCGCCCTCGAGGTGCACGACACGACGGGCTACGGGGACGAGTACGCGCCTGCGGCGGTGTCGCTCGACCGCGCGGTCGACTACTGGGAGGACCTGTACCCGACTCTCGCCGGGACGGAGGACAGGATCCTCGTCAACATCGGCAACGAGCCGATCGGCAACGGTCCGATCGCGGACGAGTGGGCGGCGCAGACCTCGGCCGCGGTCCAGCGACTGCGCGACATCGGGTACGGGCACACGATCGTCGTCGACGCCCCGAACTGGGGCCAGGACTGGTCGCGGACGATGTACTCCCAGGCGCAGCAGGTCTTTGACGCCGACCCCGACGCGAACGTCGTGTTCTCCGTCCACATGTACGAGGTGTACGGCGACGGCGCGGTGGTCACGGACTACCTGGAGCACTTCGTCGACGCGGGACTGCCGCTGATCGTCGGCGAGTTCGGCCCGGCGCACTACGGCAACGACGTCGACGAGGACACCATCCTCGCGGAGACGCGGCGCCTCGGCCTCGGGTGGTTCGGGTGGTCCTGGAGCGGTAACAGCGGCGGCGTGGAGGACCTGGACCTCGTCCAGGGCTTCGACCCGGTCTCTCGGTCCCCTTGGGGCGAGCGTCTGATCTCCGGCCGGGACGGCATCGCCGAGACGTCGCACGAGGCCTCGGTCTTCGCGAGCCGCGCGGACGGATGCTCGGCCGAGCTGGAGATCCAGTACCGGTGGCCGGGTGGGTACCAGGGCCAGGTGCAGGTGGAGTTCGACGGCGAGCCCGTCTCGACGTGGTCCACCTCGTGGCGCGTGCCCGCGGGCAGCGAGCTCGTGCAGACCTGGCACGGTGCGCTCTCCGTGGACGCTGGGACCGCGACGGTTACCGCCGAGTCGTGGAACGCGCGCGTGCCGGCCGGCGGGACCATCACGTACGGATTCTCCGGCCGTGGTGACGCTCCGGTGCTGGCACCGGTCGTCGACTGCTCGGCGAGCTAGGAACCGGGGCGGCGAGGTGGAGGCGTGGTCACGGCCGCGCCTCCACCGTGCCCTACCTGTCGCCGACCTCGCGGCGCCGTGCCTTCCTCGCGGACGGGTCAGGTGTTCCCGGCGAGGAGGCGGTCCACGGCGGCGAGGGGGATGGGCTCCCAGTCGGGACGGTTGCGCGACTCGTAGACCACCTCGTAGAGCGCCTTGTCGAGCGTGAGCGCCCGGACGAGCGCCTCCGACGTCGCGTGGTCGACGCCCGCGGTGTCCGCGCGCTCGTACGCGTCGAGGAACGCGGCGCGCGCCTGGACGGCCCACGCGGCGTCGGGGGCGCGCCCCACGGCGGCCGCGTAGTCGAACGAGCGCACGATCCCGGCGACGTCGCGCAGGGCGAGGTCGGGGCGGGTGCGCTCCGCGACCGGCCGCAGCGGCTCGCCCTCGAAGTCGAGCACCTTCCAGCCGAACCGGCGGGCGTGCAGCACCTGCCCGAGGTGCAGGTCGCCGTGGACGGTCTGGAGCCGCGGGAGGGCGTCGGGGACGCGCGTGACGGACGCGAGCCGTGCTGCCGTGCGGTCCCAGAACGCGGCGATCTCGGTCGCGCGCCGGCCGAGCGCGCTCGACGACGCGACGGCCTCGTCCGAACGGCGCCGCAGGTCGGCGACGAGCCAGCGCGCGTCGACGGGGGAGCCCACGTCGAACGCGCGCCGGAGCGCGGCGTGGAGGTCGGCGAGGACCCGGCCGAGGTCGGCGGCGAGGTCGGCGAACGAGGAACCCTGCCCGGCGTAGGCGCACGCCAGGTCGAAGCCGTCGCGCGCGCCGTCGACGAACTCGCTGAGGATCGCGAGGTGCGCCGACCGGGGCGACGCCGGGTCGGGCGCGTGCCCGGGAGCGGCCGGGTCGTCGGTCGCGTCCCAGCCCACCTCGAGCCAGGCGAGCGGTCGCGGCACGCCCGCCCACCCCTGGGCGGCGAGCGCGCGCGGGATCGTCACGTCCGGGTTCGGGCCGATCGCGATGGCCCGCAGGACCTTGAGCATCGTGCCGCCGGCGACGCCGGGCAGCAGCACCGAGCTGTTCGACTGCTCGACGCTCAGAGCGCGTCCGCCCGCGAGGTCGAGCGGATCGGTGCCCGCGCCCCCGGCCGCGGGGGTCGTCTCCCAGTCGGCGACGGCCAGGAGCGCCGCCCAGCACGCGGGGTGCGCGGCGCCGTCGTGCACGAGCCAGGCCGTCCCGGCGGTCGCGCCGCCCCCGGCGTCGTGCACCGTCCCGAGCGGCGTGGCGGGCGCGCGCCCCGGACCGGCGGACGGGGTCGCGCCGCCCGGGGTGCGCACGTCGCCCGGGGCCGCGGGCGCCGCGTCGACCGGCTCGAGGACGAGCGGCACCTGCACGACGAGGTCGACGCCGTCCCCGAGCAGCCGCAGCAGGTGGAGGACGACGCGCGGGGCCCGCGCCGGGTCCTGACCGGCCGTCGCCGGGACGTCGAGCGCGAACGACAGCCACGGCACGTGCCGCACCGCGACGCCCTTGACGGGGTACCACCGGCGCTCCGGCAGCCACGCGTCGAGGAGCGTCATGAGCTCCGAGGAGGGAAGGTCCGTCCGTCGGAGCGTCATGCGCGCCTCCCTGTGGCTGGGTCGTCGGATCGTCGGCAGGTCGTGCCCCGGGGGTGCCCCGGGGGCCCCGCCGTCGGGTCACGACGGCGGCAGCCTCCATCCGACCACGACGCGCCCGATCTCGCCGGGCGTCAGGGGGTCGTGCCCTCGGGACCCCCGACGACGAGCCAGTAGAAGTCGCGCGACCCCCACGTCATGACGACGCGCCCGTCGTCCCCGACCGCCGGGAAGTGCGCGCCGCCGAACACGTCGGTGAGCGGCGCGCCCGCGTGCCCCGGCAGGTGCACCGCCGCGGACCGGGCGGTCGCCGAGAGGTTCGCGACGCACAGGATCGTCTCCGTGGGCGTGCGCCGCAGGAACGCGAGGATCGACTCGTTGTCGCACTCGAGCGCCACGAAGTCGCCGGTGCCGAACGCCTTGTGGCGGCGCCGGACCTTGAGCATGCCGTGCACCCAGTGCAGCAGCGACGTCGACTGCTCGAGCTGCGCCTCGACGTTGACGTAGCCGTAGTGGTGCACGAGCGACTGCACGAGCGGCAGGTACACCTTGCCCGGGTCCGCGGTGGAGAACCCGGCGTTGCGGTCGGGCGTCCACTGCATGGGCGTGCGCACGGCGTCGCGGTCGGGCAGCCAGATGTTGTCGCCCATGCCGATCTCGTCGCCGTAGTACAGGCACGGGCTGCCCGGGAGCGAGAGCAGGAGCGCGTGCGCGAGCTCGACCTCCTTGCGCGAGTTGTCGAGCAGGGGCGCCAGCCGACGGCGGATCCCGACGTTGGCGCGCATGCGCGGGTCGGGCGCGTACCACCCGTACATCGACGCGCGCTCCTCCGTCGAGACCATCTCGAGCGTGAGCTCGTCGTGGTTGCGCAGGAACGTGCTCCACTGCGCGCCCGCGGGGATGTCGGGCGTGTCGGCGAGGATCTCCAGCACCTGGTTCGCGCGCTGGTCGCGGATCGCGTAGAAGATGCGCGGCATGACGGGGAAGTGGAAGCACATGTGGCACTCCGGCTCCTCCTCGGTGCCGAAGTAGTCCACGACGTCGCGCGGCCACTGGTTCGCCTCGGCGAGGAGGATGCGGCCCGGGAACTCGGTGTCCACCATGCGCCGCACGCGGCGCAGGAACTCGTGCGTCTGCGGGAGGTTCTCGCAGTTGGTGCCCTCGGCCTCGTAGAGGTACGGCACCGCGTCGAGGCGGAACCCGTCGACCCCCATCTGCAGCCAGAACCGCGCGACGTCGAGCATCGCGTCGGCGACGCGCGGGTTCTCGAAGTTGAGGTCGGGCTGGTGGGAGAAGAAGCGGTGCCAGAAGAACTGGCGCCGCACCGGGTCGAACGTCCAGTTGGACGTCTCCGTGTCGACGAAGATGATGCGCGCGTCCTGGTAGCGCGTGTCGTCGTCGCTCCACACGTAGAAGTCGCCGTACGGGCCCTCCGGGTCGGCGCGCGACGCCTGGAACCACGGGTGCTGGTCGCTCGTGTGGTTCATGACGAGGTCGATGACGACGCGCATCCCGCGCGCGTGCGCCTCGCTCACGAGCTCGGCGAAGTCCGACGTCGAGCCGTACTGCGGCGCGATCGCGGTGTAGTCGGACACGTCGTAGCCGCCGTCGCGCAGGGGCGACGGGTAGAACGGCGGCAGCCACAGTGCGTCGATGCCGAGCCACTGAAGGTAGTCGAGGCGGTCGATGAGCCCGCGCAGGTCGCCCGTCCCGCTGCCGTCGGAGTCGGAGAACGCGCGGACGATCACCTCGTAGAACACCGCCGTGCGGTACCAGTCCGGGTCGTCGGACAGCCCGGGGCGCGTCTCGACGGGCGGCGCCGGCTGACGGCGCGGCGGGAGGGCCGCGACGGGCACGGGCGCGGTGAGCGGGGGCACGGGAACGGGACCGGCGGCGGGCCCCCGCACGGGGACCGGGGCCGCGTCCCGGGGGAGCGTCACGAGGCCCTCACGTGGATGACGTGCGCGACCTGGCGCAGCGGCTCGAGCCGCACGTACACGTCCTGCCCCCAGCCGTAGCTCTCGCCGGTCAGCTCGTCGTGCGCGACGAACGACGGCGCCCAGGGGTCCTGGCCGTCCGCGAGCGGGGGGAGGCCGAGGGCCGCGAGGTCCAGGTGCACGTTCGACTCCTGCGGGGAGTGGGGGTCGAGGTTCACCACGACGACGACCGTGTCCGCCTCGCCGGTCGGCGAGTGCTCGGCCGGCAGGTGGCGCGAGAACGCGAGCACCTGGTCGTTCGTCGTCGGGTGCACCGTGAGGTTCCGGAGCTGGCGCAGCGCGGGGTGGTCCCGACGGATCTCGTTGAGCCGCGCGAGCAGCGTCGAGATCCCGATCTCGTCGGCGAGCGCCCAGTCGCGCGGCTTGTACTCGTACTTCTCGTTGTCGATCTGCTCCTCGACGCCCGGGCGCGGCACGTTCTCGACGAGCTCGTACCCGGAGTAGATCCCCCAGGTGGGGGCACCGAGGGCGGCGAGCACCGCGCGCACGGCGAAGCCCGCCACGCCGCCGTGCTGGAGGTACGGCGGGAGGATGTCGTGGGTCGTGGGCCAGAAGCTCGGGCGCATGTAGGCGCCGGCCTCGCCCGAGACCTCGGTGAGGTACTCCGCGAGCTCGTCGCGCGTGTTGCGCCACGTGAAGTACGTGTACGACTGGTGGAACCCGATGCGCGCGAGGGTGTGCATCATCGCGGGCTTGGTGAACGCCTCGGAGAGGAACACGACCTCGGGGTTCGTCGCGCGCACCTCGGCGAGCAGCCACTCCCAGAAGTCCAGCGGCTTGGTGTGCGGGTTGTCGACGCGGAACGCGGTGACGCCGCGGTCGATCCACACGCGCACGACGCGCAGCACCTCGGCGTAGATGCCCTCGGGGTCGTTGTCGAAGTTGAGCGGGTAGATGTCCTGGTACTTCTTCGGCGGGTTCTCGGCGTAGGCGATGGAGCCGTCGGCGCGCGTCGTGAACCACTCGGGGTGCTCGGTGACCCACGGGTGGTCGGGCGAGCACTGCAGCGCGAGGTCGATCGCGACCTCCAGCCCGTGCCGCCGGGCCTCCTTGACGAACGCGCGGAACGTGCGCTCGCTGCCGAGCTCGGGGTGGATCGCGTCGTGGCCGCCGTCCTTCGAGCCGATGGCGTACGGGCTGCCCGGGTCGCCGGGGAGCGCGGTGAGGGAGTTGTTGCGGCCCTTGCGGTGCGTCGTGCCGATGGGGTGGACGGGGGTCAGGTAGACGACGTCGAAGCCCATCTCCGCGATGGCGGGCAGACGGCGCGCGGCCGCGGTGAACGTGCCCGAGCGCCAGCGCCCGTCCTTGAGCCGTCGGGCGCCCTCGGAGCGCGGGAACATCTCGTACCACGCGCCCGCGAGCGCGAGCGGGCGCTCGACGCGCAGCGGGTACGTGGCCGACGCCGTGACGTGGTCGCGCAGCGGGGCGCGCTCCAGGACGTCGCGCACCTCGGGCGACGTCGCGGCGACGAGCCGGGCCTCGGCGGGGCGGGTCGCGTCGGCGAGCGCGGCGAGCGCGTCGGCGAGCGTGCGCTCGTCCGCGGGGGTCCGGCGGCCGGGCGTGCCGTCGCGCCCGGGGAGGGGGACGGCGTCGGCGAGGACGCGCTCGAAGAGCCGCACGCCCTCGGCGAGCATGAGCTCGACGTCGACGCCTGCCGCGACCTTGACCGTCGCGTCGTGCGCCCACGTGCCGTACGGGTCGCTCCAGGCCTCGACGCGCAGCGACCAGTCGCCGACCGCGTCCGGGTGGAGCGTGGCGCGGAACCGGTCGAGCCCGGGGGCGACGTCGACCATGGGTGCCGTGCGCTCGGTGCCGTCGGGCGCGACGAGGACGGCGGTCGCGGCGACGGCGTCGTGGCCCTCCCGGAAGACGGTCGCCTCGATCGGCACCATCTCGCCGACGACGGCCTTGGCAGGCCACCGGCCGCCCTCGACGACGGGCGACACCTCGAGCACGGGGATGCGGCCGACGGGTGCGGCGGGGGCGGGGGCGGGGGCGCCGCCTCGGGGGCGAGGGGCACCGGTGGCGCGGGGGCGGTGCGGCGCGAGGGCCGGAGGGGTCGACGTCACACGCACAACGTATCGAGGGGCACGGGGGCCAGGCACCTGGGGGAGGGGTCGGCGCGTCGCGGACGGGTCGCGCACGATACCTGGGTGAAATTTCATGCAAGCGTTACACACAGGTTGCGGCGCGGGGGTGTGCACCGGCGTCAGGCTGCGTAGTCTCGTCCCCGTGAGAGCCATCCGACGGTTCACCGTCCGCACCCTGCTGCCCGCCGAGCTGCGCGACCTGGACGAGCTCGCGCACAACCTGCGCTGGTCCTGGCACGCGCCCACGCGCGACCTGTTCGCCGGTATCGACCCCGAGACGTGGGCGGCGGTCCACGGCGACCCCGTCGCGCTGCTCGGTGCGCTCGGTCCCGAACGCCTCGCGGAGCTCGCCGCCGACGGCGCCTTCGTCGAGCGCGTGCGGGCGGCGGCGGCCGACCTGCGCCACTACCTCGACGACGCGCTGTGGTACCAGCAGCGTGCCGCGGAGGCGTCGGAGGGTGGCGGCTCCCTCCCGGCCGCGATCGCGTACTTCTCGCCCGAGTTCGGCATCACGTCGGTGCTGCCCCAGTACTCCGGCGGCCTCGGTATCCTCGCCGGCGACCACCTCAAGAGCGCGAGCGACCTCGGCGTGCCGATCGTCGGCGTCGGGCTCCTCTACGGCGCCGGCTACTTCAAGCAGTCCCTCACACGCGACGGCTGGCAGGTCGAGACGTACCCGCTCCTCGACCCGGACGGCCTGCCGCTCACCCTCCTGCGCGACGACGACGGCACGCCTGCGCGCGTCTCGCTCGCCCTGCCCGGGGGTCGCGCGCTCCACTCGCACGTGTGGGTCGCGGCCGTCGGCCGCGTGCCGCTGCTCCTGCTCGACTCGAACGTGCCCGGCAACGACGAGGCCGCGCGCAAGGTGACCGACCGCCTCTACGGCGGCGGCGGCGAGCACCGCCTCCAGCAGGAGCTGCTGCTCGGCGTGGGCGGCGTGCGCGCGCTGCGCCTGTGGTCGCGCCTCACCGGCGCGCCGGAGCCCGAGGTCTACCACACCAACGAGGGCCACGCGGGGTTCCTCGGCGTCGAGCGCATCCGCGAGCTCGTCGAGCAGGGCCTCACGTTCGACGCGGCGCTCGAGGCCGTCCGCGCCGCGACGGTCTTCACGACGCACACGCCCGTGCCCGCCGGCATCGACCGGTTCGGCCGCGACCTCGTCACGCAGTACTTCGGCGGCGACATGGCGGTCGACGGCCTGCCCGTCGAGCGCGTCCTCGCCCTCGGGGCCGAGGACTACGACGGCGGCGACCCGACCGTGTTCAACATGGCCGTCATGGGCCTGCGCCTCGGCGGACGGGCGAACGGCGTCTCCCTCCTGCACGGCGAGGTGTCGCGCGGCATGTTCGAGGGCCTGTGGCCGGGCTTCGACGCCCGCGAGGTCCCGATCACCTCGGTGACGAACGGCGTCCACTCGCCCACGTGGGTCGACCCGGCGCTCGCGGCCCTCGAGGCCGAGCGGCTCGGGCTCGACGAGCTCACGGCCGAGCACGGGTCGTCGCGCTGGCTGCGCGGCGACGGGGAGGGCGCCGTCAGCGACGGCGAGCTCTGGGCGATCCGCCGCGAGATGCGCGGACGGCTCGTCGACGAGGCGCGCCGCCGCGTGCGCAAGTCCTGGCGCGAGCGCGGCGCGACCCCGGCGGAGCTCCGTGCGCAAGTCCTGGCGCGAGCGCGGCGCGACCCCGGCGGAGCTCGGCTGGGTCGACGACGTGCTCTCGCCCGACGTCCTCACCATCGGGTTCGCGCGCCGCGTCCCCACGTACAAGCGGCTCACGCTCATGCTCCGCGACCCGGATCGCCTCAAGGCGCTGCTGCTGCACCCCGAGCGACCGGTCCAGCTCGTCGTCGCGGGCAAGTCGCACCCCGCCGACGACCAGGGCAAGCGGCTCATCCAGCAGCTCGTGCGCTTCACGGACGACCCCGAGGTGCGGCACCGCATCGTCTTCCTGCCGAACTACGACATCGCCATGGCGCAGTCGCTCTACCCGGGCTGCGACGTCTGGCTCAACAACCCGCTGCGCCCGCTCGAGGCGTCCGGGACGTCGGGCATGAAGTCGGCCCTCAACGGCGGCCTCAACCTGTCGATCCTCGACGGGTGGTGGGACGAGTGGTACGACGGCGAGAACGGCTGGGCCATCCCGACCGCCGACGGCGTCGAGGACGCGGACCGTCGTGACGACCTCGAGGCCGCCGCGCTCTACGACCTCGTCGAGCAGCAGGTCGCGCCCCGGTTCTACGACCGCGACGCCGACGGCGTGCCCGGCCGGTGGCTCGAGATGGTGCGGCACACGCTCGCGACGCTCGGCCCCAAGGTCCAGGCGACGCGCATGGTCGGCGAGTACGTCACGCGCCTGTACGCCCCGGCCGCCGCGGCCGGGCGCGCGCTGGCCGCCGACGGGCTCGCGCCCGCCCGGGAGCTCGCGCAGTGGAAGCACGCCGTGCGCGACGGCTGGTCGCGCGTGCGCGTCGACCACGTCGACTCGGCCGGCATCGGCGAGGTGCCGCAGGTCGGCGACCGCCTCACGGTCCGCGCGTACGTGTCGCTCGGCGACCTGCGTCCCGAGGACGTCCAGGTCCAGGTCGTGCACGGGCGCGTCAGCGAGGCCGACGTCATCGAGGAGTTCACGGCCGAGCCGCTCGCGCTGGCCGAGACGTACGAGGCCGGCCGCTACGCGTTCGCGGGCGAGGTCGTGCTCGACGCGTCCGGACCGTTCGGCTACACCGTCCGCGTCGTCCCGACCCACGACGGCCTCCCGAGCGTCGCCGAGCTGGGCCTCGTCACCAACGCCTGACACCCCCGCCGAGGTAGAGCCTCCGGTCGCGAGGTAGAACCCTGG
>VFQP010001336.1_pt1 | contig 33707 bp, 26 predicted proteins | sample 3512351 | NCBI WGS metagenome assembly VFQP01 (sample SAMN10412372, study PRJNA504923) | tailings metagenome | isolation source: Relicate 1 Philex TSF1 revegetated site | place: Philippines: Tuba, Benguet | collected 2017-08-29
ACATGAGCGAGTTCATGGAGAAGCACTCGGTCGCGCGCCTGATCGGTGCGCCGCCGGGCTACGTCGGCTACGAGGAAGGCGGCTATCTGACCGAAGCCGTGCGCCGTCGTCCCTACAGCGTGATTCTGCTCGACGAGGTGGAGAAGGCGCATCCGGACGTGTTCAACATCCTGCTGCAGGTGCTCGACGACGGCCGCCTGACCGACGGCCAGGGCCGTACGGTCGACTTCCGCAACGTGGTCATCGTGATGACCTCCAACCTCGGCTCGCACCAGATCCAGGAGATGAGCGAGCGCGGCACCGATGCGGACAGTCCCGAGGGCTATACGCAACTCAAGGCGGCGGTGATGGCGGTGGTGCAGTCGCATTTCCGGCCGGAGTTCATCAACCGGCTCGACGACATCGTGGTGTTCCACCCGCTGCAGAAGGCGCAGATCCGCGAGATCGCGAAGATCCAGATGCGCGGGCTGGAAAAGCGGCTGGCCGAACGCGGCCTGCGTATCGAAGTGTCCGAGAAGGCCTTCGACCTGCTCGGCAACGTCGGCTTCGACCCGGTTTACGGCGCACGCCCGCTCAAGCGCGCGATCCAGCAGCAGTTGGAGAACCCGCTGGCCTCGCGCATCCTCGCCGGCGAGTTCGCCAGCGGCGACACGATCGTCGTCGACGCGGCGGGCGGCGAGCTGGGATTCGCCAAGCGCTGATCGGGCGTCCTCCGCCGCGCCGGCCCGCCCGGCGCCGGCGGGGGGGCGACGACGACAGGATGTAGCACGGCCTGCGATGCCGGGTTCCTGAGGGGGACGCGCGGGCCGCGTCGCCCGAGGGGACCACGGGTGCGACACCGGGCGCGCGGCGCGCTCCCGCTCCAAGTCGGCGTCGTGACGCGCTCGTACTGCGGCGTCTGAAAGCATGCAGACTTCGGGTGGAACCCACGGGGGCGCGATGCACATCCTCATCACCGGCGGCAGTGGCTTTCTCGGCGGCGCGCTGACCGAACGTCTGCGCCGCGAGGGCGCCGACGTCACCTGGTTGTCGCGCCGCGGTTCGACGCCGGCGCCCGAGGGTGTGGAGGTCCGCACCTACAGCCAGTTGTGGGCCGACGACCGCTTCGACGCGGTGATCAATCTGGCCGGCGCCGGCATCGCCGACCGCCGCTGGAGCGACGCGCGCCGGCAACTGCTGCGCGACAGCCGCCTGATACCGACCCGGGTGGTCACCGACTGGATCCGCTCCGCGCGGGTGCCGCCCAGGGTGCTGCTCAGCGGCTCGGCGATCGGCTGGTACGGCGCGCAGGGCGATGCGCCGCTGGACGAGACCAGCGCGCCGCGTGACGAATTCCAGCATCGCCTGTGCGCCGACTGGGAGCAGGCGGCGTGCGTGGTCGAGGACCGCGTGCCCGTGGTGCGGCTACGCACCGGCGTGGTGCTGCACCCCGCTGGCGGCATGCTGCAGCGCCTGCGGCTGCCGTTCGCTCTCGGACTCGGCGCGCGCCTGGGCGACGGCCGCCAGGTGCTGAGCTGGATCGCGCGTGAGGATTGGGTCGCGGCCACACTGTCGCTGCTGCACGCGCATCTCGACGGCCATGCGGACGCGCCGACCGGCGCCTTCAACCTCACCGCCCCCGAGCCCGTCGACAACGCGCGCTTCACCCGGGCTCTGGCCGACGCGCTGCGCCGCCCGGCGCTGCTCGCCGCTCCCGCGCGCGTTCTGGCGCTGGGCCTGGGCGACATGGCCACGCTGCTGGTCGACGGCCAGCGCGTGCTGCCCGCGCGGCTGCAGGCGCGTGACTTCGCCTTCACCTGGCCGACGCTGGAGCCGTACCTGGACGACGTACTGCGCTGAGCGACGACTGCGCAGGATCGGGTACGACGGCCGCAGGGGGCGGCGGGATACTGCGCTCGACCCCGCCGAGCGCCGCCCGCCATGAAAGCCGACACCCGGACCCGCCTCGCCCCGCGCATCGCCGCCGTGGCCGGGCTGTTGCAGGACAGCGTTGCCGAGGGCGCCGCGCTGCCACCGCTCGAAACGCTGGCGCGCCGGGCCTGCCTGTCGCCGTTCCACTTCCATCGGGTCTGGCGTGCGATGACCGGTGAACCCCTGGGGCGGACGGTGACCCGGCTGCGGCTGTCGCGCGCGCTGCAGCTGCTCGCCGCGGGCGAGACCGTCACCCGCGCCGCGCTGGCCGTGGGCTACGCCAGTCCCCAGGCGCTGGCGCGCACGTTCCGGCAGACGCTCGACATCACGCCCGCGGCCTTACGTGGACAGTCCGCGCGTGCGACCGCGTTGCTGGACCGCCTGCAACCGCCGTCGCGTCCGGCACGCGAGCCGCTGCGGGTGGAGCGGGTCGAGATCGCGCCGTTCGAGGTCGTGGCACTGCGGGCGCGTGGGGCGTTCGACGATCTCGATGCGGCCTTCGGGCGCCTCGTCGGCTGGGCCGAAGCGGCGGGTGCGGGCGACGGCATCGAAGCGTTGATCGGTCTTCCGCTGGGGGATCACCGCGACCTGCCGCCGCATGCGCTGCGATTCGAGGCGGCACTGCGCATGCCGGTGCCTGCGACCGTGCCGCGCCCCTTGCGCCGGCTGACGATCGGCGGCGGCCGCTATGCCCGCGTACGCCACGTGGGCGCGTATTCGGGGCTGGAAGACACGACCGACCGCCTGCTGGCGCAGTGGTGGCCCGACAGCGGCGAGCGCCTGCGCGACGCGCCGCTGCACTATCACTTCCTCGACGATCCCGAGCAGGTGGCCGACGCCGATCTGCGCGCCGACATCCTGTTGCCGCTGGACGACTGAAACAGCGTGCTCAGGGCGCGAGGAGGCTGAGCGGATCGCCCGGCGTCCGCCGCAGTCGCACCCGCAGGCGAGCCAGGCCCGCGCTCGCGACGAGGGGCCAGTGCGCGGTGGCCTGCAGCGACAGCGGCGTCGGCTGCGGATTGATCTCCAGCACCGGAACGCCGGCGTCCAGTGCGCGCGTCGGCAGGCCGGCGGCCGGCCAGACCAGCGACGAGGTGCCGACGACGATCAGCAGATCGCAGGCGTCGATCGCGGCTTCGGCCGCGGTCCAGGCAGCGGTCGGCAGCGCTTCGCCGAACCAGACGACATCCGGACGGAACGCGGCGCCGCAGGCGGCGCAGACCGGCGGCGGTTCGCGTGTGCCCCCGTCCGGCGGCGCCGGCGCTGCGAGAATCGGATCCGGTGCCACGCGTGCGCCGCACGCGATGCAGCGCGAGGCCAGCAGACGGCCGTGCAGGTGGACGACGTCGCGCGCGCCGCCGCGCTCGTGCAGATCGTCGACGTTCTGGGTCACCACGGTCACCGCATGGCCGTCGTCGACGAGCGCGGCCACGTCGCGGTGCGCGGCATTGGGTGCGGCCGCGGCGACCATCGCCGCGCGCCAGCGGTACCAGCCCCAGACGAGCGCGGGTTCGGCGCGGAACGCCGCTTCGGTCGCCAGGCGCTCGGCATCGAAACGCGCCCAGAGCCCGGTCAGCGCGTCGCGGAACGTCGGGATGCCGCTTTCGGCCGAGATGCCGGCGCCGCTGAGTACGACGAGTCGCATCGTCAGGCGGGGCGCGCGGCCTCGAGCGGTGCGGATTCCGCGCGCACCGGGCGGAACGGCGGTGTCGACATCACCATCTCGGCCAGCGAATACGCCAGTTCGCGCTCGGCCAGCACCGTGCCGTCGGCGCCGTGCTCGAGCAGATGACGCACCTCGCCGTCGCTGTGCGCACGTGCGAGAACGGTCAGCGCCGGGTTGATCGCCTTCATACGTTCGATCGCCTCGCCGGCTTCCAGCGCCTGCGGAATCGCGAAGATCGCCAGCGCCGCGCGCTCGGGCGCGGTGTCGAGCATCACCGGTTCGGACGCGATGTTGCCGCGCACGACCACCAGGCCGCGCTCGCGGCCGCGCCGCACCAGTTCGTTGTCGTCCTCCACCACCACCAGCGGCACGCCGCGCGCATGCAGCAGCTCGGCCAGCTGCCGGCCCACGCGGCCGTAGCCGACGAGAATCGCATGGTCGCGCATGGCCTTGGGCACCGCGTGCTCGGGCGGCAGCGGCGCCGCGTGTTCGGCCGCGGCGGCGCGCGCGGCGAGTTCCTGACGGGCCTGACAGCGGTCGAGCCAGGCGAACAGCAGCGGGTTGACGACGATCGACAGCAGTGCGCCGGCCAGCACCAGGTCACGGCCGGTTTCCGGCAGCAACTGCAGTGCGACGCCGAGGCCGACGAGAATGAAGGAGAACTCGCCGATCTGGGCCAGGCTCATCGAGATGGTCAGCGCGGTCGAGCGTGGATGCTTGAACAGCCGCACGATCCAGTACGCGGCGATCGACTTGCCGACGGTGATGATCAGGAACGTCGCCAGCACCTGCCACGGGTGCTCGACGACGATCATCGGGTTGAACAGCATGCCCACCGAGACGAAGAACAGCACCGCGAACGCATCGCGCAGGGGCAGCGAATCATTCGCGGCCTCGTGACTGAACTCCGATTCGTTGAGCACCATGCCGGCGAAGAACGCGCCGAGCGCGAACGACACGCCGAACAGCGTCGATGCCCCGAAGGCCACGCCCAGCGCGATCGCCAGCACCGACAGTGTGAAGAGCTCGCGCTGCCCGGTGCCGGCGATGCGTTCGAGCACCCAGGGAATCACCCGCCGGCCGACCAGCAGCATCACCGCGACGAAGGCGCTGACCTTGATCAGCGTCCAGAGAATCATCAGCACGATCGCACCGCTGCCCGGACCGGCGTTCTCGCCGCGGCTGTCCTGGATGGCGGCGAGCACCGGCAGCAGCACCAGCGCCAGCACCATCACCAGGTCTTCGACGATCAGCCAGCCGACGGCGATCTTGCCGCGCCGGGTGTCCAGCAGCCGGCGTTCCTCCATCGCGCGCAGCAGCACCACGGTACTGGCGACCGACAGCGCGAGACCGAACACGAAGCCGCTGACCATCGGCCAGCCCATCAGCCAGGCCAGGATCCAGCCGAGCACCGTGGCCACGGCGATCTGCGCGAGCGCGCCGGGGATGGCGATGGACTTCACGTCCATCAGATCCTTGACCGAGAAGTGCAGGCCCACGCCGAACATCAGCAGCATCACGCCGATCTCGGCGAGCTGGTTGGCGAGATCCTGGTCGGCGACGAAGCCGGGCGTGAACGGGCCGACCAGGATGCCGGCGATCAGATAACCGACCAGCGGCGACATCCGCAGGCGGTTGGCGAGCGCGCCGAACACGAACGCCGTCACCAGGCCGACGGCGACGATATTGATCAGGTCGGTGTTGTGCGGCATCGGGGGCATGGCGCCGGAACTGGTCGTGCAGTGTCGCCGACGCGTCGCGACAGGGGCAAGCCGGAGGCGCGCGCGTTCTGCGTCGAACGGTCGCAATGGCGAGCGGAACGGACGGGAATGGTCGCGAATGTGCCGGTCGACGGTCCCGGTGTCGCGCCGAAGCCGCGTGTCAGGGCGTCGCACATGTGCACGGCCTGGCATCCCGCCATTCGCTCGCAATGTGTCCGGCCGCGCGGCGAACGTCGATCGATGGCCACGCGCGGCCGGGCCGGCGAGGGGGCGCGGCGCAGGTTCCGCCGTCCCGGCACGACGCCCCGCGCATGCGGGCGCACACCGGAACGGCGCGCCGCTGCCCCAGCGGCGTCGACGCGTTTGGATCCGTTGCCGCGCCGTGCTCCGAATGCGCCAGCGCGAGACGACGATGCCCCGGCAGGCCGGGGCATCGAAGCGCGGTCAGCGGGCGCCGATCACCAGGTGTAGGCGATCTTCGCGTAGGCGAACGCACCGCCGAAGCCGAACGGCGAGAGGTTGCTGTAGGGGAACTGGCCGTTGGTCGAGTTGCCGAAGATGTTCTCGGCGGGGTACTCGTTGAGCACGTTGTCCGCGCCCAGCGTCAGCGCCCATTGGTCACCGGGCTTGAACGTCGCCGACACGTCCACCAGCCACTTCGCGCCGTATTCCTGGTCGAGTGCGGCGTTGTTGGGCGTGGTGCGCACGCTGCCGTAACGCGTGGTCGCCAGCGCGAATGCCCAGTCGTCCACGTTCCAGGTGCCCGACAGCAGCAGCTTGTTGCGCGGGAAGCCGTCCTCGATGCGACCGATCTCGACGCGATCGATGCGTTCGAGGTTGAGCCCGTTTTGGGTCAGCGCGGCGGGGTTCGGCGCGATGCGGGTGATCTCGGTCCTGGTGTGGTTGTAGCCGGCGGTCAGATCCACGCTGCTGGCGGCGAGATCCCAGCGGTAGCTGCCGACGACGTCGATGCCGCGGGTGCGGGTGTCGATGGCGTTGGTGAAGTAGCGACCCCCGGTGATGCCAAAGATGCCCTGCGATTCGAGCAGGCGACGCACGGCGTCACCGGTGAGGTTGGACGACAGCGCGATGCGGTCGTCGACGTCGATCTGGTAGGCGTCGACAGTGATGTAGAGCGCGTCGGCCGGCTGCAGCACCAGGCCCAGGCTGTAGGACAGCGATTCCTCGGGCCGCAGCGCCTCGGCGCCGAACGCCTGCGCGACCGGGCTGCTGGCGGGGAACGTACGGATCTCGAACGGCGTGGTGATGCCGGGCAGGAACGTCGTGCTGACGGTCTGGAAATACTGCTGCGCCAGCGACGGGGCGCGGAACCCGCTCGCCACCGTGCCGCGCAACGCGACCGCATCGCTGAACGCGTAGCGTGCCGAGAGCTTGCCCGAGACCTGGCTGCCGAAGTCGTCGTAGTCCTCGTAGCGCGCGGCGGCGCCGGCCGAGAACGTCTCGGTGAGGTCCGCTTCCAGGCCGGCGTAGACGGCATAGCTGTCGCGGTCGTAGGCCCCGGCGACGTTGGGCGCGAAGCCGCCGAACCCCTGCGCGCCGGCCGCCGCGCCGGGCACGCCGAGGCCCGCGTTGGCGTAACTGCCGAACTCGCCCGGCGACTGGTTCCACTTCTCGTTGCGCGCCTCCACGCCGAACGACAGCGTGGCCGGATACGCCAGGCCGAGTTCCAGCGGACGGCTGACGTCGAGATTGACGATGTTCTGCGTGGTCTCCAGCGCGCCGTCGTAGAACGAGGTCGGCGAGCTCGCGCCCAAGCTCGCGTTGAGCGTGTTGCGCGTATAGAACTCGAGGTGGTTGTAGCCGTAGTTGTAGCTCAGGTCCCAGTTCCAGTCGCCGGCGAAGCCCTTGAGGCCGGCGACCAGCGAGCGGTCCTTGGAGATGTTGTTGATCTCCGGCAGGAAGCCGTCGGGATAGAGGCTGCGGATGTTCTGCGTGGTGTTGCCCGGTGCGCGGAAGAACGCGAACGAGGTGATGTCGCGATTGCTCGCGGTACCGAAGCCGTAGAGGCGCAGGCGCTCGGTCAGGGCGAAGTCGGTGTTGAAGCCGACGGCGCCGAAGTCGACCTCCGGTTCGCCGATCACGAAGGCCTTCTGGCCGAGCGCGGGCTGGGTGGGGCCGGGCGTGCCGGCGAATGGACGCGCGCGGTTAATCTCCGCCTGCTGGCCGAGCTGCGCCGACAGGTGCAGGAAGCCGCGGTCGTCGCCGAGCGACAGCCCGGTGTCGCCCGCGATCTGGGTCTGCTTGCCGTCGCCGGCCGAATACTGGCCCGCACTCAGCGACAGGCTGCCGCCCTGCGACGCGCCCTTGAGCACCACGTTGACCACGCCCGCGATGGCATCGGAGCCGTATTGCGCCGAGGCGCCGTCGCGCAGCACTTCGACGCGTTCGATCGCCGACACCGGAATGGTGTTGAGGTCCACGGGCGCCGAACCGCGGCCGATCGTGCCGTTGAGGTTGAGCAGCGAGGACGTATGGCGGCGCTTGCCGTTGACCAGCACCAGCACCTGGTCGGGGGCGAGCCCGCGCAGCTGCGCCGGGCGGATCGCCGAGGTGCCGTCGGTCAGGGCCGGACGCGGAAAGTTCAGCGAGGGCAGGGCGCGCGCGAGCGCCGTGGCCAGTTCGGTGGTGCCGGTGGCGGTCAGCGCCTCGGACGTGATGATGTCGATCGGCGATTGCGACTCCGCCACGGTGCGGTCCGCCACCCGCGTACCGGTGACGATCAGGGTGTCGAGCGTAGAGGTGCGCGCCTGCGCATCGCCGGGGGCCTGCTGGGCGACGGCGGCGGTCGGAACGGCCAGGGCCGCGACGACGGCGAGGCTGAGACGGTGGGAACGGAGCATCGGGGGCGGCCTGTTGTTGGAAACGTAGGCCGCGGATTGGAGCGCGTTGTCCTGAAATCGTCAATGATCATAAAAACGCGATTCGATCGTTCCCGATTTGGAACGAGCGAGCGGAGCCCGGACACGACGACGCCCCGGCAGCCGGGGCGTCGTCGTCCGCCGGATCGGCCGGCGCCTACCAGCGGTAGGCGACATTCGCGTAGACGAAGGCACCGTTGAACCCGAACGGCGAACTGCCGCTCCACGGCAGCTGGCCGCCGGTCGAGTTGGCGAACAGCACCTCGTCCGGATACTGGTCGAGCACGTTGTCGCCGCCGACGGTGAACGTCCACTTCTCGAGCGAATACGAGAGCGCGAGATCGAGCGTCCAGGCCGCATCGAAGGTCTGGTCGAGCGCGGCGGTGCTGCCACGTACGGTGAACTCGCCGTAGCGTGTGGCATTGGCCGTCGCCTCGAATCCGCCGACGGTCCAGGTGCCGCCGATCAGCACCTTGTCCCGCGGCGCGCCGACCTCGAACCGGCCGCGTTCCACCCGGTCGAAACGCACGGCGGCCGGGTCGATCGCGGCCAGCGTGGCGGGATTGTCGGCCACCCGGTCGATCGTGGTCTTGTTGTAGTTGTAGCCCAGGGTCAGGTCGAGCTGGCTGTTCGCCAGTGCCCAGCCGTAGGTGCCGACGAGGTCCACGCCGCGGGTGGTGGTGTCGATGGCATTGGTGAAGTAGCGGCCGCCGCCGACACCGGCGAATCCGTTCGCCTGCAGATAGTTGCGCACCGGCGCCGAGGTCAGATTGGCCGACAGCGAAACGCGGTCGTCGACCTCGATGCGGTAGGCGTCGACGGTGACGTAGAGGTTCTCCACCGGCTGCAGCACCAGGCCCAGGCTGTAGTTGGTCGACTCCTCCGGGCGCAGCGGCTCGGCGCCGAGCGCGATCGCGGCCGGGTTGGTCACGCGGAAGGTCACGATGTCGAACGGCAGCGTGCCCTGGGGCGTGGCGATGAAGTTCGTCGCGGTCGACTGGAAGTACTGCTGCTGCAGCGAGGGCGCGCGGAAGCCGGTCGAGGCGGTCGCGCGCAGGGCGATCGCATCGGTGAATTCGTAGCGGCCGGAGATCTTGAAGTTGCTGGTGTCGCCGAAATCGCTGAAGTCTTCGTAGCGCCCGGCCACGCCCAGCGACAGCCGGTCGGTCAGATCGGCCTCCAGGCCCGCATAGAACGACAGCGCGTTGCGGTCGAAATCACCGCCGTCGCCGGGACGGAAGCCCGAAAACACCTGCGCGCCCGGCAGTGGCGTGGTCTGGCCCGGGGCCACCACGCCGCCATTGGCATACGACAGCGGCTCGCCGGCCGACTGGATGAAGCGGTCGCCGCGCCATTCGGCGCCGTAGGACCAGGTCACCGGATACGCGAGGCCCCAGTCCAGCGCCTTGCTGAAATCCAGGTTCAGCACGTGCTGCCGCACCTCCAGCGCACCGGCGTAGAACTGCGTCGGCGAGCTCGGCCCCAGGCTCCGGTTGAGCGTGTTGAGGATGTCGAACGTCATCTCGCTGTCGCCGTAGGTGTAGCTGAAGTCGATCGCGGTGCCGCCCGCGGTCTCGGCCTTCAGGCCGGCGGTGACGTGATGGTCGGTGGTGACGTTGTTGATCTGCGGCAGGAAGCCGTCGGGATAGATGGACGGAATGTTGCGCGGGTCGCCGGCCGGGCGGAAGAAGCCGTTGGAGAGCGAGTCGCGCTTGGTGTAGATGCCGGTGCCGTAGAATTGCAGAGAGTCGTTGACCGGCAACTCGGCATTGAACGTCACCGAGCCGTGGTCGACTTCGGGATCGCCCTGGCGCTGCACGACGCGGCCGAGCGGTGCGGTGGTCGGGCCCGGCGTGCCGATGAAGGGCCGCGCGCGGTTGGTCTGGTCCTGGTGCGCGCCCTGCGCCGACAGATGCACGAAGCCGTCGTTGCCGACGCCGAAGCCGGCATCGGCCAGCAGCTGGTATTGCGCGCCGTCGCCGGCGCTGTACTGGCCGTAGCGCGCGGACACCCCGCCGGTGCCGGCACGCCCCTTGAGCACGATGTTGATCACGCCGGCGATCGCGTCCGAGCCGTACTGGGCCGACGCGCCGTCGCGCAGCACCTCGACGCGTTCGATTGCCGAGATCGGAATGGTGTTGAGATCCACCGGCGACGAGCTGCGGCCCTGCGAGCCGTTGACGTTGACCAGCGCGCCGGAGTGATAGCGCTTGCCGTTGACGAGCACCAGCACGTGGTCCGGTGACAGGCCGCGGATCTGCGCCGGGCGCACGGCGTCGGTGCCGTCGTTGATCGCCGGGCGCGGGAAGTTCAGCGACGGCAACGCGCGCGACAGCGCCGTCGCCAGTTCCGGCGTGCCGGTGGCGGTCAGTGTTTCGGGGGTGAGGATGTCGATCGGCGACTGCGATTCGGCCACGGTGCGGTCGGCGACCCGGGTGCCGGTGACGATCAGCGTGTCGAGCGTGGTGGCGCGGGCCGGTGCGGCGTCCTGGGCGAGGGTGACGCCGGCGGGTGCCAGAGCGACGAGAAGGGCGACGGCGAGGGGACTGCGAAACATGCACGGACCTCCGGAAGGTGGGAGCGGCGAACGCCGGGCGGCGTTTTACGATCCATTAACACCCGGTGTTGCGCTGCGCAAATGTTTCATTCGTCACCGTCGGGCGGCGCCGATCCCCCGCGTCCGCACGCGGTGGCCGGCGCGCCCACCGGCCCCGGCGGGCGGCCTCCGGTAGAATTGCGCCCATGATCTCTTTCAAGAATTTCGCCCTTCGGCGCGGCGAACGCCTGCTGCTGTCCGAGATGGACCTCGCCCTGCACGCCGGCTGGCGCACCGGCGTCGTCGGCCGCAACGGCACCGGCAAGTCCTCGCTGTTCGCGGCCGTGCGCGGCGAGGTGGAGGCCGACAAGGGCGATCTCGATCTGCCCAACCGCGTGCGCGTGGCCAGCATCGCCCAGGAACTGCCGTCGCTGCCCGATCCGGCGATCGACTTCGTGCTCGGCGGCGATGCCGCCGTGGCCGCCGTGCTCAAGGCCGAGGCCGACGCGCTGGCCGCCGAAGACTGGGAGGCCGTCGCCGAGGTGCACCTGCGCATGGCCGAAGTCGGCGCCTACGACGCCGGCGCGCGCGCGGGCAAGCTGTTGCACGGCCTGGGCTTTCCCGCCGAGACCCACCAGCGCGCGGTCGCCACGTTTTCCGGCGGCTGGCGCGTGCGCCTGAACCTGGCGCGCGCGCTGATGACGCCGAGCGACCTGCTGCTGCTCGACGAGCCCACCAACCATCTCGATCTCGACGCGGTGCTGTGGCTCGAACAGTGGCTGCTGAAGTACCCCGGCACGCTGCTGCTGATCTCGCACGATCGCGAGTTCCTCGACAACGTCTGCACCCATACCCTGCACCTGCACGGCGGCAAGGCCAAGCTCTACACCGGCGATTACACCGCCTTCGAGCGCCAGCGCTCGGAACAGTTGCGGCTGCAGCAGATCACGCACGAGAAAACCCAGGCCGAACGCGCGCACCTGCAGAAGTTCATCGACCGCTTCAAGGCCAGCGCGGCCAAGGCCAAGCAGGCGCAGTCGCGGGTCAAGCGCCTGGCCAAGATGGCCGATACCGAGGCCGTGCGCGCCGAGCGCGAGGTGCGGATCGATTTCCCGCAGCCGGTCAAGCTGCCGCACGCGCTGCTGCGGATCAATCATGGGCGTTGCGGCTATGCCGCGACGGCCCGGGATTCGGGAGTCCGGAGTCGGGAGTCGGACGCGCACGGCGCGTCTTCGAATCCCCAATCCCCCATCCCCAATCACGAAATCACCATCCTCGACAACGTCGGCTTCGGCCTCGAGGCGGGCGACCGCATCGGCCTGCTCGGTCCCAACGGCGCCGGCAAGTCGACCCTGGTCAAGACCCTGGTCGGCGACCTGCCGCTGCTCGCCGGCGAACGCTACGCGCATCCGGATCTGCGCATCGGCTACTTCGCCCAGCACACGGTGGAATCGCTGGTCGCCGGCACGTCGCCGATCGACCATCTGCGCGAGCTCTCGCCGAACGTCGCCACCCAGGCCTTCCGCGACTTCCTCGGCAAATGGAGCTTCCCGGGCGACCGCGCGTTCGAGAGCATCGACGGCTTCTCCGGTGGTGAACGCGCACGCCTGGCGCTGGCCCTGATCGCCTGGCTGCAGCCCAACGTGCTGCTGCTCGACGAGCCGACCAACCATCTCGATCTCGAGATGCGCGAGGCGCTGGCCGAAGCGCTGAGCGACTTCCCCGGCGCGATCGTGCTGGTCTCGCACGATCGGCATCTGATCGGCCTGGTCAGCGACACCTTCTGGCGTGTCGCCGACGGCGCGGTGATCCCCTTCGACGGCGATCTCGACGAGTACGCCGCGTGGCTGCGCGCGCGCGGCAATGCCGGCGAACTGCGCACGCCGACCGCCGCACCGGCCGCGGCCGCGCCGCCGCCTGCGGCCGAGCCGGCCAGGCCGAAGGCCAAGGCCAATCCGCACAAGCTGCAGAAGGCCGAGGCGCGGGTGGCGGAACTCGAACAGTCGCTGTCGGACATCGAGGCGGCGCTGGCCGATCCCTCGACCTACAGCGATGCTGCCAAGGCCGCCGAACTGGGCCAGCGCCAGGCCGCGCTGCGCGCGGCGCTGGAGCAGGCCGAAGGCGATCTGCTGGCGCTCTACGACGCCGCCTGAAGCGGCGTCGCGCGCGCTTCGCGGCGCATCGCCGGGTCCGGGTCCGGAGCGTGCCGCGTACCGGCCGCGCACCGCGCGCTGCGCGCAAATCTTCGTCGGCGCGGCGGCGCCCGGCACCGTGGAGTCACGGGCGACGCCGTGCGCGGATTTGCGCCATCCGGCGACGCCCGGTACTTTGCGGGCATGACCATTCCACGCCTGATCCCTGTTCTCGCCGCCGCGCTCGCGCTCGCCGCCTGCGGTGCCGACGAGCCCGCCGCGCCTGCCGGCCCGGCCCCGGCCAACCCCACCGCCGATGCCGCCGCTGCGGCGGCCGCGGCCGATGCGGCGCGCGAACGCGTGCCCGCCGACGAATTCCTCGCCGCGATCGCACGCCATTGCGGCGAAGCGTTCGCCGGCCGCATCGTCGCCAACGAGCCGGCACCGGCCGCCGACGCGCCGCCCGATCCCTTCGAGGGCAAGGAACTGGTGATGCACGTGCGCGGCTGCAGCAACAAGGAAGAGGAGCTGCGCATTCCGTTCCATGTCGGTGACGACCATTCCCGCACCTGGATCCTCACCCGCACCGAATCCGGCCTGCGTCTGAAGCACGACCATCGCCTGCCCGACGGCAGCGACGATCCGGTGACGATGTACGGCGGCGACACCCAGAACGCCGGCACCGCCCAGCGCCAGGAATTCCCGGTCGATGCCGAGTCGATCGCGATGTTCGAGCGCGAGGGCCTGTCCGCGTCGGTCACCAACACCTGGGCCATGGAGATCGACCCGGGCCAGCGTTTCGTCTACGAGCTCAGCCGGCCCGGCGGGCGCAAGTTCCAGGTCGAGTTCGACCTGACCCGCACGGTGGCCGCGCCGCCGACGCCCTGGGGCTACTGATCCCGATGACGCCGGCGCCGCTCAGCGGCGCGGCGTCAGTGCGCCCTGTGCCTGCAGCCAGAGGCGCAGCTGTTTGACAGGCTCGCGCTCGCGGCGCGAGCGCAGCCGGGTCAGCCAGTAGCGGCCCAGCTCGATGCCGATGTCGAAGGGCTGCAGCAGCCGGCCTTCGCGCAGGTCCCGCTCGAACATCGCCAGTGGCACCAGCGCGACCCCCGCACCGGCAGCGGCGGCGCCGGCCAGGGCGAGCGACGAGTCGAACACCGTCCCGCGCGCTTCGACGCCGCGCACCCCGGCCGCCTCGCACCAGCGCGGCCATTCGTCCTCGCGGTAGGAGCGCAGCAGCGGCAGCGCGGCGAGGTCCTGCGGCACGCGCAGCCGACGGGCGAGCGCGGGTGCGCAGACCGGCGCGAACCGGGTGTCGGCGATCGGCGTGCAGTGCATGCCCTGCCAGTCGCCGTTGCCGAAGCGGATCGCCACGTCCAGGCCCTCGCTGGCCTGGTCGATACGGTTGTTGTGGGTGGACAGGCGCAGTTCGATGCCGGGATGCGCGGCTTCGAATTGCGCCAGCCGCGGCAGCAGCCAGCCGTTGACGAACGTGCCCACCGCGCCGAGCGACACCACGTCGCGGCGGGCGGTGGAGCGGGCGCGATTGACCGCGACGGCGATGCGATCGAAGGCCTCGTTGAGCACCGGATACAGGGCGACGGCCTCGTCGCTCAGCGCCACGCCGCGTGGTAGCCGGTGGAACAGGCGGATACCGAGCGTCGCTTCGAGCCCGCGGATCTGGTGGCTCAGCGCGGCCTGGCTGACGTGCAGTTCGAGGGCGGCACGGGTCAGGTTCTGATGGCGCGCCGCCGCTTCGAAGGCACGCAGGGCGTTGAGCGGGAGATGCGGTCTGGCCATGGCCGGATATTAGGGTTTCGCATGGGGCCGGGCGAACCGCCGCCCGCGGCAGCGCTGCGCGGTGTCGCGTCATGAGATTTTCTGGGGGCAGGTGCCCGGATATCCCGCTGGTCGCCTGCACGGCGCACGCCTAGCCTTGAGGTCTCCCGAATGCGAAGGATGTCTCGATGTCATCACGCCGGCGTTTTCTGCAATGGAGCGGCACCGCCGCCGTCGCCCTGGCGGCCTCGCCCCTGGCCGCACGTCCCGCTACCGCACGCGCCGCGCCGCCCGGCGTGGCCGACGCGGTCGACTGGCGGGCACTGGAACTCGCCAGCACCGGCCGCCTGGGCGTCACCCTGCTCGACACCGCCAGCGGGCGCCGGGCGGGCCATCGTCAGGACGAGCGCTTTCCCATGTGCAGCACCTTCAAGGCGGTGCTGGCGGCGGCGGTGCTCGCGAAGGCGGACAGTGGCGTCGTATCGCTGGACCGGCGCCTGCCGGTCGGGGCCGCGGACATCGTGCCGCATTCCCCGGAGACCCAGCGCCATGTCGGCAAGGACATGACCGTGCGCGACCTCTGCCGCACCACCATGGTCACCAGCGACAACGCGGCGGCGAACCTGCTGCTGGGTGTCGTCGGCGGGCCCCCCGGTCTCACGGCCTGGCTGCGCGGCATCGGCGATCCGCTGACCCGCAGCGACCGCATGGAGCCGGACATGAACCGCTTCGCGTCCGACGATCCGCGCGACACCACCAGCCCGGCGGCGATGGCCGCGACGCTGCAGCGGGTCGTGCTCGGCGAGGTGCTGGCTCCCGCATCGCGCCAGCAACTGGCCGACTGGCTGATCGACAACGACACCGGGCGCGACTGCATCCGCGCCGGCGTGGACGCGCGCTGGCGCGTCGGCGAGAAGACCGGCAGCAACGGGATGGACACGCGCAACGACATCGGTGTGCTGTGGCCGCTGGCCGGCGGCGCGCCGTGGGTGCTGACCTGCTACCTGCAGGGCGCGGCGGGCATCGACAGCGCCGCACGCGATGCGGTGCTGGCCCGTGCGGCCGCGCTGGCCCAGCGGCTGATCGACGCGGCCTGAGCCGGCGCGGCACCGAAGGGGCGGGGCGCGTGCGACGCAGGCGCGCGCGATGGCGGTGCAGCGGTTCGCTCGCCGGCCTGGAACTGGCACCTCATGCCGTGAGGCGCCCCGGCCACGCGCCGAGGCCGCATCCGGGGCGGATTCCGCACGCGCGTCGCCGCTGCCGGCTGCCGCAAGGCCGCGGCCCCGCGAAAAATCCCGCACAATCGCGCCCCGCAGCCGACTTGAACCGGCCCGGGGCGGCCCTATGTCGGACGCCGGCAATTTCCCGCAACTTCCAGCACACCGCCCGCCATGCCGATCTATGCCTTCCAGTGCGCCGACTGCGGCCACAGTTTCGACCGTCTGCAGAAGATGTCCGACCCCGATCCGGACACGTGCCCCGCGTGTGGCGCGACCGCGGTCAAGCGCCAGCTGACCGCGCCGGCGTTCCGCCTGGCGGGCAGCGGCTGGTACGAGACCGACTTCAAGAAGGACGGCGACAAGAAGCGCAACCTGGTCGAATCCGGGGACGGCGCGAAATCCGGCGGCGCTGCGTCGGCGTCCGCACCGGCGGCGTCCGCCTCCGGCGACAGCAAGCCCGCAGCGAAGCCGGCCGAGTCCGCACCGGCGGCCAGGACCAAGCCCGCCGCCGACTGAGCCGCGCCCGCTGCGACGCGGCTCCACGCGGTGACGTCCACGGGCGTTGTCCGCGGGCGTCGGCGCCCCGGTCGCCCGCCGCGGCAGGTGCCTCTGGGCCGTGCAGAGGCGCCGGTTCCGCCGTGGTGGCGGCGAGCCGCTAAAATGCGCGATTCGCCGATCCCGGCCGGGGTCGGCTCCTGTCGTTTTCCGGAGTGTCCATGCGTACCCATTTCTGCGGCCTGATCGACGAATCGATGATCGGCCAGACCGTCACCCTGTGCGGCTGGGCCGACGTCGCGCGTGATCTCGGCGGCGTCTGCTTCATCGACCTGCGCGACCACGAGGGCATCGTGCAGGTGGTGGCCGAGCCGTCGGATGCCGAGGGCAACGCGGCGGTCATCGCGGCGGCGGTGAAGGTGGGCTACGAGGATGCGCTGCGCATCACCGGTACGGTGCGTGCGCGGCATTCGGTCAATACGAAAATCCGCACCGGCCAGGTCGAAGTCGTGGCCACGCGGATCGAGGTACTCAACAAGGCCGAGCCGCTGCCGTTCCACCACCACGAGAACCCGGGCGAAGAAACGCGGCTGAAGTACCGCTATCTGGACCTGCGCCATCCCGAGATGCAGCGCCGCATGCGCACGCGCACCCGGCTGGTCAGCGCGCTGCGCCACTGGCTCGATGCCAAGGGCTTCCAGGACATCGAAACGCCGATCCTGACCAAGGCGACGCCGGAAGGCGCGCGCGACTTCCTGGTGCCGGCGCGCATGCATCCGGGCGAGTTCTACGCGCTGCCGCAGTCGCCGCAGCTGTTCAAGCAGATCCTGATGATGGCGGGCTTCGACCGCTACTACCAGATCGCGCGCTGCTTCCGCGACGAGGCGCTGCGCGCCGATCGCCAGCTGGAATTCACCCAGCTCGACATGGAATTCGCATGGGTGTCCGAGCGCGACGTGCAGGACCTGGTCGAGGCGATGATCCGCGACGTGTTCCGCGATGTCGCGAATGTCGAGCTGGCTGCCGAATTCCCGCGCATGACCTATGCGGAAGCCATGCGCCGCTACGGCTCCGACAAGCCGGACCTGCGCATCGCGCTGGAGCTGGTCGACGTGGCCGACCTGGTCAAGGACAGCGGCTTCGCCGTGTTCACCGGCCCGGCCAACGACGCCGGTGGCCGCGTCGCTGCGCTGCGCATCCCCGGCGGGGCGAGCCTGAGCCGCAAGCAGATCGACGAGTACGCCGCGCATGCCGGCAAGTACGGCGCGAAGGGCCTGGCCTACATCAAGATCGCCGAGACCGGCGAGGTGTCGTCGCCGATCCAGAAGTTCTTCGACGAGGCCGCATTCGCCGCGCTGGTGGCGCACGTCGGCGCCGGCAACGGCGATCTGGTGTTCTTCGGCGCGGGCAAGTATTCGACCGTCAGCGACTTCATGGGCGCGGTGCGCCTGAAGGCCGGCAAGGACTTCGATCTCGTGGCCGACGGCTGGGCGCCGCTGTGGGTCACGGATTTTCCGATGTTCGAATGGGACGACGAGGCGCAGCGCTACGTCGCCCTGCATCACCCCTTCACCGCGCCGTCGGTCGACGACGAGGCCGACCTGCGCGCGAATGCCGCGACGGCCGTGTCGCGCGGTTACGACATGGTGCTCAACGGCAACGAGATCGGCGGCGGTTCGATCCGCATCCATCGCGCGTCGATGCAGTCGGCGGTGTTCGAACTGCTGGGCATCGACGCGGAGGAAGCGCAGGCCAAGTTCGGCTTCCTGCTCGACGCGCTGAAGTACGGCGCGCCGCCGCACGGCGGCATCGCGTTCGGCATCGACCGCATCGCCGCGCTGATGGCCGGCACCGAATCGATCCGCGACGTCATCGCCTTCCCCAAGACCACCAGCGCGCAGTGCCTGATGACCGATGCGCCGTCGCCGATCGCGGACGCGCAGCTGGCGGAAGTGCACATCCAGGTGCGTCCGCGGGCCTCGTCTGCTGCGCAGTGAGTCCCCCACGATTCCGCCGAGCGGAATCGCGGGCCCCGGCGCCGTGCTCCAGATCCCCCGCGGCTGTCGCCGCGCCCCCCTCGACGTGGGGGGCTCCACGTCGGAAGGTTCTCGCATGATCGAGCAATCCGTTGACGCTGCGTCCAGGACGACGGCGACGCTCCGCCGCGCCACCGTCGACGACGCGCAGACGCTGTCGGCGCTGGCCGCGCGCACGTTCACCGAGACCTTCGGCCATCTGTATCCGCCGGAGGACCTCGCGGCGTTCCTCGCCGATGCCTACGCGGTGGACAAGCAGCGCACGATCCTCGCGCATCCCGACTACGCGGTCTGGTTGCTGGAACACGATGGCCTCGCGGTGGGACACGCGGCGGCCGGTCCGTGCGGCCTGCCGCATGCCGACGTCGCGCCGGGCGATGGCGAGATCAAGCGCCTGTATCTGCTGCGGGAGCACCAGGGCGGCGGCACCGGCACGCGGATGATGGACGCGATCCTGGCCTGGCTGCTGCAGGGCGGCCCACGCACGGTGTGGGTCGGCGCGTGGTCGGAGAATCTCGGCGCGCAACGCTTCTATGCGCGCCACGGCTTCGAGAAGGTGGGCGAGTACATCTTCCCGGTCGGCACGATCAACGATCTGGAATTCATCCTGCGACGACCGGCCTGATCGGCCGTCGGTGCACACGGCCGACCGGCCGCGCGATGGCGGCCGGTCGGGTGATGCCGGTCCTGCTTACTTGCGCAGGAAGTCCAGCAGGTCCTGGTTGACGCGGTCCTTGTGGGTGTCGGTCAGCCCGTGCGGCGCGCCGGGGTAGACCCGCAGCTCCGCACCCGGGATCAGCGCGGCCGACGCCCGGCCGGAGGCGTTGATCGGCACGATCTGGTCGTCGTCGCCGTGGATCACGAGCGTCGGGATGTCGAAGCGCTCGAGATCCTCGCGGAAGTCGGTGGCCGAGAACGCCGCGATCGAGTCGTAGGTGTTCTTGTGGCCGCCCTGCATGCCCTGCGCCCACCAGCTGTCGATCAGGCCTTGCGACACCTCGGCGCCGGGGCGGTTGAAGCCGTAGAAGGGCCCGCTGGGGATGTCCCGGTAGAGCTGGGCGCGGTTGGCGAGCTGCGCGGCGCGGATCCCGTCGAACACCGCGATCGGCAGGCCGCCGGGGTTGTCGGGCGTCTGCAGCATCAGCGGCGGCACGGCACTGACCAGCACCGCCTTCTTCACCCGGCCGGTGCCGTGACGGCCGATGTAGCGCGCGACCTCGCCGCCGCCGGTGGAGAAGCCGACCAGGGTGACGTCGTGCAGGTCCAGCGCGGTGATCACCGCGGCGAGATCGTCGGCGTAGTGGTCCATGTCGTTGCCATCCCAGGGCTGGCTGGAGCGGCCGTGGCCGCGACGGTCATGGGCGACGACGCGATAGCCCTGTCCGGCGAGGAACAGCATCTGCGATTCCCAGCTGTCCGAGTTCAGCGGCCAGCCGTGGCTGAAGGTGACGACCGGGCCGGTCTTCGGGCCCCAGTCCTTGACGTAGAGACGCACGCCGTCGGCGGTGACGACATGGGTGCCGTCGACGGTTGCCGCGGCGATCCGGGCCGGGTCGACCGGCGGCGCGGCGTGCGCGACGTGGAGGGCGGTGGCCAGCAGGCTGGCGGCGACGGTACGGGTGAAGGTGTTCATGGCGGGTCCTCGCATGTGGGGTGACGTGGGTGGGGCAGGTGACTCAGTCGGCGATGGCCAGCGTCACGTCGATGTTTCCGCGCGTGGCGTTGGAATAGGGGCAGACCGCGTGGGCCTGCTCGATCAGGCGTTGCAGCAGGTCGCGGTCGATGCCGGGGGCGGCGATGGTCAGCGCGGCCTCGATGCCGAACCCGCTGGGGATGGGGCCGATGCCGACCGTCGCGGTGACGGTGGTGGTCGGGGGCAGCGCGACCTTCTGCTTGCCGGCCACGAACTTCAGCGCGCCGAGGAAGCAGGCCGAATAGCCGGCGGCGAACAGCTGCTCGGGGTTGGTGCCGGGACCACCGGCGCCGCCGAGTTCGCGCGGCGTGGACAGGGCGACGTCGAGCACGTGGTCGGAGGAACGGGCACGGCCGTCACGGCCGCCGGTGGCGGTGGCCGACGCGATGTAGAGGATGTTCTCGATGGACATGATGGAATTCCTGGTGGGCGGGCGGGGTGCCCGGTGAGCGCACTTTGCGCGTCGTCGGGACACCCAGGGTGATGTAAAGTCCTGAAAAATTGATCTGGAGTCCTGGTGTGGCCGATCGCCTCGCAGCGCTGATGACCCATTTCCCGATGAACGCGCGGGTGTTCAACGCCGGTGCGCTGTGCGGCATCAACACCCTCGACAGCGACGGCGTCCACGGTCAGCTGCACCTGGTGCGCAGCGGCGCGGTCGAGGTGCACTACGGGAGCACCACGCTGCCGGTCACCGGCCCCGGCCTGCTGCTGTTCGCGCGGCCCACCGCGCATCGCTTCGTCACCGATCCCGATCGCGGCGCGGACATGGTCTGCGCCCATCTCGGCTTCGAGGGCGGTGCCGACAATCCGCTCGCCGCCGCGCTGCCCGATCTGGTCCACCTGCCGCTGGACGAGATCGCCGGCGCCGGGCCAGTACTCGCGCTGCTGTTCGAAGAAGCCTTCGACCAGCGCTGCGGGCGGCTTGCCCTGATCGAGCGTCTGTTCGAGGTGGTGATGATCCAGGTGCTGCGGCAGTTGATGGAGCGGGGCGAGGTGCAGGCCGGCCTGCTGTCGGGGCTGTCGCATCCGCGCCTGCGCAATGCGCTGGTGGCGGTGCACGAGGCGCCGGCGGACGCGTGGACGCTGGAGTCGCTGGCGCAGGCGGCCGGCATGTCGCGCAGCGCGTTCGCGAGCGCGTTCGTCGACGTGGTCGGCATGACGCCGGGGCAGTACCTGCAGGACTGGCGCGTGCGTCTGGCCAAGCAGGCGCTGCGCCGCGGTCGGCCGCTGAAGGTGATCGCCGACGAGGTCGGCTACGGCAGCGAAGCCGCGTTGTCGCGCGCGTTCAAGGCGCACAGCGGCCTGTCGCCGCGGGCCTGGCGCCGGGCGGGCCTGGCGAGCGAGGCCGTCGCATGAGGCCGGCGCCGACGCGCGTGCTGCTGCTGCACGGCTTGTGGATGGTGGGCCTGACGATGCGGCGCTTCGCGCGCGGGCTCGCCGCGGCGGGCTTCGAGCCGGTGGTGCTGGGCTATCCGAGCATCGCCGGTGGGCCGGATGCCGCCGTGCAACGGGTGGTGGACGCACTCGAGGACGGCCCGGCGCACGTGGTCGGACACAGCCTCGGCGGTCTGTCCGCGCTGCGCGCGGCCGCCCGGGCCCCGGCGCTGCCGCTGGGGCGGATCGTCTGTCTCGGCTCGCCGGTCTGCGGCAGCGGGGCGGCGCACGCGCTGGCCCGCGTGCCCTTGTCGCGGTTCTATTTCGGGCGCAGCGCCGGAATCCTCCATTGCGGCTGCATGGACTGGCCTGCCGGGGTGCAGGTGGGCATGGTCGCCGGCTGCGTGCCGCGCGGTCTCGGCGCGCTGCTGGCGCGCTTCGACGGCCCGCACGACGGCACGGTGGCCGTGGCCGAGACCCGCGCCCCGGCGCTGGCGGACCACATCGTCGTCGATGCCAGCCACAGCGGCCTGCTGCTGTCGCAGGCCGCGATCCGGCAGACGGTGGCGTTCCTGCAGGACGGGCACTTCGACCACGCCGCCGATCCGCACGGTGGCGGCCGGCGCTTCGGGTAAAATCGCCGCTTTCCAGCGCCTGCAGACGAGCACCATGGGACGAGGACCTTCGATCGAAGCCCGCAAGAACGCGACCGACGCCAAGCGCGGCAAGATCTTCACCAAGATCATCCGCGAGATCGGCGTGGCGGCGCGTGCCGGCGGCGGGGATCCGGCCAACAATCCGCGCCTGCGCGCGGCGATCGACAAGGGCATGGCCCAGAACATGTCCAAGGACGTGGTCGAGCGCGCGATCAAGAAGGCCACCGGTGAACTGGAAGGCGTGGAGTACGAGGAGATCCGCTACGAGGGCTACGCGCCCGGCGGCGTCGCGGTGATCGTCGACACCCTCACCGACAACCGCGTGCGCACCGTGGCCGAAGTCCGCCACGCGTTCGGCAAGTGCGGCGGCAACATGGGCACCGAGGGCTCGGTGGCCTTCATGTTCAAGCGCCTGGGCGTGCTGAGTTTCGAAGGGGCCGACGAGGATGCGGTGACCGAGGCCGCGATCGAAGCCGGCGCCGACGATGTGGTGGTGTATCCCGAAGACGGCGCGATCGACGTGATCACCTCGGTCGAGGCCTTCGAGCCGGTGCGCGACGCGATGGTCGCGGCCGGGCTTGCTCCCGGCCATGCCGAGGTCACCTTCCGCGCCGACAACGACATCGCCGTCGACGGCGAGACTGCCGAGCAGGTGCGCAAGATGCTCGATCTGCTCGAGGATCTCGACGACGTGCAGGCGGTCTACTCCAACGCGCAGTTCGGGGCCTGACGGGCCGCGCCTGCCGCCGATGCGCACGTTCCTGCTCTGGCTGGGCTGGGCCTCGGTGGTCGGCAGCATCGGCGACGGCCTGATCGCCGCGCTGGCACTGGTCGTGGCCGGCAATGCGGGCTGGGCCCTGCCCGGGCCGTCGGTCGAGGCGCTGCTGGCCGGTCATCTGCCGGCGCTGGTCTGGGTGAAGTCGGTCGCTGTGTGGACGATGCCCGGTGGACTCGTCGCTTGGTTGTTCGCGCTGCCGGCGCTGGTCTATTTCCCGGCGCGGATCGTGATGAGCGCGCTGATCGGCTGGGCGGCCTTCGTCGCCGCACGGCGCCTCGCGCCGCGCCCGCCGCGGGCGGTGGCATGACCCGCATCCTCGGCATCGACCCCGGTTCGCAGCGCACCGGGGTCGGCATCATCGACGTCGACGCGGCGGGCAAGGTCACCCACGTGTTCCATGCGCCGCTGGTGCTGGTGACGGCGGGTGAATTCCCCGCGCGGCTGCGTCGGTTGCTGGACGGGCTGACGGCCTTGATCGTGGAGCATCGGCCGGACGAGGTGGCGATCGAAAAGGTGTTCATGGCGCGCAACCCCGATTCGGCGCTCAAGCTCGGCCAGGCGCGCGGCGCGGCGATCGGTGCGGTGGTGCTGCGCGACCTGCCGGTCAGCGAATACGCCGCCAGCGAGATCAAGCTGGCGGTCGTCGGCCGCGGCGGCGCGGAGAAGGTGCAGATCCAGCACATGGTCGGGCTGATGCTCGGACTGACCGGCAAGCTGCAGGCCGACGCGGCCGATGCGCTGGCGGTGGCGATCACGCACGCGCACGTGCGCGCGACCGCGGCGCGCCTCGGCGTCGACGTGAAGCAGGCCTGGGGGCGCAAATGAGCGGCGAACGTTCCGCCGTCCTGCAGGCGAGAACGCCGGCGCGGCGCCGGACGCGTCGAAGCGGCCGTCTTCGCGGCACCATGACGGCGCATGCCGTTGTCGCACTCGGATATTTCCCATGATCGGTCGTCTCCGCGGCACCCTCATCCATAAAGCCCCGCCCTGGCTGGTGGTCGACGTGAACGGCGTCGGCTACGAGCTCGAGGCGCCGATGAGCACGTTCTACGACCTGCCCGAGCTCGGCCGCGAGGTGGCGCTGTTCACCCACTACGCGCAGAAGGAGGACAGCGTCTCGCTGTACGGCTTCCTGCACGAGTCCGAGCGGCGGTTGTTCCGTGACGTGCAGAAGGTCACCGGCATCGGCGCGAAGATCGCGCTCGCGGTACTGTCGGGCGTCAGCGTCGACGCGTTCGCACGCCTGGTGCAGACCGCCGACGTGACCGCGCTGACCAAGATTCCCGGCATCGGCAAGAAGACTGCCGAGCGCATGGTGGTGGAGCTGCGCGATCGCGCCGCCGATCTGGGCGGCGCGGGCGGGGCGGTGCACGGTGCGCCGGTCGCCGCTGATCCGCTGTCGGAGGCCACGATCGCGCTGCAGCAGCTGGGCTACAAGCCGGCCGAGGCACAGAAGATGGCCAAGGCCGCCGCGGGTGAGGGCGACACGCCCGAAACCATCATCCGAAAAGCGCTACAGTCCGCGCTTCGCTGACCGCCCCCTCCCTGTCGGCCGGGTTCCACCGTCATGTCCCACAGCAGTTCACCCGTGAAGGGCGCGCGTCCCGTCGCGTCCAGCCACGGCCAGATCGGCCTCGCCGGGCTGATGGTCGGCGCCATCGGTGTCGTCTTCGGCGACATCGGCACCAGCCCGCTGTACACGCTGCGCGAGGCGTTCTCGCCGCACTACGGCCTGGTGGCCGACCACGACACCGTGCTCGGCGTGCTGTCGATGATCTTCTGGTCGCTGATGCTGGTGGTCACGCTGAAGTACGTGACCATCATCCTGCGCGCCGACAACGACGGCGAGGGCGGCATCATGGCGCTGATGGCGCTGGCCCAGCGCAGCCTCGGCAAACGCGGGCGCTCGGCCTATCTGGTCGGCATCCTCGGCGTGTTCGGCGCATCGCTGTTCTTCAGTGACGGGGTGATCACACCGGCCATCTCGGTGCTGTCGGCGATCGAGGGCCTGGAGGTGATATCGCCGGCCCTGCATCCCTGGATCATTCCGCTGACGGTGCTGGTGCTCGGCGTGCTGTTCGCCACCCAGCGCTTCGGCACCGCGAAGGTGGGGCGCATCTTCGGGCCGATCACCGTGCTGTGGTTCCTCTCGCTCGCGGTGCTGGGCGTGGTCAACATCCTGCACGAGCCCGAGGTGCTGCAGGCGATCAATCCGTGGTGGGCGGCGCAGTTCTTCGTCAACCACAGCTGGGGCGGTGTCTTCATCCTCGGCGCCGTCGTGCTGGCGGTGACCGGCGGCGAGGCGATCTACACCGACATGGGCCACTTCGGCGCCAAGCCCATCCGCTACGCCTGGTATTTCTTCGTGCTGCCGTCGCTGATGCTCAACTATCTGGGGCAGGGCGCGCTGGTGCTCGAGGACCCGGCGGCGATCCAGAACCCGTTCTACATCGGCGTGCCCGAATGGGGCCGCTGGCCGATGATCGTGCTGGCCACCGCGGCGACGGTGATCGCCTCGCAGGCCGTTATCACCGGCGGTTTTTCGGTGGCGCGGCAGGCGATGCAGCTGGGTTACATCCCGCGCATGCGCGTGCGCCACACCTCCAGCGACACCATCGGCCAGATCTACATCCCCGCGATCAACTGGGCGATGGCGATCGTGGTCATCGCCCTGGTGCTGACGTTCCAGACCTCGTCGAACCTGGCCGCGGCCTACGGCATCTCGGTATCGATGACGATGCTGATCGACACCCTGCTGCTGGCCATCGTGGCGCGCGCGCTGTGGCCGCACTGGCGGCGCTGGGTGCTGCCGCTGTGCGGCGTGTTCCTGGTGATCGACATCGCGTTCGTGATCGCCAACGGTGCCAAGGTGCTGCAGGGCGCGTGGTTCCCGCTGGTGCTGGGCATCACGCTGTTCACCCTGCTGCGCACGTGGCGGCGCGGCCGCCAGCTGCTGCACGAGGAAGTGCAGCAGCACGGCATCCGCATCGAGAGCTTCATTCCCGGGCTGATGCTCGCGCCGCCGGTGCGCGTGCCGGGCACGGCGGTCTTCCTGACCAGTGACCGCGGCATCGTGCCGCACGCGCTGATGCACAACCTCAAGCACAACAAGGTGCTGCACGAGCGCAACGTGTTCCTCACCGTCGAGACGCTGACCGTGCCCTATGCGCACCGTCGGCTGAAGATCGAGCAGATCGGCGAGGGCTTCCATCGCATCGTGGTGCGCTTCGGCTTCATGGAAACGCCCGACGTGCCGCTGGCGCTGATGCAGTGCAGCGACATCGACGACAGCGTGTGCATCGATCCGATGGACACCACCTACTTCACCAGTCGCGAGACCGTCGTCGCCGCGGCGCGCCCCGGCATGGCGCTGTGGCGCGAGCGCCTGTTCGCGCTGCTGCACCGCAATGCGGCGCCGGCGTCGGGCTTCTTCCGCATCCCCGGCAACCGCATCGTCGAACTGGGCACGCACGTCGAGATCTGAGCGGCGCGCCTGCTGCTGCGCCGCGCAGGCGAGCGGCCGCGCGCATGACTCTCAGCGGCGCGGGCGCGCGACTCGCCGCGCTGCGCTGCGCCGGGGTGCGCGGTGTCGCAGAAACCGGTCGATCGCGCAGTACAGGCCACCGCTGCCGAGCAGCACGACGGCGATGTACAGCAGATCCTTGAGTACGGGATGCATGGCGGAACCGCAGAGTGGGAACGGCGGTGCACGTTACGCGCGGCGTCTGCGCGGCGCTGCAAATTCGCCGTAAATTCTTCCGCTGTGCCGGGTGTCGGCCGTGGTTTTACGCCGAATTTATGCCGGCACCGCGCACGGCGATAGAGACTTTACGGGCCGGCGCCCAACACTTGCCGGATGGCTGTTTCGCCCTCCATCCGGACCCGCATCATGCGTCATCCCGCACCCCGTTCCAGCGCCGCACGCGGCGGTCTCACCCTGCTCGCGATGCTCGCCTTGACCCCCTGCGCCGCGCAGGTCTCGGGCACCGCCGCCCTCACCAGCGATTACGTCTGGCGCGGCACGTCGCAAACCCTCGAGGATCCCGCGGCCCAGGCCGGTCTGCGGGTCGATCATCGCACCGGACTGTATGCCTCGGCCTGGGGTTCGAACGTCCGCTTCGCGCCCGACGGGGGACCTGCCAGCGAATTCGATCTGGCCGTCGGCTGGGGCGGCGCGGTCGCGCCGGACTGGGCGCTCGAGGTCGGGGCGGTGCGTTACCTCTATCCGGGCGCCGGAGAGCTGGACTGGACCGAGCTGTCGGCCGGGATGCGCTGGCGCGAAACGGTCGCGCTCACCGTGGGCTGGTCCGACGATGCGCTCGCCGGCGGCGCCGATGGCACCTATGTCGCGCTCGGCCTGAGCCGCGCCCTGGGCGAGACCCTGCGCATCGAGGCTTCGATCGCGCGCTATCTGCTGGATGCGGCGGTCGCCGAGTCCTACACGCGTGGCGCACTCGGTGTGGTCTGGGCCTTCAGGCCGCCCTTCGCGCTGCGCGCCACGCTGCATGCCACCGACGCGGCGGCGCGGCGCAATGTTCCCGGCGCGGCCGGTACCCGGCCCGAGATCGCGATCCATGCCGACTTCTAGGCACTGCGAGCGCGTGCGCCTGCCCTCACTGGACGGAGTCCCGACGTCATGACTGAAGTTCTACTCGTGTTCGCGCTGGCGATCGCGCTGGGCTGGCCACTGGGCCGCTACCTGGCGGCGGTGATGCGCGGCGCGCCGATGCGCGGCGATCGTGCATTCGGCTGGATCGAACGCCCGCTGTACCGCCTGCTCGGCACCGATCCGCAGCGCGGCATGAGCTGGCGCGGCTATGCCGGCGCGTTCCTGCTCAGCAACGCCGTGCTCGGTGCACTGGTGTGGGGCGTCCTGGTCACCCAGGCCTGGCTGCCGCTCAACCCCAACGGCGCGCCGAACATGTCGTGGGACCTCGCGCTGCATACCGCGGTCTCGTTTCTCACCAACACCAACCAGCAGCATTATTCCGGTCAGGCGCAGCTGTCGTATCTGGCGCACATGGTCGGCATCGTCGCGTTGCAGGTGGTGACGCCGATGATGGGGCTCGCGCTCGTGGTCGCGACCCTGCGCGGGCTGACCGGCGGCCGCAACGCCGTGGCGCGACGTGTGCCGGTGCAGGCCGCGCGCGTGGTCGATGTCGGCAACTACTGGGCCGACGTCGTGCGGGCCACGTTGCGCGTGCTGCTGCCGCTGTGTCTGCTGTGGTCGGTGCTGCTGACCAGCCAGGGCGTGCCGGCCACGCTCGCCGGCGGCCCCGTGGTCACGCCGGTGGATGCGTCCGCGGGCATGGCGACCCAGAAGATTCCGCTCGGGCCGGTGGCGCCGATGGTCGCGGTCAAGCAGCTCGGCACCAACGGCGGCGGCTGGTACGGGCCCAACAGTGCGGTGCCGCTGGAAAACCCGACGCCGCTGTCGAACCTGCTGGAAAGCCTGGCGCTCGTGCTGCTGCCCGTCGCGGTGGTGTTCATGGTCGGTCCGCTGACCGGGCGCCGCGGATTCACCGCGCTGGTGTGCGGTTCGATGCTGGCGATGTCGGTGGCATCGGCCGGATTCGCGGTGTGGTCGGAAAGCGCCTCGTCGACCTCGACCGACAGCGCGCTGATGGAGGGCAAGGAAACGCGCTTCGGCCCCGCGCCGTCGGCGTTGTGGGCGGCGCTGACGACGCAGACCTCCAACGGCTCGGTCAATGCCATGCACGATTCGCTCGCGCCGCTGACCGGCCTGGTCGCGCTCGGCAACATGCTGGTCAACGGCATCTGGGGCGGCATCGGCAGCGGCCTGCAGCAATGGCTGGTCTATCTGCTGCTGGCGGTGTTCCTGGCCGGGCTGATGACCGGGCGCACGCCGGAACTCTTCGGCCGCAAGATCGAGGCGCCGGAAGTGAAGCTGCTGGCGGCGCTGGTGCTGCTGCAGCCGCTGGTGCTGCTGGGCATGACCGCGGTGACGCTGGCCGTCCCCGGTCTCGCTGGCACCTCGAACCCAAGCTTCCATGCGATCAGTCAGGTGTTCTACGAGTACACCTCGGCCTTCGCCAACAACGGCTCCGGCTTCGAGGGCCTGGCCGACGACAGCGTGTGGTGGAACGTGACCTGCGCGGCCTTGCTGGCGCTGGGGCGCTATCCGGCGCTGGTGCTGCCGCTGCTGATCGCCGCGATGCTTGCGTGCAAGCGTCAGGCCCCGGAGGGCGCGGGGACGTTGCGCATCGAAACCCCCACCTTCGGCGTCACGCTGATCGCCGTCATCGGCATCCTGACCCTGCTCCAGTTCATGCCCGTTCTCGTGCTCGGCCCCGTCGCCGACCACCTGAGCCTGATCGCGCGTTGAGGACGACCTCCACATGAGCACTTCCAATCAGAGCGCGCGCGCCGGCAACGGCGACGCGCGGCCCGGGCTGCTGCCCGTCCTGGCCGACGCCGTGGCCAAGCTGGCGCCGCAGCACATCGTCCGCACTCCGGTGATGGCCTTGGTGTGGCTGGGGACGCTGGTCACGGGCGGCGCCACCCTGGCGGGCCTCGCCACGCCCGGCTTCGGCGGGACGGTCACCGGCGTATTGCTGCTGACCGTGCTGTTCGGCACCTTCGCCGAGGCCGTCGCCGAGTCGCGCGGGCGTGGCCAGGCCGCGTCGCTGCGCCGGGCGCGCAAGGACCTGATGGCCCGCCGCCTGCAGCCCGATGGCGGCGAGACCACGGTGCCGGCGGCCGAGCTGCGGCCCGGCGACCGCGTGGTCGTCGACGCGGGCCAGCTGGTACCGGCCGACGGCGAGATCGTCGAAGGCCTGGCCACGATCAACGAGGCCGCGGTCACCGGCGAATCGGCGCCGGTGCTGCGTGAGGCCGGCACCGACCGCTCGGGCGTGATCGGCGGCACCAAGGTGTTGTCGGACCGCATCGTCGTGCGCATCAGCGTCGAGCCCGGGCACAGCTTCCTCGACCGGATGATCGCGCTGGTCGAAGGCTCGAGCCGGCAGAAGACACCGAACGAGATCGCCCTGGGCATCCTGCTGGTGGCGATGACGCTGACCTTCGCCATCGTCGTGGTCACGCTGCCGTTCATCGCCGGCGCCGTCGGCGTGTCGATCAATCCGGTGCTGCTGGTCGCGCTGCTGGTCTGCCTGATCCCGACCACCATCGGCGGCCTGCTGCCGGCGATCGGCATCGCGGGCATGAACCGCGCGCTGAAGGCCAACGTGCTGGCGAAATCCGGCAAGGCGGTGGAGGTGGCGGGCGACATCGACGTGCTGCTGCTCGACAAGACCGGCACGATCACCCACGGCGACCGCCAGGCCACCGCGTTCCATGCGCTGGCCGGAGTGGACCCGGCCCGGTTGCGCGATGCGTCGATGCTCGCCTCGCTGGCCGATCCGACGCCCGAGGGCAAGTCCATCGTGCGCCTGGCGCGCGCGCAGGGCGCCGCGCCGCAGGATCCGGACACCGCCCGCTTCGTCGCTTTCTCGGCCCAGACCCGGATGTCGGGCGTCGACCTCGCGGGCGGGCGGGTGATCCGCAAGGGCGCACGGGATGCGATCGCCGCGCACGTGGCGGCGCGCGGCGGCCACTACACCGCCGAGCTCGATGCCCGCGTGGAGACCGTCGCGCGCAAGGGCGCCACGCCGCTGGTGGTCAGCGAGGGCGCGCACGTGCTCGGCGTCATCGAGCTCTCGGACGTCATCAAGCACGGCATCCGCGAGAAATTCGCGCAGATGCGCGCAATGGGCATCCGCACGGTGATGATCACCGGCGACAACCCGCTGACCGCCGCGGCGATCGCGGCCGAGGCCGGCGTCGACGACTACATCGCCGAGGCGCGGCCCGAGGACAAGCTCGCGCGCATCCGCGCCGAGCAGGCCGACGGCCGGCTGGTGGCGATGGTCGGCGACGGCACCAACGACGCGCCCGCGCTCGCCCAGGCCGACATCGGTCTGGCGATGAACTCCGGCACCCAGGCCGCCAAGGAGGCCGGCAACATGGTCGATCTGGATTCGGATCCGGCCAAGCTGCTGGCGGTGGTGGAGATCGGCAAGCAGCAGCTGATCACCCGCGGCGCGCTGACCACCTTCTCGCTGGCCAACGACGTGTCCAAGTACTTCGCGATCCTGCCGGCGCTGTTCGCGGCGGCGATCCCGTCGATGGCGGCGTTGAACGTGATGGGGCTGGCCAGTCCGACCAGCGCGGTGCTGTCGGCGCTGATCTTCAACGCCGCGATCATCCCGCTGCTGATCCCGCTGGCGCTGCGCGGGGTGCGCTTCGTGCCGTCGGGCGCCACGCAACTGCTGCGCACCAACATGCTGGTCTACGGCGTCGGCGGCGTGCTGCTGCCGTTCGCCGCGATCAAGCTCATCGATCTCGCCCTGGCGGCGATGTTCCATGTCTGAGGGCTTTGTGATGACGACTTCCCCGATCGACCCCGCCCCTGCAGCGCAGCCGGTCGATGACGGCGGCCTGCTGCGCGGCGCGCTGGGCCTCGCGCTGGTGGCGATGGCAGGCTTCGGTTTCGTGTATCCGATGCTGGGTGTGGGCCTAGGCCAGCTGTTGTTCGCAGACGGCGCCAACGGCAGCCTGATCGAGCGTGACGGCCGGGTACTCGGCTCGTCGCTGGTGGCCCAGCCGTTCGCGGCCGACGGCTACGTCCAGCCCCGACCGTCGGCCGCGGACTACGACGCGATGGCCGCGTCGGGCAGCAACGAAGCACGTTCCAACCCCGAGTTGCGTGCGCGCATCGACGCGGCCCGCGCCGCCGTCGCGCAACGTGAGCGGGTGTCGCCCGACGCGGTGCCCGGCGATCTGCTCACCCAGTCGGGCGGCGGCATCGATCCGCACATCAGCCCCGAGGCCGCGGCCCTCCAGATCGACCGCGTGGCGGCGGCGCGCGGACTCGATGCCGCCACCGTCCGGGCCGAAGTCGAGGCCCATGTCGAACAACGCCAGTTCGGCGTGCTGGGCCAGCCGCGGGTCAACGTATTGCGACTGAATCTCGCGCTCGATGCCTTGCAGGCCGGGCGGGGCGATGCGATGCAAGGCCGGTGATCTGGTCAATGGCCGCTGCGTCGATCCCTGCGGCATGCGACGCGGACCGCGTCTCTGCACAGACCTCACGGGGCCGTCGAGCGGAATGCTCTAATTCGCGCTTCGATTCCGCCCCGTCTGCAGACACGCAGCAGGGCCTCGCACCGGACCGACATGACGGCTGAGCAGACGGACAAGGCGGATGCGCTGATGGGCGGGCTGCGGCGCGCCTCGGCCGGCCGGCTGACGGTGTTCCTGGGCGCGGCGCCCGGCGTGGGCAAGACCTACGCCATGCTCACCCGCGCCCGCGAGCTGCAGCGGCAGGGCCTGGACGTGGTGATCGGCATCGTCGAGACCCACGGCCGCGCCGAGACCCAGGCGCTGCTCGAGGGGCTGCCGGTGCTGCCGCGCCGGCAGACGGCCTACCAGGGCAGGACGCTCGAGGACATGGATCTCGACGCACTGCTCGCGCGCCGGCCGGCGATCGCGCTGGTCGACGAACTCGCCCATCGCAACGTGCCGGGCAGTCGTCACGAACGACGCTGGCAGGACGTGGAGGAGCTGCTGGATGCCGGGATCGACGTCTACACCACGGTCAACGTCCAGCATCTGGAGAGCCTCAACGACATCGTCCACCAGATCACCGGCGTGCGTGTGCGCGAGACGGTGCCCGATGCGCTGCTCGAGCGCCTGCGCGACATCCGCCTGGTCGACCTGCCGGCGCGCGAACTGATCGAGCGCCTGGGCGCGGGCAAGGTCTACCTGCCCGATCAGGCCGCGCAGGCGCTGCAGGCGTTCTTCTCGCCCGCCAACCTGACCGCGCTGCGCGAACTGGCGATGCAGACGGTGGCCGATCATGTCGAGGCGGACCTGCGGGAAACCCGGGCCGCGAGCGGTCTCGGCGGCCTTGCGCTGCAGCGCCACGTGCTGGTGGCGATCGACGGGCGCGGCGCGTCGGAGTACCTGGTGCGCGCGGCGGCGCGCATCGCCGAACGGCGCGGCGCCCCGTGGTCGGCGGTGACCGTGGAGACGGGGCGCGCGGCCGCAGCGGCCGAGCGGCGGCGTCCGGCCGAACAGGCCCGCCAGCTGGAGATCGATCGCGCGTTCGCACTGGCGCGACGGCTGGGCGGTGGCAGCGAGACGCTGCACGGCAGCGATGTCGTGCAGGCGCTGCTGGATGCCGCTGCCGCGCGTGGCGCACGGGCCATCGTGCTCGGCCGCACCCGCGAGCGCCCGCTGGCGCGCAGCGTCAACCGCACCTTGACCCAGCAACTGCTGCAGCGCGGCGCGCGGTACGAATTGACGATCGTCGCCACGCCGCAGGCGCGGCAGCGCGCGCGTCGCCTGCCGGAGATGGCTGGGCTGGGGCGCGACGGCCGGGAACCGGTGCTGGCGGTCCTGGCCGCGGCCGGGGCCACGGCCGCCGCCGCGCTGGGCGAGCGCCTGCTCGGCCTGCAGGACGTGTCGATGGTGTTCCTGGTGGCGGTGCTGCTGCTCGCCTCGCGCACGCGCATGGCCACGGCGGTGATCGCGGCGGTGCTGTGTTTCCTGGCCTACAACTTCTTCTTCATCGAGCCGCGGCACACGTTCTTCATCGCGGCCCATCGCGGTGTGGTGACCGTGGTGCTGTTCCTCGTCGCCGCGCTGGTCGTCGGGCGGCTGGCTTCGCGCCAGCGCATGCAGGTACTGGCCCTGCGCGCGGCCAACGGGCATGCGACGGCGTTGCAGCAGCTGGGACGCGCACTGTCGAGCGCGGCCGATCGGGGCGAGGATCCCGCGCCCGAACGGCGCCACCAGGACCCGC
>VFQP010001337.1_pt1 | contig 33660 bp, 29 predicted proteins | sample 3512351 | NCBI WGS metagenome assembly VFQP01 (sample SAMN10412372, study PRJNA504923) | tailings metagenome | isolation source: Relicate 1 Philex TSF1 revegetated site | place: Philippines: Tuba, Benguet | collected 2017-08-29
GGCCCGATCCCACCCGCAACCCTCAGCAAATTTCCACCACATCCGCGGACGCTAACGTCCTGCGGTCCATGTCGGCGCGGTTCCTGTTCCTCGACGAGATCGACGCCCATCCCGGCGATGTCGAGGGCGAGGGCGACCCGATCGCGCTCGCCGAGGCCCGGGCGCCGACCTCCGGATGACCCAAACCGAACACTCCCGGCCACAGCCGGCGCGGCTGGCCTCAGCCGGACAGGCACAGGGGCAGACCGCGCAAGCCGTTGCGGCGCTGGCGCATTCCGTGATAACAAGTAGAAATCAATACCAACGAGCACGAAAGCCGACTGAATGTTGAGCCCATGATCGCTGCCCGCGCTGTCGGCATCCGTGACGAGATCGCCGCCCTCAAGCGCGAGCGCATCATCGCCGCCGCCGTGGAACTGTTCTACGAGCGCGGCTACGAGAACACGACGCTCGATTCGGTCGCCGAGCGGCTTGGCGTCACCAAGCCCTTCATCTACGCGCATTTCCCGTCGAAGAGCGAGCTTCTCGCGGAGATTTGCGCTCGCGGCATCGCCTCGGCGCTCCGGGCGATGGACAGCGTCCGCACGCTCGACATGCCCGCGAGTGGCAGGCTCGCCGAACTCGGTCGGCGTTTCGTGACTGCGGTGCTCGAGAGCCAGAAGCACATCGCGATCTTCGCGCGCGAGGAGAAGAACCTGCTGCCGGCGGACTTCGCGCGGATCAGCGAGATGCGGCGCGACTTCGACCGCAAGCTCTCCGCCCTGCTGGCCGAGGGCATCGAGCGGGGCGAGTTCCGAATCTCCGATCCGCGCCTCGCCGCGCTGGCGATCGGCGGCATGGTGAGTTGGGCGTATGTTTGGTACCGGCCCGCCGGGCGGCTGTCCCTCGCCGACCTCGCGGAGGAGATGTCGGCGCTGGTGCTCTCCATGGTGCAGGCAGGCCCGGCCGACCGGCCGGCCTCCCCGAGCGCCACGGATCTGGCCGCGACGCCCCGAAGCGCCCCGCGCCCGCGCGCGGCCCGGACGCCGACGACGCGCCCGCGGTAGCGGCGCGAGACCTCACCCTTCGATACTTCTTGCCGGCGCCGAAGTCCGATGGCGGCAGGACGGCCGCCTGCGCGCGCCGCTCCGAAACCGAAAATCTCCGCTTGCAATCTCGGCAGGACCAGAAGATACTCATGAGTATCTTGAAGGGCGCGCGGGCAGCCTGGCATTCAGGCCTGGCCTGCGCAGGGAAGGGCGGGATGTCAGCATCGGCCGGCCGCGGCACCACGCGGCGCCTCCGGAACGCACGCTGAAGCCGGATGCAACCGCCGCTCGCCCGCACCCTGCACGACCTGCTGCGCGAGCAAGCCGCCCGCGCGCCTCAGGCGCCGGCCGTGATCTGCGGGGGGCGGACGCTGAGCTTCGCGGCGCTCGGCGCGCGCGCCGGCCGGCTCGCCGCGGCGCTCCGCGCCCGCGGCCTGCGTCATGGGGACCGCGTCGGGATCCTGATGAACAACCGCGCCGAGTTGCTGGAGGCCCTCTTTGCCGCCTCGGCGGCCGGCGCGACGGTGGTGCCCTTCAGCACCTGGTCTACCCGGCACGAGCTCGAGTTCCTGCTCGCCGATTCCGGTGTCCGCACGCTCTTCGCCATCCCCGGCTTCGGCAAGGAGGATTTCCGGGCGAGCCTCGGCGCGCTGGTGCCCGAGGCCGGCGGCGGCGGCGCCTGGCGCAGCGCACGCTTCCCCGCGCTGCGCGAACTCGTCCTGCTGGATGAGGCCGCCCCCACCGGCTGGCTTGCCTATGAGGCGCTGATCGAAGGTGCGCCGGAAATGGCGCCGTTGCCGCCGGGCGAGGCCGCGCGGCCCTGCGACGACGGGATCGTGCTCTATACCTCCGGCAGCACCAGCACGCCGAAGGCGGTGCGCCTGCTTCAGCACGGGATCGTCGAGAACGGCTTCAACATCGGCGAGCGCGAAGGGCTGACCGACCAGGACCGCGTCTTCGCCGCGATCCCGCTGTTCTGGGCCTATGGCGCCGTGAACGCGCTTCCGGCGGCCTTCACCCACGGGGCCGCGCTGATCCTGCAATCGCGCTTCGAGCCGGGCGAGGCGCTCGACCTGATCGAGCGGCACCGCTGCACGGCGATCTACACGCTGCCCGCCATGACCGCGGCGCTGGTGCGGCACCCCGCCTTCGCGCCAGCGCGCACCGCGAGTCTCGCCCGGGGCCTGACCATCGGCGCGCCGCAGGACGTGATGACGGCCGCGGAGACCCTCGGCGTCGGGCGGATCTGCAACATCTACGGATCGAGCGAGACCTACGGCAATTGCTGCGTCACGCCGCACGACTGGCCGCTCGCGCTGCGCGCTGCCTGCCAGGGCCCGCCGCTGCCCGGCGTTTCGCTCCGCATCGTGGATGCAAGGACGGGCGCCGTGCTCGGCCGCGACGAGCCCGGCCTGATCGAGGTGCGCGGCTACCTGATGCGCGGCTATGGCGGCGCGAGCGCTGCGCACAACGAGGCGGTCTTCACGCCGGATGGCTGGTTCCGCACCGGCGACATGGGCGAATTGGACGCTGAGGGCCGGCTGCGCTTCCTCGGCCGCAGCGGCGAGATGATCAAGCGCTCCGGCATCAACGTCTCGCCGGCCGAGGTCGAGGACGCGCTGATGCAGCATCCCGGCGTGTCGCAGGCCGGCGTGGTCGGCGTGCCGGATGCGGAGAAGGGCGAGCTGATCGTCGCCTTCGTGGTGCCGAAGGCCGATGCAGCGCTGGCGGCGGCCGATCTCGTCGCGCATTGCCGCCGTATTGCCTCGGCCTACAAGGTGCCGGACCGGATCGAGATCCGCCCCGCGCTGCCGACCACCGTCACCGGCAAGCTGCTGCGCCGCTCCCTCAGGGACGAGGCGGCCGCGTTGCCGCCCGCGAAGGGCTGAGGCGATGGCGCGCGAGGCCTGGGGGCTCTGGGGCGAGGCGGATGAGATCGGCGCGGCGAACCGCATCGGGCCCGCGCAGGTGCGCCGAGCCGCCGGGCTGGTGCGGAGCGGGCGCGTGATTCCGCTGGCCCAGCCGCTGCGCGCCACCACGCCCATCCCGGCGCATCGCGCGCCGCTGATGCACTTCATGGGCCGCGACGGTGGCGACTACGCGGCTGGCGCGAAGCGGCCGGGCGGTTTCCAGTTCGCCGAGGACACGGTGGTGCTGCCGCTGCACACCGGCACGCATGTGGATGCGCTCTGCCACGCCTGGTGCGACGACCTGCTCTACAACGGCTTCCCCGGCGCCTCGCTGCGCAGCACGACCGGCGCGCAGCGCCTCGGCGTGGAGAAGCTGCCGCCGCTCGTCACGCGCGGACTGCTGCTCGACTTCTGCGCCGATGGGCCGCTGCCGGACGGCACCGCGATCGGGCCAGCGATGCTGGAGGCCGCCTGCACGCGCGCCGGCGCCACGCCTGAGCCCGGCGATGCCGTGCTGCTCCGCACCGGCTGGCTGGAAGCGCAGGCGGGACGGCCGAACCGGCTGATCGCCTTCGACACCGAGCCCGGGCTCGACGAGGCCGGCGCGCTCTGGCTTGCCGCGGCGGGGACCGCGCTGGTGGGGGCCGACAATTTCGCGATCGAGGTGCTGCCCTTCCCGCCGGGCCAGGTCTTTCCCGTGCATCAGCGTCTGCTGCGCGACCATGGCGTGCCGCTGCTGGAGGGGATGCAGCTCGCGCCGCTCGCGGCGGCCGGGGCGACGCAGTTTCTCTTCATGGCGGCGGCGCTGCCGCTGCAGGGCGCGACCGGCAGCCCGCTAACGCCAGTGGCCGTGCTGTGAACGAGACCGCCCATGCCCGATAGCGGCCATCCCATCTCGCGCCTCGGCCGCTTCGCGCGCGGCGTGCGGGTGCTCGACCTCTCCTGGTTCCTGCCCGGCCCGCTGGCGAGCCTGCTGCTCGCCGACATGGGCGCCGAGGTCCTGAAGATCGAGCCGCCCGGCGGCGATCCGATGCGCGATCTCGGCCCGCGCGATGCGGCCGGCGCGCCGGTCTTCCACGCGGCGGTCAATGCCGGCAAGCAGGTGCTGCGGCTGGACCTGAAGCGGCCCGACGACCACGCCGCCTTCCTCGATCTCGTGCGCGGCGCCGACGTGCTGATCGAGGGCTTCCGGCCCGGCGTGATGGCGCGGCTCGGCGCGGACTGGCCGAGCCTGCACGCTGTCAACCCGCGGCTGATCTACTGCTCCATCAGCGGCTACGGCGCAGCGGGCCCGCTCACGCAGGCGGCGGGGCACGACAACAACTATCTCGCCACCGCCGGCGTGATGCACCGCAACGGCGATGGCATGCCCGTCTTCCTCGACCCGCCGGTGGCCGACGGCACCGGCGCGCTGTTCGCGGCGCTCGCGATCATGGGCGCGCTGCACGCGCGCCATGCGGATGGCGGGGGCTGCCACATCGACATCGGCCTGGCGGATGCGGCGATGCCGCTGCAGCTCTTCCAGGTGGCCGGCCTGGGCGCCACCGGCCAGGTGCCGCAGCCGCGCGACACCTACCTGAACGGCGGCGCCGCGTACTACCGCACCTATCGCTGCGCCGATGGCGGCCACGTCACGCTCGGCGCGATCGAGCCGAAATTCTGGCGCGCCTTCTGCCTCGCCGCCGAACGCCCCGACTGGATCGCGCGCCAGGCCGATCCGCTGCCGCAGACGGCGCTGATGGCGGAGGTGCAGGCCGCCCTCGGCCGGCTGACGCGCGCGGAGGCGGTGGCGCGCTTCGGCCCGGTGGATTGCTGCCTGAGCGCGGTGCTCGATCTCGGCGAGGCCGTCGCCTCGCCGCACCACGCCGCGCGGCGGCTGGTGCGCCGCGCCGCGGATGGCGCGCTCCAGACGCTGTTCCCCGCCTGGGTGGACGGGCTGCCGCCCGCCACTCGCCCCAGGCTGCGCGAGGCGACCGCCGGGCTGCCGGCGCCGCCGCTTGCCGCCGCGAATGACTGAACGAGAGGACGAGATGGCCGAAAGACCAAGGGTCGGCGTGGTTGGCGTGACGATCCGCCCCTGCATCGAGGAGGATTTTCGCCAGTCTCTCGAGGAGCGGCTGCACGACGCCATGCTCGCCACCCTCGCCGATGCGGGGATGGAGAAGGAAGATCTCGAAGGGATCGTCGTCGCCTCGAACGACCAGTTCGACGGCCGCGCCATCTCCATCATGATGGCCTCGGCGCCGCTCGGCGGCGTGGACCGCGACATGCTTTCGACGCCCTCGGCCGGGGAGCACGCCTTCGTGCTCGGCGCGCTGCGCATCGCCTCGGGACAGTTCCGCACGCAGCTCGTCGCGTCCTGGAGCCCGACCGAGGCCTCCTCCATCCCCGAGGCGCAGCGGCTCGGCGCCGATCCCTACTTCCACCGTCGCCTGCCGCTCGACGAACTCGCCGCCGCGGCGCTGCAGGCCAATGTGCTGGACCATGCGGCGCCGGGCGCCGCCGCGCTCGGCGCGCGGTTCCGGGCGACGAGCCGCGCCAATGGCGCGCGCGCCTTTCCCGACTGGGTGAGCGCGGAGGCGCCGGACGGCCGGCCGATCCGCTGGCCGCTGCGCGAGGGGACCGTGCCCCCGCCAGTCGCGGGCATGGTCGTCCTCATGCTCGCCTCCGAGGACTTCATCCTGGAGCGCGGCCTCGGCCCCGTCGCCTGGATCACCGGCATGGGCTGGGCGACGGAGCCCGCCTTCCTCGGTGACCGCGACCTGTCGCGCGCGCCGGCGCTGGAAGCGGCCGCCAAGCAGGCCTATCGCGAGGCGGCCATCGCCGACCCGGCGGGCGCCTTCGACCTCGCGGAGATCACCGACGTCACGCCCTGGCAGGCGCTAATCGCGCTCGAAGGGCTCGGCCTCGCGCCGCGCGCCGAATGGAGCTCGCGGCTCGCGGCCTTCGGGCCCGATGGCACGCTGCCGGTAAACCTCTCGGGCGGCGTCGCCTCGCTCAATCCGGTCTATTGCACTGGGCTGATCCGCATCGCCGAAGTCGCCAACCAGGTCCGCGGCCGCGCTGCGGGTCACCAGAAGCCGGGCGCCAGGCGCGGCCTCGCGCATGCCGCGAGCGGGCCGGCGATGATGTACCAGGCGGTGATCGTGCTGGAGAAGGGAGAGGCGGCATGACCGGGCGCGTCGGCATCATCGGCATCGGCCAGTCCAACTTCCAGCCACGGCGCGACGACGCCAGCTACCCCGACCTCGTGCGCGAAGCGGTCGTGCTCGCCATGCAGGATGCGAAGCTCGACTTCGACGAGATCGAGGCGGTGGTCTACTCGCTCTCGCCGGACGCGATGGTCGGCATCGGCAACGCGGAGCGGCTCGGCGTGGATGCGGTGGGGGCGCGCAACAAGCGCTTCCTGCGGATCAACACCGGGGGTGCCACCGGCATCTCCTCCGTCGCCACCGCCTGGACGCATGTGGCGGCCGGCGCCTGCGACGTCGTGCTCACCGCGGGCGCCGACAAGGTGGGCGAATGCGGCGACAGCCAGACGGTGCTGAACAAGATCTGGGACCCGATCTACGAGCGCAGCCTGCCGCTCGGCACCATCAACATGCTGGCGATGTCGGGCGTGCGCTACGCGCACAAATACGGCATGACGCAGGAGGACATGGCCCGCGTGGTAGTGAAGAACCGCCGCCATGCCGCGCGCAATCCGCACGCGCATCTGCGCAAGGAGACGACGATCGCCGAGGTAATGGCCTCGCGCATGATCTCCTGGCCAATCAAGCTGTTCGACTGCTGCCCGCAATCCTCGGGCGGCGCGGCGATGATCCTGGCGTCAGAGAAGTGGATCAAGGCGCGCGGGCTGGACGCGGTGTGGATCACCGGCCTCGCCCATTCCTCCGAGACCTACTACATGGGCGACCGGATGGGCCGCGGCATCACCGCCGACCATGCCGACGCGCATGCGCTGGGCGCCGCCTTCCGCAAGGCGTATGCGATGGCCGGCATCACCGATCCGCGCCGGCAGATCGATGTGGCGGAGCTCTACGCGCCCTTCAGCAACACCGAGTTCCACGCGATCGAGGCCGCGGGCCTGGCCGGGCCTGGCGAAAGCCCGGCGATGCTCCGCGAAGGCGCCTTCGCGCTCGGCACCGATGCCGGCACGGTGGTGAACCCCTCGGGCGGCGTGCTCTGCACCAATGCGATCGCAGTCACCGCGATGTGCCGCATCGCCGAAGCCGCGCTCCAGGTGTGGGGCCGGGCCGGCGCGCGCCAGGTGAAGGGCGCAAGACTCGCGGTCGCCAACGGCAATGGCGGCGATCACCAATTCTTCGGCACGATGGTCGTGGAGGCCTGACCCAGATGAAGAACATCGAACTCCTGAAGCGCCAGGAAGACTGGAAGATCACCTACACCCACGCGCTGGGCGAGACGGCGAGCTGGTTCTACGTGCAGATCCGCGACCACGCGAAGATCTGGGGCAAGCGCGATGCGAGATCCGGCCGCGTGCTGGTGCCGCCCCGCGCCTTCTCGGACCAGACGCTGGAGCCGACGACGGATTGGGTGGAAGTGGGCCCGGGCGGCGTGATCGAGGCCTTCACCATCGTCTACGACAAGTTCCACAACCTGCCGGACCCGCCTTACGCCTTCGGCTATGTCATGCTGGACGGCGCGGATACCGGGCTCGGCGGCTTCTTCCGCGGCGTCGACCTGACCAGCGGCGAGGCCGCGGCGAAGAAGCTCGCGATCGGTACGCGCGTCGTCACTCGCTTCGAAGAGAAGCGGATCGGCGACGTTCTGGACTACTGGTTCGAGCCGGTGGTCTGACGCCGGCGGCCGGCAGCGCGGGAGGACATGATGCGGCGTTCCGCCTTCAACCGGCTGCTGCTCGGCACGATCGGCGCGGCAGCCGCCGGGTTGCCGGCCCGTGCGCAGCAGGACTTCCCGGCGCGGCCAGTCCGCCTCGTCTCCGGCTTCGCGCCGGGCGGCGGCACCGACATCCTCGGCCGGCTCATCGCGCAGAAGTTCGGCGAGACCTGGCGCGGCAGCATGGTGGTGGAGAATCGTAGCGGCGGCTCGGGCGTGGTGGGTGCCACCCATGTCGCTCGCGCACCCGCCGATGGCTACACGCTGCTGCTGCTGCCGAATTCGCAGACCATCACGCAGCACGTGCAGCAGAACACCGGCTTCGACGTGCAGCGCGACCTCGCGCCGGTCGGCATGATCGCGACCTCGCCGCTCGTGCTCTCGGTGCATGCCAGCCTGCCGGCGCGGACCGTAGCAGAGCTGATCGCCCATGAGCGCGCGAATCGCGGCCGCCTGAACCACGGCAGCGCCGGCACCGCGACGGCGCCGCACCTGGCGGGCGAGTTGTTCAACATCATGGCCGGCACGCAGCTCGCGCATGTGCCCTATCGCGGCTCGGGGCCGGCCGTGACGGCGCATGTGGCGAACGAGGTCGGCCTCTCCTTCGGGCCGCTCAATTCCATCGAGGGTTTCGTGCGCGGCGGCCAGCTGCGCGTGCTCGCGGTGCTCGGCGCCCAGCGCTTTGCCGGCCTGCCCGAGGTGCCGACGATGCGCGAGAGCGGCTTTCCCGACTACGAGGTGGATCTCTGGTACGCGCTGATGGCGCCGGCCGCGACGCCGGCGCCGCTGATCCAGAGGCTGAATGCGGACCTCAACCGCGTGATCGAGGACGCGGCGATGGCGCAGGCCATGACGCAGCGCGGCTTCATCCCCGCCCCCGGCCCGCCGGAGGCGCTGGCCGGGGTGATCCGCGCCGACCTCGCGCGCTGGAAGACGGTGACGGACCGCGTCGAGATCCGGCTCGACTGAAGGACCGCGGGTGGGGCGCGAGATTCGCCTTGCGTCGTCCCGCGCGGATGGGTATACTGGTCGGTAGATTACGATATTGTCCGGTAACGCCCGGGCAGAGGGAGGCGCCATGCGGCTCGGCTTCTTCACCATGCCGATGCATCCGATCGGCAAGGACTGGCAGCAATCCCTGGCCGAGGACCGCGAGGCCTTCATCCTCGCCGACGAGCTTGGCTTCGCCGAGGGCTATTGCGGCGAGCACACCACCGATCCGGAGGAGAACATCACCTCCTCCGCCATGTTCATCGCGAGCCTCGCGCATGTGACGAAGCGCATCCGCCTCGGCACCGGCACGGTGAACATGCCGAACCACCACCCGGTGCACACCGCGGCGACGCTCGCCATGCTGGACCACATGCTGGGCGGGCGGCTCAACTTCGGCATCAGCCCGGGCGCGCTGCCATCGGATGCGGAGGCGCTTGGCAACCTCGACATGGACCGTCCGGCCATGTTCCTCGAGGCGATCAACACCGTGCTCGCCATCTGGCAGGGCGAGGCGCCCTACGACATCGAGGGCCGGTTCTGGAACGTCTCGACGCGCCGCACCTGGCTGGCCGAGACGGGGATGGGCACCATCCCGAAGCCGCTGCAGCGGCCGCATCCGCCGATCGCCGTCACCGCCGTCGCCCCTTTCTCCAAGGGCATCACGGAAGCCGCGGCGCGCGGGTGGGACCCGATCTCGGCGAACTTCCTCATGCCGGTCTGGGTGAAGACGCATTGGCAGAAATACGTCGAAGGCTGCGAGCGCGGCGGACGCGCGGCGGACCCGGCGAACTGGCGCGTCGCGAAGTCCATCTTCGTGGCCGAGGACGACGCGACGGCGCGGCGCTACGCGACCGATCCCAACGGGCCCTACCGCTACTACTACAACTCGCTGTTCAAGAAGCTGAAGCGGCGCGGCGCGCTCGGCGTGTTCAAGGCCGATCCGAAAATGGCGGATGACGACGTGACGCTCGACATGGTCTGCGATGCGCTGGTCATCCATGGCTCGCCGCAGCGCGTGGCCGACCAGCTTCTGGCGCTGCGCGACCAGATCGGCGATTTCGGCACGCTGCTATATGCCGGCATGGACTGGCAGGACCGCGAGCTCGCGCGGCGCTCGATGATCCTGCTGGCGGAGAAGGTGCGCCCCCTGGTCGAGGCTGGCGCACGCACCGGCGCGCTCGCCACCGCCGCGCAGTGACCGGAGGACGGCAGATGGCCACCACACGACGCAGCCTGCTGGCCGCCGCGGGCGGCCTGCTCGCCACGCCCGCGCTCGCGCAAATTCGCGCTGCGAATGTCCGCCTCGTGGTCGGGTTCCCGCCCGGTGGCTCGGGCGATCTCTTCGCGCGCTTCCTCGCCGAAGGCCTGCGCGAAGAGCTCGGCCGGCCGGTGCTGGTGGACAACCGCCCGGGCGCGGGCGGCCTCACGGCGGTGGACCACTTCCTGCGCCAGCCTGCGGACGGCTCCGTGCTGATGATGCACACCGGTTCCACCGCCGTCTCCGCGCCGATCGTCCGCCGTGTCCCGCCCTATGACGCGTTGACCGATTTCGCCTGGGTCGCGCAGCTCTCCATCGCGCCCTTTGCTATCGCGCTCAATCCGCGCGTTCCGGCGCGCGATCTGCGCGAGTTCGTCGCCCATGCGCGCGCGCAGGATGGCGCCCTTTCCTACAGCAGCGCCGGCATCGGGACCACCGTACATCTCGCCGCCGAGGCGCTTAATGCCGCGGCCGGCATCAAGGTGCAGCATGTGCCTTATCCCGGCAGCGCGCCGGCGATCACCGACACGATCAACGGCACCGTCGCCTACAACGTCGAGACGCATGCCACGCTGATGCCGCACCACCGCAGCGGCACGCTGCGGATCATCGCGACCCTGGATGCGGAGCGCGCGGCGATCGCGCCCGAGATCCCGACCGCGAAGGAACAGGGCTGGGATGTCCAGGCGGGCACCTACAACCTGCTCGCCGCGCCCAACGGCACGCCGCGCGAGGTGATGGAGCAGCTCTCGGTCGCCGTCGCCCGCACCATGGCGAATCCGGCGGGGCAGGCGCGGCTGGATCAGCTCGGCATCACCGGCATCCGCAACTCCAACCCTGACCACGCGAAGACCTTCGTCGCCGCCGAGATCGCGCGCTGGCGGCCGGTGGTGCAGCGCCTCGGGCTGGCGCTCTGAGCCATGTCGCTGCGGGACAAGGCCGCCGTTACCGGCATCGGCGAGACACGCTACCAGCGCGGCGCCACGCGCGGCTCCACCGAGCTCCAGCTCGAAGCCGCGCTGCTCGCCATCGCCGATGCAGGGCTCGCCCCGCGCGAGATCGACGGCATCATCCCGATCGGCATCACCGGCGCGCCGGCCGAGGAGCTCGCAACCAATCTCGGCGTGGCGGAGCTGCGCTATTCCGCCCTGACGCCAATGGGTGGAGCGAGTTCCATCGCCGCGATCCAGACCGCGGCAGCCGCCATCTCCGCCGGCCTCTGCCACCACGTACTGATCGCGGCCGGCCGCAACGTCACCTCCGGCGCGCGGGCGGGCGTGCGCATCCACCAGATGCCGCAATTCCACCTGGTGACGGAGTTCGAGCTGCCGCTCGGCGCCATCGCGCCCGCGCAGCTCTACGCGCCGATGGCGCGCCGGCACATGGAGCTGTTCGGCACAACCTCCGAACAGCTCGGCGAGATCGCGGTGGCGATCCGCGCCCATGCGCTGCGCAACGACAACGCCATCATGAGAAAGCCGATCACGCTGGCCGATCACCAGGCCAGCCGGATGATCGCCGATCCCTTCCGGCTGCTGGATTGCAGCCTGGAGAGCGATGGCGGCGCCGCCTTCGTCATCAGCGCGGCCGACCGTGCGCGCGACATGAAGGCGCCGCGGGTGCTGGTCTCCGGCATCGCGGAAGGCCATCCCGACAGCCCGAGCGCGATCACCCAGCGCGCCGACATGACGAAGCTCGGCATCGCCAAGGCCGCGCCGCGCGCCTTCGCCATGGCCGGCGTCGCGCCGCGCGACATCCAGGTGGCGGAGATCTACGACTGCTTCACCTGGGTGGTGCTGTGCCAGCTCGAGGACATGGGCTTCTGCGCCAAGGGCGAGGGCGGCGCCTTCGTGCAGGCCGGGCGGCTTGCGCCCGGCGGCGCGCTGCCGGTCAACACGCATGGCGGGCTGTTGAGCCAGGCGCACATGCTCGGGCTCAATCACGTGGTGGAGCTCGTCCGGCAGTTGCGCCACCAGGCCGACGCGCGCCAGGTGCCGGGCGTCGGGCTCGGGCTCGCCACCGGCTACGGCGACCTCGGCGACGGTGCCATCGCGATCATGCGGCGGGGATGAACGCGATGAAGCCGGCCCCCCATGCTTCCGCGCTGACGCGGCCCTATTGGGAAGGCACCACGCAGGGCGTGCTGCGCATCCAGCATTGCGCTGCCTGCGGCAAGCCGCGGCACTATCCGCGCTACATCTGCGATGTCTGCCACGCCTTCGAGGTGACGTGGAAGGAAAGCGCCGGTCGAGGCACGGTGCACAGCTGGACCGTCGCACACCACGCCTTCCATCCGGCCTTCGCCGAGGACCTTCCCTACACGCTGGTCGTCGTGGACCTCGCGGAAAGCGTGCGCGCGCTCGGCCGCTTCAGCGAGCCGACCGGGAAGGGCCTCCGGCTCGGCCTGCCCGTGCGGGTCCATTTCGTGCCGGGCGGCGAGGGTTTCGCGCTGCCGGTCTTCGCGCCGGAGGGCTGACGGATGCGCACTGCCATCGCCCGCCGCCTCGGCTGCGAGGTGCCGATCTTCGCCTTCTCGCATTGCCGCGACGTGGTGGTGGAGGTGACGAAGGCGGGCGGCTTCGGCGTGCTCGGCGCCTCCACCTTCTCTCCCGAGCATCTGGAGCAGGAGCTGCGCTGGATCGACGGCCATGTCGGCGGTCGGCCCTATGGCGTGGACATCATCATCCCTACCACCTACGACAGGCAGGCCGAGGCCGAGGTCGATCCCGAGGCGCTGATCCCCCGGCAGCACCGCGATTTCATGGCCGGACTTCTGGCCGCCGAGGGCGTGCCGGAACTGCCGGAGGACGAGCGCGCGCGGGTGAAGCAGGAGATCGTGACCGGCCGAGGCGCGATGACGCCTGACGGCGCACGCAGGCTGCTGGAGGTCACGCTCAGCCATCCGCTGGTGACGCTGGTGGTCAGCGCGCTCGGCGCGCCGCCGCCCGACGTGGTGGCGAAGCTGAAGGCACGCGGCATCATGGTCGGCGCGCTCTGCGGCAAGGCCGCGCATGCGCTGCGCCAGAAGGCGGCCGGCGTCGAGCTGATCGTCGCGCAGGGGACCGAGGCGGGCGGCCACACCGGCGACATCGCGACGATGGTTCTGGTGCCGCAGGTCGTCGAGGCCTGCCCCGGAATGCCCGTGCTCGCCGCCGGCGGGATCAGCCGCGGCAGCCAGATCGCCGCGGCGCTGGCGCTCGGCGCGGAAGGCGTCTGGACAGGGACGATCTGGCTCGGCACGCGCGAGAGCGAACTGACGCCTTTCGAGAAGGCGGCCGTCTTCGCCGCGCGCGCCGAGGATGCGGTGCGCCGCAGGGCGCGCACCGGCAAGACGGTGCGGATGATCCGCAGCAAGCTCTCGGAGGCGTGGGAGCAGCCCGGCGCGCCGCCCTTCCTGCCGACGCCGCTGCAGGGCATCCTCTACAACGAGATGCACGCCCGCGTGGTGCGCGCCGAGCGGCGCGATCTCTACTCCTTCCCGGTCGGCCAGTCGGTCGCCAGCGTGAACGAGGAGACCTCCGTACGGGAGGTCATGCTGCGGCTGCAGAACGAGTATCTCGCCGCGATGGACCGCATGCTGGCGCTGGCGGAGGCCGAATGAGCGAGGAGGTCCTCGTCCGTCAGGAGGACGGCATCCAGATCATCACCATCAACCGGCCGGAGCAGCGGAACGCGGTCAATCGCGCCGTCTCCTATGGCGTCTGCGCGGCGGTGGACGAAATGGATGCGCGGCCGGACCTGCAGGTCGGCATCCTGACGGGCGCGGGGGGAACCTTCTGCTCGGGGATGGACCTCAAGGCGTTCCTGCGCGGCGAGGTCACGCGCGTCGAGGGCCGCGGCATCCTCGGCATCGCGATGACGCCGCCCCGGAAGCCACTGATCGCCGCGGTGGAAGGCTATGCGCTCGCCGGCGGATTCGAGGCGGTGCTGGCCTGCGACCTGCTGGTCGCGGCGCGCGATGCGAAGTTCGGCCTGCCCGAGGCGAAGCGCGGGCTGGCCGCCGCCGCGGGCGGCCTGATGCGCCTGCCCCGGCTGATCCCGCCGCGCATCGCGATGGAGATCGCGCTGACCGGCGACATGGTCTCCGCCGAGCGGCTGGAGCGCTTCGGCCTGGTGAACGAGCTGGTGGAGCCCGGCCAGGCGCTCGCCGCCGCGATCGCGCTCGCGCGGCGCATCGTGGCGAACGCGCCGCTTTCCATCGCGGCGAGCAAGCGCGTGATCGTCGAAAGCCGGGATTGGCAGACCGGGGAGATGTTCGCGCGGCAGCAGGCGATCACCGGGCCGGTGCTCGCCTCCGCCGACGCGAAGGAAGGCGCGGCCGCCTTCGCGGAGCGCCGGGCACCGCGCTGGAGGGGCGAATGAGCGACGCGAGCTGCGATCCCCGGGCGCTACGCAACGCGCTCGGCAGCTTCGCCACCGGTGTCACCGTGATGACGACGACGCGCGCCGACGGCACGCCGATCGGGCTCACGGTGAATTCCTTCGCTTCGGTCTCGCTCGAGCCGCCGCTGGTGCTGTGGAGCCTCGCCGCGCGCTCGCCGAGCCTCGGCGCCTTCCGCGCCGCCGGGCATTTCGGCGTGAACGTGCTGGCCGCCGACCAGCAGGAACTCTGCCGCCGCTTCGCCCGGCCGGAGGCGGACAAGTTCGCCGGCGTGGACTGGCGGACCGGCGATTGCTGCGTGCCGGTGCTGGCCGGCTGCGTCGCCACCTTCGAATGCCGCAGCGCCTTCAACAACTGGGGCGGCGACCACGTGATCTTCGTCGGCCATGTCGAGCGCTTCGCGACAGCCGACATCCCCGCGCTGCTGTTCCACCGCGGGCGCCTGATGGCGGCGCCCGCGGGGTAGTGCCCGCTACTGCACCTGGAGGCGGGCGCTGCGCACCACCTCGCCCCAACGCGCCCGCTCCGCCAGGACGAAGCGCGCCGTCTCCTCGGGCGAACTCGCCACGGCACGGCCACCGGCATTGAGGAACCGCTGGCGGACGCCCGGATCGGCGACGATCGCCTGCACCTCCTGCGAGAGCCGCGCGATGATCGGCGCCGGCGTCCCGGTGGGGAAGGCGAAGGCGCCCCAGCTCGGCACGACGAAATCCGCGAGCCCCGCCTCCGCCATGGTCGGCACCTCGGGCAGCGTCGGCCAGCGCTCCGCCGAGGCGACGGCGATGGCGCGCAGCCTCCCTTCACGGTGGAGCGCCGTGTAGGTCGCCACGTTGTCCACCGAGAAATCGAGCGCACCGCTGATCAGGTCCAGCACGCGCTGCGAGCCTTCGCGATAGGGCACGTGCTGCGCCTGGACGCCGATGCGCGCCTTGAACATCTCGCCGGCCAGATGCGGCGTGGTGCCAGCGCCGGCGGAGCTGAAGGTGAGCTCCCGCCGCTGTCCGCGGGCCCATTCGATGAACTGCGCGAGCGTGCGGGAGGGATTCCTCTCCGCCGAGACGAAGAGGCAGTTGGCACCCTCCCAGATCATGGTGGAGGGCACGAAATCGCGTCCCGGATCGTAGGGCAGGCGGGCATATAGATGCTCGTTGATGGTCAGCGTGCCGATCGTCGCGGCATAGAGGTGGTAGCCATCCGCCGGCGCGCGGGCCGCGACCTCGGAGCCGATCGCGCCCCCCGCGCCGGTGCGGTTCTCGGAGACGAAGGGCTGGCCGAGCCGCTGAGCCAGGTTCTCCGCCAGGATGCGCACCAGCACGTCATGCGACGCGCCTGGGGCGAAGGGATTGATGATGCGGACGGGCCGCGAGGGCCAGGCCGGCTGCGCCGAGGCGATGGGCGCGAAGCCGGCAGCGAGGCCTGCGCCGAGCAGGCAGCGGCGAGTGGTCATGGCGATCCTCCCTGGGGTCGTGAAAACGGTCTTGCGAACTGCTCCGAAGAAGATCATACCCATCAGTATCGCAAATGGCCAGCCGGAAACGCAGGCTGACGGAGGGATGCGCGCATGGCCTACACCGTCGGCGACCTGGTCGCGGAATTCCTCGCTGCCGCGGGCGTCACCACCGCCTTCGGCATCGTCTCCATCCACAACATCCCCATCCTGGACGGGATCGGCCGCCGCAACGCGATCCGCTTCGTCCCCGCGCGCGGCGAGATGGGCGGGGGCCACATGGCGGATGCCTATGCGCGCGCCTCCGGCGGCCTCGGCGTTCTCATCACCAGCACCGGGCCGGGCGCGGCGAATGCGGTGCCGGCGCTGGTGGAGGCGGCCTTCGCCGGCAGCCCGGTGCTGCATATCACCGGCCAGACCGCGACGCGCTTCCTCGGCCGCGACACCGGCGCCGTGCACGACGTGCCGGGCCAGGGCGCGATGCTCGCTTCCGTTTGCAAGTCGGTCCATCGCATCATGGCGCCGGAGGAAGCCTTCGGCGCGCTGCTCGCCGCGGTGGCCGATGCGCTCTCCGCCCCGATGGGCCCGGTGACGATCGAGATCCCGACCGACCTGCAGCGTGCGGCCGTGCCGCGCCCCGCGGCGCTCGACCGCCTGGCGCTACCGATCCGCCCCGCGCCGGAGCCCGACGAGGCCGCGCTCGATGCGCTCGCCGAGCAGCTCGCGCAGGCCAGGCGGCCGATGCTCTGGCTCGGCAACGGCGCCAAGGGCGCGCGCGCCGAGGCGCTGGCGCTGCTCGATCTCGGCTTCGGCACCGTGAGTTCCTGGAACGGCCGCGGCACCGTGCCGGAGGACCACCCGCGCACCCTCGGCGCGCTGCACGGCAATGGCGCGCCGGAAATCGAGCGCTTCTACGAGGGCGTGGACGCGATGCTCGTCGTCGGCTCGCGGCTGCGCGGGCATGAGACGCTGGACGGCGCCCTGAAACTGCCGCGCAGGCTGATCCAGGTGGATGCGGCGCCGCGCGCCGCCGGCCGGCTCTACCCCGTGCAGGACTTCCTCGCGGGCGATGCTGCCGCCGTCCTCGCCGGCCTCGCGCGGCGGCTGCGCGGGCGGATCGCGGTGGATGCGGGCTTCGGCGCGGACCTGGCGCGTGCCCGCGGCGAGGCCGCCGCCGCCTATCGCGCGAGCCTCGGCCCCTATGCCGATTTCCCGGCCATGCTCCGCGCCGCGATGCCACGCGATGCGGTTTGGGCGCGCGATGCGACGGTGGCCGGCGCGACCTGGGCGCACCGGCTGATGCCCGTGTACGGCCCGCGTGGTTCGATCCATCCGGTCGGTGCCGCGATCGGCCCCGGCCTGCCCTTCGGCATCGGCGCGGCGCTGGCCGCCGGACCCGCGGGGCGCAAGACGGTGATGCTGGCCGGCGATGGCGGCTTCGCGATGAACATGAGCGAGCTGTTCACCGCGGCGCAGGAACGCGCGGAGCTCTGCGTGATCGTGATGAACGACGGGATCTACGCCGCGATCGGCCACATCCAGGATGCCTTCCAGGAGGGGCGGCGCTATTTCGGCGAACTGCGCCACCCCGACCTGCCGGCGCTGGCCGCACTCGCCGGCATGCCTGCGTGGCGCGTCAGCGAGGCCGCGGCCTTCGGCGCGACGGTGGCGAAGGCGATCGCGACCCCCGGCCCGACGCTGGTGGAGGTGGACATGCGCGCGATCGGGCCGGTGCCCGCGTACGGCGTCTATGCGCGGAAGGCCGCCTGACTAAAGCCCGAGTGCGTGCTCGCGCGCCGGCCGCAGCTCGCCCGCCTCGATCCGGCGCATCAGCGCATCCACCCGCGCATGGAGCGATGCGTCCACGCCGAATTCCTCGCCGCGCCGCGCGACCAGGCCGTTGATCGCCCCGGTCTCGGTGCGGCGGCCCTTCCGGATGTCCTGGCCCATCGAGGGACGCGCCGCGTCGCTCCGCGTCGCGTTCACGGCCATGATCTGCGCCTCCAGCGCGGCCATCGCCGCGGGCTCGTGCTCCGCGCGCGCCAGCAGGTCGAGGTCGAGGCCGCTCATCGGCTCGAGCGCGAGGCCCATCGCGCGGCCGACGCGCACCGCCTGGCTGCCGAGGCGGATCGAGAGCCGGCGCACCGGCTCGTCGAGGTCGCGCTCCTTGCTCGAAAGCCCCGTCATCGCGCAGGTGGCGTTGCGCATCGCGTTGATCACCAGCTTGGACCAGCGGTCGCCCCAGAGGTTGGTCGTGACCTGCGCGCTGTCCCCGAGCGCGAGCAGCGCCGCCACGGCCTCCGCGCGCGGCGTGACGCGGCCATGCGGCTCGCCGACCTTCATGCCGATCCGGGTGGCATCCCCGCGCAGCGAGTTGCGCTGGACATGGCCGGGCCCGACCAGCTCCGCCGAATGCAGCCCGACCGAGCAGCCGAGCACGCGGTGCCAGCCGGCGAGGGCGGCGATCGCATCCTCGTTGATGCCGTTCTGGACCGAGACGAGGCAGCCCTGCGGCGCGAGACAGGGGAGGACGAGCGCCGTCGCCCAGCCCGTGTCGTAGGCCTTCACTGCGATGAAAGCGACGTCGAACGGCGCTTCCCAGGCAAGCTGCGCGACATCGGCGATGTGCAGCGCGCGCACCGGTACCCGGAAGCAGCCATCCGGTTCCATCGCCGTGATGCGGAGCCCGTCGCGGCGCATCGCATCGACATGCGCGGGCCAGGCATCCACCAACACCACCTCGCGCCCCGCACGCGCCAGATGCGCGCCGATATAGCCACCGACCGCGCCGGCGCCGATGATCCCGATACGCATCCCGTCACTCCCGCCCGCCGGACCCGGCCGACCCATGCACGCTGACACCGCGCGCGGCCTGCGCCGCATCCTCTCCCTCGAGGATCTCGAACCGGCCGCGCGCCGCCACCTGCCGCGGCCGATCTTCGCCTATGTTTCTGGCGGGGCGGAGCGCGACTGGTCGCGCCGGGACAATCGCGCGGCCTTCGAGGAATGGGGCTTCCGGCCGCGCGTGCTGGTGGACGTCTCGGCGCGCAGTACGGCGGCGCGACTGTTCGGCAGGGAATGGGCGGCGCCCTTCGGCATCGCGCCCATGGGCTTCTCCTCCCTCGTCGCCTATCGCGGCGATCTCGCGCTGGCGCGCGCGGCGGCGGCCCTCGGCATCCCGATGATGGTCAGCGGGGCCTCGCTGATCCGCATGGAGGAGCTGGCGGCCGCGAATCCAGCCGCCTGGTTCCAGGCCTATCTGCAAGGCGACTTCGCGCGGATGGAGGCGCTGGTGCGGCGCGCGGACGCGGCCGGCTTCGGCACGCTCTGCGTCACGGTGGACGTGCCGGTCTCGGCAAACCGGGAGAACAATCTGCGCGCCGGCTTCGCCGCGCCGCTGCGGCCGGGCCTTCGCCTCGCGCTCGATGGCCTGATGCGGCCGCGCTGGAGCCTCCTCACCCTGCTCCGCACGCTCCGGCATCACGGCGTGCCGCACTTCGAGAACATCGGGCCGGAGCGCGGCATGAAGGTGATCTCGCGCCAGGTCGAGACGCAATTCCACCGGCGTGATCATCTGGACTGGACGCATCTGGAGCGGCTGCGCCGCCTCTGGCCCGGGCGGCTGCTGGTGAAGGGCGTGATGGAGGCCGCCGATGCGCGGATCGCGCGGGAGAGCGGCGTGGATGGCGTCGTCGTCTCGAACCATGGCGGCCGGCAGCTCGATGGCGTGCCCGCGCCATTGCGCGCGCTGGCGGAGGTCAAGGCCGAGGCCGGCGGCATGGCGGTGATGCTGGATGGCGGCATCCGGCGCGGCACCGATGTGCTGAAGGCGCTCTGCCTCGGCGCCGATTTCGTCTTCGTCGGCCGCCCCTTCCTGTATGGGGCGGCCCTCGGCGGCGAGGCGGGAGTGCGCCACGCCGCCGCGCTGCTGAAGGCGGAGCTCGACCGGAACATGGCCATGCTCGGCGTGACGCGGCCCGACCAGCTCGGCCCCGCCTTTCTGCGGCGGCTCAGGTAAGGTCCACCTGCAGCCCCTCGCGGCGGATCACCTCGGCCCATTTCGCGATCTCGCCGCGGAGGAAGGTGCCGAACTCGTCGGGCGTGCCGTAGGCGGGCTGGCCGCCGAGGGCGAGGAAGCGCTGCGCGGTCTCCGGCAGATCGAGCAGCGCCTTCATCTCGGCGTTGAAGGTGCGGATCGCGGCGGCCGGCGTGCCGCGCGGCGCGAACAGCCCGATCCAGCTCCCGGTCGAGAAATTGGCGAAGTCCGGCAGCGCCTCGCGCATCGTCGGCAGTTGCGGCAGCAGCGGGCTCCGCGCGGTACCGGTCACCGCCAGCGCGCGCAGGCGGTTGGTGGCGATGTTCTCGACATGGTTGGCGATCAGGTCGAAGACGAAGTGAATGTTGCCGGCGAGGAGGTCCGTGTTGGCCGGTGCGGTGCCGCGGTAGTGAACGGGCACCACCTTGGTCTGGGCGAGCTGGTTGAACCACACCGCGGCGAGATGCGGCGATTGGCCGATGCCCGGCGTGCCGTAGCTGTATTTGTCCGGGTTGGCGCGCAGCAGCGCCACGAACTCGGCGACATTCGCCGCCGGCACGGAGGGATGGACCACCAGCACATGCGGGGTGGCGAACATGTTGGTAACGGGGAGCAGGTCCTCCGGCTGGTAGGGCATGTTGCGCGCCAGCGAATAGGCGATGCTCTGCGCACCGATGTTGCCCATCAGCACGGTGTGGCCATCGGCCGGTGCACGCAGCACGTCCATGGTGCCGATCGTGCCGCCGGCGCCGGCCTTGTTCTCGACCACCACCGGCTGGCCGAGCCTCGGCGCGAGGAACTGCGCCGCGATGCGCGCCATCACGTCGTTCGCGCCGGCGGCGGCGGTCGGCACCACCATCCGCACCGGCCGTGTCGGGCGCCAGGGCGCATCCTGCGCGAGGCCGGGCCGGGCGAGGGCCGGCAGCAGGGCAAGCGACAGGGCGCCGCGGCGCGTCAGGCAGTAGGTCATGGCGTTTCCTCCTCGGTCAATGCATCCAAAGGCCGCCGGTGACGTTCACCGCCTGGCCGGTCATGTAGCTCGCCTCGTCGGAGACGAGGAAGGCGACGAGATTCGCCACGTCCTCCGGCAGTCCCGCGCGGCGCAGCGGGATCGCCTGCACGCGCGTGGTGACATCCGGCAGGCCCTGTGCGCGGTTCAGCGCCTCCGCCGCCGCGCGCATCGGCGTGTCCACGATGATCCCCGGGCAGACGGCGTTCACGCGGATGCCGTGCTCGGCCATCTCGCCGGCCAGCGACTGCGTGAGCCCGATCAGTGCGAACTTGCTCGCGCTGTAGGCGGCGTGATTCGGCACACCCTTCTTGCCGACCCAGGAGGCGATGTTGACGACCGCGCCGCGCCGCCGCGCCACCATCCCCGGCAGCACCGCCTGGCAGCCATGGAAGGCGCCATCGAGGTTGACCGCAAAGGTGCCGCGCCAGTCCCGTTCGGTGATCTCCAGGAAGGGCGCGGTGCGGAGGATCCCCGCGTTGTTCACCAGGATGTCGGCCGGCCCGATCGCCGCCTCCAGTGCCGCGAGCGCGGCGGTGGCGGAGGCGCGGTCTGCCACGTCGCCAGCCGCGCCCGCCGCCAGGCGGCCGAGCGCGCGGAGCTCCGCCGCCACGCCCTCCGCCGCTGCCGCGTGCAGGTCCAGCACGCCGACATCGTAGCCTTCCTGCGCGAGGCGGAGCGCGATGGCGCGCCCGATCCCCGCGCCACCGCCCGTCACCAGCGCGCGGCGTCCCGCGGGGCGCATCGCCGGATCAGAGCTCGCCGATCCGGCACTCGCTCTGCGCCTGCGCACCGTAGAGCGCATCGAGCCCGGCGGCGTTCTCCGGCATCTGGCGCGCGATCTCCAGCGCGTCCCAAGGATCGGTCACCTGGTTCTTCACGCGGACGACGAGGAAGCGCCGCATCAGCTGGTGGTCCCAGGGGCGGAAATAGAGCGGGTAGTCGCCATCCTGCAGCCGCACCGTCTCGAGCCCGCGCACGATCGCCTCCGAGGTGACGGCGCCGGCCTGCTGGATGGCGGCGAGCAGCAGCCGCGTGCCCATGCCGGCCAGCATGCCTTGCGAATGCGGCGGCACGTTGTGCTTGCGCCGATAGGCAGCGGTGAACTCCCGGTCTGAGGGCGGATTCGCGGGGTCGGCGTGGTGCCAGACCTTGCCGTACATGCCCGAGGCCTGCGCGCCAGCGGGCGTGAGGTCGGTGTCGTTGATGATCGGGCTGGTCACCGGCGCGCCGTTGCGCATGCCGAAATCGGCATACTGCTTGAGGAAGTTCGGTAGCTCGGCGCCCGCGAGCGCGGTGGCGACGACATCGGGGCGCGCCTGGCGCACCTTCAGGATGAAGGCGCTGAAATCGGTGGTGCCGAGCGGCATGCGGTCATACCCCACCTGGGTGCCGCCAGCGGCATCGAGCGCGGCCTTGTAGCCGTTGTACACGTCGTGGCCATAGGCATAGTCGGTGATGAGGAAGTACCAGCGCTTGCCGCGGTCCAGCATCGCCGGCGTCAGCGCGGCGACGGCGACGGGCGCGGTGGCGTTGGCGCGGAAGGAGTAGCGGTTGCAGTCCCGCCCCGTGAGCACCGTGGCGCCGGCGATGTTGATGAAAGGCGTCTTGGTCCGCCGCGCCAGCGCCGAGAGCGCGAGAGCGGTGCCGCTGTTCGAGCCGCCGATGACGACGGAGACCTTCTCCTCCTCGACCAGCTTCTGCATGTTCTGCTGCGCGGTCTGCGGGTTCGGCTCGTCGAGCCAGATGGTCTGAATCGGGCGCCCGAGCGCGCGGCTGCCGGCCATCTCCAGCGCCAGGTTGACGCAGTTCGCCGCGCCCTCCCCGGAAAGCGCGAAGCTGCCCTGCTTGGCGAAGACGAGGCCGACCTTGATCGGCTCGCCCGCCTGCGAGAGCGCCGGCCGCGCGAGCCCGAGCGCGGCGGCGCCGAGCAGCAGCGCGCGGCGGGTGGGCGCGAAGCCCGGCAGTTGCGTCCCTGTGGTCATCGGCGTCACCTCCTGTTGAACTCCGCGCGGGCTCAGGCCGGCGCGGTTTCCGCTTCCACCATGCCGAGGAGCCGCGCCTGCAGGGCGTGGTCCGCGGCGAGTTCCGCGCTGCTGCCGGCGAAGGCGACACGGCCGCTCACCAGCACATAGGCCCGGTCCACCAGCGGCAGCAGCGTCTCCGCCTGGTGCTCCACCAGGATCAGCGCCCGCTCGCCGCGCAGCCGCCGGATGGCGGCCGACAGTTCCGCGACGATGGCGGGCGCGAGCCCTTCGAAGGGCTCGTCGAGCAGGACGAGGCGGCTCGGCTGCACCAGCGCGCGCGCCGCGGCGCACATCTGCCGCTCGCCGCCGGAGAGAGTCTCGGCGCGCGCGCGGGCGCGTTCGGCAAGGCGCGGGAAGAGCTCGCAGACCTGCTCGATCGTCATCCCGCCCGGCCGTGCGGCGATACGGAGATTCTCGATCACCGTGAGGTTGGGAAACAGCCGGCGGCCTTCGGGCACCAGCGAGATGCCGCGGCGGTTGATGACAAAGGGCGGCAGGCCGGCGATGGAGGCACCGTCCAAGGTGACCTCGCCGCCCGTGACCGGCAGCGTCCCGGTCAGCGCGCGCAGCAGCGTGGTCTTGCCGACGCCGTTGCGGCCGAGCACGGCAACTGCCTCCCCGGGACGCACTTCGAGGTCGATGCCGTCGAGCACGCGGCTGCCGCCATAGCCGGCGACGAGCCCCCGCACGCGGAGCAGCGGCGGCGAGGCCATAGCAAGCGCGGGTGTGGGCACCGCCTGCGGCGCGGCGATGGGCGCGCCATGCGCGCCGAGATAGGCGGCGACGACAGCCGGATCGCGCACCACCGCGGCGGGCTCGCCATCGGCGATCAGGCGGCCCTGATGGAGCACTGTGATCCGGTCGGAGAGGGAGACGACGCGGTCGAGATCATGCTCGATCAGCACCACCGCGTGGCTGTCGGCGAGGCGGCGGACGAGCCAGGAGACCTTGACACGATCGGCCTCGCCGAGGCCGGCCAGCGGCTCATCCAGCAGCAGCAGTTCCGCATCGGTGGCCAGCGTGACGGAGATCTCGAGCAGGCGGCGCTCGCCATGCGAGAGGCTGGCGCAGCCCTCCGCGGCGCGGTCCTCGAGCCCGACCGCCGCCAGCAGCGACCAGGTGCGGGCGTTGATCTCCGCCACGTCATGCGCGTCGCGCCAGATGGCATGGCGATGGGGGCTCCGCGCCTGCACCGCGAGGCGGACATTCTCGAAGGCGGAGAGGTTGGGGAAGACGCTGACGATCTGGAAGGACCGCCCGAGGCCGAGCGCGATGCGCCGATGGATCGGCATGCGCGTGATGTCGGTGCCGCGGAAGCGGATCTCGCCGGCATCGGGGGGCAGGATGCCGGTGAGCATGTTGAACAGTGTGGTCTTCCCCGCGCCGTTCGGACCGATGATGCTGTGCAGACGGCGCGGCGCGACCTCGAAGGCGATGTCCTGCGCGACGGTGAGCGAGCCGAAGGCCTTGCGGAGCCCGCGCACGGTCAGCACCGGCGCGTCGCCCCGGTGGGCGCCGCTGTCGGTGACGAAGGGTGCGATCACGGCCGGGCGCGCCGGTATGCCCGGGCGCACCAGCGTCCAGCCGGGGCGGCGCGTCAGGCGGCGGTAGAGGCCGTGCAGCCCTTCCGGCGCGGCCAGTGCGAAGATGATGATGGCGGGCGCGAAGGCGAGCCACCAATTCTCCAGCCGCGCGCTCAGTACGTCCTCGAGCAGGATGAAGACGGAAGCGCCCCAGAGCGCGCCGAGCAGGTGATGCACGCCGCCCAGCACCACCATCAGCAGCGCGTCGCCGGCATGCTGCCAGCTCAGATTGTTGGCGTAGGCGCCCTGCAGGAGCTGCGCGAGCAGCCCGCCCGCGACGCCGACGAAGGCGCCGGACCACACGAAGGCGCCGAGCTTCAGCCGCCAGGTGTCGTAGCCGAGCGCGGTCATCCGCGCCTCGTTGTCGCGGATTCCCTGCAGCGCGCGGCCATAGGGCGAATGGACGATGCGCCAGATCAGCCAGAGGCAGGAGAGGAGCACCGCCAGCGCGAAGAGGTGGAAGGAGAAGGCGGTGGGAAAGAGCGGCCGCGGCACGTCCTGCAGGCCGTTCTCGCCGCCGGTGAAGGAGGTCCAGCGGAAGGCGATCTCATAGGCGATCTGGGAGGCGGCGAGCGTGAGAAGCGAGAAATAGAGCCCGCGCCGGCGCAGCACGACGACGCCGAGCACGAGGCCCGCGACGACGGACCAGAGCAGCGCGAAGCCGAGGCCGGCGAGCTCGTTCCCGGCGACATGCAGCATGAACAGCGCCGCCGCGTAGGTGCCGGTGCCGAAGAAGACCGAGGCGCCGAACGGCACCAGCCCGGTATAGGCGATCAGCAGGTTCACGCCCGCGCCGTAGAGCACGTAGATCGCGATCTGCGTGATCCGCCCGACCGGCATGCCGGCCGCTAGCGCGGCCGCCGTGATCGCGGCGAAGACGAGGCCGGCCCAGAGCACTGGATGGCGGAGTGCCGCGTTCATTCGAAGCGCTCCCACCGCTCGCCGAGCAGGCCGCGCGGGCGCAGCAGCAGGACGAGGACCATCAGCACGTACATCGCGGCCGAGGAGGCTTCCGGCCAGAACTGCGCGGAAAGCCCGGTGACGACGCCAACCAGCAGCCCCGCCACGATCGCGCCGGGATAGGAGCCGAGGCCGCCGATCGTGACGATGACGAAGGCCGGCATGATCGCGCCGGCCGCCATGGAGGGGGTCACGCTCCAGAGCGGCGCGGCGAGCACGCCGGCGGCGCCCGCGAGCAGGCAGCCGAGGCCGAAGGCCCAGGTCAGCACGCGGGGGAAGTTGATGCCAAGCAGCCCGACCATCTCCGCATCGCGCGAGCCGGCGCGGAGGATGCGGCCATAGGGCGTGTAGCGCAGGAAGGCGCCGAGCAGCAGCAGGAGCACAATCGTCACCACCACCACCGCGGCGCGGTACTGGGTGATGAGGATCGGGCCGAATTCGAGCAGCCCCCGCAGGAAGGGGGGGGCGGCGAAGGGGTAGGCCTGGCCGCCCCAGATCACCTTGATCGCCGCCTCGATGAAGAGGGCGAGCGCGAAGGTAAGCACGATGACGGTTAGCGGCTCCCGCCCGTAGAGGCGGCGGATCAGCGTGACCTCCACCAGCGCGCCGACGAGGCCGACGCCGATGGGCGCGAGCACCACCGCCGGCCAGCCGAACTGCGCGTGTAGCGTCACGGCGAAGTAGGCGCCGAGCGCGAAGAAGGCGCCATGGGCGAAATTGACGATGCCGAGCAGGCCGAAGATCACGGAAAGGCCAACGGCGATCAGCACGAAGACGAAGCCGAGCACGAGGCCGTTGGCGGCCTGGGCGATGACGAGCTCGGTCACGCGCCGCACCCGCGCGGTGGCCCGGCGGCGGAACCGGGGGACGGAAACACGGACAGCTCGCGCACGCCTGGCGCCTCCTCCGATGGTCGGGTGCTCGTCCGGCGCAGGGGGAAGCATGCCGATAACGATGGACAGCCGCGACTACTGATGAGTATGATATAGTTCTAATGCGCAGGTCAAGCGGATTTGCGCGCGGCGGTCAGGGAAGGGGCGGCGGCATGACGCAGCAGGGTGACGCGACACCGGTGGACGCGGTGGTCGTCGGCGCGGGCTTCGCGGGCCTCTACGCGCTGCATCGCCTGCGCGGGCTCGGGCTTGGAGTGCGCGGCTTCGAGGCCGGCAGCAGCGTGGGCGGCACCTGGTATTGGAACCGCTATCCCGGTGCGCGCTGCGACGTGGAGAGTCTGCAGTACTCCTTCTCCTTCGACGAAGCCCTGCAGCGCGAATGGGTCTGGACGGAGCGTTACCCCTCCCAGGCGGAGATTCTGCGCTACCTCGATCACGTCGCGGACCGCTCCGACCTCCGCCGCCACTTCACCTTCCATGCGCGCGTCACCGCGGCGCGGTGGGACGAAGCGGCGGGGGTCTGGCAGGTGGAGACCGAGGCCGGGGAACGGGTCGCCGCGCGCTTCCTCGTGATGGCGACGGGCGCGCTCTCTGCCTCCCGCAGGCCGGACATCCCGGGCCTCGAGAGATTCCGCGGGCGCTGGTACCACACCGGCACCTGGCCGCATGAGGAGGTGGATTTCAGCGGCCAGCGCGTCGCGGTGATCGGCACCGGGTCCTCCGGCATCCAGACGATCCCGGCAGTGGCCAGGCAGGCCGCGCATGTCACCGTGTTCCAGCGCACGCCGAACTTCTCGATCCCCGCCTGGAACCGCCCGCTGGAAACGGCCGAGCAGGAAGCGTGGAAGGCGCGGTATCCGGAGATGCGGGCCAAGGCGCGCGAAACGCGCTCAGGCATCCTCTACGAATACAGCACGCGCGGCGCCTTCGAGGTGGACGAGGCGGAGCGCCAGGCGGAGTTCGACCGCCGCTGGGCGCGCGGCGGGGCGAACTTCACCCACGCCTTCAACGACATCTTCGTCAACGCGGAGGCGAACGAACTCGCCGCGGAGTATGTGCGCGGCCGCATCCGCGCGCTGGTACGGGACCCGGCGGTGGCGGCGAAGCTGACGCCGACCGACCACCCGATCGGCACCAAGCGCATCTGCGTGGACACCGACTACTACGCCACCTTCAATCGCCCCAACGTGACGCTGGTGGATCTCCGCGCCGAGCCGATCGAGGCGATCACGCCGGAGGGCATCCGCACCGCACGGCGCGAAGTGAAGCTGGATGCCATCATCTTCGCCACCGGCTATGACGCGGTGACTGGCGCGCTGCTGCGGATCGCCATCACCGGCCGCGACGACGCGCGGCTCCAGGACCGCTGGGCGGCGGGGCCGAGCAGCTATCTGGGGCTGATGATGGCGGGCTTCCCCAACCTCTTCACCGTCACCGGGCCCGGCAGCCCCTCGATCCTGACCAATGTCGTCGTCTCCATCGAGCACCATGTCGAATGGATCGCCGATTGCATCGCGCATCTCCGCGCGCGCGGGCTCACGCGGATCGAGCCGACCGAGGAGGCCGAGGCTCAGTGGGTGGCGGAGGTGGCGCTGGTCGCATCCGGCACGCTCTTCCCGCGCGCCAATTCCTGGTACATGGGCGCCAACATCCCGGGCAAGCCGCGCGTCTTCCTGCCCTATGTCGGCGGCTTCTCCCGATACGCCGGCATCTGCGCCGACATCGCCGCGCGCGGCTATGCGGGCTTCAAGCTCACCTGATCATACGGCGTCGCGGAGCCAGGCGCAGCCCGCTTCCAGCGCCTGGTCCGCGCGGTCCACCACGCCGCAATAGGACATGAAGCCGTGGTTCGCATCGGCGTAGCGCCGATGCGTCACCGGCGTGCCGGCGGCGGCGAGCCGGTCGGCGAAGGCCTTCCCTTCGTCGCGCAACGGGTCGTATTCGGCGGTGATGACATAGGCCGGCGGCAGACGTGAGAGATCGGCCGCGCGGTTCGGCGCGGCGTGGGGATGCGGCGCCGCGTCGGCATCTGGCAGGTAGTGGTTCCAGAACCACAGCATCGTCTCCCGCGTCAGCCCGCAGCCCGTGCCGCGCTCGGCGTAGGAGGGCATGCCCGCGGAAGGATGGTCCGTCACGGGATACATCAGGACCATCGCCTGCGGCATGGGCTCGCCGGCATCGCGCAGGCGCAGCGCGCTCACCACCGCCATGGTCGCCCCGGCGCTATCGCCGGCGAGCGCCACGCGCGCGGGGTCGCCGCCGAAGCCCGCCGCGTTCCGCATCGCCCAGCGCGTCGCGGCGAAGCTGTCATCCGGGCCGGCGGGGAAGGGATGCTCCGGGGCCAGCGCATATTCCACCGAGACGACGATCATGCCCGAGGCTCGGCTGAGATGCCGTGCCAGCCCGTCATGCGTCTCGACGCTGCAGATGCAGAAGCCGCTGCCGTGGAAGAACACGATGAGCGGCAGGCCGGGCTGCAGCGCAGGGCGGTAGATCCGCACCATGAGATCGCCGCGAGGACCGGGGATGAGGCGGTCCTCGACCGCGGCGAGTTCGGGGCGCGGCAGGGTGGCGTAGCGCTTCGCCGCCCCGGCGCGCACAACCTCGACCGGCAGCGTGTGCGGCGCCGGCAGCAGCGCCGCGGCGTCCACCATTTGCTGCAGTGCGGGATGCAGCGCCATCGTCACGCCGTCTCCCTGACGCGGGCGCCGAGGCGGAAGCCGCGATAGCCATCGGCGGCCACCTCGTCGCAGATGCGGCGATAGGGGCCGATGCCGCCGGCATAGGGCATGAAGACGCGCGGCTTGCCCGGGATGTTGGCGCCGAGATACCAGGAATTGGCCTTGACAAAGAGCGTGCGTTCCGCCGCCTCGTTCACCACCTGCACCCAGTCGCGCTCGGCCTGCGGTTCCGGCTCGATCGTCGCCTGTCCGGCGGCGTCCATGTCGCCGATGCAGCGGACGATCCAGTCGATATGCTGCTCGATCCCGACGATCATGTTGACGAGCACCGAGGGGCTGCCGGGCCCGGTGACGATGAACAAGTTGGGGAACCCCGCGGTCATGAGCCCGAGATAGTTCACCGGCCCATTCTTCCACTTCTCCGACAGCAACTGCCCGTCCCGGCCGCGGATGGCGATGCGCGTCAGCGCGCCGGTCAGCGCATCGTAGCCGGTGGCGAAGACGAGCATGTCGAGCGGCACCTCGCCGCTGGCGAGCCGCACGCCGCCCGGCGCGATGCCCTCGATCGGATCGGCGCGGAGGTCCACCAGGCGCACATTCGGCCGATTGTAGGTCTCGTAGTAGTCGCTCGCGACGCAGATGCGCTTGGAGCCGAGCGGGTGGTCCTTCGGGCAGAGCGCCTCCGCGGTTGCCGGATCGCGGACGATGGCGCGGATCTTCGCGCGCACATAGTCGGCCGCGGTGCGATTGGCGTCCTCGCTGGTGTAGATGTCGTTGAAGGCGTGGACGAAGTTCACGCCGCCCTCGGCCCAGCGGCGGTCGTATTCTGCCTGGCGCTCGGCCTCTGATACCTCGAGCGCGGAGCGGTCGCTGAACGCGTAGAAGGTGCCGACCTGCCGCGCGCGGGCGCGATGCTCGGCGTAGCGCGCCTTCCAGGCCGATTGCGTCGCCTCGTCCAGCGGCCGGTTACGCGCGGGGATCACGAAGTTCGGCGTGCGCTGGAACACGGTGAGCTGCGCCGCATGTTCCGCGATCACCGGGATCGCCTGGATGCCGGAGGAGCCGGTGCCCACCACGCCGACCCGCTTGCCGGCGAAGGAGAGCGGGCGCGTCGGCCAGTCGCCGGTGTGCATTACCTCCCCGCGGAAGGTCCCGAGGCCGGGGATGTCGGGCAGGCGCGTCACCGAGAGCCCACCGCTCGCCATGATCAGGAAGCGCGCGCGCTCGGCATCGCCGCGGTCGGTGCGGACGAGCCAGGTCGCTTGCGCGGCGTCGAATTCGGCGGCGGTGACGCTCGTGGCGAAGCGGAAATGCCGGCGCAGGCCGAAGCGGTCCGCGACATGGCGGATATACTCCAGGATCTCGGGCTGCGGGGCGAAGCGCTCGCGCCAGACCCATTCCTGCTGGAGCGTCTCGTCGAAGCCGTAGGAGTACTGCATGCTTTCCACGTCGCAGCGCGCGCCGGGGTAGCGGTTCCAGTGCCAGACGCCGCCGACATCCGGCGCGGTCTCGAAGCCGAGGCAGGAAAGGCCCGCCTGGCGCAGCGCATGGGCGGCATGGAGGCCGGCGAAGCCGGCGCCGACGATGATGGCATCCCAGAGTTGCGACTTGGGCTCGGCGAGGGCGGTCGCTGCGGGCATCTGGCCCCTCCCTGCGCCCGCGATGAAACCTGCGAGCATTAATACGTACTGGATGGTAGGCCTAGCGAGCGTGGCGGTCAAGCCATTCCTGCGTGTCTTTCCCGCTTGCGTTCCCGGCTGCGACGCGGCAAAATACTCACAAGTATGGTTTACATCCTGTGGGAAGGAGCGTCGCATGCCAGGGCCGCTCGCCGGGTTCCGCGTCCTCGACCTCGCCACCATGGTGCTCGGCCCGCTCGCGGCCCAGCAGCTCGGCGACATGGGCGCAGAGGTCATCAAGGTGGAACCCCCGGAGGGCGACCTGATGCGCTTCATCGGCCCGCGGCGGCACGATGCGATGGGCGCATTCTTCCTCAACAACAACCGCAACAAGCGCAGCATCGTGCTGGACCTGAAGCAGCAGGCCGCGCAGGCGGTGATGCAGGACCTGGTGCGCGGCGCCGACGTGATCCTGCTCTCGATCCGCCGCGCCGCCGCCGCGCGTCTCGGCCTTTCCTACCAGGCACTGCGCGCGCTCAACCCGCGGCTGATCTATTGCCATGTGAAGGGCTATGGGGAGGGCGGGCCCTATGCCGGCCGCGCGGCCTATGACGATGTGGGTCAGGCGGAATCGGGCGTGGCCGCGCTCCAGGCCGTGCTCACCGGCGAACCGCGCTACGCGCCCAACATCATCGCCGACAAGGTGACCGCGATGCAGACTGCGCTCGCGATCGCCTTCGCGCTGATCCACCGCCTTCGCACCGGCGAGGGGCAGGAGGTCAGCGTGCCGATGTTCGAGACAATGGTTGCCTTCAATACCGTCGAGCATCTCTGGGGCGAGGTGTTCCGCCCCGCACTCGGCCCGACCGGCTACGTCCCGGTCAGCACGGCCTCCCGCCGGCCCTTCCGCGCGCGCGATGGCCGCTATGTCTGCGTGCTGCCGTACAACGAAGGCCACTGGCGGCGCTTCTGCGAGGTGGTCGGCGATGCCGCGCTCACCACCGATCCGCGCTTCGCGACCCATGCCGCGCGCCAAGCGGACCAGCCGGGCTTCTGGGCCGAGGTCGGGCGCCGCGTCGCCGAGCGTGATTCGGACGAGTGGATCGCAGCGCTGACGGCGGCAGACGTGCCCTGCGGCCGCGTGAACAGCGTGGACGACCTGCTGGACGACCCGCATCTCGCCGCCAGCGGCTTCTGGCAGGAGGTCGAGCACCCGAGCGAGGGAAGGCTTCGCACCGCCGCGGTCCCCTTCACCCTGTCCGCGAGCCCGCCCGCTGCGCCGCGCCCCCCGCCACGCCTTGGCGAACACACGGCGGAGGTGCTGCGCGAGCTGGGTCTCGATGAGGAACGCATCGCGGCACTCGCCGCCAGCGGCGCGCTCGGCCGCCAGGCGGCGTCGGCCGCGCGGGAGATCGCGCCCGCATGATCCCCCGCCGGCTGTTCCGGGACGAGCACACGATCTTCCGCGATTCAGTTCGCCGCTTCATCGCCGAGGAGATCGCGCCGCATCACGCGGAGTGGGAGAAGGCCGGCATCGTCCCGCGCGAGCTCTGGCGCAAGGCGGGGGAGGCCGGCTTCCTCTGCACCGAGGCGCCGGAGGAATACGGCGGCGCCGGCGGCGATTTCCTCTACGGCGCGATCATGGTGGAGGAGATGGCGCGCGCCGGCACGACGGGCCCGACCTTCTATCTCCATTCCGAGATCATCACGCCCTATCTGCTACGCTACGGCACGGAGGCGCAGAAGCACCGCTGGCTGCCGCCGATGGCACGCGGCGAGGTCATCACCGCGCTCGGCATGAGCGAACCCTCCGGCGGCAGTGACCTCGCGGCGATGAAGACCACCGCAATCCGCGACGGCGACGACTATGTCGTGAACGGCCAGAAGGTCTTCATCACCGCCGGCCACAACGCCGATCTGGTGGTGCTGGCCTGCAAGACCGATCCCAAGGCCGGCGCGCGCGGCGTCAGCCTGCTGCTCGTCGAGACCGACCGCCCCGGCTTCCGCCGCGGCCGGCGGCTCGAGAAGATCGGCTGCAAGGCGCAGGACACAGCCGAGCTGTTCTTCGACGACATGCGGATCCCGGTGGCCAACCTGCTCGGCCAGGAAGGGCGCGGCTTCCAGCAGCTGATGCAGGAATTGCCGCAGGAACGCCTGGTGCAGGCGATCCGCGCCGTCGCCTCGGCCGAGGCGGCGGTGGAATGGACGCTCGACTACGCGGTGCAGCGCAGGATGTTCGGCCAGACGCTGGCCGATTTCCAGAACACGCGCTTCAAGCTGGCCGAGATGCGCGCCGAGATCCTCGCCCAGCGTGTCTTCGTGGACCGCTGCATTGAGCTGCATTTGGAACACCAGCTTTCAGCGGTGGATGCCGCCGCGCTCAAGCTGACCACCACCGAGTTGCAGGGCCGCGTGATGGACCAGTGCCTGCAGCTGTTCGGCGGCTGGGGCTACATGTGGGAGTTCCCGATCGCGCGCGCTTTCGTGGATGCGCGGCTCGGCCGCATCGGCGGCGGCAGCGTAGAGGTGATGAAGGAGATCATCGCGCGCGACATGCTGCCCGGCAATTCGCGGCGCTGAACAGTGCGATGGCGCTGGCGGCCTGCAGGCTGTGACCTCGCAAACACGGCGGGAAGCGTGCAGGAAGTTCCGCCGAGGCTCAGAGACGGTAGAGTTCCCCGGTTCCAACCGCTGCTCCAGTCGCCGCAGTCCGGAACACTCTCCACCATAGTCCCCGTCGCGCTGAGGCGCAGGTTTGGCCGTGTTTTTGGCGCTGACCTTCAGGGTGCAGAGGCGGAACGAAGGGCCTGTTCGCGTCTCCGTAGGCCGGAGAGTCTCCGAACCTTGGGGGCGCCCCGATTTTACCCTCAAGCTTTATCTGCTTGATTTGATTGCTTGCTGGCTGGCAGATCGCCATCTGATACCAAGCGCACAAACTTCTGACTCTTGGGGTTGAGCCGACGCGGGTGGTCGTG
>VFQP010001338.1_pt1 | contig 33626 bp, 22 predicted proteins | sample 3512351 | NCBI WGS metagenome assembly VFQP01 (sample SAMN10412372, study PRJNA504923) | tailings metagenome | isolation source: Relicate 1 Philex TSF1 revegetated site | place: Philippines: Tuba, Benguet | collected 2017-08-29
AAAACAAAAAACCCGCCTTCGCTTTCGCTTCGGCGGGCATAGTCGGGACGACTAGATTCGAACTAGCGACCCCTTGCACCCCATGCAAGTGCGCTACCGGGCTGCGCTACGTCCCGAAATTGTCTCCGAACAGCCAAAACTGCTCAGATGGGGAATACCGTCTAATCACTTCGCTCTCAAAAGCTCAGCAATCCGGCGGGGAGCAAAAGTAAGGCTTTTTAGCATTTTTCCGTACCAAAAACAACCTTTATCTTCGCACCTTAATGAAAATCCTCATTAAGCAAGCCCGGATAGTAGACCCGGCTTCAAACTTCGACGGACAAACAGCAGACATCTTTATTGAAGACGGCGTGATCAGGGCGATTGGCACCGGGTTGAGCGAGCAGGCTGACCAGGTGATTGACCTCCCCGGCATCCACGTGTCGCCAGGTTGGGCAGATACCTTTGCCAATTTCGGCGATCCCGGATACGAATTCAAGGAGACCCTCGAATCCGGAACAGCTGCCGCGGCCGCCGGCGGATTCACAGACGTCCTCGTGATCCCCAATACCAATCCCTGCGTCCACAACAAAGCCAACGTAGAGTATCTCGTTCAGAAAAGCATTTCCCTGCCGGTGACGGTGCACCCGATCGGTGCGATCACCCGCAACACGGAAGGGAAGGAGCTCGCCGAAATGTATGATATGAAGAACAGCGGCGCCGTGGCATTCAGCGATGGGACAAACTCGGTGCAGTCAGCCGGACTACTCGTAAAAGCCCTCCAGTACATCAAAGCATTCAACGGGATCCTGATACAGGTGCCGGATGATAAAAGCATCAACTCACATGGCTTGATGCATGAAGGCATCATGTCGACCAGGCTCGGCCTACCAGGCAAGCCTGCACTCGCAGAAGAACTGATCCTTTCACGTGATATCAAACTGACGGCGTATGCCGGTTCACGTTTGCACGTAACGGGAATCAGTGCTGCTGCATCCGTCGACTATATCCGCGAAGGCAAAAAAGATCAGGTCGATATCACTTGTTCGGTTACACCTGCTCATCTTTTCTTTACAGACGAAGATCTGAGCACGTATGACACCAATCTGAAAGTGAATCCTGTGCTTCGTGCAACAGCAGACCGTGATGCATTGCGCCAAGCAGTGGAAGATGGTACCGTTGACTGCATCGCTTCACATCACCTGCCGCATGAATACGACAGCAAGGTGCTGGAGTTTGAATATGCAAAGAACGGAATGATTGGCCTGGAAACAGCATTCGCTGTGTTGACCACTGCTATGCCATCTGTACCCGTATCACGCTGGGTGGAATTGCTTTCCATCAATCCACGCCGCATCTTTGGCTTACCAGCTGCATCGGTTCGTGAAGGAGAAAAAGCATCGTTGTCACTGTTTGATCCGAAAGCAAAATGGACCGTGACAGAAAAAGACATTCAATCAAAATCAAAAAATTCGCCATTCATCAATAAAGAACTGACAGGTAAAGTGCTTGGCATTGTTCACAAAGGAAAGGCAGTTCTTAATAAATAACTATGAAGAAAATCACTCCGCTTTTTAAAGGAGCGATCACTGGTGCGGTGATGGTAATTGTGGCATCGGTCTTGCACTACACCAACGCCCCGATGAATTCGGGTTTGCAATACCTTAGTTTATTGCTTTTTGCAGGTGGTATTGGATGGACTTTGATCGATTATTCAAGATCTCCTGAGTACACCGGGAAGTTCGGTGATATTTTTCAGCAGGGATTTAAATGCTTTGTGATCATCGCGCTGGTGATGATCACCTATCTCAGCATCTTTATCAATCTGAACCCAAAGCTGAAGGAAGAACATCTGGCAGAATACAAAAAAGGTTTGATCGCGACTGAAACAAGCCGCACGCCTGCAGAGATCGATACCATGGTTGAAACAGCACGGAGCGGATATGTTACGGCGATGATCTCCACGGCGATCTTTCAATACCTGCTTTTAGGTTCCGCAGTAACCCTGGCTGGCGCTGGCATTTTATTAATCAGAAAGAAACAATAGCATGGATATTTCCGTTGTCATCCCTTTATTGAACGAAGACGAATCCTTACCGGAACTGACGGCATGGATCGAAAGGGTCATGGACGAGCATCAATACTCTTATGAGGTGATCTATGTAGACGACGGAAGTACGGACAATTCCTGGAATGTGATCGAGGAACTCCGTGCAAAAAATCATCATATCAAAGGCATCAAGTTCCAGCGTAATTATGGTAAATCAGCCGGACTCAATGAAGGTTTCCGCGCAGCGCAAGGTGATGTGATCATTACCATGGATGCAGACCTGCAGGATAGCCCGGATGAGATCCCCGAGCTCCGCCGCATGATCATAGAAGATAAATTCGATCTCGTCAGCGGTTGGAAGAAAGTACGCTACGACAATAAATTTACCAAGAACCTTCCCAGTAAATTGTTCAATGCCGCAGCGCGACAAATGAGCGGGATCATTCTGCATGACTTCAACTGCGGCCTCAAATCCTATTCCCGCAAAGTAGTTAAGAGTATTGAAGTGTATGGCGAGATGCACCGCTATGTGCCCGTACTCGCAAAATGGGCGGGCTTCCGTAAGATAGGAGAGAAAGTGGTGGAGCATCGTCCGCGTAAATACGGTGTCAGCAAATTTGGATGGGATCGTTTTATCAATGGATTCCTCGACCTGCTGACTATCTTCTTCATGGGTAAATTCGGGAAACGCCCGATGCACTTTTTTGGATTCTGGGGAACGATGTTTTTCTTATTGGGAACCGGTGTATCGCTATACCTGTTCATCTCGAAGTTGATCAATCATGAATATCCCTTAACCAATAAACCAGGTTTTTATTTTGCGATTGCGGCGATGTTGATCGGTGTTCAGTTATTCCTTGCAGGTTTTTTGGGTGAACTGATCGCACGAAATTCATCAAGCCGCAATTCCTATCTGATAGAAACCAAAGCCGGTTTATAATGGCAAAGATCGTTATCATAGGTCCCGCACATCCATTGCGCGGCGGTTTGGCTACGTTCAACCAGCGGCTGGCAAAGGAGTTCAATGACCAGGGACACAATTGCAGTATCTATTCGTTTTCGCTTCAATACCCCGGATTTCTTTTCCCGGGAACAACGCAATACAGTGATGAACCCGCACCCGAAGGATTGGAGATCCACTCCGCGATCAATTCCATCAATCCCATCAACTGGTTAAGCGTTGGAAATCGCCTGAAAAAGCTGAAGCCCGATGTGATCGTGGTGCGATACTGGTTGCCGTTCATGGGCCCGGCACTCGGAACCATTCTGCGCCGTGTAAGAAAAAATAAACATACACGCATCGTTTGCATCGCAGATAATGTCATCCCGCATGAAAAGCGTCCGGGAGACAAGCCTTTCACCAGTTACTTTGTGAAAAGCGTTGACGCGTTTGTGACGATGAGTGAAAAAGTGATGGCGGATCTGCGGTTGTTTGAAAAGGACAAACCTGCGCAGTTAGTAGAGCACCCGTTGTATGACAATTTCGGGCCGATCATTTCAAAAGAAGCGGCGCGGAAGAAACTGGATCTGCCGGTTGATCAGAAGATCATTCTTTTCTTCGGATTCATCCGGAAATACAAAGGGCTTGATCTGTTGTTTGAAGCAATGGCCCAACCAGCGATCAAAGCGTCTGGTATCAAGCTATTGGTAGCAGGGGAGTTTTATGAAGATGATGCTCCGTATAAAGAGCAGATCAGCCAATTGGGTATAGAAGATCAGTTGATCTTAAAAACGATATTTATCCCGGATAGTGAAGTGCAGACCTATCTCTGCGCGGGCGATGCGGTGATACAGCCTTATAAAAATGCTACGCAGAGCGGCGTAACCCCATTGGCGTATCATTTTGAAAAACCGATGGTGGTCACGAATGTGGGAGGCTTGCCGAGACTGGTGCCGAATGAGGTATCGGGATTGGTGGTGGAGCCGGATGCACAGTCGATCGCAGCGGGGATACTGCGGTTTTACGAATTAGGCGAGGATTACTTTATTCCTCACCTTCGTGAAGAGAAAAAGAAATATAGCTGGGCTAGGTTGACGGAAGTAATCCTTGACCTCTCTGAATCTCGTTAAGATGTACTGCGTAAGGTTCCCGCAGATCTCGCAGATTTATCTTACCGACAGTTGAACTGTTCTTTTTCAAAGGATAGTTTTTATTTGATGCGCAGATTACGCAGATAAGTTTCATTATTCTTGAATCTTATCTGCGTAATCTGCGCATCAAATAGAAAGACTTCCAGAGTTAAATGTATTTGCAATAATTGTAAGGATAAATCTGCGAGATCTGCGGGAACCTTACGCAAAGCGATCACGAATGATTTTCAGAAGTAAAGCTCCATTACGAATAGGTTTAGCCGGCGGCGGTACAGATGTAAGTCCGTACAGCGACCTGCACGGCGGAGCCATTCTCAATGCAACCTTATCTCTTTACGCCAACGCCACGATAGAACTTCTACCCGAAAACAAGATCATCCTCCAGGCTATGGATCGCGATGAACAGGAAGAATTTGACTGGGCACCATCACTGCCTATAAATGGCAAGCTTGATCTCCTGAAAGGCGTTTACAACCGCATCCAGAAAGACTACGGCATTCCTGAAAAAGGATTCCGTCTTTCCACCTTTGTAGATGCGCCCGCAGGCTCAGGCCTGGGAACTTCATCCACATTGGTTGTTGCCATCATCGGGGCCTTCACAGAAATGCTAAAGCTGCCTCTTGGCGAATACGATATGGCGCATTACGCATATGATATTGAAAGGAATGATCTGAGTCTCGCCGGCGGTAAACAGGATCAGTACGCCGCCACATTCGGCGGAGTAAACTTCATGGAATTTTATGCCAGCGATAAAGTGATCGTGAACCCGCTTCGCATCCGCCAGGAATACCTATTTGAACTGGAGAATAACCTGATCCTTTATTACACTTCTACCAGCCGCGAATCTGCTGAGATCATCAAGAAACAAAGCAAAAACGTCGTAGACAAAAAAGGAAGTTCCATTGACGCCATGCATCAGCTAAAAGAACAGGCGCAGCAAATGAAAGAAGCATTGCTGAAAGGAAAACTGGCGCAGATAGGAGAGATCCTCGACTTCGGTTTCCAGCAGAAAAAACAAATGGCGGAAGGCATCAGCAATCCTTTAATGGAAGATATTTACAGCTCTGCGAAAGCAGCAGGTGCCACAGGTGGAAAGATCTCCGGTGCAGGCGGGGGAGGATTTATGATCTTCTACTGCCCGGCTAATACAAAGTACAACGTGATCAAACAACTGGAACGTTTTGGCGGGAAACACCGCAATTACCAGTTTGTCAAACATGGTTTGAAAACCTGGACGATCTGAATACCCTTATCCAACAACACAGAAAACAATGAGCAAAATAAAAGATCTTATTCAGGCTTCTATAGATGTGAAACAGCAGCTACTCACTGATGAAAATCTACTGCGTGTTATCCAGCAATCTGTTGATCTCATCACCGATGCCTTCAAACAGGGGAAACGTGTTTACTTCTGTGGAAACGGAGGAAGTGCGGCTGATGCACAACATCTCGCAGCAGAATTCTCCGGAAGATTTTATACAGACAGAAAAGCATTGCCTGCAGAAGCATTGCATTGCAATACATCTTATCTCACTGCTGTAGGAAATGATTACAGTTTTGATCTGATCTATGCGCGATTGATCGATGGTATTGGCCAAACAGGTGATATCTTGCTGGGGCTTTCCACATCGGGGAATTCAACGAATATCGTTCGCGCGTTTGAGAAAGCAAAAGAAAAAGGAATGCATACGATAGGATTCACCGGATTGACAGGAGGTCAATTGAAAACAGTAAGTGATCTGCTGGTCAACATTCCTTCAACGGATACACCACGGATACAGGAAAGTCATATTCTCGCAGGGCATATCATTTGCCAGCTGGTGGAAGAGAATATCTTTGGATAAGTTACATCTAGGTTCCCGCAGATAACGCAGATTGAGGGCGCTGATGCGCAGATCTATTTCTATTATCAGAATTTAATCTGCGTATCAGCGCCCTCAATCTGCGTTATCTGCGGGAACCTACGATGATGCTAACAAAGGATTTTCCAGTCATTTTTAGCAATCTTCCTTATCTTACTGCCATCTTAAATTGCCATCCATGTTAAGGAAGATTTTAGCCGCCTCAATTGTTTCCATAATCACATTCTCCGCAGTTGCACAGAAGAAAAAATCACAACCAATAATTCCTCCAACAGATCGCCAGGTCTGGCTTTCTGAAATGGATAAAATGTGCCGACCTGTATTGTCAGCCCTGGCACATGATAGTCTGCGCATCCTGATGCCGAAAGTTGTTTCCAATCGCTCAGACAATCCCGAAAGCAGAACCAAAGTAATGTATGTGGAAGTACTCGGTCGCGTATTAAGTGGCATTGCTCCCTGGTTGCAACTGGAAGGTGGAAGTGCAGCAGAAGTGGCGCTGCGGAATCAATACCGCGAATGGACTCTGGCCGGTATGAAAAATGCGTTGGACAGCAACGCAAAAGATTTCATGCGTTTTGATATCAGTGGTCAGCAACTGGTAGATGCTTCTTTTATTGCGTATGCGTTTGTACGTGCCCCCTGGCTTTGGGAAAATCTTGGTGCAAATGAAAAAGCATTGTTGATGAAATCTATCCGTTCTACACGCCAGTTCAGACCGGTGTTTTCCAACTGGCTGTTATTCTCTGCCATGAATGAAGTCTTTATTGCGCAATATGGTAATGACTGGGATGTAATGCGCGTGGATTATGCATTGCGACAGCTAGAACAATGGTATGTGGGGGATGGTCTTTACTCTGATGGCGTGGTTTACGCAAATGATTATTACAACAGCTATGTGATACATCCTTTTCTCGCAACGATCGTCAACGTAGTAGGAAAGAAGACCAACGCATACAATGCCATGGCAGAAAAGATCAAAAAGCGGAATGAACGATATGCAGTGATCCAGGAAAGATCGATCAATACAGATGGAACATTTCCTGCAATAGGCAGATCGATCATTTATCGCGGCGCTGCGTTTCATCATCTTGCGGATATGGCATGGAGAAAAGCGTTGCCAGCTCAACTAAAACCTGCACAGGTTCGTGGTGCATTAACAGCCGTGATCCGTAAAACACTGGAAAGTCCCACAACTTATAAAAATGGGTGGTTGTCGATCGGCTTATATGGAGAGCAACCAGATATTGCTGACTCATACAATAACCAGGGCAGTATGTATCTCTGCACAGCAATATTCCTGCCGTTGGGTTTACCGGAAACAGATCCATTCTGGTCTGATCCGGCAATAAAATGGAGTGCGCAGCAGATCTGGAGTGGGGAGAATTTTCCGAATGATCATAGTGCGGATTTGAGATAGGAGAAATCTTATGCTGGTTACCCAATCAAAAGATGAACAAAATTGCCGTTTTTTTTTTATGAATATAAAGAAAGCTATACCACTTACCCTCATTGCAGCAATTGCATTTAATGGGCAATCTCATTCCCAGGAATGTCGTTTAATAAAGACTTATAGCAAAGATTTCTTTCTCCGCGAAGGATCCGACCAATCGCAGCTATATGACGCTGTTAGAAATGATACAATAAACGACCAAATAGTATTGATAACTTCTTTTGCACTCAGCGGAGGTTTTAAAGCTGTTCATATTACGTTCGATTCTTCGAACAATGCAGCTGTGGTAAAGTTAGATACAAGAGATTCATCTGTTGGCGTAAAGAACATATTCTTTTCAGACACTTCCAGGAATCACCTTTTTGATAAAAATCAGCGAAGCGGATTCTATTCAGGGATATGCCCAGATTATAATTACCATTTAACAGAAATACTGATCATTTCAAATCCTAAAAATAAAAAATGGATCGAAGTAACTACGTTTAATGTGAATATAAAAGAGCTGCTGAATAAACTTGAGGGCTTTGAATACTTTAAACAGATTATTGAAAAAATAAACTCAGTAGATCTGGGAAATAGCGAACGCTATTAATTATTAACCTGTAAAAAATAACCCATGTCATACACCATTTACATTACCCGTCAAAACAATTGGTATGATGAAAACAAATCACTAAAGATCTCCGAAACGGAATGGCAACAGTTTGCAGCTGCTAATCCGGATATGATAAAGGGAAATGATATTTATGACAATCCCACGTATGCAGATGGAAATATCTCCGTAAATATCTTTGATGAAGAAAATCTGTCTGCCCTGGCTGAAATAGCAACACGACTTAAAGCGAAGTTGCAGGGAGAAGACGGAGAAGGATACGAATTTTCTGAGGAGGAAGAATAGGCAGCATCAAACAGAACAGCCTTCTATTGCTTTCCTTCCGAACGTCAGAACGTAACTCTGATTTACAAAGCGGACGGCAAGCAAGATCATGCACCAACTGATTTTTTCAAAGGCAATATTATACGCGACTTTCATTACAATAATTAAAAGAGGTTATAATACGTTTGCTCTGTCGCTGCATTAACTTACCACACTATAACCAATATCATTGCACATGTAGGCTCCAATATAACACGCAAGCCTTTTTAGTAAGTATAATGAGAAACTCTTATTGCTATTTTTTCTGTTTGATATTTATCAACATAATCCCACTCACTATTTCATAATAATTTCTTATTGCTACTTTTGTCGACAATTAGAAAAACCAAACGCAGAGAAGATCTTCTTTAATAGAAATCTAATGCATAAAAATGCTATCTGCTATTTGATAAGTTAATATCTCAATATAGTTTTACCCGAACCATCCAATATTCACCAAACCACAACACATTAGAGCCATCACTATACATCTCCCCACCACCTATTGACTTCCTCTTATAAATCCTGAGTTGAACAAACAGGTGTTCTGATACAACGTAGTCGTTGTCATCAGCCGGGACCCGTATGCATTTTTAATAGCACCATTTATATTCTTTTTCAGCCGCAAGGCTGTTTCACCAAATCTATTCCAATGAACAAATCGCTACGCTTGCTTTTTATTGCCTGTATGCTTATGACCGGATTCTTGAGCCGGGCGCAGGTGATCCATTTCAAAGAAACATTTGACAACATTCCCGGGTTCGCCGTACCAACTCCAGGGTTTTATCCCTTTCCAGCGGGATGGCGTCTTCGCAACGTCGACAATATGACACCGCACTCGGAAGTAGCCTATATCAATAATGCATGGGTGAGGAGAGAAAACCTTTTCACTCTTACAGATTCCTGCGCATACAGTTCTTCCTATGGTGTGCCGGTGAGACAAGCTGATGACTGGATGTGGACCCCGGCCATTACTTTGCCAGACCGTGCGACAGCACTCAGGTGGCGCGCAAGGACCAGTGACCCTCTTTACAGAGACGGGTATGAGGTCCGCATAATGGTCGCACCAAATGAACCAACAGGAGGAACAGGCTCTATCGGAAACCAGGTGAGCGCATCAACGGTATTATTCTCTACCACAGGTGAAGATCCTAACTGGATAACCCGCACAGTTTCTCTCGAATCTTACGCGGGAAAAACTGTTTACATAGCCTATCGCAATAACTCTACAGATAAGTTCATCCTGTTTGTAGACGATGTTACTGTATTGGAGATTCCAACGATCAAAGCAACAACTCAAACCAATCTCACCTGCAATGGAGCTAATGATGGCGCTATCACCGTTGACTTCACAGGCGCAACTCCTCCATACACGTTTGCATGGTCGCATTCCGCAACGGCAGGTAAAACGTTGACCGGGCTTTCCGCAGGAACCTACACTATAAACGTTACAGACGCACTCGGTGAGAAAAACACCCGTACGTTTACCATTACGCAACCGGCGCCATTGCTCTCATCCACATCTACAACCAGTTTGGCTTGCCAGGGAGCTGCTACCGGTATAGCAGCGGTGTTCCCTTCGGGTGGGACATCTCCGTATACTTATCTTTGGTCAACGGGTGCAACTACATCACAAATCACCGGCCTGGCTAAAGGCAGTTATACCTGCGAGATCACCGACAGCAAAGGTTGCTCGATCACAAAAACACTTACCATCAATGATGGCGTTGCCGCACCGACAGTAACAGGTGTGCAGATGCCTGTAAGCGGTATCTATAAAGATGGGAACACCCTTAATATTACTGTTAATTTCAGTACCAGCGTTATAGTGGCTACGACCGGCGGAATTCCCACACTTCCTGTCGAGATGAGTTCCGGAACTGCTCAGGCAAAATACTTCGCAGGTAGTGGCAGCAATGCACTCACCTTCCAATATAAAGTTGCTGCTACCGATGACGACCAGGATGGAGTCGCTCTCGGAAATATCGAACTCAATGGAGGAGATATCCGATCTGTGTCCAGCGGTTGTACGATCAACAAAGCTGTTCCCGGAGCCGGCACCGCAACAGGGGTGCTTATCGTGAACAAAACTCCGCAGCTCATTACGTTTGCACAATTACCCACTAAAACCTACGGCGATGCAGACTTCGATGCAGGCGCATCTTCCGATGCAGCTCTTGCCGTTAGCTATTCAAGCAGCAATACCAATGTTGCTACAATCGTAAATGGAAAGATCCATATCGTTGGTGCAGGTACTGCCGATATCACTGCAACACAGGCTGGTAATGACGATTATCAGGAAGCAACGCAAAAAATACAAACCCTGACGGTTAATAAAAAAGAGATAACAGTTTCCGCAAAGTCAGCAGATAAAATATACGGAGAAAATGATCCTTCACTCGTGTACACTTACGCTCCTGAATTGATCGGCAATGATGTATTCAGCGGATCATTGAAGCGTGATGCAGGTGAAAATGCAGGAACTTACTTGATCAACCTGAATGATGTTTCACTTAGCAACAACTACGCTATTACCTATGAAGGTGCGACGTTTACCATCAATAAAATGCCGGTGACGATCACAGCGGACAACCAAACCAAGATCTATGGCGACAATGATCCGGAGCTTACTTACAGCATTTTCCCGGCTCCTGTCAATGGAGATCAGCCAAGCGGTCAGTTAAAACGTATGCCAGGTGAAGACGTGGGAGACTACTACACCATTGATCAATCATCACTGAAGCTGAGTGCGAACTACGCCATTACTTTCAAAGGTGCTGCGTTTGTAATCAAACAGAGAGCAATCACTGTTACTGCAAAAACGGAGTCAAAAACCTACGGAGAAACTGATCCTGTATTCCAGTATGATCATACACCTGCTCTGATCGGCAATGACGCATTTACTGGTGAGATCAGCCGTGAAGCTGGTGAGAATGCCGGAACATATACGATCAACCAGCATACACTAAGCCTGAGCAATAACTACACGATCGATTTTACAACTGCTGATTTTATCATTAAGAAAAAAGCGGTGCACATAACCGCTTTACCTGCTGATAAAATATACAAACAAGCTGATCCTGTGTTTAATTTCAGCGTGTCTCCATCGCTTTTATCAGGAGATGTATTCACCGGGGCATTAAGCCGTAACACAGGCGAAAATGCAGGAACTTACGAGATCACTGCCGGATCTTTAAGCAACAGCAACTATGAAATTGGATTTACAGGCGCGCTGTTTACCATTCACAAAGCACCGCAGACTATCACATGGAACCAGGAACTGCTGGTAGGTTGTAACGGTGTTACTTACCTGACATTAAATGCGTCATCCGCAAGTGGTCTGCCGGTGAATTATACAAGCAATAACACCACTGTTGCGGTGATCAATGGCAATCAATTGACCACTCCGTCTGCGGGAAGTGCTACGATCACTGCATCGCAGGCTGGTAATGAAAATTACCTCGCGGCAACAGCCATCAGCAAAGACCTCAGCTCAAGACTTCTCCCAACATTGATCGTTAAGAAATGGTCTGATGTGGTAGTATTTGACAACAGCAGCAATGAATATAAATCATGGCAGTGGTACAAGAATGATGTAGCTATTCCTGGCGCAACACGTCAGTTCTACCAGGAGAATGGTCCTTTGAACGGAACTTACCTTGCAGAAGTTGTTACAACAACTGGCGTGTCGATGAAAACATGCCCTGTAGATATCGTTGCAGGCGTTACGCCATCAGCATTGACGGTGTTCCCTAACCCGGCAAGTACTGGTCAGCAGGTAACCGTTAAAACTTCATTCAACGCAACAGCGCTGGAAGGGGCGCGTATTGAAGTTGCTAATCTGCAAGGAAATGTTCTTCAAACTATCCCTCAGGTATTTGAGCAGACAAGTGTAAGAATGCCTATGACAGCTGGTTTGTATATCATACGTCTTCGTTTGGCAAATGGGGGAAGCACGTCGATATCTGTGGTTGTAAAATAATTGTTCACTCAAAATTGATTCTCAAAAATGACACATAAAATCTTTTCAATTCCGATGGTTGTTGTTGCCCTTATGGCAACAACAACATCGATCGCCCAGAAAAACGAGTTTTCCTTTGCAGTCGGTGGAGGCCGCTCTGCACTCGATTACCAGATCGATAACGCAACTAAAAAAATGAAAACAGGTTTCCAGGCCGGCTTTGGGTTTACTAAAAAACTGAATAAACACCTCGGGATACAGACGGGTCTGGAACTCGCATCTTATCATACTGAATTATCGTTGCACAACAGCAGCACTTATACATCATACCAGGTAGACGGCGAAGGGCAGGGGTTTGAGTACCGCACAGCTGTTACCGGCCAAAAGGAAAAGCAGTCGCTTTACACGATCAACATTCCATTGATGCTGCAGTATGTTGCAGGTGAGAAGAAGGCGCAGTTCTATGGACAGGCTGGCTTAAAGATCGGTTTACCTTTAGATGGTACCAATAAAACATCTGCCGCTGAATTAACGACAACCGGATACTATCCTGATATGAATGTGGTGCTTTCTGATATGCCGTCACATGGTTTTGGTTCACAAACAAATTGGGAAGGAATTGGCGCGTTGAACACGAAAGTTTCTTATGCAGCAGCGGCGGAAGCAGGCCTAAAGCTGAATATTGTCAACAGCAGATCTATATATATCGGAGCCTATATTGATTATGGATTGAATGATATCCGGAAAGAAGATCAGGGCGTTTCGCTTGTTACGTACAATGAATCAGGAATTATTCAAAGACAGGCTTACAGTGCTTTGGAAATTCCGGGAATGGCGAAGGATCTGAAGTTGATAGCGTATGGTTTGAGAGTTAGGGTAGGATTGACGCGTAGATAGGCCGGCAACTTTTTCTTATATAGAAATCAAAGCCCGGATCTTCTGATCCGGGCTTTACTATTTCGGAAATTTTAAAACACAGTAACAAATAAGAGCAGCGTCCGCATCCTAAGTTCCTCCTTCCCGCCTTATCGCTTTACCGGTTTATGTTTTACCGGCGGGAAGACGGGAAGGAAATCATTGTGAAAGATGTTGCACTAAATATTAGGCAGCCGGATTTCTGAGATTGCCACTGTCATCACATCCGGTTTCTTCCACCACCACCACCACTTTGTCTCTGCTGCCGTCCCTGCGATGCCGGCGTGGGTTTGTTCCCGTTGCCTCTTCCTCCACCAAATTTCTGCAACCGGTAATTAAACGAAATAAGAAAGTATCTCGCCAACCGGTTATTCCGGCTGTCGATGATCATCGTTTCACTGATCGTTCTTGAAATACCCGTATTCTCATTGAACAGATCAAATCCTTGTAAACGAACCGTCGCCAGCTTGTTCTTCAGGAAACGGTATTCAGCATACACATTCAGGATAAGCGGGTTCGCATTAACATTGCTGCTGAAATTATAGTTGATCACTTTGGAGAGATCATATCCCAGTGTAAGATCTTTGAAGAAATAGTTCTTTCCGTTAACACCAAGGTTCAATGTACGCGCTTTGGTGGTATTGGTATATTCTGTATACTTTGTGGTAGTGCGATAGATCGTATAATCTGCCGTTACACCCGCATCCATCACATCATTGATATCAACACGGAGTGTTGTGCCCGGACGAAGATTCAGATTACTTCCCCGGTTTCGCTGGTTATCTGTGAAGGAAATATTATTGCTATAGCTCGCATTGAAATTTACAGTGGCAGTGAACTTCCTATTGAAGAATGGCTGCGTATATGAACCGTTTCCATTTACATGATAAAACCCGTTTGTATTGAGATAAGAAACGGTGCGGCCGGTACCAGAAGGATTATTCACCCGGCTGTTCACGATCTTATTATTGGTTTGATCAAATGAAAGGTTAGAAAACAGAGACCGCCCCGATTTATTATCAAACTTGTTATACTGCAAACTCAGCCTTCTTGTCAGCTCGGCACGGAGATTAGGATTACCCACCACGATGTTGTTAAGATTAGAGCTGTCAACAACAGGTTGCAACTGCATAAAATCAGGTTCACGGCTTTGTCCGCCGTATGTCAGCGTTAATGAATGACTACGCGCGAAATTATAAACGAATCTCGCAGACGGGATCCAATTCATATTCCGGAAATCGGTATTGATATTCTTCCCGATAGACTGCCCGCTCAGCGATGTAGGCTGAGAGATCAGTCCAACTACATAATTGTATTTGGTAGAATTACCTTTCAGGCTCAAGCCAATGCGATTTGTTACAAACTGGTAGTCGAAATGATTGCTCTGAATGGGATTGAGACTTTGTTCACCCGAAAAAGGATCTACATCATTTACGCTCCGCTGGTTTTCTGTAGCGGAACGGTTCCATTCATAGTTCAGTTCGAGTACAGTGCGATTGTTTCCTGTTTGATTCCCCAATGGCTCAGTGTACGAGACACGTGCTGTCGTACGCGTATTGCGATTAGTGATATCTATACGCTGCTGCTGGATCGTATCAGCCACTACAATAGGGAAGAAGGTTGAATCAGCATTTGTATAATCGTTCCGGATATCCTGCAGCGCATCGCGATAAGAATAGTTGAAAGTGCCGCTGAAGTTCAGGTTCCGGCCCTTTTTAGGAAACTTATGATTATAGGTAAGATCAGTGCCGGCATTCGGTGCTGTGGCGTTATTGGCTGACCGGCTATCATTAAGCGTATAGTACCCTTTCTGACTGATAGATGAATTACTGGAGCTTTCAGAAGAAGATGATGAAGTTGATACAAAAGGAGAGATCTTCAGATAATTCATCGAATCTATCTTGTATTCCATATTCATCGTCACACGATGATTGTAGTTGGAAGAATGCGAGTTGCTGTTACGTTCCGTAAAGCGGATATTATTCGGGTTGAAATCCTGTGTTTGGGAAGTACTGATATTATCGCTGCTGCGCGATGAAAAACTGTAACTGCCATACACAGAGACTTTCGTGCCCCATGTATCGCGGAAGTTCAAACCGGCAGAGCGCGTCAGGCTGATCCCATTGCCTCCACCGCCGCGTTCCGCACCGCCAAAGTTGGCGCCACGAGCTCCGCCAGCACGGCCACCACCATTAAAGTTGAACGTATTGGCATTGGTATTATTGATAGAACCGATAAAGGAGATCTGGCGTTCGCCGTTGAACACATTCGCCACAAGCGATCCGGCATAACGATCGTCTGTCCCTGCAGCCACGGTAGCACTGCCAAATGTTCCTTTATTCTTATCCTTCCTGATATTGATGTTGATGATCTTTTCCGGTTCACCTGATTTGATACCCGTAAGATTCGCCTGGTCACCATAATCATCAATGATCTGGATATTATCGATGATCTCTGCTGGAAGATTTTTCGTGGCAGTCTGTACGTCTCCGCCAAAAAAGTCTTTACCATTCACTCTTACGCGGGCAACCGGTTTTCCCTGTGCCTGTATCTGGCCATCTGCACCAACAGTAACACCGGGTAGTTTTTTGATCACATCTTCCACCGGCGCACCGTCCCGTACCTGGTAAGCACTGGCCTTGTATTCTACCGTATCTTCTTTGATGGTAATTGGGTTTACTGATTTAACGATCACTTCACCCAGCATGGATGGCTCCGGAGCAAGTTGTATCGTACCCACATTGATCGTGCCGGCCGTAACAGTATAAACTTTAGAGAAAGGAGTGAAGCCGATATTCGTCACTTCAAGTTTAACAGAAGGGGAGGATACACCTGATTTGCGAATACTGAAATTTCCATCCCTGTCTGTAACACCACCAGTACTGTCTTTTCCTGCCAGCAATTTAACCGTTGCTCCGAAAACAGGATTACCGGTGGAGTCTATAACAATACCTTTAATAGACACAGCCTTCTGCGCAAATGCAGTCGTCAGTAACAATATTCCAAGGATAAGAAAAACAATTTGGCGGTGCATGAAGGACGGTTATGCAGTTTAGATGTTATTTATGTGCTATTCTTTCGGGCGGGTATGCATTTTTTTCGCCTTGTATCAGAAAGCGTTTAACGTTAATAGTTTAATTGACAAATAAATTTATTTTAACAAGCCGACTGGCCCAGGGCCCGCTAAATCTCTCGCATCGGGCTATCGGCTACTCACATCTTTTCAAATGATCGGTTTGCGTAAGTCTCCCGCAGATTTCGCAGATTTTATCATTCTTACTATTGAAATAGCAGTAGAGAAAGTAACACTCTCCCTATTAAAAAGCGCGGATCACGCAGATAACAGTCTGTTATCAGAGACTAATCTGCGAAATCGGCGGCTCTGATAGAAATCCGGACCTATAGTCAAACACTTTTGCCAGCAGGAATGATAAAATCTGCGAAATCTGCGGGAAACTTACGCAAGGCGACCTTAAGAAAAAGAAGTAATTATTCAAACTCAGATACCTCCATTCATCCGCCCAAATATCGAAATACAACTTTATTGTCTAACTTCCCGTCCTATTACCTGTTAAAACAATCCCGTTAAAGATGAAGTTCCTTTCCGGTAAATCCATCCTGTTCTTTCTTGCCGTTATCCTTGTTTCGTTGCAGGCATCTGCCGCAATTGTTGATACAGTGCAGACCTACAGTCCGTCAATGAAAAAAAATATCAAAGCAGTAGTCATTACTCCGGATAATTATGCAAATGCAAAGGAACTTCCTGTGGTATATCTGTTACATGGTCATGGTGGCCGCTATTCCGACTGGACTCGCGTAAAGGATATTCAAAAAGCCGTTGATCAATACCAGTTGATCATTGTTTGTCCTGATGGAAACAACAGCTGGTATTGGGACAGTCCGATCGACCCCTCCTATAAATATGAAACATATGTTTCAAAAGAACTGATTGAATGGATAGACGGCAAATACAAGACCATCAAAAGCCCGAAAGGCAGAGCCATCACGGGTCTCAGCATGGGTGGGCATGGCGCGCTTTATCTCGCCTTCCGCCACCAGGACGTATTTGGTGCAGCCGGCAGTATGAGCGGCGGTGTTGATATCCGCCCGTTTCCCAATAATTGGAATATGGCAGACCGCCTGGGTAAATACGCTGACAAACCGGAAAACTGGGAAAAGAATACCGTTATTAACCTCCTTCATCTTCTCACGCCGAATTCTCTATCCATCATCGTGGATTGCGGTACAGAAGACTTCTTTTTTAAAGTCAACGAAAGCCTTCACCGCGAGCTTCTCCAACGGAATATCCCTCATGATTATATTACCCGACCAGGTGCACATAACTGGGCTTACTGGAGTAATGCAGTCGGATATCAGCTGCTTTATATGAACAACTTTTTCAAAGCAGTACCTGCGAAATAAAATTTTCCTTTAGATTATCATAGTATTGCCTGGCGTAAGGTTCCCGCAGATCACGCAGATTCACGCTTATAATTGCCGGGAAGTTTTCATTGGGTGAGACTGGTGGATCCAGTGTGAGCAGATTAAGCAGACAGTACCCGCAAACAGCGATTTATCTGCGAAATCAGCGCCCCCAGTAAAGAAATGTTCGTTAATAAAATAATATTTCGTCAGCAGTACGGATCAAATCTGCCTGATCTGCGGGATCCTTACGCAAGGCAATATTTATGGATAGGGGCCAGTACGTAATACCCGCGGATTCAAGCCATTCCCACTAATTCGGGTCATTCATTGCAGATTCTCATTTTTTTAATTGTAGATTATACAATTAATAATATATTCGTACCGAAATCGATTGCAAACATGACAAATCAATATGTACTGGGAGTGGATTATGGTACCGACTCCGTTCGTACAATACTCGTAGATACCTCTAATGGTGAAGAGATTGCGTCCTCAACTTTTTATTATCCCCGCTGGAAAGAGCAGCTTTATTGTAATGCGGAACTGAATCAGTTCAGGCAGCATCCATTGGATTATGTGGAAGGGCTGGAGCACACCATTACGCAATGTCTTGCGCAGGTTGCGCCGGAGATTGCCGCGAATGTGAAAGCTATTTCAGTGGATACCACAGGTTCAACACCTGTGCTGGTGGATCAGGCCGGAACACCGCTGGCATTGCTGCCTGCATTCAGCCGTAATCCCAATGCCATGTTCGTTCTCTGGAAAGATCATACCGCCGTACAGGAAGCTGCAGAGATCAACGCTCACGCTGCAAAGTTTGATACAAACTACCTGCAGTTTGTTGGTGGCATCTATTCTTCAGAATGGTTCTGGGCAAAACTCCTGCACGTACTTCGTGAAGATGCGGCGGTTCGTGATGCGGCTTATTCGCTCGTAGAGCACTGCGACTGGATCCCATTCCTCCTTACCGGTGGAAACAAAGCGGATGAACTGAAACGCGGCGTATGTGCTGCCGGCCACAAAGCCTTATGGGCAGCGGATTTCGACGGATTGCCTCCCGATGATTTCTTCAGCAGTCTTGATCCTGTATTAAAAGGATTCACCGCACGTTTATTTTCCAAAACATACACCTGCGATCAGCAGGCTGGTACGATCTCAAAAGACTGGGCAGAACGCTTGGGCCTGCCATCAACGGTTGTTGTAGGCATCGGTGCATTTGATGCACATATGGGTGCGGTTGGCGGACAGATCGAACCATACCATCTCAGCAAGATCATGGGCACTTCTACCTGTGATATTCTTGTTGCACCTATGGAAGAAGTAGGCGATCGTTTGGTGCGCGGTATCTGCGGCCAGGTTCCTGGTTCTGTGATTCCCGGCATGCTCGGCATGGAAGCTGGTCAATCAGCCTTCGGCGATGCTTATGCATGGTTCAAAAATATTCTCAGCTGGCCTTTACAGCAAACACTGTCGAAGTCAACATTGATAGACGAAAAAACAAAAGCAGCTTTACTTGAAGAAAGTATTGCAGCGCTTATTCCTGAGTTATCAAAAGCCGCAGCGCTGATCCCTGTTGATGAGTACAGCGAGATCGCGATCGATTGGTTCAATGGCCGCAGAACACCTGACGCCAACCAATTGCTCGAAGGTGCTGTGCTTGGTCTCAGTCTCGGAACCGATGCTCCGCGCATCTTCCGTGCGATTGCAGAATCCACCTGCTTTGGTGCAAAGATGATCGTTGATCGTTTTATCAGTGAAGGCATTGATGTAAAAGGTTTGATCGGAATGGGCGGCGTTGCCAGAAAATCACCTTATATCATGCAGATGATGGCCAACGTGATGAACATGCCGATCCGCATTCACCGTAGTGAACAAACATGCGCTGCGGGTGCAGCAATGTTTGCCGCTACAGCAGCCGGCATCTATCCCAATGTAGAACAGGCCATGAAAGCAATGGGAAGAGGTTTTGATATGGAATATTTTCCAGAGCCGGATAAAGTTGGTGTATATGCAAAACGTTATCAGCGATACATCGCATTAGGCAACCAGATAGAAACGGAAACAATGTCGCTGCACCAGGAACTGGCTCCGCAAGCCTGATCAATATTCATCAACAGACGAATCAATACTGCCACAAATATGAATCCATACGAGCATATAAAGATCCAGGCATACGAAGCCAATATGCAATTGCCCCAACTTGGCCTGGTGCTTTTCACCTTTGGAAACGTAAGCGCTGCTGATAGGGACAAAGGCGTTTTCGCTATCAAACCAAGCGGTGTTCCTTATGACCAGTTATCGCCGGATAAAATGGTGATCGTTGACTTTGACGGAAAAACTGTTGAAGGAAAACTTCGTCCATCTTCCGATACGCTTACACATGCTGTACTATATAAGCATTGGGAAAAGATAGGAGGGATCGTTCATACGCATTCCACTTATGCAACTGCATGGGCGCAAAGCCTGCGTGATATTCCTATTTATGGCACCACGCATGCTGATCACAATACAGTAGATATTCCCTGCGCGCCACCAATGGACGACAAAATGATCGAAGGCGATTACGAATACCAAACCGGTTTCCAGATCATGAAAGCGCTGGAAGAGCGCCAGCTCAGCTATGAGGAAGTAGAAATGGTGCTCGTTGGAAGTCATGCTCCATTTACCTGGGGAGCAACCGCACACAAGGCTGTTTACAACAGCGCCGTTCTCGAAGCCGTTGCAAAAATGGCTTACGTAACGGAATCAGTAAAAGCTGATGCCGCCAGGTTGAAAGACTCTTTGATCAGGAAACACTTCGAGCGCAAACATGGCCCGAATAGTTATTACGGTCAATAAATAAAACAACAACCATCGTCGGAAACCGACGCAATAATTCAAAAACAAAATCTTAAAAGATATATCATGGAACTGAAAAAACTGGCCGTTTGGTTTATCACAGGTAGTCAGCATTTATATGGCGAGGAAACACTGAAACAGGTAGCGGATCACTCTCAGACGATCGTTAAATCACTTAACGCCGCTTCACTGATCCCCGTTGAAGTTGTATTTAAACCAACGGTGAAAACTCCTGAAGAGATCTATCAGGTGATCATGGAAGCCAATGCAGAAAAAAATGTAATTGGTGTGATCACGTGGATGCATACTTTTTCCCCAGCTAAAATGTGGATCAATGGTCTGAAAATTTTACAGAAACCGTTGCTGCACCTGCATACACAATTCAACCGCGATATTCCATGGAATGATATCGACATGGACTTCATGAACCTGAACCAGAGTGCGCATGGCGATCGTGAATTCGGTTTTATAGTCAGCAGACTTCGTCGCAACCGTAAAATAGTGGTTGGTCACTGGCAGGATGAAGAAACCCTGAAAAGCATCGATGCGTGGACACGTGCGGCGGCAGGCTGGCACGACTGGCAGGGCGCGAAGTTTGTACGCTTTGGCGACAACATGCGCTATGTTGCCGTTACTGATGGCGACAAAGTAGAAGCTGAATACAAATTTGGTTACGCTGTAAATACACACGGTATCGGTGATCTCGTAAAAGTGATCAATGAAGTTGGAGATAGTGCAGTTGAAAAGTTGATGCAGGAATATGAAGACAGCTATACACTTTCAAAATCATTGCTGAAAGGTGGCGAAGGCCGTCAATCTCTGTTTGATGCGGCGAAGATCGAACTCGGTCTGAAACAATTCCTTGAAGCAGGAAATTTCAAAGGTTTCTCCGATACGTTCGAAGACCTGCATGGAATGATCCAGCTTCCCGGCATCGCTGCACAGCGTATGATGAAAGCTGGTTATGGTTTTGCGGGTGAAGGCGATTGGAAAACATCTGCACTTGTCCGCGCCATGAAAGTAATGGGAAGCGGATTGCCTGGTGGCAACTCCTTTATGGAAGATTATACCTATCACTTCGATCCGGCTAACCAAATGGTGCTGGGTTCACATATGCTCGAGATCTGTGAAAGCATTGCGGATGGCAAACCATCCTGCGAAGTACATCCGCTGGGCATCGGCGGCAAAGCTGATCCGGTACGTCTCGTATTCAACTCTGGCGCCGGCGCTGCATTGAATGCATCGATCATCGATATGGGCAACCGGTTCCGTTTACTGGTGAATGAAGTTGAAGCGGTGAAAACAACTGAGACACTTCCCAAACTGCCAGTGGCCCGTGTTCTCTGGAAACCTTATCCCGATATGAAAACCGGTTGTGCTGCCTGGATCCTTGCCGGTGGTGCACACCACACCTGCTACAGCCAGAACCTGACTTCAGAACACCTGGAAGATTTCGCAGACATGGCTAACATTGAATATGTACTGATCGGTAAAGACACAAAACTGTCCCAGTTGAAAAACGAACTGAGATGGAGCGAGGTTTACTATCAGCTGAATAAATAGGCTCACTTAAGTAAAAAGTCAAAAGTAAAAATTTAAAAAATGCCCGTTTAAAATGGAAAACACCTTTCATAAAACACCCTTTTTTACTTTTACTTTTGACTTTTTACTTTACCATGAAGCATTATAACGCACAACCCAAATTCCTGCTTGCCATCGACTGCATCATCTTTGGATTCGATGGATCGGAGCTCAAACTGCTGGTAATCCAGCGGGGATTTGAGCCCTGCAAAGGACAATGGAGTTTAGTTGGCGGTTTTGTGCAGAAAGGAGAAACAGCAGAAGAAGCGGCGCGAAGAGCGCTGAAGAATCTAACCGGGCTTGACGGTTTGTATATGGAACAACTCCATACATTCAGCCGTCCCGACAGAGACAGGGAAGACAGAACCGTGTCCGTTGCTTATTTTGCTTTGGTGGATATACAACAGTACAGACAACAACTGAGTGAAGATTATCATCCGGCATGGTTTCCTATCAACCATGAACCCAACCTGATCTTTGATCACAATGAAATGGTGGAACTGGCGAAAGAAAAACTTCGCTACAAAGCAGCACTTCATCCATTATTGTTTGAACTGCTGCCGGAGAAATTTACGTTACCACAGTTGCAAAATCTGTATGAGTGCGTATATAACACCAGCTTCGATAAAGGAAACTTCAGCAGGAAGATCCTTTCAACACAAATGCTGACAAAACTGACCGTAAAAGATAAACTGAATTCAAAGAAAGGTGCGTTTTATTATCGTGTAAACGAAAAGAAGTATCATGCCAACTTCAACGCGTTTACGAGCTTTGTATCAAAACCGCACAGGTTGAACAGCGCAGGTGTAGAATAAGATAAAGAAACTTGAACTTTTATACTCCCTTCCCGTCTTCCCGCCTTACCGGTAAAAATATACCGGTAAGGCGGGAAGACGGGAAGAGATAAAAAGAGTATAAGTTAATACAAAAGGTAGGGAAGGTTCTGCCATGTTTTGTTGAGATAGATTTGAGATTGGATTTGTTTGTATTAATTGCGTGTGATGGATCTGCTTTGCAGTATCCATCACAAATATTGACTAAACTGTTTTATATGAAAAAACTGCTTGCCACTTTATTGTCTATTCCGGCATCATTGCTGGTTGGTCATTCCCAAACTGCTGTCAATTTATCTGTAAACGGTGTTAATCCTCAACACACAATCAGCCGTCATATCTATGGTCATTTCTCCGAGCATCTTGGTCGCTGCATCTATGACGGCTTCTGGGTGAGTGATTCATTGAATGTTCCTAAAAAAGACCGGATCCGTTTGGATATCGTTGATGCGCTCAAAAAGATCCAGATCCCCAATCTTCGCTGGCCAGGTGGTTGCTTTGCCGATGAATATCACTGGCGGGATGGTATCGGTCCGCGTAATCAGCGTCCAACAATGGTGAACACAAACTGGGGCGGCGTTACAGAAGACAATAGTTTCGGTACACACGAATTTCTTGAACTCTGCGGTTTGCTCAATACAGAACCATACATTTCTGCAAACGTTGGTAGTGGAACTGTTGAAGAGATGGCGAAATGGGTAGAGTACCTCAATTTTGATGGCGTCAGCCCGATGTCAAACCTTCGTAAACAAAATGGCCGCGATACGCCATGGAAAGTTACTTTCTGGGGTGTTGGAAACGAAAGCTGGGGTTGCGGTGGCAACATGACACCGGATTACTATGCGGATGAATATAAGCGTTACGCTACTTACGCGCGTGACTATGCAGGCACACGCCTCAAAAAGATCGCGAGCGGATCAAATGGAAATGACTACAACTGGACGGAAGTTCTCATGAAAAAAGTCGGCCGCCAGATGTGGGGATTAACATTGCATCATTACACCATACCAACAGGTAACTGGGGTAAGAAAGGTTCAGCCACCACATTTGACGAACAGGAATACTTCAATACGATGCGCAATTGCCTCCAAATGGAAGAGCTCGTTGCAAGACACTCTGCCATTATGGACAGGTATGATGCGGATAAAAACGTAGCGCTGGTTGTGGACGAATGGGGAATCTGGACAGATGTAGAACCCGGTACCAATCCAGGGTTTCTTTATCAGCAGAACAGCTTGCGCGATGCATTGATCGCCGCAACAACACTGAACATTTTTAATAACCACGCAGATCGGGTGAAGATGGCCAATCTCGCACAAACCGTGAATGTATTGCAAGCGCTGGTGCTTACGCAGAAAGAGAAAATGATCCTGACCCCAACGTATCATGTATTCGATCTGTTCAAAGTACACCAGGATGCCAGGCTACTACCAGTTTCATTCAGCAGTCCTGATTATACTTCGGGCAATAAGAAACTGCCTGCTTTGAACATATCGGCCTCCAAAGATTCAACAGGAAAAGTGCATTTAACACTCGTGAATATCGATCCAAAAAATAAGCTGACGATCAGCACGTCTTTACTGGGCGTTAAGTTCAGTACTGTAACCGGCCAGGTCCTTACCGCAGCCAAACTGACTGACGTGAACAGCTTTGACGAACCGAATAAGATAAAGAATGTTGCTTTTAATGGTGCGAAAAAACAGGGAGATCAGCTGGTGGTAGAAATGCCTGCCCAGTCGATCGTGATGCTGGAACTGAAATAGAAGATCGATGTTGGATGGTCGATGGTCGAAACCGAGATCGACCGATCATCGGACATCGACCATCTAACATCGATTTATTATACGATTGCCCAACTGCTAGTACTGCTAATGAAGTTATCTATTCAACGACTACTGCTTTTGTTGTTGCCTGTTACTGCCTGGGCACAACAACCCGCAATGGACAAACCGGCCCTTGCCAGATTGTCTATTGCTCAAGGCCTTTCCAATAACTCCGTTCGATGCATCTTCCAGGATCATCGCGGGTTTATCTGGTTTGGTACTTATGATGGATTGAACCGTTACGACGGATACAACTTTAAAGTCTTCCGGAATAAACTAAATGATACAGCATCACTTCCGCATAACTATATCTACGCCATACATGAAGACAGGAACAATAACCTCTGGGTGGGAACCGGGCAGGGATTGACAAGATATAATAGTTCTGACAACACATTTTCTCCTTCTTATCTGCAGCGATATCCCGGACGTCAACTTCAGAAGATCTCCGCGAATGTGAACTGGATTGATTCTGATCCGGCTGGAAACCTCTTTATTGCTACCAATGGTTGGGGATTGCTGGTTAAAAAAGATCAGCAATCACCGGCCAGGCAGGTTCCTTTCAGTATAAATGGCAAACTGGAAACAGGATACAATGTACAGGCCGTAACAGTAGACAGCCAGCAGCATGTATGGCTGTTTATTCTTGAAGCAGGATTATGCGAGTATGACCGCAAGAAAGATACGATCCGTGTTGTAAATAATTCAATCAGATCAGGGCAGCGTATTGCAATAGATAAAATTGGTCATATATGGATAGGCTCAAATACGGGCGTATATGAACTTGCTGCGGATGGAAAGGCAGTTTTAAATCATTACAACGAACAACAAGGCGGACTTAGTTCCAATCGTGTAGCGGGAATGAACTTCGACGCGCAGAATAATCTATGGATCGGTACAGAAGGCGGCGGCATCAGCATTCTTCCCGCAGATAAATCAACGATGCAATATTTATTGCCGGGTGAGAACAGGAACGATCTTTCGAGTGAGTCTGTTTTTGCGATCCATCCCGACAGGGAAAACCGTATCTGGATCGGTACGATCAAAGGCGGCGTGAATATCGTCGACTGGCAGAAAAGCCGTTTTCATACATACACGCATGACCTGCTTTCATCCAATAGCGTGATCAATAATTTTGTCTCATCATTTTTTGAAGATAATGAGAAGAATGTATGGATCGGAACAGATGGAGGGGGCATAAGCAAATGGAACCGCGCCGATGGAAAATTCCAGCATTTCAAGCATACTACCGGAAACCCAGGCTCTCTCTCCAGCAACTCTATCAGCAGTATCACACAGGATCATGAAGGGCAGATCTGGGTTGCAACATTTGGCGGCGGTGTAAACCGGTACAATAAAAAAAGCGGAAGGTTTGATCATTATACTTGTATCAATACAGCCAATGGCGCTGAAAACAAAAACGCATGGTTGGTGTATGAAGACAAGCAGAACGATATCTGGGCAACAACATTTGGGGTTGGCAAAGTTTATCTCTTTAACCGCACACAAAACCGCTTCGACGTTTTTGATCAGCATTTAAATGACCTGATCGCGTTAACGGAAGACCGCGATGGGAATCTCTGGGGTGGCAATTCTTATCAACTCGTAAAAATTGATAAGAAGAGAAAACAACACCAGGTATATGAATTCGGAAAACCTATCCGATCGATTTTTGAAGACCGGAATAAACGTTTCTGGGTGGGTACAGAAGGAGGGGGATTGATCCTGTTTGACAAAAAAGAAGGGAAGATCAAAGCAAAGTATTCAGATGCTGAAGGACTTTGTAATAACTCCGTTCTCAATATCCTTGAAGATGATGATGGGAAATTATGGTTGAGTACATTCAATGGCCTGTCAAGATTTGATCCTTCAAGCGGACAATTTAAAAACTTTTATCAAAGCGATGGCTTGCAAAGCAACCAGTTTTCCTACAACGCAGCCTTAAGATTATCCTCAGGGGAATTATTGTTTGGCGGCATTGCGGGTTTCAACCTGTTTGATCCGCAAAAAGTACTTCCGCGGAATTATATGCCCCCTGTTTTCTTCACAGATATCCGGGTTAACAACAAAGGTCAGTCTGATATATCTGAATATATTTCTCCCACCAAAGACGGAAACATACAGACATTAGAAGTACCGTATAACCAGGCAGTGCTGAGCTTCACTTTTACAGCGCTTGAATATACCTCTTCGGAGAAGATCAGGTATTCCTATTTTCTTGAGGGCTGGGATAAGGGCTGGAACTATACCGGCAGTATCCGCACGATCAACTATAATAATATCAGCGAAGGCAGTTATAAACTGCGGATCAAATCAACTAATGCGGAAGGAGTCTGGAATAGTCAGGAAACCAGTTTATCCGTGATCGTATTGCCACCGTGGTACAGAACGATCTGGGCCTATCTTGTTTATATACTTGGAGCAGGAGCGTTGGTGTTTGTTTACTTCCGATACAAAAACCGCCAGGCAAAACTGAAATACGAGATCCGTTTGGCAAATCTCAATTCCGAAAAGGAAAAAGAGATCAATGAAAAGAGACAAACGTTTTTTACCAACGTATCTCATGAATTCAGAACACCGCTCACGCTGATCATTAACCCGATCAGGGATATTCTGAAAAAGAACGACACATCCAAAGCGGAACATGCGGAATTAAATATCGTTTATCGCAACGCCCGTCGCTTGCTCAGCCTCGTTGACCAGCTGCTTCTTTTCCGCAAAGCTGAAGACGATGCTGATCAGTTGCGCGTTGGAAAACTGAATCTATATAATCTCTGCAACGAAGTATACCTCTGTTTTGTTCAGCAGGCCAAGGCAAAGCATATCCGGTACAGTTATGAATGCGATAACCAGCAACTGGAGATCTATGCCGACAGGGAGAAAATGGAAATCATCTTTTATAACCTTTTATCAAATGCTGTTAAGTACACACCGGAAGGCGGAACGGTTGTGCTGCGTATTGTGGAGAATGATAACACGATTGAAGCATATGTTACAGATAATGGTGTAGGCATGCCGCTTGAATCGCAGAACCGTTTATTTGAAAAATTCTACCAGGTGAAAGATAAAACAGCACCCGTCAAACCCGGATTCGGTATTGGTCTTTACCTGGTAAAACATACCGTGGAAAGCCATAAAGGAACGATCAGTTTTGAATCCGCTCCGGGGAAAGGAACAAGTTTCAAGGTCACGCTTTTAAAAGGAAAAGAACATTTTGCAGATATGGACATAAACGATGCTGTTATGCCAGATCCTGTGATTCTACCGGAATTGGCAGAAGAAGAACCTGTGATCGAAACGGACACTGTTGCAGGTAAAGAAGCGGCAGGCCTCGGTTCGCTGATCACCGATCAGCCATCATTACTGGTGATCGACGATAATGATCAGATGCGGACCTATGTTTCCAGTATTTTCAAAAGTCAGTTCATCGTACACGAAGCAGCAAACGCCGAAGACGGCCTACTACTTGCAAGAAAGTATCTGCCGGACATGATCATCAGTGATGTGGTGATGGGACAAATGAGCGGTATTGAGCTCTGTAAAACCATTAAGCAAACTCCTTCGCTCAATCATATTCCTGTGATATTGCTTACCGGAAGCTACTCCACTGATTCAAAGTTGAAAGGAGTGGAAGGAGGAGCGGATGATTACATCACCAAACCATTTGAAAAAGATCTGCTGCAGGCGCGGGTGACAAGCTTGTTAAAAAGCCGCGAGAACCTTCAGAAATACTTCTACAATGAGATCACGCACCAGGAAAACTCGTTGAAGATCTCTGCCGAGTACAAAGAATTCCTGGAGCAATGTATCGCGATCGTGGAGCAGAATATTGATAATGAAGATTTCAATATACAGCAGTTTGCGACGGCGATCGGGATGAGTCACTCCAAATTGTATAAGAAGATCAAAGCTGTCTCCGGTCAGACGGCAAATGCGTTCATCCGTTATATCAGACTCAGAAAAGCTGCGGAGCTTTTTATTAATACAAATTACAATGTGAATGAGACCGCGTTTTATGTGGGCATCAAGGATGTGAAGTATTTCAGGGAGCAGTTTCATAAGACATTTGGGGTAAACCCGTCGGAATATATTGAGAAATACCGGAAGACGTTCGGGAAGAATTATTCACTGAGGGAGAGGGGGCCTCTCTGATCTCGGTTTAGGTACTAATATGTGCTGAATCTCTTCAAAATCGATTTGCGTAGGGTTCCCGCGGATGAACGCAGATCAGGACGCAGATACGCAGAATATTCCCTTATTTAAGATGATATCTGCGTATCTGCGCGCCTAATATCTGCGTTCATCTGCGGGAACCTTACGCCAGTCCAGACAAGGAGGTACAATCATCCGGAAGGGAAGATTCAGAGTGGACTAAAACGCCCCCGCCATTATCTCATTTTACCCCTGTCAGCCCTTTTACCCGTGTCGTATTTTGCTGATCACTAAACATACGCAATGAATCGCTCGCCATTTGTAACCGCAGCAGCCTGCATCGCCCTTGTTTCGCTGATAGCAGGCTGTAAAATGCAGTCCAAAGTTCCCGCAACAACTCCCGACGGCTACCAACTCGTCTGGGCAGACGAATTCAATAAAAACGGTAAACCCGATACAGCCAACTGGGGCTACGAAAAAGGCTTTGTCCGCAACGAAGAACTTCAATGGTACCAGGAAGAGAACGCCTACCTCAAAAATGGCCTGCTCGTGATCGAAGCCAGGAACGAAACCAAACCCAATCCACGATACGAACAGGACAGTAAGGATTGGCGAAAAAACCGGAAAGACATCGAATACACTTCCGCCTGCATCATTACCCGCGGCAAACAAAGCTGGCAATACGGGCGTTTCGAACTCCGCGCCAGGATCGATATCAGCAAAGGCATGTGGCCTGCCTGGTGGACGCTTGGTATAGACAAACCCTGGCCAGCCAATGGGGAGATCGATATCATGGAATACTATCGCGGGAAACTTCTTGCTAATATCGCTCTGCGCGGAGAGAACCGGAAAACGGAATGGTTCAGTAACACTTTCAGCACCGATTCTCTGGGTGGAAAGAAATGGGCAGATCAGTTTCATATCTGGCGTATGGACTGGACGGAAGATTTCATAGCACTTTACATTGACGACCAATTGCTGAATAAAGTGCCAATGGAAAAACTAATGAACAAGGACGGGTCAGGATTTCATCCCTTCAAACAACCACATTATATGTTGCTTAATCTTGCGATGGGCGGAATGAATGGGGGAGATCATACTGGTACCACATTCCCGCAAAAATTTGAAGTGGACTATGTTAGGGTGTATCAAAAAAAATGATCGATAAGTAGAAGTAATTGCGTACACAAATACTTCCTTCCCTTCGTCCTGCCTTACCGGTAAAAAAAAGTAACCGGTAAGGCGGAAGACGGAAAGAAAACATGACAGTTGAAAATATTTTACAGTAATGAAAAGAAGAATGAAGTTAATGTCAAGATGTTTGAAGATCGCAGTGATTATTATCATCATGATCAATGGACATTATGCGTTTGCACAAGAGGTATTTAACTTAGGTAATCCCGATCGAAAGTTGAGTCCGTACACAGGTATGACCCGCCAGCATTGGAAAGATGCAGCAAAGTATCTGCTGAACGGTGCATTCAGTTATATCCACAAGTTGGATGATCCGATGCAATTTCCCAAAGAACCCGGTAAATCGTATCCTCGTAACCCGGGTCAGGTTCCCACAGAAAAACTGGAAGGTCTTTGCCGCACATTGTTTATTGCAGCGCCTTTACTGAGGGAAGATCCATCATTAACCGTCAATGGAACTAAAGTAGCGGATTATTACAGGTACCAGATCGGTTTGCTGGTAGACTCAACAAGTCCGTCGTATATCCGCAAACGTGCGAGGAATGGAGGTCCCAGCCAGATCCTGGTTGAGTTCGGCGCGCTGGCCGTTTCTCTTTTCGTAGCACCGGATATTCTTTGGGAACCGTTGCCAAAGGAAAAGAAGGAAGCGCTGGCGGAAACAATGATCAGCTATGGCGATGGCCCGACCGTTGGTTCCAACTGGAAATTCTTCAACATTTTTGTATTGAGCTTCTTCAAAAGCAAAGGATACACGGTGAATGAAAAGCTGCTGGTTGAATACCTGGATAAATCATTGGCTCATTATCGCGGTAATGGCTGGTATAACGATGCTCCGGCGTATGACTATTACAGCATGTGGGCTTTCCAGATGTATGGCCCTGTGTGGGCAGAATTCTTTGGAAGAAAATATTATCCGGAATATGCCGAAAAATTTGAAGCAAATTTCCGCGATGTAAAAAATAACTATCCCTACCTCTTCAGCCGCGATGGCAAAATGATCATGTGGGGTAGAAGCATGCCTTATCGTTTTGCGTCAGCCATTCCGTTTCCATTGATGGGGATGGTGAAAGATACGGGAGTGAATTATGGCTGGATGAGAAGGATCGCATCGGGGGTGATGCTACAGTTCCTTGAGTCACCCGGACTGATGAAAGATAGTATTCCGACACTTGGTTTTTACGGATCATTTGAACCGGCCGTTCAGCCATATAGCTGCCGCGGCAGCGTATTCTGGATGGGCAAAGCATTTCTGGCTTTGCTGATTCCTGAAGGCAACCCTTTCTGGACGGCTACCGAAAACGAAGGTGACTGGAAAGACAAGATGAAGAAAACAGAAGTGTACAATCGTTACCAGGATAGTTCTCATATACTGATCACCGACTATCCTGGAATTGGTGCGTCTGAGATCCGCGCATGGTGCAAGGTAAAAGCCATCAAAGCAAATGAACCATTCCGCGCCAGCGAAAACTATAACCGGCTTTCCTACAACAGTGCATTTCCCTGGCAGGCGGATAGTGTGAATGGAGTAGTCGCGATGAACTATATCATTCATAACAGTAAAGGTGAATGGGAGCCATTCCGTCTGTATGATTTCAAAAAGTTCGAGAATGGCATTTATTACAGGGATGTCATACTTGAAACAAATGAGCAGGTGAAATTCAATCTCGCGGATGTGCCGCTTCCCAATGGTATTCTCCGTGTAGACAGAAATAACAGCGCCGATCCTGTTGAAATGAGACTCGGTCACTATGCTTTACCAAAATTGCAAGGCGAGGTAAAAGAAACAAAGAGAAAAGTAAAAGGATATGACGTACAGATCATCGACAATGGTACTTACCAGCTCGCGATGGTAAGTTTATCAGGTTGGAAAGAATTGAAAGCGATTCCAACTGCCGGCGTTCATCCAGAAGCGGAAGAGAGTAAAGTGATCAATGCGAGTGCAATCACGACCGGAGGTAAACCGACGGTTTTTGCTACGCTGATGTTATGGAAAAGAACAGGAAAGAAATTTACCGATAAAGAACTACTTCCGGTTAAATCATTGACTGCATCAGAAAATGCAGACAAGGTTGAAGTCGTTTTAACTGATAATAAGAAGATCTCCATTTCTTACTGAACAAATAAACAGAACATCATTTTAAAATTATTATATGAAAAAACTGTTTTTGATGCTTGCTGTTACTGTTGCTTTTTCTGTACAGGCGCAGAAGAAAGACTTTCATCAATGGGCAGCTACTCCTCCGATGGGTTGGAACAGTTGGGATTGTTTTGGGCCCACCGTTGTTGAATCAGAAGTAAAAGCCAATGCCGATTACATGGCTAAGAATTTGAAGCAATTTGGCTGGAATTATATCGTAGTTGATATCCGCTGGTATGTTGGTAACGATAAAGCGCACGGCTACAATGAAAAAGATCCGATGTATTCCATAGATGAATATGGTCGTTTTCAACCGGCAGAAAACAGGTTTCCGTCTGCTGCGAATGGAAAAGGTTTTAAACCGCTGGCAGATTATCTGCATAGCAAGGGATTGAAATTCGGGATCCATATCATGCGCGGCATACCGGTTGAAGCCGTAAAACGCAACCTGCCGATCAAAGGATCTACGGCGACTGCAAAAGATATCTACTCGGAAAAAGATCAGTGCAAATGGTTGAGAGATATGTATACAATCGTGCCGGGTAAAACCGGTGCACAGGAGTACTACAATTCGATCTTTGAACTCTATGCATCATGGGGGCTTGATTTTGTTAAAGTGGATGATCTTTCTTCACCCATTTATTTCACAGAAGAGGTAGAGATGATCCGCAAAGCAATCGAACGGACAGGAAGAAAGATCGTACTGAGCACATCTCCCGGTGAGACACCGATCGATCATGCGCCACATGTACAGGCAAATGCAAACATGTGGAGAACTGTTGGCGATTTCTGGGATAACTGGAAACAACTGGAAGAGCATTTCGAAGTATTTGACCGCTGGAACAAATGGCGTGCGCCAGGTGCTTGGCCCGATGGAGATATGCTGCCACTAGGCCGTATCGGTATCCGCGCAGAAAGAGGGAACCCGCGCATGGCCAACTTCACCAAAGACGAGCAATATACACTGATGAGCCTTTGGTGCATCTTCCGTTCACCATTGATGTTTGGAGGAAACCTGCCGGATAATGATGACTTCACTCTTTCAATCCTTACTAACAAACGTGTACTGGAAGTGCTGAATAAAAGCAGTAATAACCGGCCTTTATTTAATGATGAAGCCAAAGCAGCCTGGGCGGCAGATGGTACAGACAAGAAAACAAAATTCGTTGCTTTATTCAATAAAGTAAAACAGGCAGAGAAAATTGAGGTAGACCTGCAACAACTGGGTATTACAGGTAAATTTCAATTGATCGATCTCTGGTCAGGAACTACAACTATGGAAAGTTCAACCTCATTTGCACCGACGATCAATGCACATGGCGCAGGGCTTTACAAGATCATACAGAAATAGACAGAGCTGTTCAGTCTTTAACGGAGAGACCTGCTACCTGAACTTCCTTACCGTCTTCCCGCATTACC